>Ga0247727_10001161_pt1 | contig 64207 bp, 57 predicted proteins | sample WisWelCaveWW1625_FD_202498 | JGI IMG/M metagenome (GOLD analysis project Ga0247727, IMG submission 202498) | Biofilm microbial communities from Wishing Well Cave, Virginia, United States - WW16-25 | ecosystem: Environmental > Aquatic > Deep subsurface > Groundwater > Cave microbial mat | place... | reverse complement strand
GTTCTTCCGGCTTGCCCAACAGGCGGTCGCCATCGCGCCCGTTCCTTACCGGCAGCTCATCGGCGGCTCGGAGAGGCCAAAACCACAATAGCTGGTGGCTACTGGAGTTAAGCGGATATGCCTTTGGCCGCAAGAGGACGCAAGAAGAGCGCAACAGGACGACGAACGGAACTTGAGACTGCCCTCGCGTCGTCCCTCCCATCAGCACGTCCCGTCCTTCCCTTTTCCCTGCGTTTCCCGCTCTTGGCAGTTTTGCAATGCCCGCCACCCGCCACGGCTATACTTCGTCAGATGACTATGAGATACGCCCTCCTTATCTGCCTCCTCGCCCCCTCGACTCGCCCCGCTCCCTCGGGGCAGGACCGGGACGACTACAAGGCCGCCCGCGGGGCCCTCAAGCGCGGCGACTACGCGGAGTCAGAGAAGCTCCTCAAGCGGCTTGCGTTCGAGAATCGCGACCACTGGACCTACCGCACGCTGCTCCTGGCGGTCTGCCGCGCCACGGGCCGCGCCGCCGACGCGGAGAAGCTCTGCCGCGAATTCCTCGCTTCGCACGCCGATCACCCGGGCGCCAAGGCCGCTCTTTCCCTCGCGCTGCTCGAGCAGGACGACCCGGCCAAGGCCCTCGAGGCCGCGACCGGCGACGACGTCCGCGTTCGCGTGGCGCGAGCGCTCGCCCTGGCCGCCCTGGGCAGGGACGACGACGCCCTTGCCCTCACCGGCAAGTTCGCCGAGGAGTACAAGCAGAAGAAGGACATCTACATGCGCGAGGAGGCCGAGTGGCTCGCGCGCGGCGTCGAACTTCACGCCCGCCTGGCCTCGGACAACGAGGCTTATCGCCTTGCGCTGCGGACCATCCTGCCCGACCTGATCCACTCCGACCCCGCCGACGCGGAGCTGAAGGCGTGGCAGGCGCGGCTCAACATCGACAAGGGCAACACCGACGACTCGACGACGCTCCTCGATCAGGCGCTCCAGGCGAACCCGAAGTGCGCCGCCGCCCTTGTCCAGCAGGGGCGCGTCGCCTACGCACAGGGGAACCTGCCGCAGGCGATCGCCCTCGCCGACCAGGCGCTCGCGCAGAATCCGGCGAGCGTCGACGCGCACCTGCTCAAGACGCGCGCCGTCGATCCCGCGAAGGCCGCCGCGGCTCTCGAGAAGGGCCTGCAGCAGCGGCCGAAGTCGGTGCGGCTCCTCGCGGCGAAGGCGGCGCTCTGCGCCCTCGCCGGCGACGACGCGGGCGCCGCGGAGGCGCGAAAGGCCGCCCTGGCGAACAACCCAGCGTCGCCCTACCCCGACCTCGAGTGCGGCCGCGCCCTGCTCACCAGCGGCCAGATCCGCTTCGCCGACGCCCACGCCTGCTTCAAACGCGCCATCGAAGCCGCCCCCAAGCTTCTCGAGGCGCAGCTGCACTACGCCCTTTCGCTCTTCCGCCTTGGCGACGAAAAGACCGCCCGCGAGGCGCTCGAGCTCGTCAACAAGAAAGACCCGTTCGACAAGCGCGCCGACGACTGCGTCACGCTGCTCAACGACCTCAACCGCGACTACGACACCGTCAAGGAGGGCGCCATCACCGTCCGCCTGCCGCGGACCCACGCACCCTGGCTGGCGCAGACCGCCGCGCGAATCGCCGCCACGACGTCCGTTGCCCTGGCGAAGGAGTACGGCCCGCTGCCGTCGCCCTTGCGGATCGATCTCTTCGACGAATCCAAGGACGTCGTGACGCGCGCCGGGGGCGCGCCGTGCAGCGGCAACGGCGTCTGCCTCGGCACCGACATCGCCGTGCTCTGCCCGCCGGCGAAGCTGGCCGGCGATGGGTACCTGTTTGCCGCCGAGCTCGCGGGACAGGTCGCCCGCGCCCATGCCGCCGCCCTCTCCAAGGGGCGCGCGCCGCGCTGGCTCCTCGACGGCGTCGCGCTCCGCGCCGCCCAGCCGTGGGACCGCGACGCCGATTTCCACGCCCTGAACTTGAAGGAGCCGAAAGTCGTCGGCGGAACGCCCCGCGCGGTCGCCCTCTATCTCGACTTCCTGGGCGTCGAGAAGACCGGCGCGTTCATTGCCTCGTTCGCCGCGAAGCCTGGGGAGATCGACGAGAAGGGCTTCTCGTCGTGGCTCGGAAAGCGGACCGCGGGGATGAAGTACGTCTTGCCGCCGAAGGAGCCGGCCGCGAAGCTCGCGTCGGACGCCGACGCGGATCCTGCGAAGGCCGTTCTGGCGGCGCGCGCCTTCCTCCCGAAGGATCCCGACAAGGCCATCAAGTACGCGCGCCTTGCGTTGAAGAAGGACGAGAACAACGCCGAGGCCAAGGCGCTGCTCGGCCAGGCGCTCGTGAAAAAGCGGCGCGCCGAAGAGGCTCACCCCCATCTCATGGAGGCGACGAAGGCCGGCATCGACGACTATCGCACGTGGATGGCGCTGGGCATCGCGGAGCTCGAGCTGGAGGAACAGAAGAAGGCGGCCGCCGCGTTCGAGAAGGCGGCCGGCTGCCTGCGGCTGGTTGCCGATCCCGAAGGAGACAACGCGCTGCGGCGGCTCGTGGAGATCGCGGTGCGCCAGAAGGACACCGACACCGAGGAGAAGCTCCTGGCACGGATCGTCGCCGCCGATCCCTACGCGTGGCGCGACCGCCTGAAGTTGGCGAAGCGACTGATTGCGCAGAAGGCCTGGGACGACGCCGTGACGCTGATGGAGGCCGGGGTCGTCATCCAGCCGAGAGACCGCGAGGGATGGGCGCTGCTGGGACAGTCGCTCGAAGGGGCCGGCAAGCTGGAGGAGGCGCTGCCGTCACGAAAGGCGTCGTCCGCGCTCGCCGCCGATGGCGAGGAGAAAGCGGACGCGCTCGTCGCCCTCGGCCGACTCCAGCTGAAGCTCGGGAAGAAGGATGAAGCCCGCAAGAGCGCCAAGGAGGCGATGAAGGAGTGGCCCGGCCACGAGGGCGGACAGAAGCTCTATGATGAGTGTTTGAAATGACCGGTCGGGGCGAAGTGAAATTGCAGGCCGACACGGCGGCGAACGGCGGGCTATAATCACGTCTGCGGTTAAAGAGGTCCGGAACTCTTCGGTTGTCGGGAGGTAAGGGCGCATTGGGTAGGCAGATCGTCTATTGCCAGGTCTGCGGCGAACGCGTCGTCGAAGCGGACCTGGTGGCCGGCAGGGCCTTCGCTGGCGCAGGCCAGACCTATTGCCACAAGTGCCTGCCCGCCGGCCTGATCCGGCACGAGGCCCTTCAGGAAGTTCGGCGAAGCCCGTCCTCGACGAAGATCGATCGCGCACACGAGAGGCCGCGGAATCCCTCCCCCACACCCGCCACGAAAAGCAACGCCGGCATCATCGCGGGAGTCGTGGTGGGGCTCGCCATCGCCGCCGTTCTGGTCTTCATGATGATGCCGTCGGGGCGCAAGGAGCCGGAGTCCACGCCCGCCGCGCGCGGCGGCGCGGCCACCCCCACGCCCTCCACGAGCCCGGCGCCCGAGATCGTCGCGGGCGACCCCCAGAAAGCGGCCCGCGAGGTCTACGACAAGATGCGCGAGTTCGCTGCCGCCAACAGCTCCAACCATGACGCCGTCATCGCCCGCGTGAAGCAGGATCTCCCCAAGCTCACGGGCACGCTCTTTGAAACCGACGCCCGGTCGCTGCTGCGCGAGCGCGAGCGCAGCGTCGGCGAAGCGGCGCTGTCGAAGAGCGTCGACGAGTTGTCGCGGAAGATCGTCGAGGCGGAGAAGACCGACCCGCTCTACACGGCCCGGCCGCGCGTCCAGGGCTGGCTCCGCGATTCACGGACGGCCTGCGGCGACTTCACCGTCCTGGCGCGGAGGATCGACGACCTGGGCGGCGCCTACGAGCTGCGCTACCAGGCGGCCGCCGTCGAGCACGCGCGCGTCATCGTCGAGAAGGCGCAGCAGCTGCATCGCGACGGGCGGTTCGACGAGGCGCTCGCCGCCCTCGACGCGTGGTCGCACACCTTCGACGACGCGCCCAGCGTCCAGGAGATCCGGCGCGTGCGCGAAGAGGTGAACGCCACCAAGACGGCCCAGGAGCGCGAGCGGCTGACCGGCTCGATCCTGCGCGATTTCGAGAAGGCGACGACGATGATGAACAACGCGGACGGCTCCTCCGATCCGGGGAAGGTCTACAAGGAGAGCGCCGAGCTTTACATCAAGACCCTGGACGACTTGAACAAGCCCGACATGGTCAAGCAGCAGAACATCTCGGCCGGCCAGAAGAAGGTCGTGCTCGAGACGAGCCACTACAACATCGCCTGCTACTACGCCCGCTTCACCAAGGACGTCGACAAGGCCGTCGCCCATCTCGAGGAGAGCTTCAAGGCCGGATACAAGAACTGGAAGCACATCGAGGCGGACACCGACCTGGACCTCATTCGCAAGATGGAGAAGTTCAAGACCCTCGTGGGCAAGTACCGCAAGTAGCGCAGCGGGTCGTGATGACCAACGGCCCCGCCAGCGGTGTCCAAGAGGCTATAATTTCCCACGTGCCCCGCACCCCTCGAGCGCAGTGGAGCGGGGCCGAGTAGGAGGCGACCGGCCGATTGGGTAAGCAAATTGTCTATTGTCAGGTCTGCGGGGAGCGAATCCTCGAGTCGGACCTGGAGGCGGGCAGGGCGCTCTCGGTCGCCGGCCACAACTTCTGCGGCAAGTGCCGCGACCAGGCTCCCGCCGATCTGATTCCACAGGACCTCCCGGAGCCCGCGCGACGGAGCCCGTCGACACCACGAACCGACCACCGCGGCACGGACCGGGCGCGCAACGCCGCCTCCTACGCTCCCGCGCCCTCCGCGAAGAGCAGCGCCGGCATGATCGTCGGGGTCGTCGTTGCCATCGCCGCCGCGGCCATCCTGATCGTCATGCTCATGTCGGGCAAGAAGGAGCCCGAGGGCTCGCACGGGGGCGGAGGCTCGGTCACGCCACCCGCTTCGACCAACAAGCCGCCCGACACGGTCGCCGGCGATCCGCAAAAAGCGGCCCGCGAAATCTACGACAAGATGCGCGAGTTCGCGGCCGCCAACGCGTCCAACCACGACGCGGTCATCGCGCGCGTAAAGCAGGACCTGCCCAAGCTGGCCGGCACGATCTTCGAAACGGACGCGCGGATGCTCCTGCGGGAGCGCGAGCGCGGACTGGACGAGACACGGTTCGTGAAGACCGTCGAGGAGCTCGAAAAGAAGGTCCTCGAGACCGAGAAGACCGACCCGCTTTACACCGCGCGGCCTCGAGTCCAAGGGTGGATCCGCGACGCCCGGGCGACCTGCGCCGACTTCAACACCCTGACGGCGAAGATCGACGCCCTGGCCAGGGGTTACGACCTTCGCTTCGACGCCGCCGCCGTCGAGCAGGCGACGAAGGTCCTCAACAAGGCGCGCCAGCTCCAGGCCGACCGCAAGTTCGACGACGCGCTGGCGGCGCTGGACGCATGGCCCGGCAGCTTCGACGGCACCAACAGCGCCGAGCTGATCAAGAGCTGCCGCGACGAGATCAACGCCGCCAAGCGCGGGGCGGAGAACGACGCCACCACCGTCAACGTCTACAACGCCGCCGTCAACCGCCTCAACGGCAACCTGGAATCGCAGGAAGCCTGGGAGCAGTCGGTGAAGGACTTCAAGAAGACGCTCGAGGATCTCAAGGACACCGCGAAGCTTCAGAAGCAGGGCGTCGACGCGAACACCTATCGCAACATGATGATCGGCTCGAACTTCATGCTGGCGCTCTACTACTCCCGCTGGAAGAACGAGATGGAGCCGATGCTGAAGCATCTCGAGGAGGCGTTCAAGGCCGGCTTTGGCTCCTTCGACGAGCTCGACAAGGAGCCCCAGAAGCGCCTGCTCGAGAACGCCCGCAAGGATCCCCGCTACGCGAAGCTCGTCGACCGCTGGAAGAACCGCAAGCTCATCGGAGTCCAGGGCCAGCCCCTCACGGAGGAGCAGTGCGCGCAGGCGAAGCTGGCGGCCGGCGAGGGCGGCCTCTCCATCGTCAAGGTGATGGACCCCGGCGTCGCGCTGAAAGGCGGCGTCGAACAAGGCGACTTCCTCCTCGCGTTCAACGGCAAGAAGCTGGGCCGCGCCGAGCCGTTCAACGACCTGCGCGTGGCGCTCGAAGGCGTCGTCGCCGGCAAGGACTACGAGGTCGAGGTCTTCCGCGGCGGAGCGCGCAAGAAGCTGAAGGTCCGCTGGGACAAATGAGGCGGTAGATGGACCGCTCCGCCCTTTGCTGCGCTTCCTGCGGTCAGCGGCTCGAACCGCGTGACATCGCCATGGGCCGCGTGGTCGAGGCCGGGAACGGGCTTTTCTGCCCCGCCTGCATCGGCAACGCGCCCCTTTCGGCCATGACGTACGTGCCCGATCCGCACGTCTCGCCGACCGTGCTCCGCGGCGCACCGGTGGTTGCCGCGCGCCGTCCACCTCCGCCCCGGTCGTCGAACTCCGCCTCGTTCATCGTGGGCGGCGTGATCGCGCTCGTCGCCCTCGGCGGACTGGCGGCCTACCTCGTGATTCCGTCTCGTGCGCCCGCCCCCCGCGAGCCGGTCTCCGCGCCGAAGGAGGACCGCTCGAAGGCGGCCAGCAGCGCGGCCGATGCACTCGACGCCTACCGACAGGCCAACGCAAACAACCCCGAGGGGATCCTGGAGCAGGCGCGAGTGGCGCTCACCCGCGTTGCAGGAACGGCCTGCGAAGAGCGGGTCCGGCTGGTGCTGCGCGACGCGGAGCGCGCCCTCGAGGCGAAGCGGGGCGAGCAGACGATCGGCGACCTGATGGCCCGGGCGAAGGAGATCGCCTCCAAGGACCCTGGCTTCAAGCGGCGCCCGGAGGTGCTGGCGCTCTACGACCAGGCGAAGACGGCGGCGGCCAAGCTGACGAGCACCCCCCTGTCGAAGACGCTCTTTGACGCACGGGGCGAATACAGCCAGGCGTTCGAGGCGTCGGCGCGGAAGGCGGCGCAGGCATGCCGAGACGAGGCCGACCGTTTCGAGCGGCTTGAGAGGCTCGACGACGCGATCGCGGCGATCGACGCGCTCCCGGAGCCGTTCCGCGACACGGTAGAGGGGCGCGCCCTGGAGTCGCGGCGTCGCGCACTGCTCGCCGCGAAGTCGGCGCCCGTCAAGTCACCGCTCTACGACGACTACCGGCGCGCGACCAAGATGATGAACGACGCCGACGCCTCGGGCGATCCCGCCAAGGGATACAGGGAGAGCGCCGAACTCTACTTCCGCGTCCTCGACGACGCGAAGAACGCACAGACGGTGAAGCAGCAGAAGCTGACGCAGGCCCAGGTCGCCGAGATCCTCAGCGTCGGCCATTACAACGTCGCCTGCTACTACTCGCGCTTCACGAAGGACGTCACCAAGGCCGTTGCGCACCTCGAGGAGAGCATCAAGGCGGGCTACAACGACTGGAAGCACCTCGACGCGGACGCCGACCTCGACCCGATCCGCAAGACCGAGGCGTACACGACGATGGTGGCGAAGTACCGCAAGTAGTCCTGGGACGCCGCCTCCACGGTCCACGGTTCGCGGGTGCTATACTCGCCTGCGCTGTGGGTCACGCGATCGTTTACTGCGACGTGTGCGGCGACCGCATTCTCGACGAGGAGTTCGAGCGGCGGCGCGCCGTGACGGTTCAGAACAAGAGCTACTGCCCCACGTGCGCCAAGAACGTCTTCGGCAGCAGCATGCCCGAAGTGGACACCCGGCCGCGCTCCCACGTCATGAAGCCCGAGCCCGAACCGCCCCGCCCCCCCACCGCGATCCGGCCACCCCGGCCAACGGCGATCCGCCCCGCCCCGGCCTCCGGGCCGTCGCAGGGTGTCATCATCGGCGCCGTGGCGGGCGCGCTCGGCGTTCTCGGCATCGTCGTCATGGCGTTCGCCCTGCGGGGCGGTTCGAGCGAACCGGTGAGGCCGGCGCCGACGAGGGATGACCTGGCGCGCGAGGCGCTCGCCCCGCTGGAGCAGATGGCCGCGTCGGCCGATCCCGAGCGCGTGCTGGCGAAGGCTGCCGAGGTCCGGCCCAAGGTGGCAGGCACGACGTACGAGTCGCGGCTCGCCGAGATCGAGGAACGGGCCCGGACGCGGAAGGCCGACCTCGAGCGCGAGAAGGATGTCGACCGCCTCCTGGCGGAGCTCGTGAAGATGCTCAAGGAGGACACGGAGTTTGCGCACCTCGACCGGTTCCGCGAGCTGGTCGCCACGGCGCAGCGGGCGGCGACCGGCGCGCTTCGCTCGAAGGCGGACGAGATCACGCGGGTGAGCACGAACTACGAGACCGCGTTCCAGCAGGCGGCGACCGCGAAGGCGGACGACCTCCGCCGGCGCGCCGACGCGCTGGCCGTGGAGAAGAAGTTCGCCGACGCCGTGCGGCTGATCGAGGACGGCTACGCGGGCGTGTGGCGCCGGAGCGACGCCTGGACGGCGCTCGACGCGCGGCGGCGCGAGCTCCAGGAACTCGCCATGAAGCCGCCTGAGCCGGGCGGGAAGAAGGACCGATTCGGCATCCTCGTCGTCGATCCCCCGAAGGCCGGCGTCTGGGTCACGGTAGTTGACGGCTCGTCCTTGACGGGCTGGTTCCGGTACGGGCAGGCGAACGAACAAGAGTCGAACTGGAGCATTGTCGGCGGCGAGCTCGTGGGCGCCAGTTCGCGCGCGCTCTCGTCGGAGCAAGCCCAGGACTACGGCGACATGCTCTTCTCGATGTCGGACGCCTACACCGACCTCGAGATGGAGCTATCCGTGCGCATGGAGCAGGGAACGCTGCTCGTCGGCGTGCGGTACGAGCCCGGGATGAACTCCCAGCCGAAGGTGGCGTCGGCGCAGGTGGGCGTCAACGCGACCTGGCAGAAGCTGAGATTCGTCATCGAGGGGGGCTCGGGAAAGATCGTCGTCGACGGCGCACAGGAGGTCGTGCTCAACATGGCGGCGAGCGCCCCAACCGGCCGCGTCATTCTCGGCCTCTCACCCGGCGCGAAGGTCCGCATCAAGGACTTCAAGCTGCTGCGAAAGAAGTAGTCCTTTCCGTCTCTATCCACCGCTCAGCGCCGCGACGATCTTCACCTCGCCGTCGATCTTCGCCTTCAGGTCGCGCACCGACTTCGTCCCCACCCAGATCAGGATGTGCGGCCGCACGTGATCCTGCTCGTCAATCATGCGAAACTTGATCCCGGGGTGGCGGCGCTCCAGGTCGTCAATCACGTCGCCGAGCGTGGCGCCGTCGGCGTCGACGAGCGCCCTTCCGCCCGTGTACGAATGAAGCGGCGACGGAATCCCGACCTTCACGCGAGAGTCCCGCATTCGACGGAGTAGATGTGGGGCAGGTCGCGTGCGAGGAGCGCCCAGCTCTTCCCCTCGTCGCGGCTCCGCCAGATCTCGCCCTGCGTGGTGCCGACGCAAAGCCCGAGCGGGTCGCCGCCGTCGTGGCACATCGCCTGGCGCTTCACCGTCCACCAGGCGTTGACCTTCGGGAACCCCTTGTCGAGCCGCTTCCACGACTTGCCCGCGTCGCGCGTGACGTAGGCGGCCGGCTTGCCGCCGACGCTGGTCCGCGGCCAGACGCTCGATCCGTCCATCGGGAAGACCCAGGCGACGTCGGCGCTGCGCGGGTGGACGACCATCGGAAAGCCGATGTCGCCGATCGCCTTGGGCATGTTGTCGCCGATGCGCGTCCACGTGTCGGCAGGCCGGTCGATGCGGTAGATGCCGCAATGGTTCTGGTGGTATAGGCGGTCGGGGTTCGACGGGCAGATCCGGATGCAGTGCGGATCGTGGCCGAATTCCGGGTCCTTGACCGGCAGGAAGTCCGCGGCGACGCCCTTGCAGAGAGCCTTCCAGCTCGCGCCCTCATCCGTCGATTCGAAAATGCCGGCCGTCGAGAAACCCATGTACAGGTGCCTTGGGTCGCGCGGATCGACGATGATCGAGTGGGTGTTGGGGTTGTCGGGCGGGTTGTTGTTCGGATCGCCGCGCCATTCGTCGCGTCGAGGATGCTTGTTGAAGCCGTCGACGCCGGTCCATGTCTCGCCGGCATCGTCGGAGCGCCACAGCGAGTGGGGCGAGCAACCGGCGTACCACTGCTTCGGCCTGGAGGCGTGACCCGGCGTAAGCCAGAAGACGTTCTTGATCGACTCGCCCTTGCCGTCGGCCGACTTCTCAAAGCGCGGCGGCGTCTTGGCTTCCTTCCACGACTTCCCGCCGTCCGAGGAGCGCAGGACGGTCGGCCCGAGATGGCCGGCGCTCGCCGCCATCAACAGCGTGCGGTTGTCGCGCGGATCGAGAACAAGGTGCTGAATGACGTTGCCGAACTGAATCGGCGCACTGACCCTCCACGTTTTCCGAGCGGAATCAGCGCGGTAGATCCAGGCACCCTTGCGGGTGCCGACGAGCAGGACGAGCTGGGCTTTGGCCACGGGGTTTCCTCCGGTGAGAACACGCTTCTTACCTCATGGGGGGCGTAGGGTCACGGGTTTTCAGCCCGACGCCCATGGGCAACGCGTGATATACTGAGGGGTCCTCTGGGGAAGGGGGGAGCACCTCTGGAGGAGCCGCGTGACCAAGAATGTGAAGGACGTTAAAGACACCTATCACCGCATCGGCGAGCTTCTCGTCCGCAGGGGAGTCGTAACGGCCGGCGACGTCGATCACGCACTCGCCATCCAGCGCGCACACATCGCCGACAAGCGCCAGCCCCCAAAGCTCGGCGAAATCCTGATCCAGCATAAGTCCTTGGACAAGAAGACGATGCGCGAGATCGTCGAAGAACAGAAGGTTGGTCGCGGCGAAAAGCGGCACCTCAACGTCGATCTTCGGGAATCGGGCGGCCTGGCCGTTGTCGTCCTGGAAGGGCGCCTCGACGAGAATCTTGAGGTTACCTCGACCAAGATGTTCGAGCGCCTGATGGACCGGGGGTATTGTCGAATTTCAGTCGACTGCACCAAGCTGATCTATGTCAGCAGCCGCGGCGCCTCCTCGCTGGTCTCCTATATCGACGAAGCGCGGGCCCGCGGGGGAGACGTGAAGTTCTTCGGAATGGGGATTGACGCGCGGTTCACTCTCGACCGGTTGGGCCTCACAAAGTTCGTTCAGATTTTTCACACGGAGGCCGAGGCGATTCGCGCCTTCGAACTGCCGGTCGACGAGTACATGTCGCGCGGAGCGCTGGGCGAATACGTCGCCGCGTGCGACGGCAAGACCTACCACCTCTCCTACTGCATCTCGCTTCAGAAGGTGCACGAAGAGGACAAGATCTATTTCGAGAGCAAGAAGCACGCGCGGGACAGTCGGCGCAAGCCGTGTGGGCGCTGTCGGCCGTAGTTTCTTCCGAGGAAGAGATTAGAGTAACTCTAATCATCATCCATCATAAGCCCCGTGGAATTGTGGATGGACTGTTAGAAGCAAACACAACCATCTTGAAATCAACAACTTAGGTCGACAGGCCACTGTGGAACTCCTTGGAAAAAGCGTGGGCGGCGCGTAGTCGGCGGTGGATGGGTGTTGGGGGTTGCCAAGGCAGCGGAAGGGAAGTTCCACAGCGCTTGACGGGCGGGGCTGCGGGACGGAGCGCCCTCCCCAAAACTTCCACAAGGTTTCGTCCCATCCGGTATGGTCAGGCGAGGATTTGCTGCCCGAGGGTGTCCAGATCGCGCTGGAGGTCGGGACGCTGCGGCAGCAGTTCGTCGATTCGCCGGATGGCGTAGAGCACCGTCGTGTGGTCACGGTGGCCGAAGTGGGTGCCGATCTCCTTGAGCGAGAGGTTGGTGTGCCGCTTGGCGAGATAGATCGCCACCTGGCGTGCGAGCGACGTCGACTTGCGCCATGTCTTGGCGGTGAGCTCGCTTTGCTTGCGGCCGTAGTAGCGGGCGACCAGCTCGAGGATCTGGGGGACGGCCACCTGCGTCGGGCGCGAGAACCGTTCCGTGCGGAGCACTTCCTGGGCCAGCGCGAGGTCGAGCGGCCGCTGTGAAAGCGACGCCATCCCGATGATGCGGTTGACGGCGCCGACGAGCTCGCGGACGTTCGAGTGGACCGCGCCGGCGACAAAGTTGGCAACGTCACCCGGCAGGTCCTTGTGCATGTTCTCCGCGACGCGCCGCATGATCGCGACGCGCATCTCGTAGGTCGGCGGATCGATGGCGACGCTGAAGCCCGACGCGAAGCGGGAGACGAGACGCTCCTTGAGCGTGCGGATGTCGCGCGGCGATGAGTCGCTCGACAGAACGATCTGCCGCCCGGCCATGTAAAGCGTGTCGAACGTGTGAAAGAACTCCTCCTGGCTCGCCTCCTTGCCGGAGAGGAAGTGGACGTCGTCGACGACGAGCAGATCGGCGGAACGGTAGCGCGTGCGGAACGACTCGACGCGCTTTTTCTCCAGGGCGGAGATGTAGTCGTTCACGAACCGCTCGCAGGAGACGTAGATGAGCTGCGACGCCGGGCGGGCGCGGAGGATCGCGTGGCAGATGCCCTGCAGGAGATGCGTCTTGCCGAGCCCAGCGCCCCCGTAGACGAAGAGCGGGTTGTAGAACCGGCCGGGAGTTTCGGCAACGCTCATCGCCGCGGCGTGCGCGAGGCGGTTCGACGGCCCGGTGACGAAGCTCTCGAAAACGTACGCCGGGTTCAATTGGACGGGGTTTTCGGGGCGTTGCCCCGGCGGGGCGGTGACGGCGATGGGTGCACCCGCGGGCGCGGTGACCGGCACTTCGAAGCCGGAGTCGACCTCGAAGGAGATCGACGGCACGGTGCCGAAAAGCTGCCGGAAGACGTCCTCGAGCTTCGTGCGAAGCTCCTTCTCGAGCAGGGAGCGGTAGAACTCGTTGGGCGCCGGAACCTGGAAGGCATTGTCGCCGGTCTCGCGCAGCTCGAGACGGCGGCCCCAGGCGTTCCAGATCGGCGGCGCGACGGCGCGCTCGAGCATCGCCATCACCTGCGAGCGCCGTTCGGGCGTGAAGACGGTCACTTCGGCACCACCACGTGAAGCGCCCAGGAGAAGATGAACTTGGCGACGATGATGCCGCCGAAGAGGACGCCGCCGAGCACGAGGTAGTAGAACATCGCGGTCGCGGCGTCGGGTCCCTGGGGGCCGGCCGACAGGATCCGGCGGTTCTTGTCCTGCCCGTCGGCGATTTTCGCGGCGACGTTGGCGCGTTCGGCGTCCTCGGCGGTCCGCGTGGAGCGGGCGGGGGTGAGGTTGAGCGGCGCTGGGGCCGCGGGATCGCTCGCGTCGAGACTGAAGCGGAACGAGACGTCGCCGACCTTGACGATGTCGTCGGGCCGCAGCGCCTCGGGCTTTTCGAGGCGGATGCCGTTGAGGAACGTGCCGTTCTTGGAGCCGAGGTCCTGGAGGATGAAGAGGCGGCCGTCGAACTGGATGCGGGCGTGCTCGCGGGAGAGCTTGTGGTCGTCGATGAAGACCTGGTTGGAGCGAAGCCGTCCGATCACGAGCGACCCCGCGATCGGGTATTCCCGCCTCTCCCCGCCGGACTCGACGACGAGCCGTGCCACGGCGGAACCCCTCTCCGAAAAACCGGACTCTCCAGCCCTGCGAAGCGCCACGGTAAAAGCGCGAAGCAGGGTCCCCCGGCCCCGGCGCCTCCACGCGCCGCGCCCGCGGGGAATTCTACTCCGCGCGAAACGCCAGTCAACGCAAAATCGGGCCACGCCCCATCGCGAATGGGCGCCGGGCCTTGGGGCGCATCAGAAATGGGCCAGCCGAATAGGACGGCATGCGCCATGGGTAGTTCGCCCCGCGGCGACCCCCGCCGCCAACGTCGGCGGGCGCAGGGTGCTTTGACGCAACGGAGCACCTCCGCATTACGGGGCCACTCCTTCGGCATCGAGTCGATCGTTCGACGTCGCCACGCGCTGCCTCGCTCACGGTGTCGATTCTCGACACCCCTCTTCTGGCTACTGGCTACGGCGCACCGGCTGCTGTATAAGGCTCGCCGTGCAGGCGAGCGGGCCGGAGGAGAGCGATCGCGAAAGCGACTGGGCCTTTGTCCGCCGCCATTGCGCCGGCGACAGCGACGCCTTCCGCCAGCTCTACGAGCGCTACCAGGACAAGGTCTACGCCAGCTGCTACCGCATCCTCGGCGAACAGACGGCCGCGGAGGATCTCGCCCAGGAGATCTTCGTCAAGATCTACGACGAACTGCGCCGCTTCAAATTCCAGTCGAAGTTCTCGACGTGGCTCTACCGCATCGCCGTCAACCACGCCATCAACCGGGCCAACGAGGCCTCACGCCACGGCCGCATTCACGAGAAGATCGCCCGCGAACTGCCGCGCGAGACGTCGGGCCACAGCCCCATGGCCGACCGCTTCATGGACGATCGCGTTCAGAAGGCGCTAATGGAGCTCTCGGAGAAGCTCCGCGCGATCGTCGCGCTCCGCTACCTCGAGGGCCTCTCCTACGACGAGATCGCCGAGGTCCTCGAGATCTCGATCGGGACCGTCAAGTCGCGCCTCTTCCTGGCGCATGAAACCCTGCGCCCGCTGCTCAAGGATGTGCTGGAGGCGGGGCCGTAGGGGAAAAGAGAGATAGAGAGATAGAGAGATAGAGGGAGAGAGGGAGAGAGGGAGGAATTCTTTGGCCGACGATGAACATTTGAAGGCGCGGGGCTGTCACTACCCATGAAGCAAGGGAACGAACCATGAAGTGTGAACTCTTCCGACAGCTGATCCTCGACTACACGTCGGGGAACCTCGGGGCCGAGCCGCTGCGCGACTTCAAGACGCACTGGACCGGCTGCACCGAGTGCGCCGAGATGCTCCGCGCCGTCGAGGGCCACGAAGCGCTCCTCGTCGCGCTGCCCCGGCCGGACCACGCACCCGACCTGTGGCTGCGGATCCAGCGCGAGACCGGCGACCTTGAGATGCTGCGCACGACGCCCTTCAACGTCCGCTTCATGCGGTGGGTTGCCGCCGCGGCCGCCGCGGCCATCATCGCCGTCACCGCGATGACGGCGCGCCCGGGCGTCTCCCCTCCTGCACGTCTTGACGCCTCCTCTCCTCCTGCCGGCCTCAACATCACGATCGTCGACGTCAAGGACCGCGCCGAGGCGGGCGCGCTGGGGCGTTTCGTCCCGACCTACGACAGCGCCGATCCGACCGCCGCCCTCGACACGGTGCTTCGGGAAAAATAGATGAACCACGCGCGGGCGGCCCTCATGGTGCTCTCGTTCGGCGTCATCGCCGGACCGATTGCCTACGGCCTGCTCTCCGACGCCAAGGTGCTGCGCGCGCGCCAGATCTTCGCCGAGATACCGGCGGCGGAGCGCGACCTGGCGTTCACCGCCGTCCGCACGTCGACCTCGTTCGACTCCGGCTCGCCCGTCACGGTCATCCAGCGCGTCTACGGCGCTGCGCCGCTGCGCCGCAAGGTGGAGTTCATCGGCGTCGAGGGCGCCCCCGCCGAGAAGCGCGGCAAGCCGGCGGCGTTCAGCCCGTTCATGTTTCTCGTCCACATCCAGACGGCGCTCGCCGGCCCCGGCCTGACGCGGCCGGGCAGCCTCACGGCCCGCTTCGCCGACCTCTCCCTCGTCGCGAAGAACTACGACATCGTCGGCGCCGGGCGGGAGAGCGTTGCCGGGCGCGAAGCCGACGTCATCGACCTCGTCCCGCGCCACGCGGGCCGCGCAGGCTACCGCGTCTGGACCGACCGCGAGAACCGCTTCCCGCTGCGCTACCAGGTACGGCGCGACGGCCGGACGCTCTTCGAAGTGTCGACGCGGTCGATCACCTTCGAGCGGCCCGACGTCAAGTTCACCGACGGCGTCCGGCGCGAGTTCATCGACATCCAGCGCGAGGCGGTCGAGGTCAAGGATCTCGAGACGCTCAAGTTCCGGACCTTCCTTCCGTCCGAGCTGCCCGCCGGATTCGTCCAGCGGGAGTTGACCGCCGCCCACGGCAAGATGCCGGGCGTGGACGAAACCATGTGGGCGGTGAGCGCTACCTACACCGACGGGGTTGCCAGTATCATGCTGCTGGAGTTCGATGCGAACAACAAGCTGTGGAAGCAGGTGCAGCGGTGGCTGGCAGGGCTCGGCGACGCGCCGCCCGCCGGCGAGAAGGGGAAGATCGTCGCGCAGCGCATCTCCTCGCGGGGAGGGTGCGCGATCCGTATGACCATGGAAGGAACCGAGATTATCGCCTCAGGGCAGGTCAGCCCGGAGGAGCTTGAGCGAATGGTCCGCAGCTTGAAGCGGATCGATGGAGGAAAGTAGATGAAGCACGCACTGGTGGGGATGTTCGTGGTGGCCGCGTGCGGCGCGGCAATGGCCCAGCAGCAGGACGAGGCGCAGCGCCGCGTCGACCGGCTGAAGCGCGACCTGAAGCTGACCGACGACCAGGCCGCGAAGGCGCTGGAGATCTACAAGACCGACAAGGCGGCCCAGGACAAGCTCGACCAGGACAAGCAGGACCTCGACAAGCAGCGCCAGGACAAGGTGCGCGAGATCCTCGACGACGAGCAGAAGAAGACCTACGACGGGTGGACGCAGGGCCGCGGCAATGGCGGCGGGAACGGCGGAGGCAACAACGGCGGCGGGGGCCGGACGCCCGGCGGCGCCAACATGATGGACCGCATGCTCGGGCCGACCGTCGACGAGCTCAAGAAGGAGCTCAACCTCACCGACGACCAGGTCGCCAAGGTCAAGCCGATCGTCGAGGACTTCCGCAAGACGGCGCAGGACAAGTTCGACGAGGCCCGCGCGAACGGCTTCCAGGGCATGAACTGGCGCGAGGAGATGGACAACTTCCGCAAGGCGAGCGAAGAAGTCGGCACCAAGGTCAAGGAGCACCTCACCGACGAGCAGAAGGAGAAGTTCGACAAGCTGATCGCGGCGAGGAGCAATCCATTCGGCGGCCGCGGCAACAATGGCGGCGGCAACAACGGCACCCCCACGCCGCGCGGTCCCTCCGTGGACGAGCGCGTCAAGCGCGCGATGGACGCGCTCAAGATCGAGAACGCCGACGACGCCGCCGTCATCAAGGACCTGATCAAGAAGGTCGTCGAGGCGCAGGCCGCGCTCGAGGGCTGGGACCGCGACCAGCGCCCCAAGATGGACGAGACGCTGGCCAACAAGGAGCTCAAGGACGAGGACCTCGACGCGAGGCTCAAGGACTACCGCACGGCCCGCAAGGAGAAGGAGACCGCCATCAAGGACGCGCAGAAGACGCTCAACGAAGCCGTCAGCACGCGCCAGGAGCTCGAACTGATCAAGCAGAACATCCTGAGATAGGAATCCAAGGAGCCCGGGGAACAGCGCAGACCTCGGGCTCTTTTTATCGCAACAACAAGGCGAACCGACGACCGTTGAAAGTTGCCAGAAGGAAGACCATGAGCAGACCATCGTCGAGCGAGCCGGGGGCGGATGCCCGAGCGTGCCGCGGAACCATGCCTGCATTGAGCGGAGCGCCGCACCGCGGCGCGCAGTCGAAATGATGATCGGGCAGATCCTCGCTCAACAGGGCATCGTCTCCGACGCGCAGATCGATGAAGCGCTGAAGCTTCGCGAGCCGCGTGAACGGTTCGGCCAGGCGCTCATGCGCCTCGGCTTCGCCCGCGAAGAGCAGGTGATGCGGGGCCTCGCGGAGCAGACCAAGCTGCCGTACGAGGAGATCGCCGGCGTCGAAATCGACGAGGCGGTGATCAAGCAGGTCCCCGTCAAGACGGTCTTCCAGCGCAAGGTTCTGCCGCTCGCGCGCAACAACGGCACCCTGAAGGTCGCCCTTTCCGACCCGCTTGACCTCGACGTGGTCGATGAGCTGCGCCTCCTCATGAAGTGCGAGATCGCCCCCATCATCTCCCGGCCGACCGAGATCGACCGGCTGATCAAAAAGTACTACGGCGTCGGCGGCGACGAAGTCAACCGGATGGTCGAGGCCGCGCGCGACGAGCTCCAGGTCCTCAAGGAGGAGGGCGGCGTCGACAAGGAAGCCCTCGAGATGGCGGAGGACGCCGGCCTCATCAAGTTCGTCAACCAGCTCTTCACCGAGGCGATCCGCGAGCGCGCCAGCGACATTCATATCGAGCCGATGGAGGACGACCTCCGCATCCGGTACCGCGTCGACGGCATTCTGCACAAGGTCCCGATCCCGATCGAGATCAAGCGGTTCACGCTGGCGATCATCTCGCGCCTGAAGATCATGTCGAACCTGAACATCGCCGAGAAGCGCGTCCCGCAGGACGGCCGCATCATGCTGCGCGCGCTCGGCCACGAGATCGACGTGCGCGTCTCGATCATCCCCAACGTGTGGGGCGAGGGCATCTGCCTGCGCCTCCTCGATCGGCGCAACATGGAGCTGTCGATGGAGGACCTCGGCATGCCGCCGAAGGTGCTCGTCGAGTTCCGCCAGCTCATCACCGAGCCGCACGGCATCCTGCTCGTCACCGGCCCGACCGGCTCCGGCAAGACGACGACCCTCTACGCCGCGCTTCAGAAGATCAACAACGTCGAAGACAAGATCATCACCGTCGAAGACCCCGTCGAATACCAACTCCAGGGCGTCAAGCAGATCCAGGTCAACCAGAAGGTCGGCCTGACCTTCGCCAACGGCCTGCGCGCGATCCTGCGCCACGACCCCGACATCGTGATGATCGGCGAAATCCGCGACCTCGAGACGGCGGAGATCGCCGTCCAGTCGGCGTTGACCGGCCACCTGGTCTTCTCGACGCTGCACACGAACGACGCGCCGAGTGCCGTGACGCGCCTCATCGACATGGGCCTCGAGCCGTTCCTCGTCGCCAGCACGATCGAAGGGCTCATGGCGCAGCGCCTCGTGCGCCGCGTCTGCAAGAAGTGCGCGGAGATCGTGCCGGTCGAAGGCTACGCCACCGGCGTCGTCCCGGCCGACATCACCGCCTTCAAGAAGGGGAAGGGCTGCGAAGACTGCCGCCACACCGGCTTCCGCGGGCGCCAGGGCGTCTTCGAGCTCGTGGTGGTCGACGATGAGATCCGTGAGCTGATTCTGCACCGCGAGGGCGCCAACAAGATCAAGGCGGCCTGCGTGCGCAAGGGGATGCGGACGCTGCGCGAGGATGGCTGGGACCGCGTCCGCGCGGGGATCACGACCGTCGACGAGGTCATCCGCATCACGAAATCTGACAAGTTGTGAACGTGGGCCGTAAACCGTGAACCGTAGACCGTCGTTTGTTGCCGAATAGAGAGATGCTTGCACTGATGAGCGGAGCGCGCGTTTAGCGCGCGGAGTCGAACGTGCCGCAATTCACCTACAAGGCCAAGAAGGCCGACGGGAGCGCGACGAACGGGATGCTCCAGGCGGACACCGAGCGCGCGGCGATCGACACGCTCGGGCGGCAGGGGCTCTTCCCGCTGGAGATCCAGGAGTTCGGCGGCGGCGCGGCGAAGGCCCGGACAAAACGGCGCGGGCGGATCAAGGTCGACGACATCGGCCTCTTCACGCAGCAGCTTGGCGACCTGCTCCGCGCCGGCGTGCCGCTGAACCGGGCCCTCGGGACGCTGACCGACACGAACTCGAACGATGCGTTCGCGGAGATCATCGAGAGGGTCCGTCTCGACGTGAGCAGCGGCAAGACGCTTCACGACGCGCTGTCGAAGCACCCGAAGCTCTTCAACACGCTGTTCGTGAGCATGGTGAAGGCGGGCGAGACGGGGGGCTTCCTCGAGGAGGTGCTCTTCCGCCTGTCGAGCTTCATCGAGAAGGACCAGGAGCTCCGAAGCCGCATCAAGTCGGCGCTCGCCTACCCGACGCTTCTGATCATCCTCGGCTCGGGCGCGATCGCCTTTCTCATGGTCTTCTTCATCCCCAAGTTCAGCGAGATCTTCAAGGACATGGGGTCGAATCTGCCGACGACGACGCGCATCGTGATGGGCGTGAGCTACTTCGTCCGCGACTACTGGATGGCGCTGATCGCCGCGGGCATCCTCGGCGGCGTGGCATGGAAGCGGATGGGCGACAGCGCGGCGGGGCGGCGGCTCCTTGACCAGGTGAAGATCGCGACGCCGCTCTTCGGCGACATCGCCAAGAAGAACGCCATCGCGCGCTTCACGCGGACGCTCGGAACGCTGCTCAAGTCGGGCGTGCCGATCCTCGGGGCGCTGGAGATCTCGAAGGAGGCGATGGGCAACATCATCCTCCAGCAGGACATCGACGAGGCGAGCGCCGGCGTCAAGCAGGGGCGGAGCCTCGCGGAGATCCTGAAGCGCTCACGGACCTTCCCCGCGATGGTCATCGACATGATCTCGGTCGGCGAGGAGTCGGGGAACCTCGACGGCGTTCTCATCAACGTGGCCGATTCGTACGACAAGCAGGTGGACCGGGCGATGAAGGTCTTTATCGCCCTCTTCGAGCCCATCCTGCTGGTCATAATGGCGGCGGTGATCGGGTTCGTGGTGATCTCGATGCTGCTGCCGGTGTTCACCCTCTCGGCATCGTTCGGAAAGTCTTAGGAGGTTGTCATGGTTCGCGAACGCAAAGCGCGGCGCGGCGGATTCACGCTCATCGAGCTGCTGCTCGTCGTCGTCATCATCGGGATTCTCGCGGCGATCGTCGTGCCGAGGCTGACGAGCCGCGCGGACGACACGCGCATCACGGCGGCGAAGGAGCAGATCCGCGTCTTCCAGACCTGCCTGGACATGTACCACATGGACAACGGCTTCTACCCGTCGACGGAGCAGACGCTGGCGTCGCTCATCGTCATGCCGACCGGCGAGCCGGCCCCGGCGAAGTGGAAGCAGTACCTGAACGCCGGCGCGGTGCCGCAGGACCCGTGGGCCCACGAGTACATCTACCAGCAGATCGACAACAACAACTACGACATCCGCTCCATGGGGCCCGACGGCAAGGACGGGACCGAGGACGACATATTGAAGCCGTAAGACCGTGAACCGTAGACCGTGGACCGTGAACCGAAAGAAAGAGCACGGCTACACGCTTGCACAGCTCATGATCACGGTGACGGTTCTCGCGACGATCGTGGCGCTGGTTCCGAAGATGAGTTCCAGGTGCGGATGTACGAGGCGGTCAGCCGCGCAAGAACAGGTCCGTGTCTTCCAGACGTGCCTCGACATGTACAAGATGGACAACGACACCTACCCAACAACGGGGCAGGGGCTTGCCGCGTTGATTGCTTCGCCCACGCCCGCGCCGGCAAAGTGGAAGCAGTACCTGAACGCATCCCCGGTCCCGCAGGATCCGTGGAGCCATGACTACATTTATCGCGCGAGCGGCGACAGTTACGACATTCACTCGACGGGCCCCGACGGTATCGACGGCACCGACGACGACGTGGTGATGCCATGAGCCGCACGGTCCACGGTCCACGGTCTACGGTCCACGCCCGCGGTGAGCGAGGGCCGGCAGGCCCGAGTCGAACCGGCTTCACCCTCCTCGAATTCCTCGTCGTTCTCGTCATCATCGCCATCGTCGGCGCCATCATCGGCCCGGCGTTCCAGAACACGCTGCCGTCGGTCCGCGTCTCGAAGGCCGGCGAGGCGTTCCTCGCCACCGCGCGCAAGGGCCACATGGACGCGGCCCTCACCGGCAAGCGCCACCGCCTGTACCTTCGCAAGATCGACTCGGAAGCCGGCCCGGCCGGATTCTGGCTCGCCTTCGAGCCGCGTCCCCTCGAAGAGGGCGGCACCTTCAAGCCGCTCCCGGGCTCGTGGGGCCAGGCGACGGCGCTGCCCGAGATGGTCACCGTGCTTTCATCGGAGGGCGCCGTCGAGGCCGAGACGGGCGAGGTCTACATGGACTTCAACGTCGACGGCACGGCGACGGAGGCGACCATCGTCTTTCAGAGCCAGAACGGCGATCAGATCACCGTGCAGATCAAGGGCGCCACCGGCCAGGCGAAAGTCCCGCCGCCGGAGGAGGAGCCGAAGTGAGGAACGAAAGAGAGAGAGGGAGAGAGGGCGAGAGGGAAAGAGCGAACGGCGGTTTCACGCTGGTTGAAGTCCTCGTCGCAATGGTCGTCGTCGCGACGGTGATCATCATCGTCGCGCAGGGCTTCTCGGTCGGCGCGGGCGCGTCGTCCTCGTCGCAGAAGGCGACGCGCGCGGCGATGCTCGCCGAATCGAAGATGGCGGAGTTCGAGACCGGCGAGGTGTCGCTCACGTCGGCGCCGTCGGGCGACTTCCAGCCCGACTGGCCCGCCTTCAGCTACACCTCGACGATCGACGCCGACTCGTTCAGCGCCTACCGCGTGACGATCACGGTCACGTGGGACGAGCCAGGCGGCAAACGCTCCTTCGTGCTGGCGCGGATCATGACCGAGCGGCCCGCTTCGACGGGGAGTCCCCGATGAGGCGCGCCCACGGTCCACGCTCCACGGTCAACGGCTTTACGTTGATGGAGATGCTCGTCGCCCTCACCGTCTTCAGCCTCATCATGGCGGCGGTCTACAGCCTCTTCACGACCGGCCGCATGGCCGCCGAACTCGGCAAGCACCACGCGCAGATGGACCAGTCGGGCCGCGCGGCGCTCCGCGCGATGATCGCCGACCTCAAGGGCGCGTGGGGCACCTACAGCGTCTCCACGTTCGACACCGGCTTCATCGGCACCCACAGCGGCACCGACGACTCCCCCGAGGACTCGATCACGCTCATCACGATCAACAACACGCCGCCGCTGGCGACACCGGTGACGTCGTCGAGTTCCACGCCGTCCACGACGACAACGGCAACGACCGAGATGGACCTGTCGAAGGTGACGTGGTCGCTCGACGTCGACGACGAAACCGACGCGCTGGGGCTCGTGCGCGCCAGGCACAAGCTCATCACCGAGACGACCGTCGTCACGAAGAAGGGCGAGGATCTCGAGACGATCGTGCCCGAGGTCATCGGTCTGCGGATTCGCTACTACGACGGGACCGCGTGGGGCGACACGTGGGACTCGACGCAATCGGGCACGCTGCCCAAGGCGGTCGAGGTGATCGTGACAATCAAGATGACGTTCCGCGGGACCGTCGAGACGCAGAAGTACTCGGCGAAGGTCTACCTCCCGGTGGCGGCCAACGTGCCGAAAAAGGAGGGCATGTGACGCGCCCTCGACGGAACCGCGGAGTTGCTCTCATCGCGGTCCTCTTCGTCGCCGCGATGCTCACGATCCTCCTGTATGCCTTCCTCCGCGAGATGCAGGTCGAGGCGAGCCTCGCGAACTCATTCGGCAGGGAGAAGCAGGCCGAACAGCTCGGCTGGAGCGCGATCGAGAAGGGCGCCGCGGCGTTCGTCGCCGACACCGAGACGCACTCGCTGCCGACGAGCACGTGGTACACGAGCGCGGCGGAGTTTTACGAGATCGAGTGCGGCGACGGCGTCTTCACGCTCTTCCGCGCCCCCGACGTGAGCGACGGCAGCGAGCCGCCGCACTGGGGAGCGATGAGCGAGTCGTGCCGCCTCAACCTCAATTACGCGCCGAAGGAAGTCCTGATGAAGCTCCCGAACATGACGGAGGAGATCGCCGACGCCATCATCGACTGGATCGACGAGGACGACACCGTGAACGCGCTGGGGGCGGAAAACGCGTACTACCAGGCGCTGACGCCGGGCTACGCCTGCAAGAACGGGCTCTTCGACACCGTCGAGGAGCTGCTGCTCGTGAAGGGCGTGACGCCCGAGCTGCTCTACGGCGAGGACGCCAACCAGAACGGCCTCCTGGACGCGAACGAGAACGACGGCACGGAGGCGCCGCCGACGGACAACAACGACGGCACGCTCGACCGCGGCTGGATTCCGTACCTGACGGTGTGGTCGTACGACAAGAACCTGCGCGCCGACGGGACCACCAAGCGGATCAACATCAACACGGCGACGCCGCAGACCCTCCAGACGGAGCTCGGCGACGTGCTCAATCAGCAGGACATCCAGAACATGCAGATCCGCCGGCTCCAGTTCAACCCGCCGGGCGTTTTCCAGTCGGTCGCACACTTGATGGATGTCCCGAACGTTCAACCGGGGGGCATTTCCAAGGACAAGTGGAAGCGCATCGTCGACCGGATCACGATCGTCGACATGGAGACGCTCCCGGGCGTGATCGACGTCAACCTGGCGCCCAAGGAGGTCCTGAAGCTGTTGCCGAACCTGACCGACGAGGAGATCACGGCGATCATCAATTACCGCACCTTGCCCGACGCCGACTTGTCGAATATAGGCTGGCTGGCAGATGCCCTGCCGACCCCGAAGCTGCAGGGAATCGCCAACTACGTGACCACCCGGACCTGGCAGGTGCGGCTGGACGCCGTGGGCCGTGTGGGCCCGAAGTCGACGCTCGACGAGACGGCAAAGCTGACGACGGTCGACACGTCGATTATTCCGCCGGCGCGCGTGACCAAGCGCTACCAGGCGGTGTTTGATAAGGCGGCGGAGACCCCGAGGTTCGTGTGGTGGAAAGACATGAGCCGCATGGGGATGCCGTATTCGATCAGTGAACCGTAGACCGTAAGACCGTAAGACCGAGGACCGTAGACCGTAGACCGTAGACCGTAGACCGTAGACCGTGGACCGCTTGCCCTCCGAAGCGCCAGACCAAGGCGCGAAGGAGGGTAGACCGAGAGCTAGGAGTCACTTGGGACAGCTGACGGCGATACTCGTGGGGGACCGCTCCCTCGGCCTCGTGAGCGGGCGCAAGACGCCCGGCGGAGTCGAGCTGCTCCGCGCTTCCCGCGCGGCGCTGCCGGAGGAGTTCGCCCACCAGACGCCAGAGCAGCGCGCCGAATCGGTGCGGAATGCGATCACCGCGCTGGGCGGGGCGGAGCGCAAGATCGCGCTCGTCGTTCCGCGGTCGTCGGCGGTCGTGCGCGAATTCGATCTGCCCGCCGCCGAGCCGGAAGAGCTCCAGCAGATGGTCGGTTTCCAGCTGGAGCGCGAGCTGCCGATGCCGCTCGACCAGGTCAAGTACGCCTACTCGGTCACTCCCGCCGGCGACGCGAAAGTCCGCATCACCGCCGTCGCGGTCTTCAACGAGCAGATCAACGGCTGGATCCAGCTCTTCCGCGAGTCCGGCTGCACGGTGACCTCCGTCTACGTCAGCTCGTTCGGCCTGGCGACGCTGGCGCCCGCGGTCGCGGAAGGCGGCACGGCGCTGGTGAGCATCTCCGGCCAGACCGCAGAGATCCTGATCCTCGACGGCAACAGTCTCGCCTTCTCGCGCAGCGCGCCGATCCATGACGGCGCGGGGGCCGACGTGCTGGCCAACGAGGTCGAACGCTCGATCCTTTCGTACGCATCGAAAAACGCCGGCCGCAGCGTGCCCAACGTCATCATCGCGGGCGAAGGCGGCGACGCCGACCGGCTGTGCGCGGGGCTCTCGACGGCCATGGGCCGCAAGGTGACGCGCCTCGCGCTCAACGGCGACGTCACGCGCCGGCCCGACGTCAGCGTCGCCATGGAGACCGCCCCCGCGGCGGGCGTCGTCGTCGGCGTCCTGCGCGGCAAGGGGCTGCTGCCCGACGTGCTGCTCCCGCACATCATGAAGAAGCGGTTCCAGCTGGCGGCGCCGCACCGCATCGGCATCCTCGCGGGGCTCATCGTCGTCCTGCTGCTCGCGTGGGCGCAGTCCTCGAACGCGAGCCTCCAGAAGGAGAACAACGCGCTCACGGCGGACCTGGCCAGGCTGAAGAAGCCGTACGAGGACGTCGTCAAGCTCGAGGACAACGCGAAGCTCATCGGCAAGTGGACCGAGGGGCAGCGCCACACGTGGCTGCGCACGCTCCTGAAAATCCAGTCGCGGATCGACCCCAAGCAGATCTACCTCCAGTCGCTCACGCTCGACGACGCCGGTTTGCTGACCATGCAGGGCAAGTGCACGGGAAACGAGGCGGTCAACGACGCCATCGGCGAGCTCACGAAGGACAAGCTCGTCGTGGCCGACCAGACGAAGGCCAGCTTCTCGAAGGTGACCAACGCGACTACGAACTACAAGGCGACCTTCACGGTGACGGCAACCCTCGTCGGGTTCGAGAAGGAAGCGCGGGGGGTGCGTCGATGAACCCCTCGAACCGCTGCGCTCCCTCGGGGCAGGCCCCCTCGACTCGCCGTGCTGACGGAGGACGGTCGCTATGAACCCCCGTGAGAAGAAGATCCTCGCCGTCACCCTGCTCCTCGCGGGCCTCGGCGGGCTCTACTATTTCTGGTACCAGCCGTGGTCGACGACGCGCGCCCGGATCCGCGACGAGCGCAAGACGCTGCTGCTGCAGGTGGCGACGATGGAGGCGAAGATCGCGGGCAAGGCGGCGATCGAGAAGCGCTGGAGCGTGATGGACGCGGCGCTGGTGAAGGCGAAACAGGAGGACGACACGGCGCTGGCGCTCATGGCGACCCTGATCCAGCTCGAAGAGGCCCAGAACATCAACGGCTCGCTCTCGGTGGCGCCGGCGGCGGACATCTCGGTGCCGGCGCCGAAGGGCTCCAAGGACAAGCCGCAGGTCTTCCACGAGGTCGTGGTCGAGACGAAGTTCGAGTGCGACTGGAAGAGCCTCGTGCGGCTGCTCGACAAGGTCAGCCAGGCGAACGAGCTGCTGAGGACGCGCCGCATCACGATCCGCGCGGACGAAAAGAGCACGAAGCTCGACGTGGAACTCCGGGTGACGACGGTTGAAAGGAAGCGGTCATGATTGCAACGATCCTGGCGATGGCGGCGGCGCTCTTCGGCGGCGACGAGCCGAAGAAGGGCCCGGCGGCCGCGGTTCCGCAGGGCGAGCAGGCGGCGAAGCTCTCGGCTGCCGAGCTCAAGAAGCTCGAGGAGCAGAGCATCTTCGCGCCGTACAAGAAGGTCGACGTCAAGAAGGATCCCGTCAAGGAGCCGAAGAAGGATCCCGAGCCCGTCAAGCCGCCGGCGCCCAAGAAGCTCTCCGTGACCGGCTTCTACAAGGACGACACCGACGGCGCGATGAAGGTCATCATCGAGGACCGCGTCTGGAAGGAGACGAAGTACGTTTTCAACGCGGTCCACACGCTCAAGGTGGGCGAGGACGTTGCCGGCGGCAAGGTCGTCGAAATCCGGATCGACTCGTTCGACCACCAGGTGGGCGAGAAGAAGGTGACCTACAAGCTGGGCGCCGAAATCGAAGTGCCGGGGTCGGTCTCGCAGGGCCCGACCAAGCCGGCCGAGGGCGCCGGGACCGGCACGACGGAGACCAAGCCGACGGAGGCGAAGTCGGCCGATGAGAAGCTCAAGGAGCTCCGCGAGCGCAACAAGAACAAAAAGCGGTTCAACGAGGACGACGGTGGCGGCGACGAAATGCAGCCGAAGAAGAAGTAGCTGGTAGCTAGTGGGTAGCAGCTAGTAGAGGACAACAGAAGCAGAAGAGTAGAAGAACCAAGACGGCCCCGGAATTGTCAGAAATGGCGTAACCCATAAAGCAAGGATGCATATGAAGCGGATCATTCTGGGCGTGGCGGCGCTGGCGGTGTTCGCGGGGATCGCGTCGCCGCAGGACAAGCCGAAGGACGAGAAGAAGCTCGTCTTCAACTTCAAGGATACGTCCGCGGAAGTCGTGCTCCAGTACGTCTGCAAGGAGCTCAACTGGACGCTCGTCTACGGCGAGAAGGCGAAGCCAGAGGGCACCGTCACGGCGTGGAGCGACTCCGCCATCCCGGAGAGCAAGGTCATCGACTTCCTCAACACCGCCCTGGCCAAGAGCAAAGTGCAGGTGGTCCTGCTCGCCGGCGTGCTCAAGGTGATCACCGAAGAGGACGCGCGCAAGGGGACCTACAACATCTTCTACGGCTGCGACCCGGCCGAGATCACGCCCAACGACACCATGCGTACGCAGATCATCCCGCTCAAGAACATGAACGTCGTCGACATCTCCAAGGAGCTCAAGACGATCCTCGATGACGCCGCCTCGAAGTGGGCGATCAACACCTACTCGAACGCGATCGTCGTGACGGAGAAGGCCTCGACGATCTACCGGCTCGTGCGCATCTTCAAGGTGCTCGACGTCCAGGCGGCCGACCGGCTCAAGGTGACCGTCTTCTCGCTCAAGTACGCCGACGCGACGGAGACGTCGAAGCTGCTCAACGAGCTCTTCAAGAAGGAGCAGCAGGCGCAGGGCCGCGGCGGGCCGTTCGGCGAGATGATGCGGATGTTCGGCGGGGGCGGCGGCGGGGGCGGCGGCGACCGGGGCCCGACGGCCAAGACGCTCGCCACGGAGCTCGTGCGCATCACCGCGGACATCCGGACGAACTCGGTCGTTGCCTCGGCGACCGAGGACAACATGAAGATCATCAAGGAGACGATCGACCAGCTCGACACGGAGAAGGGCGAGGCGATCAAGCTGAAGCTCTACCCGCTGCGCTACGCCGACGCGCAGGCAGCGGCGACGCTGATCACGCAGATCTTTGCCGACGAGCAGAAGGCCAGCGCGAACAACAACCGCAACCGCAATCCGTTCCAGTTCAACCCGTTCGGCGGCGGCGCCCAGCCGACCGATCCGTCCGGTCAGTCGCGCGAGGTGAAGGCGGTCGCCGACGTGCGGACCAACTCCGTCCTCGTGGCCGGCAACGAGCTCAACCTCAAGATCGTCGACCAGCTCGTCACGGAGCTCGACCGCCAGCTCAGCGACGTCCTGCAGGTGAAGGTCTTCAAGCTCAAGAACGCGCAGGCGTCGGGGATGGCGACGATCCTCCAGGCCGTCTTCCGGCCGCAGGTGACCGCTACGCAGAACGCCGGCCGTACCACCGGCAACAACAACCAGGGCGGCGGCGGCATGCAGATGTTCGGAGGGCAGAACCGCGGCGGCAGCACCAGCACGACGCTCTCGCCCGCGCAGGAGGTCGAGATCACCTCCGACACCCGGACGAACTCGATCATCATCAAGGCGAGCGAGGACTACATCGCCATCGCCGAGGAGCTGATCAAGCAGCTCGACGAGGATCCGACCGAGCAGTACAGCACGTACGTGATTCCGCTCGACAACGCCAATGCCTCGGACGTGGCGACGATCCTGCAGAACCTGCTCCGCGGGAACACCGGCACCGGCCAGAACCGCGCCGGCACCACGCAGGGCCAGCTCCCGGGCATCGGCGGCCAGACCGGCCAGGGAGCCGCACGGAACTCGCAGGCCGGGTCGGCGCGCGGCACCGGCGGAACCGGCGGCACGGGCGGCCGCACCGGAAGCCGCAACCTCGGCCCGCTCGGACAGGAGCAGGATCCGTCCCTGCCGCAGGACAACCTCCCGCAGGAGGAGCCGCAGGACCGCCGCGGCATCGAGGGCCAGGTCGACGTCCAGGCCGACACCGCGACCAACCAGCTCGTCGTCCGCACCTCGCCGCGCAACTTCGAGTCGATCCAGAACATCGTCAAGGGCCTCGACAAGATGCGCCCGCAGGTCCTCATCAAGGTGCTCATCGCCGAAGTGACGCTCGACGACAATCTCAACTTCGGCGTCGAGGGCTTCTGGGAGAACAAGTTCCGCGTCAACGGCGACGCGATCACGCAGCGCTACGGGACCGACTTCAACCTCGCCACGGCCGGCCTGACGTCGACCTTCACCGGCGACGAGCTCCAGGCGAACCTGAACGCGCTGGCGCAGGAGGGGAAGCTGAAGGTGCTCGCGACGCCGCGCATCCTCGTCCTCGACAACCAGACGGCGAACATCAACGTCGGCAAGGACGTGCCGCGCGTGACGAACTCGACGATCAACCAGCAGGGCAACACGGTCAACACGGTCACGTACGAGAGCCTGGGCATCAAGCTCGCCGTGACCCCGCATATCAACTTCGACGGCTTGGTGACGATGGAGGTGGCGCCGGAGATCAGCGACATCGCGCCGGCGTCGCAGTCGGTCACGATCACGCAGGGCGTGACGTCGCCGACGTTTTTCGTGAACCAGGCGCAGACGGTGGTCGCCGCGCGCACGGGACAGACGATCGCGATCGGCGGCCTGATCCGTGACAGCATCGAGGACTCGGTCGAGAAGATCCCGATCCTCGGCGACATCCCGATCATCGGGCTGGCGTTCTCGAACACCGTGAAGAAGCACCAGAAGAAGGAGCTGATGATCTTCCTGACGCCCTACGTCGCGTACAACTCGGCGCAGCTCCAGGAGATCACGGAGCTCGAGAAGTCGAAGTGCAAGCTGCTCGACCGGCGGGACATCGACGCCGAGGGTGACAAGTGGCTGGACCGGATGAAGCTGGGCAAGTGAGCCAGAAGACGGAAATGAGAATCGCAACGGTCATCACGATCCTGGGCCTCGCCGCGTGCGCGGGCGGCGGCCCCGTGAAAGTCGACACCGAGCGCGCGAAGGCGTGCTGCAAGGACGGCGACGCCGCGTACAAGGCGAAGTCGTACGACCGCGCCATCGAGCACTACACGAACGCGGTGAAGGCGAACCCCGAGTACGCCGAGCCCTACTACTGGCGGGGCAACTCGTGGCGCATGATCGCCGCGGACACCGGCTCAAAGACGCGGGGCGACGAGGCCCTCGTGAATGCCCTGAAGGACTACGAGCTCGCGGTCAACCGCAACCCGATGCACTACGAGGCGTTCTTCAACCGGGCCTGCATCTACATGGCGCTCGCGCGGCCGAAGGAGGCCGTCGCCGACTTCATGCACTGCACGACCTTGCGGACCCGCGACGGCGAGCCGCACCTGTACCTCGGCGACATCTACGAGAAGTGGTTCGAAGACAAGAAGCTCATCGCGCTGGACCACTACGAGAAGTACGTGGAGCGCGGCGGCAGCGACCCGGATGTCCTCGAAAAAGTCCGCCAGTACCGCGATCTGAAGAAGCAGCTCCAGCCGCCGCCGACGCCCAAGGGGGCGACGGCCGACGACGAGAAGAAGGCCGCGGAGCTCCACAAGCAGGCGCTCGAGTTCGCGCGCCAGGGCAAGAAGGACGACGCCTACAAGGCGCTCGACGAGTGCCTCACGAAGTACGCCGCCACGAAGTACGTGAAGGACAACGGCAAGGCGCTCGACGCCATGCGAAGGGCCTTCGCGCCGAAAAGGTAGCCCCTCGACTCAGGCGACGCCGGTCGCCCTCCCTCGGGGCAGGCCAGTGAAGGGGTAGCGTGTGAGAGTCGTGCTGTGTGCGCTCCTGTGCCTCGGCGCCCAGGATGCCCAGCTCGACGACGCCATCGCCAGGGAGCGCACGCGCATCGCCGCGAAGGTGCCGCTGACGGAGATCGAGCGGAAGGCCTACGCGGCGCCCTCCGCGTCCGAGACGAAGCCTGTCGCCGCCTACCGCCTGGCCGTCCTCCCTTGCGACTTCAGCGACACGAAGGGCGGGCGCGAGCTGAAGGACGACCTCGAGGCCGTCACCGCCTTCTACCGCACGATGTCGTTCAAGACCTTCACGCTGGAGCTTTCGCCGCAGAAGCGGATCACGCTCGACGCGACGCGTGACGAGCTGGCGAAATGGGGCACCGGCAACGAAGCGGAGAAGAAGCTCGTCGCCGGCGTCGTCGGGGCCATCGAGAACATCGACGGGGTCATCCTCGTCGTGGCCGGCGAGATCGGCAAGCGCGGCACGTCGCTGTGGCCGCACCAGGACTCGGTTGAGATCGGCGGACGCACGATCGGCTATCTCATCATCCCCGAGGATCTCGGTGTTCGCTGGCGCGCCATCGCCAGCCATGAGTTCGGCCACCTGCTCGAGCTCGAGGACAAGTACGAGCCGTCAGCCGGGGTGGGCAAATGGTGCCTGATGGGCACGGGCTATCTCGGCGAGCCCGACGACAAGGAGAAGAAGCCGCTGCCGCTCTGCGCCGTCTGCCGCGCGAAGCTCGGCTGGCTCGCGCTCGCGACGGTCGATCCGCGGAAGGACGCCTCGATCGTCATCGAGAACGGCGGCGCGGTGCGGCTCAAACTCAATCCGGACGACAAGGAGGCGCTGGTCCTGGAGCTGAGGGGCGAGCGGGTGCTCGCGTGGCACACGGGCGGCGGGAAGGCAATCGAGCTGACCACGCAGCTGCCGACCGGGGAGAGCGACCGGCTGACGCCCTATTCGCGGCCCCCGCTGGCCGGCCGCGCGCAGGGCTGGTACACCGCCTACGTGACCGACGTTCGTGTCGAGGGCGCGAAAGCGTGGATCAAGGTCGGGACAACGGCGCCGCTGACGCCGCTCGAGGAGCTGCTGAAGTCGCGGGTGGGGAAGACCATCAAGTAGCCGGTAGCCAGTAAACAGTAGCCAAGCAGGTGAACTGAGACTGAAGCGAACGGCCCCTTCGCGGCGGGACGGTGCTCTTCGCGCCATTAACGCGGAGTGGCAGAGGAAGCAGAGAGCGCGGAGCGGTCTGGCTGCAAGCGGAACGCACATGGCGCGCTGGGCCCTGGCCTTCGGCCCCCCCAAGAGAGTCCTCTCGGCGCACTCTGCTCCCTCGGCGTCTCTGCGATTGGCACGCAGGGCATCGCACGCCGGATCGAAGACATCGCCGCATGCCCTGGTGACAGGGGACGCAAGCGGGTTCACGAGAATTCAGGGAAACCTGCTTGGTAGTAGTGGAACGCGCGCCGGGGACGGCGCGCTCTTTCCTATGATGGCCGTGTGACCGAACCCAAATCCGGCACCGGCGCCACGGCCGCATCGGGGCTGAGCGCCATCCTGGCGGCGCTCGCGCACGGCTTCTGATGATACGCGACGCCGCTCCTGTCGCTGCTCGGCGTGGGCGGCGCTGGGGCGGGCGCGCTCGTGGAGCGCCTGCGGATTCCCATGATGATCTTCATGGGCGCGATGATCGCGCTCTCGTTCTACTACGCCTTCCATCGCCGGCCTTCGACGCGCAACAAGATCCTCGCGGTGACCTCGGCGGTCATCGCGGTCACGGCGACGGCGGTCAGCCTCTGGCGCGGGTAGGCGCGCTACGTCCTCCGGCCGCGGTTCCGGCGACTATGGACTTTGACCAGCCGACTATGGACAATCTCCGGACTCGGAGCCGCGCGCCGGGGTGGCGGAATTGGCAGACGCGCCGGATTCAAAATCCGGTCCCCGCAAGGGGGTGGGGGTTCAATTCCCCCCCTCGGTACTCGGTGCCCGGCAACGACGAGAACGCATGGCGAACGTGCCGATGATCCTGAAGGCCCGGTCGTACCCTGAGCCTCCGGCGGTCCCGGACTACGACGTCGCCCGCACCGCGTTCGACTGGCAGGCCGTCGCCGACGAGCTGCAGGTCGATCCCGCCGCCATGAACCTCGGAGAGCTCTGCACGCAGCGCGCGATCGAAGCAGGGCTCGGCAGCGAGCACGCCCTCCTCTGGTACGGCCAGGAGGGCATCGAGGAGCGCTACACCTACGACGAGTTCGCCGTCGCCAGCGCCAAGGTCGCCCGTCTGCTCCAGGACCAGGGCGTCCAGCGCGGCGACCGGGTCATTCTCCTCCTGCCGCACGTCCCCGCGCTCTACTTCGCCACGCTCGGCGCCCTCCGCGCAGGAGCGGTCATCTCGGTCCTCGGCGGCGGACGCAACATCGACTACCTCCGCAACATCCTCAACCGCGCCCGGCCGCGCGTGATGATCACGGTGCCGGCGTTCAAGAACTCGATCACCGCGCTCCGCGCCGAGTGCAAGGAGCTCAAGACCGTCATCTACCTCAACCGCGCGTCGATGCCGGCGCCGGCGCTCGACGCGGGCGAGATCCTCTGGAACCAGGCCTTCGACGACGCGCCCGCCGAGTTCACCAAGCCCCCCACGACCTCCGCCGACCGCGCCTTCATTCATTACAGCGAGCTCGGGATGGCCGGCTCCGTCGGCACGCACGTCGCCGGGCTTTCGCTCTACACCTCCGGGCGCGACGCGCTCGAACTGCGCGCGAAGGAAGCGGCGATGACCGTCGCGATGCCCGGCGAGGCGCCGTTTTTCTCCTACCAGCTCCTGGCGCCGTTCATCGCCGGCGCGAAGGCGATCGGCCTCGAGGATCCCGCGCATTTCGGCCGGTACGCCGACCTTGCGTCGGCCGAGCAGCCGAAGGTCTGGTACTCCGGCCAGAAGGCGATCGACGTCATCCTGCGCACCGACCCGAACCTCGGCACGCTCCTCAAGGGCTGCCGCAACATCTGCGTGAACTACCCCTACGATCCCTCCTTCGTCGTGATGACCTCCGACTCGTACGGCTCGCCGCTTCACGCCGTCTGGTGGGAGCGCGAGTTCTCGGTGATCCAGACGAGCGAGCTGCGCGCTTGCGACCTGAAGCCCGGCAGCGTCGGCCGGCCGGTGCCGGGCGCGGACGTCCGCATTGTCGACGACCAGGGAATGCCCCTGCAGGCCGGCACGCCGGGGATTCTCGCCGTGAAACTCGGCCCCGCCTGCCCGTTCATGGAGTACTGGGCCGACCCGGGCCTCACGCAGACCCACGTCCGCGACGGGTGGTTCCTGACGACGCGGACGGCGAGGATCGACGCGGAAGGCTACCTCTGGATTGACGCCTGAGAGCTATCCTCACGGCGTGGCCAAGACGATCTGGGAGGCCCGCTGGCCGGCGCGCGAGCCGCATCTCGATCGTGACGCCCTCGTTTTCAACGAGGACAACGTTCCCGTCGCCTCGGGTTCGGAGCTGCTGGCCTGGGTGAGCGGCGGTCGACACCTCCTCCGGCTTCGGGTGCGCGATGGGAAGGCAATCGGCACCATCGACCTCCGAAAACTGGCCGGATGTGCTGCCGATGAAATCGTTATGGCGGCGACATCGGACGGATGGATCGGGCGCGCTGGCTTTGACGCCTCTTTCCGACTTCCCTTTCGAGGAGCGGCCCGCCTGGTGCATCGCGCACCCAATGTTCGTGCGGCGTGCGACGGAAGCCGCATCGTCCTAACGTCGGGCCGGCGTGTTCTGCTTGAAGCGGCGACCGGATGGGATCCGTTCGATGCCGGCAGGTCACTGAACGGCGACCTGGCGCCGCGCATCGAGGGCCGGATGCTGCTCCTCGATGTCGGCGGACGCAACCGACGACTCGCTGCCGTTGATCTCTCCGAGCGGCGTGTGGCGTGGACGACCGCGCTCGGCCCGCGCCGCCCTCACTGGATGACGACGCCCGACGGCGGCCCGGCGATCGCGTCGGAGTCTCGCGTTCTTGTCATCGATCCTGAACGCGGAGTGATGCGCGCCGTCACGAGGCCCCTCGCCAACCTGACCGAGCACCAGGGAGTGTTCGCGGGATCGCACCTGGTGGTGCCCGAACGTCGGCGCGCCGACGACGATCGGGAGTGGAACCTCGCGATCATCGGTCCTGGGAAGGACGATGTCGTCGTGGTTCCGATCTCCGATTGCTGGCCCGAGGCCATGATTGCCCTCGATGAAAAAACCGTCCTGCTGTGCGGAGAGGACCTCCATGAGGTGGACCTTGTCGGGCACCGGTCTCGGAGGGTCCTGGAAGGAGGGGGCGGCGGCTTCCTTCTGCCGCTTGGCGGACGCCGCGTGCTTGCGTCCATGGGCGATCGGTTGGCATGTGTTGAGATCGAGCGGGAGGCGTGGCCCGTGGCTTCGCGGCCGATTACGGCAGAGCTCTGGAGGCTGCCGCAGCCTGAGGAGCCCGGCGCGTATCCTTCGGGATTCGAAGGCGTTCCCCTGGCGCCACGCGGTGGCGAGCTGCTGACCCACGTGGAAGGCGGTCGCCACCTGCTGCGAGTGAGGGCAAAGGACGGTTGCGTCGTGGATCGCATCGACGTCGGTACGCAGTGCCTGATCTCGACCTGGCTGGAACCGATTGCCGATGGCTGGCTGGGGCGATTCAGGGATGGCGAGCAGCTCAGGGCTTTCCATCTGCCGGCAGATAACGCGGCCGTCGATCTCGGCCGCTTTGTCTGGCCGTGCCCCGTCGCGGCGGGCAAAGAAGTACTGATCGTGACAGCGGATGCGATTCATCGCCGAAGCTGGGACGGCTCGGATCGGGGTACGCTGTCGGTGCCCGACTTGAAGGCCTGGCCGGCGCGCATCTTCGGGCGCGTACTCGTCGGAGCGTACGGCATGGAGGGGCTTTTTGGAGTCGACATGCAGTCCGGAGCTGTGCTGTGGACCGGCCGAACTCACGGACTGGGTCTGCGCTGGGTGCCGGGCGCAACAAACCTCGTGGAGACGGTACGGGGGCTCTTTATCGTCGATCCGGAACGCGGCGTGCGTCGCAGTCGCGTGCCGGTTCGCTTTGCCGAGGCGTATCCGCACGCTGCGGCGAACGGCCTGGTCGCGGCAATCGTGTCGACCGCCAGGCGATGCGCCCTCGTTGTCGCCGATCCAGAGTCGGGTCGCGAGCGCTGGCGGGTAGCCCTTCAGCAACAGTCGCCCGAGGCCATCTTCGCCGTCGCGCCGGATCGATGGGTCGTCGTCGGCGACATGATCGAGGTCGCCCGTCCTGGCGAGCGGAAGACGATGAAGGTGGCCGATGTGGAGCCACCCACGGGGAATGCAACGATGCTGGGCGGCGACGCGGTCGTGATCGCGCACCGGCACGAACTGGTCTGCTATCGCGTTTGAAGCGCTACTCGACGACCGGGATCTTGATCGTCAGCTTCTCACCCTTGCGCCACACGATCAGCTCCGCCTCGGTCCCGCCCTTCTGCGTCATGCGGTACCACGTCTGCATCGCGAGCTCGCTCGTGAAGTCGTTCTTGCCGGCCACCGACGTGACGATGTCTTCCTTCTGAAGCCCGGCCTTCTTGATCGCCTTGCCGAGCGCGGCCTGGTCGCCCCAGTCGACGATGTAATTCACCTTCATCGCGAACGGCGCGTCGATTCCGGCCTTCTTCTTCTCGTCGGCGGTGAGCGCCTTGCCGCCGAATCCCGGCGCGGGCCGCAGCGCCCACATCGTGCTGCGCCACGAAATGTCGCCCTTGCGCCACCCGCCCTCCGGGGTCACGACGACGCTCTTCCCCGCGATCTCGAGCTTGATCTCGCCGCCCTTCGGGAGGTTGTGCAGGACGAAGGCGATGTCCGACGAGCTCAGGACGCGGACGCCGTTGATCGCCGTCACGCGGTCGCCCGCCGCGACGCCGGCCTTCTTCGCCGCGCCGTCAACCGACTTCACGACGTTCGGATCGTCGACATCCATAGTGATGCCGAGGTTCTCCGGCAGGGGATAGAGCTGCAGCGCGGACTCCTTCGAGATCGGGTTGTCGCGCCGCTCGAAGCCCCAGACCTGGTGGCAGTGCATGCAGTTCTTGCCGCTCTTGATCGGCTCGGGCACCGCCTTGATCGAGTCGGCCGTCCGCTTCGTCCACTCGGCCGGCTTCTTCTGGGAGTCGGTCTTGTGCGCATCGAGCGCGCCCTTCATGACCTTCACGAGCCCCTTCGTCGAGAGCATCGCCTCGGCGTGCTCGTTCTTCCGCATCCATAGCGGCCGTAGATGAAGCCGTTCGCGTTCATGAAGAAGCACATCCACGTCAGGTCGAAATCGAACTGGAAGAGGCCGATGTCGACGCCGTTCATCTTGACGACGCGGACCTTGACGAACTCCTCGCCCGCCTTCTTCACGTCCGCGTCGGACGAGGCGACCGCCTCGTCGAAGCCTTTGCAGTCCTGTCAGGGGACGCAGCGGAAGACGATCATCAGGGGCTTGCCGCTCTTCTTCGCCTCGGCGAAGCCGGCGGCGAGGTCGGACTCCCAGCCCGCCACCGGCGCGGGGTTCTGGTTGTTGCGCTCCTGGGACACGGAAGAGGCACAGAGGACCGCGGAGGAGACGCAGAAGACGATGAGGGACAAACGCAGCATAGACCCACCTGTAGTGAGCGCCGCAGCGCTGCGGAGTCGGACTATTTCTTCACCGGCGCAATCTTGACGTGGTCGAACCGCGCCTCGCTCGGCTTGCCGTCGGGCCGGCCCTCCTGGCCGATCCCGAAGACGATGCCTTCGAGGTCTTTCTGTTCGTGGGCGCCCCTCCAGCGCAGCTGGCCGTCGACGGTGAGCAGCAGCTCCTTGTCGTCGAGGACGAACTTCACGGAGCGGGCCGTGTTCGCGGCCGGGGGCGCTCCGCCCCTCCAGAGGACCTTCTCGACGCGGTCCTTTTCCGTCTTGCCGGTGCCGGTCAGGATCAGCGCGTCCTTCCCTTCGCCGGTCGAGAAGACCAGGCGCCACGCCGTCCGGTCGCCCTCGAATCGAGCGAGGTCGACGCGCGGCGTGAAGCCGTCGTTCCGCCCCGTCTTGAAGAGCACCTCGAAGCCGGTGGGTCCGTCGACGTCGAAGCCATGCCGGGTCCAGAGCATGAAGGAGCGCCATTCGCCCTTCTCGACGGCCTGGATGCGGCTCAGCAGGCTGCCGCTGTCGGGCTTGAGCGTCCACATCTTCGCGCCGGCGCCGTGCGCGTCCCACGTGTCGGCGAGCGACGCGCCCTGGAAATCGTCCATGAACAGCACGGCGCGGAGCGGATCGATCCATGCGGCGAGCTGCGTCGTCCCCGCCTTCTTCGGCTCACCCACGGTCTTGCCTTTCGACGAGAGCTGCATGCCCGCGGCGACGGCGACCTTGTTGGCGGTTGCCTCGCCGCCGAAGATCGTGAGCGTCGCGTCGTCGCCCTTCGCCTTCAGGTGCATCGAGGCGCTCCTGCCGGTGACGTCGAGCGATCCGCCCTTCACGTGCAGGGAGCCGTCCTTGCTTTCGGCGTAGAGCTCGCCCGTCGCGAGCGTGAGCCGGTGGGGGATCAACAGAAGCCGGTCGAGAACGATCTCGCTTCCGCCCGCCATGCAGATGATGGAGCCGTCGGGGAGGAGCAGCCGTGCGCCGGCGGAGTCGACCTTCAGGCGGTCGCCTTCGGCGAAGTCGCCGCGGGCGCCCGTGACCTGCCAGTCCTTCGCGCCCTTGTGCTGGACCTTCATGACGCCGCTGGTGACTTCGATGATGCCGGGGCGCGTCGCGGCGCGGGTGATTTCAGCCGGCTCCCCCGGTTCAGACGGCTTCGGCTTCGGCTTCGGCTCGGGCTTCGGCTCTTCAGGCTTCGGTTCGGGTTTCGGCTCGGGCTTTGGCTCGGGCTTCGGCTCGGGGACTTTCGGTTCGTCGGGCTTCGGTTCCGGCTTGGGCTCGGGCTTCGGTTCGTCGGGCTTCGGCGTCGGGATCTCGGGTTTTGGCTCCTCGGGTTTCGGCTTCGGTTCGGTCTTCGGTTCGCGGTCGACGGTCTTCGGTGCGCGGTCTCCGGGCTTCGGCTTGGGGACGTCGACGATCTTCGGATCCTGGGTCGAGCGGCTGAGAACGACGACAAGGGTGATGGCCGCGAGCACCGCCGCGGCGGCGGCCGCGAGGGGGATCCAACCGAAGCCGGACTTCGGGAGGCTGCGCGACACGAGACGGCGGACGTCGCTCGACGCGCCGACGCGGCCTTCATCGGGCTGGAGGACGATCGCCAGCCGCGTCACCTTGCGTCGGCACGCGGAGCACGCCGCGAGGTGTCCTTCAACATCGGGCCCGCGCGCGCCCTCGACATAGGCCATGACCTGGCTGTCGTTCAGGCACATCGATGAAGTATCCCCAGGGCCACCGTGGATCATTGCGCACTCTTGGTGAGTTTCACGATCTCGGCCTTCAGCTTCTCGCGCGCCCGCATCAGGTGCGATCCGACGGTGTTCGCGGGCACGCCGGTGACGGCCTCGATCTCCTTCACTCCAAGGCCGTCGATGTAGAAGAGGGCGATCATGAGCCGCTCGCGCTCGGCCAGGACCGGCATCGCGCGCTGGACCAGCTCCTTCGCCTCGGTGTCGGGCGCGACCTCGGCCTCGAGCTCCGCGGTGCGGTCGTCGATCGGCGCGAGCTTCCGGCCGCGCGTCGCGTGGTCGACCTGCGTGAGCACGACGAGGCCGAGCCACGTCGTCAGCCGGTACTTCGGGTCGTACCGGTGCCACGCCTTCCGGTCGTCCTTCAGGAGCTCCATGAAGACATTCTGGACGACGTCGTTCACGAGCGATTCATTGGCCTCGCGGAGCTGGCGCCGGACGGCGAAGGTGATGAACTTGCCGTATCGCGAGACGAACTCGTCCCACGCGGCACGGTCGCCGCGTCGGCAGGCGTCGGCGAGGGTTCGGTCGTCCATGGGGTGTGAGACAGAATACCGTGACCGCTCCCTCTTGAACTAACGCCTTGGTACCCTGTGCCGATGCGAAATCTCCCCCTGGCAATGCTGCTCCTGGGCGGGTGTGCGTCGAGCGATCGTCCCGCTCCCAATCTCTACCTGCGCACGGAGCATGAAAACGATAAGCGCCCGATCTATTTCGAGACCCAGAAGCTCTACCCGCGCTCGAAGTCGGTCGTGATGAAAACGGAGGGCACGCCGGGGAAGATGCGGCCGCCGACGATCGAGGCGGGCGAGGCGACGCTCGCCTACCTGCACCACTGGCATCCGGCGACGAACAGTCTCGCCGACGACTCGCACGGGACGACGTTTCTCTTCATCTTCGACCACATCCCGGCCACGCCGTGGAAGGTGGAGCTGCCGGCGAAGGGAGTCGACCTGCTCTACTTCGACGAGCTGCCCGACGGGAAGGCGATCACCGGTGAGGCCACGGGAGGCTGGATCGAGGTCAGGGAGGCGGGCGAACGGCGGCTGACGGCCGACCTCGATCTCGCCATCACGACCCATCCGCCCGGGGCGGCGAAGCCGGTGACCCTCTACTTGATGGGCCGGTTCTCCGTGGAACGATAAGAGAGGATAGCTCGTTGTTGTCCGCCGTTCGGCGGACGACGTTGTAGCGCGGATAGCCGGAGGTTCGCGACGGACGTCAGGCGCCCTTGAGACTTGCTTTGACCAGCGCGGCCACGCGCTTCCCGTCGACTTCGTTCGACGTCACACCGCCGCGCTTGAAGAACGTCCCGACGATGAAGCCGTCCGCCGCCTCGAAGTCGGCGATGTTGTCGGCGGTGACGCCGCTGGCGGCGAAGACGGGCGCCTCGGGGACCGCGTCTTTCACGGTGCGAACGCGGGCCGGCTCGGGCGGGTCGCCGGTCTCCGTGCCGGTCACGAGAAGGACGTCGGCGAGGCCGCGGCGCTTCGTGTCGCGCGCGATCTGCTTGATCGCCGCCTCGTTCCCGATCGCGTGCTTCACGAGGACGTCGGCATAGATCTTCACGGTCGCGTCGAGCTGGCGGCGGTAGCGGAGCGTCGCGCCGGCGCGTCCCGCGATCACGCCCTGGTCGGTCTGCATGACGCCGCTGTGGACGTTGACGCGGATGAAGTCGGCGCCCGCCGCGACGGCCACCGCCATCGCCGTGCGCGCATCGTTCCTGAGGACGTTGATGCCGACGGGCTTCTTCGTGTGGCGGCGGATCTCGCCGGCGATGACCGCCATGATCGTGCCGACGTGCGGTTCGACGCCTTCGGCCGTGAACGGCACGTCGCCGTAGTTCTCGACGATGATCGCGTCGACGCCGCCCTTCGCGAGCGCGAAGCCGTCGGAGAGGGCGCGACTCTTGACGGACTCGAGACCGCCGCGGAAGAGCGGCGCGCCGGGGAGCGGCAGGAGATGAACGACGCCGATGATGGGACGCTTCATCGGCGCAGGATAACAATTCGCGCAACTTCTCAGCAGAGCCCCTGTTCAACCTGTGCTTACGGAGGAATTGAAATGATGAGAATCCTGTCGGCGGTGCTGCTCGCGTCGCTGTTCGGCGGCGGGGACGAGGAGCTCGACAAGGCGGCGGCGAAGGCCGCGGCCATGGACAACTACACGTTCAAGGTGACCACGAAGATCGAGGGCATCGGCAAGGGAACGCCCGGCGACAAGCCTACGGTCGTCCAGGTCCAGAAGGAGACGCCGTGGCACATCACGGCCGGCGACACCGAGGCCTATCGCTCGGGCGAAACGGTCGTCACCAAGAGCGACGAGGACTGGAAGAAGCTCGAGGCCCCCGCGAAGCCCGAGAAGGGCACCAAGCCCGACTTCCGCCAGATCGCCCTCCAGGGCCTCAAGACGATGAAGACCGCCGGAGAGATGCTCAAGGAGGTCGGGACGAAAATCAAGGAAGTGAAGCGCGAGGATTCCGACGGCGGCAAGTGCTTCTCGGGCGAGCTGACGCCGGAGGCCGCGAAGGAGTTCGGCGCGGTCAGCATGGGCAAGGGCGGCGGAGGCGGCGGCAAGGGCCCCGTGCTCGAGTACACCGGCACGATCAAGGTCTACGTCAACGGCACGGGCGACGTGACGAAGCTCGAGATCACCACCGAGGGCAAGGGGACGATCAAGGAGAAGGAAGTCACCATCAAGAAGTCGCAGACCATCGAGATCAGCGACGTCGGGACGACGAAGGTCGAGATCCCCGAGGACGCCAAGAAGGCGCTCAGCAACTAACACGCACGAAGTCATGAAGAGCCCCGGCGATGAGCCGGGGCTCTTTGCTTTAGGTTGACATGCAACGGCGCCGGGTCGATCCTTCTACTCCACATATGGGACAGGACATCGCCGGACTCGTCCGCAAGACCCTCGGCAGCAAGTACGCCGAGCAGGCGATGAAGGCGGAGGTCATCAAGCTCGCCCGCGAAAACCTCCACGAGCCCGACGTCCTCGCCGCGCTCGTCGAAGTCCTCCCCCTGGTCAAGGACAAGGAGATCCGCGACCTCCTCCTGGCCAACCTCGCCGCGCTCGACACGTCGCGCTTCGCGTCGCTCGACGCCTTCCACGCCGCGCTCGTAAACGTCTTCCGGAACGAGAAAGAGCGCGCGATGCGGACCGCGCTGCTCGAGCGGCTTGCCGACGCCATCCACCAGGACCTGCGGCTCGTCCCGTTCTTCGTAGAGGTGATGGCGCAGAAGATCCTCTCCGACGACGAGCGCGCCGTCGCGATCAGCGCACTGGCCGATCTCGCGACCATTCCCGAGGATATCGCGATCCTCGCGCTCAAGGCCGCGGCGACCGCGCCGAGCTGGGTGCAGACCGAGGCGGTCCGGATCGCCGAGGGCGTCGTCACCTGGCGCGAGGGGCTGCTCACGGCCGTCGTCCCGTTCCTGCATGTCAACGTCGACCGCGACCTGCGCCTGCGCATCCTCCATCGTCTCGTGAAGGACAAGGTCGACTCAAAGATCTTCTTCCCAGCGATCGCGATGATCCTCCGCACCGATACCGACCGCTTCATGCGCCTCGAGACGCTCGAACTGCTCGCGCTCATGTCGAAGAGCGATCCCGACGTCATCGCGCAGCTCGACTGGACGATCGCCAACGACTCCGACGATCGCGTTCGCGCGCGAGCCCGCGCCATCCGCGACGGCGTGGTTGCGACGAGCGACGGCATCAAGTCGTTCTCCTGCCCGAAGTGCGGCGGTCAGATCCCGAAGAATGCCGGCGGCCGCTTCAGCTGCGGCTTCTGTGGAGCAACCCTGGAACTGCAATGAGCGCTCTTGACGAAATCCGCGGCCGGCGCGACGCGAAAGCGGAGCAATACCTCGGCGTCCTCGAGATGTGCACGGGCGACACCGAGAACAAGCGATCGATGCTCTCGATCGCCTCGCGCGGACTGGCCGACGCGAAGGTCGCCGCGAGGTGGATCGAGCTCGCGGCCGCCGAGGAGGACACCCAGCTCAAGGCCGAGATGATCGGCGCCGTTGCCGGGCTCGACTTTCGCCAGGTTCCGATCGGCGCGTACGTGAAGCTCATGCTCGACGGCCTGATGCTCGACCGCGTCAAGCATGCGGCCATCGCGGGCCTCGGCCGCATGATCGTCGGCAACGAGGAGGCGATCCGCGAGCTGATCGAAGCGTATGGCCACCAGGGCCGCACCGGCGTCCAGCGCCACATCCTCGCGATCCTGCTCAAGCACGAGAACTGCCCCGCGCCGCTCGTCCAGTTCCTCCTCACCGTCGTCGACCGCGTCGATCCCGATCTCAAGGTCGTCGTCATCGACCGGCTGATGCAGAAAGACGCACTCAAGGGCGACGCGCTCAAGAAGCTGCTGCGTCCCGACGAGCCGTCGTGGGTGAAGCTCCGCGCGATCGAGTACGTGCGGGACCGCGCGCTGCCCATGGAGGCGGAGATCGCCGACGTCCTCCGGAAGGACGGCCATGTCGACGTGCGCCTCGCGGCGGTCGGCGCCCTCGCGGCGCGCGGCAAGATCAAGGTCGCGGTCGATGCGCTGCTCGAGGCGCTCCGCAAGGACCCGGAGAGCCGCGTCCGCGAGGCGGTCATGGTCGCCTTCACCTACTCGCTGGAGCTGTCCAACGAATCGATCGCGGCGATCCTTGGGGCGCTTCGCGCGGAGACCGACGTCGCGCGCGTGCGGTTCCTGCTGAAGCTCCTGGTTCCGCACCTGAACCGGTCCTTCCCGGTTCGCGATGCGTTCCTCTCGCTGCTGCAGGAGAATCTCAAGGCCGAGCTTGCCGTCGAGATCTACGAGGCGCTCGGCAAGCTCTCCACGTGGGACCCGGCGCTCTTCGAGGGCCTCTTCGTGGCCTACGCCGGGCAGAAGAACGACCGCGTCAAGGCCGCGATCCTGAAGGCGCTGTCGGGATGGCACGAAGCAGACGCCCGCCTCATCCAGCTCTACCAGGAGGCGCTCAAGGCGCCCGATGGCGAGATCCGCACGTGGGGGGCGCGGGGCCTGCTCCTCCTTCCGATGACCGAGGAGAACTGCGCCGTTGTGGCCTCGACCGCCGACATCCTGCTCGACAAGAAGATCGACTGGGACGTGCGCGAAGGGCTCGCGAAGAAGATCTCGATGATCCCGACCTACACACCGACGACCGTTGCGGCGCTCAAGAGCGTCGCCGAGCAGGGCAAGGACGAGATCAAGACGCTGGCGACGCAGGCGTACGACCGCGGGTCGAAGCAGACGGCGGAGGCGGGCGCGATCGACTGGGACCTCTGGTACCGCCGCGTCGAGGTCGAAAAGAAGTCCGAGGGGATCTTCCCCGACATCTACATCGACTACGACCAGAACCCCGAGATGGCGCGGAAGATCCTGAAGGCCGCGCTCAATCCCGACGTCGACCTCTACAACACCTACGGCTACGGCGTCTCGGCCGGCTCGATTGTCGATTTCCTCGTCGAGAGGAACGCGGTCGACGACGATGTCGCGCGCTACTGCCTGCGGTGGGTGCTCGACAAGGACTCGAGCTACGGCAGCCCCAACGCGATGCTCGCGGCGTTCAAATCGAACCCTCGCTTTGCGGAGCTCAAGACCGGCCTGTGGCAGATCTTCGAGAAGCGCGAAGCCGAGCCGGTGCTGATGCGCGAGGTGCTCGAGGCCGTCTACGGCGCGGACGCGGCCGCGGAATTCAAGAAGCGGCTGCTGGCCAAGACGACGCCGGCGTCGGCGTTGAACTACTTCAAGTTCCTGGTCCGGAACGTCGCGTGGGAGCCGGTGGAGCCGATCCTGCTGGAGGCGCTGAAGGCGACGAAGCTCCACGACGCGGAGACGAAGAAGCTTCTCAAGGAGGCGTTCGAGAAGGTCGGGAAGAAGATGCCGGAGGCGGCCGCGCCACCCGCGCAGGCCGGGCCCGGATTTGCGGACGAGTAGCCCATGAGTGCAGCAGAGATCTTGAAGGCGGCGCTCGCGACCGAGCGGACGACGGCCGAGCGGCTGACGTCGTTGCACGAGCTTCACGAGTTCCTGCGCGACGAAGAGATCCTCCAGCAGCTGGCGAAGGCGGCTCCGGCCGAGGAGTCGCTCGATGTCCGCACGGCGATGCTCCGCGCGCTGGTCGATGGCGACGTCACGCGGCTCAAGGACCGCGCGCCCTTCATGGAGGCGCTCTCGTACTTCGCGTCGATGGAGCCCGAAGCGCCGCTCCGGCTCATCGCGCTGGCGTGGCTGGGCGAACTCGCGCCGTCCGACCCGGCCGTGCAGACGATCTTCATCGAGACGCTTCTTCACGACTTCGACGACGGCGTGCGGCTCCAGTGCATCGCCGGCCTGAAGGCGGTGACGCGCAAGGAGCGGTCGACGATCGACGCGCTCGCGAAAGTCGAGGCGACGCCGACGATGCGGCCGGCGCTCCTCGAGCTCGTCGGCCAGCTCGAAAGCGCCGATCAGCAGCGGCTGATGGCGGGGATGCTCCATCCGTGGGAGCCGCCCGCCGTGCGGGCGCAGATTCTCGACCGTCTCGGGGCGATGCCGTCGCTCTCCGCGGAGGCGGGGAAGATCCTGCTCGACTACATCCGGCAGGAGCAGGACCGGGCGCTCCGCAGCAAGGCCGTGCTCACGCTGGCGGCCGCGAGCCAGGCCGACCCTGCGCTCTTCGCGGCGGCGCTGGAGCTGCTCGAGCAGGCTCCTGACCACGCGGAGCTGATGACGGCGTTCAAGAACCGCCTCGCGTCGTTCCCGGATCTCGTCGGAAAGCTGGCCGCCCTCTTCGGCAAGACCGGCGCGATGTTTCTCAAGATCGCGATCCTTGACCTGCTCGGCACGGAAGGCGGCCCGGGCCTCGCCCTTGCGGCGATGCAGGACAAGAACCCGTGGGTGCGGTACCGCGGCATCAGCCTGGCGGGCGCGCTGATGGCGCAGCATCCTGGCGAAATCCAGCGCGCGCTTGCGTCGGCGATTCCGACCGAGAGCATCACGAGCCTCCGGGAGCAGATGGTCCGTCAGTTCCTGGCCGGCGGCCGCAAGGAGAAGGAAGTCGAGCGGTTCCTGGTCGAGCAGGCCGAGCGCGAGACCGAGCCGTCGATCGAAGAAGCGCTGGCGTCGGCCGTGATGGACATCCCGATCGACGATTCCAACCGCGCGGCGCTCCTGCGCGTCTACCGCAAGGTCATCACCGAGCCGTTCTTCGACGAGCGGGTGAAGAGCGCGGCGATGGGACGCCTGCGCGCGTTCGCCTACCGCGATGAGCCCGAGCTCGTCGAGTGCTTCAAGGCGATCCTCGAGAGGACGCCCGACATCGAGACGGTCGACAACCTGCACGAGCTCCTGCGGAAGCTTGAACCCGACATCGACGGCCTTGCGCCGATGTTCCTGAAGCTCTTCTACCGGTTCCTGGATCACTACCCGCGCGATCCGCTCCACGGGTGGCTCAAGGACTTCCGCCAGGTGGCCGCGAACTCGGAGTCGATCCGCGCGCAGATTCCGTACATCGTGAAGCTGACGGGCGCGACCTGGATCCTCGACGCGGCCGATGCGGCAGGGCAGAAGTCGACGTTCCTGCCGGCCATGAAGGAGGCTCTCTCCGGCAAGGGCGGCTTCCGCGGCGCGGACAACCTGCTGTCGGAGGCGTGGGAGAAGCGCGCGCTGAAGAAGAGCGACCTCCTGTGGCTCTTCAAGCGCCTGCTCTACACGCCGCAGCAGGACGGGATGAAGCAGCAGGTCATCAAGATCATGGCGGAGGGGAAGCTCGTCTCGCCCGAGATCGTCGACGCCTGTCTCGGCTTCCTTGCGCGGCGCAACGAGTACGAGGTGAAGAAGTTCCTCGAGGAGAACGGCCAAGTCGAGCCGACCTATCTCGAGCGCGTCTTCAAGCGGTTCACGCAGGAGGCCTACACCGACTGGTGCCGCCGCAGCCAGGGCGCCGACGACGTGAAGGAGATTCCGCGGAACTGGAACAACTGGGAGTACCAGGGCTGGCGGCTGATGCACCGCGAGTGGCCGATCGGCGAGCTTTTCTTCGCGCTGAGCCCGTGGACGCAAGTCGAGGCGATCCTGTCGACGCCGCCGGATCCGTCGATCGCGCCGACGAAGACGCTGCACTACTACGTACTCGAGACGCTGTGGCGGCTCTCCGGCAAGGACTGGACGGCGTTCAACGCGCTCAAGCCGGATGACTTCACGCACTTCCTCGTCGGCGCGGGGCGGCTGATGCGCGCCTCGAAGGGCCACCTCCGCGACCGGGCCGTCGCGATCTACAAGCACTACTGGCGGTTCTACAACGAGAAAAAGGGTCCGATCACACCGGAGCTCGCCGATTTTGCGGCCGAGGCGTCGATCGAACTGCTGAAGCTGAACGACCAGTACGGCGGCAAGGCCGACGCCAAGGAGGCAGAGCCGTTGAAGGGGTCGGACGGCGCGACGATGGAACGGCTCTGGCCGTACGAGAAGGCGAAGTGGCCGGAGTTCTACGAGTCGAAGGTCAAGACGGCGACCGAGGAAGAGGAGACGAAGGCGAAGGAGCTCTGGGGCCTCGCGTACCGCGGCGACGCGGGGGCGATCCGCGAACTTGCCGGGCCGCTCAAGCACACGACGACGGGGCGCCAGCGGGCGAAGCAGATCGTGCAGATGCTCGCGAAGCTCACATGAGCAGCGCCGCGTCGCCCTTCGACGTCCGCACCAGCACCGCTCCGTCGGCGCCGAGCAGGGGCGACATCGACGAGCCCGGGCCGTAGAACCGCTTCTGGCCTGGCGCCGCGGCGGGTCGCGACTTGTGGGCGACGGAATCGACAATCCACAGGTCGTTCGAGATCATCGAGATCTCCAGCCGCGGCTCGCGCTCCTCCCATGCCGTTTGAGCATCCATCGCGGCGCGGACCGCGTCGGTGAACTCCCAGTCGTCGAGGTGATAGGGCGTCGCATCCTGTTCGAGTCGCAGGCTCCCGTCCTCGTCCTTCCAGACGATCGCCTCGCCGAAGCAGGCGGTGAAGGCGGGGTCTTCGCGCGGCGCGGCGACGAGTGGCACCCGGTCACCGGGCGGGACGAGCCGCCACCACGCGCCGTCGCGGAAGGAGTAGAGATAGTTGTCGTTGCCCCAGCCGCGACGGTCGCTGAACGGATCCTGCAGCACGCACAGGAAGGCGCCATCGGCCTCGAGGGCCAGGCGGAACCGCCGCTTGGCGCCGGCGCCGCCCGTCGGCTGAACGGGGAATCCGATCGGCAGCGGCCACCGCTCCACGGCACCCTCGTGCAGACGGATCGCGGCGATCCCGAACTCGTCGGCGTCGGTCCGCCACGCTTCGCCCCGGCTCTTCTTCTTGATCTCGTGCCACGCGAACCAGACGCGGTCGCCGACGCGGATGGCGCGGCCGTCGGCCACGCGCGGAATCGCAACACGCCGCAGCGAGCCGATGTCGATTCCGTCGCGCGGCGACGCCGGTCTGCGGCCCAGGCGTCTCAGGGCAGCGCGAACCTGGTCCCGCGTCGCGTCGTCGTCGCACGTGAGCGCTTGAAGCGCGGCGGCTCCTTCCGCGCCGCCGATGCGGCCCAACGTGTCGATGACGATCGAGCGGATCTCCGGATCGTGGAGAGCCTCGACGAGGCGCGGCACTTCGGTTCCACGGTGCGCCATGGCGAGGAGCATGGCGGCGCGGACGCGGATGGCTGGATCAGGGTCCTGGAGCATCGTGGCGAGCACCGGCCAGGCGCGGAAGTTCTTCATGAACGGCCGCAGCGTATCGGCCTCGACGATCGGCGCCAACGTGAGCACGATCCGGTCGGTCTCTTGGCCGAGGGCGGCGAGCACGGGGACGAGGGCATAGGCGTCTTCGGAGCTTTCGACGGCGCGCTGCACGAGCGCGTCGATGATGCGGCCGCGGGGCGGGGGAGTGGCGGCGAGAGCGCGGGCGGCGGCGCCGCGAATGCCGTACGTCTCGCTGCGAAGCGCGTCGCGCAGGACCGGAAACAGGTCGGGCAGCCGGTCGGGAAACCGCGCGAGCGCCTCGCACGCCGCCTCGCCGAGGGTCTCGGTCGCGACCAGGGGGATGAGCGCGGGGATGACATGATCAGGGCGCGTGCCGATCGCCCCGAGCGCCGCGACGAAATTCTGCCCGCTGTAGCCGGGGTTCTGCGCGAGCTTCGCCAGCAGCGCCGGAACGGCGGCGTCTGCACGGGCGCCAAATGCGCCCAGCGTCGCGGCCGCCTCGCACGCCACCAATTCCTCGGTGTGGTTCAACAGGTCGATCAGAACGGGAATCGCGAGAGACGGAAATGCGGTGGCCTTCTTGAGAGTCTTCGCGACGGCGAGATGTCCGCGCCATTCGGTGCAGCGGAGCCCGTCGAGAAGATCGCGCAGGTCGTGCTGGCTCCTGATCGGAACCCGGTAAAGCGCGTCGTAGAGGGCGCCGGGCGATTCGCCGGCGTCGAAGGCCGCGAAGATCTTCTCCATGCGCTTCATCGCGTGAGCATGAGAAGCGCGGCCCGGAGTGCGTTACGGGCTGCTTGAAGCAATTCCGCCGAAGTCTGACATCGCCCTTGCTTCGTGCTTCATTTCGAACTTCATACTTCCTATTTGATGATGTTCGCGTAGCGATAGTAGATCTCGAGCGACAGCGTCCCGTAGCCGTTGCGCACGGCCGCGGCCGTCGCGCCGCCCGTGCCGGGCCAGCCGCCGGCGCGATCCTGGTTTCGCACGAGCGTCTCTTTCAGCGCCGGGTTCCACGCCTTCCAGCCGTCGCCGGACGGCCCGTCGATCTGGAACATCGCCATCGACCCGAGGTACCAGTACTCCCAGTTCTGTTGGGTCCAGTCGGGCGGCGCGGAAAGCATCAGGTTCTTCGCCGTCGCGAGCGACGGATCGGTGCGGTCGCGCCCAAGGAGCGCGACGCCCGCGGCGGCGGCGCTGTCGCGGTGGACGTCGATCTCGTTGCGCAGGTATCCGAGCGATCGGTTGACGACGTCGGCGGAGACGTCGAGTCCGGAGAGCCGGGCGGAGGCGAGCGTCTCGGCGGCCATCAGGCTCGAGAGGAGATCGCCCCAGGAGCCGTCGGCGCGCTGGGCGGCGGTGACTTTCGCGAGCGCGGTCTGTGCCGCGCCCTTGTACTTCTCGGTGCCAGTCATGCCATAGAGCTCGTTCAAGGCGATGGCGGCGATGGAGAGATTGAGCGGGTCGCCGTCGGCGTTCGCTTCCAGCCAGGCGGCGGCTTTCGCGACCGCTTCGCCGACGTTCTTGTCGCCCATGAGGTCTTTGCTCAGCGGCGAGTAGCCGGCGCCGAGAAACGCGAGGAGCGCGAGGGCCGTCGCGCCGGTCTTCGTGTAAGCGCGGCCATCGAGGTAGTCGACGCCGTCGGAGCCCCAGGAGCCGTCGGCGTTCTGAGAGGTGAGAAACCACTTGAGCGAGAGCGTTACGGCGCTGTCGGACGCATGACCCGAGCCCTTGGCGACGAGCGGCGCGGGCACCTCGGTTTTCTCGTCGGCAGGAGGGGTGGCGGCCTGCGGCTTCTGGGTCGCGGGGACGACGGCGGGGGCCTCCGGAACGGATTCGCGTTTCGGAGGCTTCTTCGTCGTCAGGCGACGGACGCCGAATCCGGCAGCGAGGAGGGCGAAGACGGCGAGGAGGAACCAGAGGCGACGCATGAGAAGTGAACGCAGCCGGGCTGGAGAAGGTTCAACGAAACTTGCCCAGGCGAGTGGCGGTACCTTCCCTTCATGAGGCGGTTCTGGGCGGTGCTCTTCCTCCTGCTGATGCTCCCGGCCTGCCGCGCGATCGACGAGCACACCGCCGCGAAAGAAATCGACTTCGCCGGCAAGAAACGCACCTACCTCCTGTATGTCCCGCTCAACGTCACCCGGCCCGCGGCGCTCGTCATCGTCCTCCACGGCGGCGGCGGCAAGGGCGCGCAGATGGAGGAGATGAGCGGCTTCACCGCCCTCTCCGACAAAGAGGGGTTCATCGCCGCCTACCCCGACGGCATCGGCAGGAACTGGTACGACGGCCGCGGCGGCGACTTCTCCGAGGCCCACAAGGAGCGGCGCGACGACGCCGGCTTCATCGGCGCCATGATCGACGCCATCGCGAAGGACCACCCGATCGACGTGAAGTGCATCTACGCGACGGGCATCTCCAACGGCGGCTTCATGTCGAACTACCTCGCCGTCAAGCTGAACTCGAAGCTCGCCGCAGTCGCACCGGTCGTCGGCGGGATCGGCGAGCCGTTTCACCGGGAGTTCAAGCTCGAGACGCCCGTCTCGGCGCTCATCATCCAGGGGACCGACGATCCGCTCGTGCCCTATGACGGCGGCGAGGTCGCCGGAGGCCGCGGCACGTTCATCTCGACCGACCAGGCGCTGCGACTGTGGGTCTGGGCGACCGGGTGCAGACAAGAGCCGACGACGGACGAGCTCGCGGACCGGGATTCGCGGGACGGCTGCACGGTGAAGCGGATGCGCTACTCGGGCGGCAAGGCCGATGTCGAGTTCCTCAAGATCGAGGGCGGCGGCCACACGTGGCCCGGCGGGCCGCAGTACCTGCCCAAGCTTGTGGTCGGTACCGTCTGCCGCGATTTTGATGCGGCGTACATTTGGGAGTTCTTCAAAGCCCATCCGAAGAGGGACAAATGAGGCGGCGGTCACCCCTGGCCGAGCGGGTCGCCGTACCTGCCGAACGCGCTGATCGGTCCGGTCTGCCACGACATCGACACCGAGTTCATCTGGGCGTGGCTGAAGGGGCATCCGAAGGAGTGACCGGCTGGGCGGCGCCGTAGACCATCGTCCCCGCCAGGATTCCCGCGATCGTCGCGAACGCCAGCACCTTTCCCTCGCCCACCTGGGCGAGCGCGGTGCCGGGTCAGGCGCCGGTGAGTCCCCACCCCGCGCCGAAGACCATGCCGGCGACGAAGATCCACGGGCGCATCGGCTTGGGCTTGACGTCCATGTCGCCGCCGATCGCCGGCTTCGTGCCGAGCTTGCGGAGGATGAAGAGGCCGATCGCCGACGTCGCCACGGCAACGCCGATCACGCCCATCAAGTGGAGGTCCTTCAGCAGGAACATGTTCATCATCGTGTCGTAGTCGGTGACGCGCCCCTGGTGGAGGATGAAGCCGAACGCGGCGCCGCAGACCAGGAAGAGAGTCGGTTTCATCGCTTGAAGATCCAGAAGACGAGGTTGACGACGGCGAAGCCCGCCGCCATGAAGCCGAGGGTCGCGACCAGGCTCGATTTCGCAAACTGCGCGAGCCCCACGATGGCGTGGCCGCTCGGTCAGCCGTTGGCCCACCGCGCGCCGTAGCCGGCGAGCGCGCCCCCGCCGAAAAGCACCGCCAGCTTGACGATGAGATTCGAGGAGATCGCGGCGTCGAACATGCCCATCGAGACCGTCGTGTGCCAAGGTCCCGCGAGCAGCGCGCCGACGAGGCCGCCGAGCGGCAGGCCGATGAAGAACCAGAGGCGCCACGTCTCGTTGTACGGCTTCTTCTGGAAGTAGGCGATCTTCGGCGTGCAGGTCGAGCAGACCGTGCCGTAGCTCGACGAGACGCCGAGCGCCTTGCCGGTGAGCCACGCGAAGAGGGTAACGAAGAGGCCGATGGCGGCGCCCGCGACGTAGAAGGGCCAGGGCTTCATGCCGTCACCGCCCGCTTCTCCTCCTGCCACGCGACGATCCCGCCGTCGACGTTGGCCGACTCGATGCCGACCTGCTCGAGGATGCTCTGCGCGATCGAGGATCGATGGCCGGTGCGGCAGTAGATGGCGATCCAGCGGCCGCGGGGGAGCTCGCCGGCGCGCTCGCGGAGCCGGCCGAGCGGGATGTGCATCGCGCCGTCGAGGTGCGACGCCTTGAATTCGCCGGGCTGTCGGACGTCGAGCAGCACGGGTGCGTCGGGGCGGGCGATCCACGTCGCCAGTTCCGCGACGGTGACATGAGGCGCTCCGCGGCGCCGGCGCTCGGGAATGGAGCGGATGCCGCCCTGGACGTAGCCGGCGACGCGGTCGAAGCCGATGCGGCCGAGCCTCATCGCGGCTTCCTGTTCCCTGCCGTCGTCGGTGATGAGGACGATGGGCTTCGAGGGGTCGAGCACCATTCCCGAGTAGGTTGCGTACTTTCCGGCGAGCGGAACGTTGAAGCTGTTGATGACGTGAGAGCGCTGGTAGTCGGCGGGCTCGCGTGTGTCGACGATCTGCGCGTCATCGGGAAGGGTCTCCCACGGAAGGGGCTTGAAGCCGGCGAGCACCTCGTCGAGCGTCGCGCGGCGTCGGCGGTTCAAGTCGGCGTCGTAGCCGAAGTAGGCGGGCGGCTCGGCCTGGTAAGTGACGAGCCGGACGAACTCCGCCTTCGCCATCGGCTGGAGCATCGGGTTGAACCGGCGCTGGTGTCCGAGCGTCGAGAAGGTCTCCTCCGCAAGCGCCTTGCCGCACATCGAGCCGGCGCCGTGGCCCGGGTAGAGGATCGTCTCGTCGGGGAGCGCGAGAAGCTTCGAGTGGATCGAGTCGTAAAGCTGGGAGGCGAGCTCGCCCGCGGTGACGCCGATCGACGCCATGAGGTCGGGCCGCCCGACGTCGCCGACGAAGAGCGTATCGCCGGTCAGGACGGCGTGGAGGCGTCCGCGGTCGAGGACGACGATCGAGATCGACTCCGGCGTGTGGCCCGGCGTCTCGAGGATGCGAAGCGTGACGCCGCCGAGTTCGATCGTGTCGCCGTCGTGCAGGGCGTGGAACTCGTAGTCCGCGCGGCCGCGGGCGCCCAGGTGGATCGTGGCACCGGTGCGGCGGTGAAGTTCGAGGTGGCCCGAGACGAAGTCGGCGTGGAAATGGGTGAGGAGGATGTGACGGATCTGGACGCCGGCCTTGGCCGCCGCGTCGAGATACTCACCGACATCGCGGCGCGGGTCGACAACGGCGGCGGTTTTCGTCTCCTCGTCGGCGATGAGGTAGGAGGCCTGGGCGAGGCAGCCGAGGTAGATCTGCTTGAGGATCACATCGCTCCTTTGCTTCCTTGCGGCGCTGCTCCGCGAGAATCTCGTAGATGAGGTCGAAGGCAGTCTAACGCCGTTCTGCCGTCCCTCCATTCCTTGCTCTTCTCGTTTCTCAAGCCACCGCGTACCCTCGTCGTCATGGCCCGGTGCCTGATGTGCGGTGGCGCGTCGGCGTCCACGGAAGTCGACGGCGTCCCGGTCTGCCGCGCGTGCTTCGAGCGGTTCCCGACGTGCTCGATGTGCGGGCGCCGGACGCCGCGAACGTGGGTGATGCGCGACCGCCCGGAGCGGAAGTACTGCGACCGCTGCAAGACGGGCGAGGCGTGCGACTTCTGCGGCCATCCGGCGGCGGGCGCCCTGAAGGATGGCCGGGGCATCTGTGCGCCGTGCAGAAGCCAGCTCGTGCCGAGCTTCAAGCTCGCCTTCGCGCTCTTCGAGAAAGTCCGGCTCGCCGTCTCGGCGCATGGCGGCATCACTGTCAAAAGCGACCTCGACTTCTCGATCGTGACGCCGCACGACATGGCGGCGAAGGTCGGCAAGGTCTACTCGCCGACGCACGCCCTGGAGAAGCGGCCGATCGGGCTCTTCGTGCGGTCGGGCAATTCGCGGACGATCTACTGCGAGAGCCTGCTGCCGAAGGCGACGCTGATCACGACCTGCGCGCACGAGCTTGGCCACGCGTGGCAGTCGGAGTATTGCGACCGCCCCGTCGTTCCGCTGCTGGCCGAGGGGCTTTCGGAGTGGATCGCCCACCGGATCGCGATGCGGGCGAAGCTGGTGGAAGAAGCCCGGCGGATCGAGCTGCGGACCGACGTCTACGGCGAGGGATTCCGCGTCGTCAACAACCTCGTCCGGAAGGTCGGGATGGAGCAGATGCTCAAGACGGTGAAGGACCGGCTGATCCGGGGAGTGGCCGCCTTGTGAACGCCGATTATCTTTCACCAGCCCAGAACCCGTGGCGTGCGGCGGTTGCCTAATCCTAGGATGCCCACCACCGTGGACGCCCCCCCGGTCGATGCCGACCTCGAACTCGTCCGCCGCGCTGCGGCGGGTGACCAGGAGGCATTCCGGGCGCTCTTTGACCGTCATTCGGCGCTCGTCTTCAACGTCGCCTACCGCATGCTGGGCAACCGGACCGAGGCGGAGGACCTCCTCCAGGACGTCTGGATGGTCGTCCACCGCGAGATCGGCCGCTTCCGGGGCGAGTCGCGGTTCAGTACGTGGCTGACGTCGATCACGTCGAACCGCTGCATCAACCGGTCGATCCAGGTGCGGCGGCAGACGGCGCATCTGGAAAAGCACGCCTCGCAGACCCGGCCGCCGTCGGAGCCGGGCGAGTCGGACGAGCGGGTGCAGCGGGTGCTCGCGTCGCTTCCCGAGGAGGCGCGGCTCCTGGCGACAATGCGCTACGTGACGGGCGCGTCCTACGAAGAGATCGCGGAAACCCTGGGGTGCCCGCTGGGCACCGTGAAGTCGAAGATGTATCGCGTGCACGAGGCATTGCGAAAGGCGCTGACATGACCTGTGATGAAATCCTGGAGTCGGGCGACGACGCGGCCATCGCGGCCCACGTCGCGGAGTGCGAGGCGTGCCGGGCGATCCGCCTGCTGCGGAGCGCGCCGTGGCAGGAGCCGCCCGCCGACGCGTGGGAGGTGCATCTTCGGCGTCGCGTCCCGAGACGGCGGACGTGGTGGGTCGCCGGCGTGGCGGCGGCGGCCGCCCTGCTGATCGCCGTCCTTGCGGGAGGCTGGGCCATGACCGCGAAGCGGTACCAGCCGATGATGATCGTGATTTACGACGTGTCGGAAGGAAGCCCATTCTCCGACGTCGGGAGCTCCGAGTAATGAAACGATTTGTGCTGGTCCTGACGCTCACGCTGGCGACGGCGCTGCTCCTCTTCGCCGCCGTGGAAGAGGGGCGCCGAGCCGAAACGCGCAGGTTCCTCGACGGCATCCGCGCGTCGTCTTCGGTGCCGCGCAAGGAGACACGGCTCCTGCGCATGACGCACGACAACCAGCCGATGGAGATGCAATTCACCATCACGCGCGACGCGGCGGGCCGCAGCCGCAGCGGCCGCCCCTCCGGCATGAAGATCGACGGCAGGGATCCGTGGGAGAGCCGCAAGGACAAGGGCTTCGGCCCCCCGCCCGTCCGCGACTACGACCGCCCCGAGTGGAGGCGTCCGGACGGCGACGAGCGGTCGCACGACTGGAAGCGCCCCGAGGGTGAGGGCCGTCCCGAGTGGAAGCGTCCGGACGGCGAAATCCAGGGCCAGCGGCCGCCGCGCCCGTCGAGGCCGATCCCCGGCGACTTCGAGCTCGATCCCGACCATGCCGCCAACAACTACCTGCTGACGCAGAAGCCCGGCGCGGTCATCCTCGGGCGCGAGACCGTCGAAGGGACCCTGACGCCGAAGACGGCCGACCGGCCCACGCTGCGCCTGAGCGTCGACAAGGAGAAGCGGTTCGTGCTCCGCCTGGAGGTCTGCCCGGTCAGCGGCCAGTGGGCGGTGCTCTTCGACACGATCGCCCTCGACCTGGCGACGCCGATCGAGCCGATGAATCCGCCGGTGGCGGCGGAGCGCGCCGACGCCCGCATCATTCCGCGCGACTTGCCGGGCGGCTTCACGCACGTTTCGACGACGAGCTTCGACCACTTCGGCAGCAAGGGACAGGAGTCGAAGTACAGCGACGGTGTGGCAACGCTGCGCGTGATCGTGAGCGACCGGCAGCCGTGGTGGCGGCGCGAGACGGAGAGGAAGCCGGAGAACACGTCGGCCGTGCCAGTGGCGCGCCATCGCATGGGCGCGTTCTCGGAGTACGGCCTCCAGGTCGACGGGCTCTACGTGACGGTGATGGGCAGCCTGGCGGACGACGCGATGGCTCGCGTCATCGGGTCGTTGACCGTGAACCGTAGACCGTAGGTTCGGACCTCGGTTTACGGACGGCGGTCCACGGTCCACGTGTCACCCCGTGACACATTGCCGGGTAGACTTCTCGTTACCGTGTTTCATCCCGCCGTCCAGGCCTGGTTCTCGTCGCGCCTCGGCGATCCGACGCCGCCGCAGCGCGACGGATGGCCGCTGATCCAGCAGGGGAAGCACGTCCTCATCGCTGCCCCTACGGGCTCGGGCAAGACGCTCGCCGCGTTCCTCTCGGCGATCGACGCACTCGTGAAACAGGGACCCTACCTGGCCGATGAGACCCAGGTCCTCTACGTCTCCCCGCTCAAGGCGCTCTCGAACGACATCCAGAAAAATCTCCAGGGGCCGCTCGCTGAAATCCGCGAGCGCGACCCGTTCATCCCCGAGATCCGCGTCATGGTCCGGACCGGCGACACGCCCGCGAAAGAGCGCGCACGGATGGCGAAGAGGCCGCCCCACATCGTCGTGACGACGCCCGAGTCGCTCTACATCCTCCTGACGAGCGAGAAGGGCCGCGCGATGCTCTCGACCGTGAAGACCGTCATCGTCGACGAAATCCACGCCCTCGCCCGCGACAAGCGCGGCTCACACATGGCGCTCTCGCTGGAACGGCTCGACGCGCTGGTCGGCAGGGATGTGCAACGCATCGGACTCTCCGCGACGCAGAAGCCGCTCGCTGATGTCGCGAAGTTCCTCGGCGGCGACCGGCCGGTCGAGCTCGTCGATGCCGGCACGTTCCGCACGCTCGACGTCGCCATCGAAGTGCCCAAGTCGCCGCTCGACGCCGTCTGTTCGCACGAGACGTGGGAGGAGATTTACGAGAGGATCGCCCAGCTCATCGGCGAGCACAAGACGACGCTCGTCTTCGTCAACACGCGCAAGCTGGCCGAACGGGTGGCGGCACGCCTGACGAAGATCGTCGGCGAAGAGCATGTCACGAGCCATCACGGGTCGCTCTCGCGTGCGCGGCGGCTCGACGCCGAACAGCGCCTGAAGGACGGCAAGCTCCGCGCGCTCGTGGCCACCGCGTCGCTCGAGCTCGGCATCGACATCGGCGACATCGACCTCGCGATCCAGGTCGGCTCGTGCAAGTCGATCGCGACCTTCCTCCAGCGGGTCGGCCGCGCGGGCCACGCGCTCAAGAAGACTCCGAAGGGCCGCGTCTTCCCGCTGACGATGGACGAACTGGTCGAATCGGCGGCGGTGATGGAATGCGTCTCCAAGGGGATCCTCGACCGCACGCCGCAGCCGCCGGCGCCGCTCGACATCCTCGCGCAGCAGGTCGTCGCGTCGTGCGTGCCGGAGTCGTGGAACGAGGCCGGGATGCTCGCGACGATGAAGCGCTCGTGGCCGTACCGGAACGTCACGAAGGAGCAGTTCGACGAAGTCCTCGCGATGCACGCGAACGGGCGGCGGGCCCTGCTTCATCGCGACGGCGTCAACGGCCGCGTCATGGCGACGCGCCGCGCCCGGCTCACGGCGATCACGTCGGGCGGCGCGATACCGGATGTCGCCGACTACCAGGTGGTCCAGGAGCCCGACGGCACGCCGGTCGGCTCGGTGCACGAGGACTTCGCGATCGAATCGAGCGCGGGCGACATCTTCCAGCTCGGCACGACGTCATGGCGCATCGTGAAGGTCGAGCCCGGGATCGTGCGCGTGGCGGACGCGAAAGGCCAGCCGCCGACGATTCCGTTCTGGGTCGCGGAGGCGCCGGGGCGGACCCGGGAGCTCGCCGCCGCGGCGGCGGAAGTCCGCGAGCGCGGCGTAGTCGATCTGCCGGGGCTGCCCGATGCGGCGAGAGTCCAGATTGCGGACTACGTTGCAGCGGGGCGAAGGGCGCTGGGCTGCGTGCCGACGCAGAGGCGCGTCGTCCTGGAGCGGTTCTTCGACGAGGCGGGCGGAACACAAGTCGTCCTGCATGCGCCGTTCGGTTCGCGGATCAACCGCGCGTGGGGGCTGGCGCTTCGCAAGCGGTTTTGTGTCGGCTTCGGATTCGAATTGCAGGCGGCGGCGAACGAGGAGGCGATCGTCTTTTCGCTGGGGCCGCAGCACAGCTTCCCGCTCGACGAGGTCTTCCGGTACCTGCACCCGAACACGGCGCGCGAGGTTCTGGTGCAGGCGCTGCTCGCGCAGCCGATGTTCGAGACGCGGTGGCGGTGGAACTGCCAGCGTTCGCTGCTCCTGGAGCGGATGCAGAGCGGCAAGCGCGTGCCGGCGCCGCTCCTGCGGATGCGGGCGAACGATCTGCTCGTGATGGCGTTCCCGCACGTGCTGGCGTGCCCTGAAACGCTGCCCGGCGGACCGCTCGAAGTGCCGGACCACATCCTCGTGAAGCAGACGATCGAGGACTGCCTGACGGAGCCGATGGACATCGACGGGTTCCTGGAGGTCCTGCGCGATCTCCGCGAGGGCCGCATCGAGACAATCGCCATCGACACCGTCGAGCCGTCGCCGTTCGCGCGGGGCGTGCTCAACGCGGCGCCGTACGCGTTCCTCGACGACGCGCCGCTCGAGGAGCGCCGCACGCAGGCGGTGATCCAGCGGCGGTCGCTCGACGTGAAGACCTCCGACGAGCTCGGCGCCCTCGATCCCGAGGCGATTCAGCGGGTGCGCGACGAGGCGTGGCCGAGTCCCGAGAGCGCCGAGGAAGTGCACGAGGCGCTGCTCTGGATGGGGTTCGTCTCGGTCGAGGAAGCGAAGCCGTGGTCGCACTGGATCGCGGAGCTCGGGAATCGAGTGATCCTGGAAGGCGATCGTCATTTCGCCGCCGAAGCTCCGCGCGATCCGAAGTCAGTGATGCGCGGACGGCTGGAGGCGCTCGGACCGTTTTTCTCCGACGACCCCCTGCTTGTCGAGCTCGAGCGCGAAGGGGTCGCGATGCGGGCGCGGTTCGACGGCCGCGTGGGCTGGTCCCATCGCCGGCTGCTGGCGCGGATCCAGCGCTATACGCTCGACCGGCTGCGCAAGGAGATCGAGCCGGTCACCGCGACGGAGTTCCTGAGGTTCCTCGGCTGCTGGCAGCACGTCGATCCGGAGCATCACCTGGAAGGGCCGCGCGGCGTGGCCGACGTCCTCAAGCAGCTCGCGGGCTTCGATGTGCCCGCGTGGGCGTGGGAAGGGTCGGTCCTGCCGATGCGCGTGAAGGGCTACAAACGTGAGTGGCTCGACCAGCTGACGATGTCGGGCGAGGTTGCCTGGGGCCGGCTGTGGCAGAGCGGGACGGGCCCCATCAAGACGACGCCGATCTGCCTCCTGCCGCGCGAGGATCTGGAGACCTGGCTTGCCCTGAGCGAGCCGAGCGGAGCGAGGCGAGTCGAAGGGACTGGGATGTCGGCGGCGCCATTGCCCGTGCTATCCGGCACCGCCGCGCCGATTCACGAGATGCTGGTGGCGCGCGGCGCGATGTTCCCGCAGGAGCTCGTGAAGGCGACGAAGCTGCTGCCGGCGCATCTCGAGATGGGGCTGGCGGAGCTGATCTCGGCGGGGCTCATCACGTGCGACTCGTACGGCGCCTTGCGGTGGCTGATTGTCCCGCCGAGCAAGCGGAAGGTACCGACTGCCACGGTGGGCCGCTGGTCGCTCCTGCGGCGCGAGCCGGCGGCGGAGCTGCCCGTCGAGTTTGTTGCCAGGCAGCTGCTCAAGCGGAGCGGCGTCGTCTTCCGCCGGACGATCCTGCGGGAGAAGCAGCCGATCCCGTGGCGGGAGCTGGCGCGCGTCTACCGCGTGATGGAGGCGAGGGGAGAGGTGCGGGGCGGGCGGTTCGTCGCGGGGTTCGCGGGCGAGCAGTACGCGCTGCCCGAAGCGGTGAGCCTGCTGCGCGCGGTGCGGCGTCGCGGCGAGCTCGTCGAGATCAACGTGACGGCGGCCGACCCGCTCAATTTCCGCGGGATCCTGACGCCCGACGAGCGGGTGAGTCCGGCGACGAAGACGAAGGTGCGGGTGGGATAGCGGGTTGCGGCGCTTCGCGCCGCGAACCAGCCGGAGACCCGACTATTTCTTCGCGCTGCAGGCGCAGGAGGCGCCCGCCTTGCCCGAGCAGTGCTCGCACTTGCAGGCAGTGTCCCCGCAGGCGCAGGTCGCGGCCGCCGTCGTGGAGGAGCAGCCGGCAGTGGCGGCAACGAAGCCGACGGCCAGGGCGACGACAAGGAGGAATTTCTTCATGCGGGGATTCTACAACTTCCTGTAACGCCCCCGCCCTCCCGGTCGTTATGATACCAGAGTGATATCATAACGGTATCGAGGAGGTCGCCATGATGCAGGAGAATGTCCGCAACACGCCCCACGGCTTCGTCATGCTGCCGTCGCTGTTGCTGGTCCTGGCGGCGTCGATCGGCGGGGTCGCCATCGGCGTGCGGATGCCGCCGGTCGCCATCGTCGCCGTGCTCCTCGGCGTCGCCGCGTTCATCGGCCTGTTCGGCTTCTTCATGGTGGAGCCGGGCGAGGCCAAGGTGCTGACGCTCTTCGGCGCGTACGCCGGGACGGTGAAGGACCCGGGCCTGCGCTGGGCGAATCCGTTCTACCTGAAGCGGTCGATCTCGCAGCGCGTGCGGAACTTCCAGAGCGAGACGCTCAAGGTCAACGACCACTCGGGCAACCCGATCGAGATCGGCGCCGTCGTCGTCTGGAGCGTGACCGACACGGCGCAGGCGCTCTTCGACGTCCAGAACTACGACCACTTCGTGAGCGTGCAGAGCGAGGCGGCGCTCCGGAACCTGGCAAGCCGCTACGTCTACGACGCGCACGCCGAGGGCGACATCTCGCTCCGCAGCCACACCGACGAGATCGCCGAGAAGCTGAAGGTCGAGATCCAGTCGCGGCTCTCGCAGGCGGGCGTCCGGGTCAGCGAGGCCCGGATCAGCCACCTCGCCTACGCGCCGGAGATCGCCAACGCGATGCTGCGGCGCCAGCAGGCCCAGGCCGTCGTTTCGGCGCGGCAGAAGATCGTCGAGGGCGCCGTCGGCATGGTCGAGATGGCGCTCGACATGCTGGCGAAGCGCAACGTCGTCGAGCTCGACCAGGAGAAGAAGGCGGCGATGGTGTCGAACCTGCTCGTGGTGCTCTGCGGCGAGCGCGAGACGCAGCCGGTCGTGAACACGGGAACGCTGCATCAATAGCGGGTGACGCGTGGCGGAACGGAAGCCGTTTCTGATCCGGGTCGACCCGGCCCTGCTGGAGGCGCTCGAACGCTGGGCGGCGGACGAGTTCCGCAGCCTCAACGGGCAGATCGAGTTCATCCTCCAGCAGGCGGCGGCGAAGGCGGGACGACTGAAGAAAGCGAAAGAGGGAGAGAGGGAGAGAGGGAAACAGGGCGGGAAGTGATCAGCGGCGATGGAACAGGGTGCGGTGGCCGCCAACGTTGGAGCCGAGGAAGCAGTAGAACGCGAGGCTCAACGCGGCCGCGATGCCGACGGCAAAGAGCAAGGTGCGCCACGTTCCCGACGGTTCGAAGCGGGTGGGGGGCGGCCTCACCGGCGTCGATTCGCGCCGGATGACGGGAATGAGCGCGGGACTCGAGGGCCCGGTCCGCGCGACCGTGCCGGGGCTCGTGCCGCGGACTTCGTGAGCCATCGCCATCGGGACCCAACGAGGGCCGTGCTTGTCTGGGAACTCGCCGGTACTATCTCACGATGCCGGCACACGTTGTCTCCATCCACGATGCCCACCCCGGCGGCGACCTCGCCGTCGACCTCCGTGACGTGCTGGAGGCCCTGGGCGATGCCGTCGCGAAGAGCGAGTGGGTCGCGACGCTCCTCGACTGCTCCGGCGAAAAGGTCCAGCCGCTCTGCGATGAGGTTGAAGCGGCCCGCCCGGCGGGCGTGAAGCTGGACGGCGCGCGGCTGCTCGCCGTCGCCGAGGAGGCCGGCGTCACGAACGACGCCATCCTCTTCGGTTATCCCGCGGGAAGCCCTGACCTGGCGAAGCCGCGCCACCTCCGCGCGGAGTTTCTCGGCTCGGACGCGCAGCTGCTGGTCGAGTCGGTCGAGGGCGCGTTCTTCGTCGTCGCGGCGAAGGAGAAGAAGCTGATCGAACGGGTTCGCGAGCGGTTCGAGGACGTCCGCGACGAGGATGTGGAGGCGAGCTGGTGAAGTTCATCCCGCTCGGCGTCGGCGATGCGTTCACCGCGCGGTACTACACATCGTGCATCGCCATCGAAGCCGAGGGCAAGTGGCTCATGGTCGACTGTCCCCATCCGATCCGGAAGGTGCTCGCGGAAGGCTCGAAGGGAACCCTGGACATCGGCTCGTTCGAAGCGGTCGTCGTCACACACCTGCATGCCGATCACAGCTCGGGGCTCGAGGGGTTCGGCTATTTTTCGTACTTCGTGAACAAGCGGAAGGCGCGGCTCGCGGCGCATCCCGACGTCTCGGCGCGGCTCTGGGACGGCCACCTCGCGGCCGGGATGGAGCGCTTGATGCCGTCGGCCGACGCGGCGCCGGCGCCGAAGTCGTTCGGCGACTATTTCGATCTCGTCCCGCTGCCCGCCACGATCGGGCCGTTCGAGATCGAGACGCGCCGCACGATCCATCACCTGCCGACGACGGCGCTTCGGATCCGCGCGGGCGGGCGCTGCCTCGGGATCAGCTCCGACACGGCGTTCGATCCGTCGCTGATCGAGTGGCTCTCGGCGGCGGACCTCGTCATCCACGAGACGAATTACGGAGTGCACACGCCGTACGAGAAGCTGGCGGCGCTGCCGGAGGCGATGCGGAAGAAGATGCGGCTGATCCACTACTCGGACCTTTTCGATTTGAAGTCGAGCGTGATCGAGCCGCTGGAGCAGGGAAGAACCTACGGAGTAGGTAGTAGCTAACTAAGGCATATCCACTTGCCTCCAGTAACTACCATGCGTAGTATCCGGAGGTGGCCGAGGGGGACTATCCGCGAACGATGGCGGAATTCGACCGCCGGTTTGCGACGGCGCAAGCATGCCGCGACT
>Ga0247727_10001160_pt1 | contig 64218 bp, 57 predicted proteins | sample WisWelCaveWW1625_FD_202498 | JGI IMG/M metagenome (GOLD analysis project Ga0247727, IMG submission 202498) | Biofilm microbial communities from Wishing Well Cave, Virginia, United States - WW16-25 | ecosystem: Environmental > Aquatic > Deep subsurface > Groundwater > Cave microbial mat | place... | reverse complement strand
GCTGCCGAAGAGCCGGCATTGGCGTTCCAAGAGTCCGCCGGCCAAGTCGTCATGGAGGCGGAGCGCTTCGATGCCAAGGTGGTGCGCAGCAGCCATGACTGGACGCTCCTCACCACGCAGTCGGGCTTCTCCGGCAGCGGGTACATGAGCGCCCAGCCCAACTCCGGCGCCAGCATCAGCAGCGGCTACGTGACCACGAGCCCGGAACTGCGTTTTAACGTGAACTTCACCACGACCGGCACCTACTACCTCTGGCTCCGAGGGGCGGCAGACAGCGGGAACGATGACAGCGCCCATGCCGGGGTGGACGGGACCGGGCCCGGCACCGCAGATAAGCTCAACGGCTTCACGAGCGCCACCTGGGGCTGGAAGCAGAGCACGATGGATGGGCCGGTCGCGACCATTGTCATTCCCGCGGCAGGACTCCACACGGTCCACCTCTGGATGCGGGAAGACGGCCTCAAGCTCGACAAGCTCCTGCTGCGCAAGAGCAGCTCCACGACCGCCCCCACCGGCACCGGGCCGGCGGAGAGCCTGCGCGGGCCGGCCGGAGGGTCCGGAGGCGGGGCGCCGGTCATCTCAGGTGTCAGCGCCTCCAATGTCACCGCGACCTCAGCCACCATCACATGGACGACCGATGAGCCGGCGACCTCGCAGGTGGAGTACGGCCCGACCACAAGCTATGGCTGGCTCACGCCGCTCAACCCCAGCCTGGTCACCAACCACAGCGTGACGCTCACCGGGCTGAGCCCCAACGTGCTGTACCATGTCCGCGTCCACTCGTTGGACGGTTCGAGCAACGCGGCGGTGTCGCCTGACGCCACGTTCACCACCGCGGCCACATCCCCCACGCCCTACCAAGAGGCGAACGGCCAGGTGGTGATCGAAGCGGAGCACTATAACAGCCGCGTGCCCCGGAGCGGGGACGACTGGGAATTGTCGTCCAGCCGCAGCGGGTTCTCCGGCAACGGCTACGTGTCTGCTCAGCCGAACAACGGCACGAAACACAGCGCCGGTTTTGAGACGACGAGCCCGGAACTCGTCTATCACGTGGCGTTCTCGACGCCGGGCACCTACTACGTCTGGCTCCGGGGCCTCGCGGACACCGGCGATGATGACTCGGTGCATTCGGGCGTGGATGGGATCAGCACCGCCGGCTCGGACCGGATCGGCGGGTTCCTGGCGAGCACCTGGGTCTGGACGAACAGCCAGAGCGACGGCACGCAGGTCACCATCGTCGTGCCCAGCCCCGGGCTCCACACGGTCCACCTCTGGATGCGGGAAGACGGGCTGCGGCTGGACAAGGTCCTGCTGCGGCTCGATCCCTCGACGACGCCTCCGGCCAATGCCGGGCCGTCAGAGTTCTCCGCCAAATCCCGGCTCATGGCCGTGGGGGACTCCATCACCCGGGGGTCAGGGGATACGGATGGCTACAGCTACCGGGATCACCTGCAGGCGCTGCTCGGCTTCGGCACGCTGGAAGCCGTGGGCACCTACCAGAGCCCGTCGTCCGATCCGGTGCTGGATGTTGACCACGAGGGCATTGGAGGCGACAATACCGCAGGCGTGAGGGCACGCATCGAGGCGGCGCTGGACGCCCACATGCCGGTGCCCAATCCGTCAGACTCCCGGATCCTGCTGCACATCGGCACCAACGACATGCGGAACAACCTTCCGGAGCCGGCGGCGGTGGACAACGTGGAGGCGATCGTGAATCTGATCCGCGCCCATGACCCGGGCATCACGATCCACGTGGCGCTCGTGGTGCCGCACCGGTTCGCTGATGTGGATGCCCGGATCACGAGCTACAACGCCGCGCTGGCCGCCCGGCTGCAGCAGCTGCAGGCGACGATCCCGAACCTGCTCATCGTTGATCTGAACACGGCCTTCAAACAGAACCCCGGCTGGGCGACCCAGTACCTGGCGGATGAGGTGCATCCGAGCGACCAGGGCTACCGGGTGATGGCCGGCAGCTGGCATGCCAGCATCGGCCTTGAGCCCTAGCGTTCTTGGCGTTCCGCCCGCATGAGAATCGCGTACCTCTCCGCTTCGCGCATTCCCTCGAGGAAAGCCAACGCCGTGCAGGTCATGCAGATGTGCCAGGCGTTCGCTACGCTCGGCCATCAGGTCATGCTCTTCGCCCGGCCGGGCAGCGAAACGGCCGAAGACGTCCATGCGTATTACGGCGTCTCCCGCACCTTCGACATCGTCTGGTGCCGCCGGCCAGGCATTGAAGGGCTCGGAGGCCTCCTGTACGGCCGGCGCGTGGCGCGCGCGGTCACAGCCCGCCCGCTGCCGGAGGCGTTCTACGGCCGGGATATCTACAGCCTGGTCGCCGTGGCCTCGCTGGGCCGGCCAATGGTCTTTGAAGCGCACATGCTGCCGACCGGCATCGTCGGCAAGGCGCTGCAGCGCTGGCTCTTCAGGCGGAAGAATTTCAGCCGGCTGGTCGTGATTTCGCGCGCCTTGGCGCAGGGCTACCGGGAGCTGTTCCCCTGGCTTGAGGAGGCGGTGGTGGTGGTCGCGCCGAGCGCGCTGGACGCGACGCACGCGCACGCTGCGGCGCATCCGCAAGCGATTGATGTGCGGCAGCGCGCCGGCGGGCGGACACAGGTCGGCTATGTCGGCCAGCTCTACCAGGGGAAAGGGGTCGAGTTGATTCTCGCGCTCGCCCGCCGCCTGCCTGACATCGATTTCCATCTCGTCGGAGGCACCGATGAGCTCGTCACCTACTGGCGCAACGCAAGCCAGGACATGCCGAACATCAGGTTTCACGGGCATGTGGCCCCCGCGCAGACGGAGCAGTTCCGGCAAGCGATGGACGTCTTGCTCGCGCCCTACCAGGAAGCCGTCCTCACGGAGCACGGTTCACGGAATATCGCGCCATGGATGTCGCCCCTGAAACTCGTGGAGTACATGGGCTCGCGCAAATCCATCATCGCGTCTGACCTGGCGGCGCTGCGCGAGACGCTCGAACATGAGATCAACGCCTTGCTGGTGCCTGCGGCCGATGTGGAGGCATGGGCGCGCGCCGTGACCCGGCTCGCTGAGGACCCTGGCCTACGCGAACGGCTCGCCGCGCGCGCGTGCCACGATGCGCGGCAACGCTTTGACCTCCGGGCGCGGGCGCGCGCCGTCCTCCATGGGGTCGCCCCGTAATGGCCCGCGGGACATTACCGCAGCTCTTCAAGAATGCCGGGGTGGTGCTCACCGGAAATGCCGGGGCATCGGTCTTTGGCTTGCTCTCACTCGGTTTGACCGCGCGGGCGCTGGGGCCGGAGCCGTTCGGCATCCTCGTGCTCATTCAGTCGTACGTCGCGTTCGTGCAGCAGTTCACGACGTTCAACTCGTGGCCGGTGCTCATCACCTATGGCGCGCAGCTGTTGGAGCAGCACCGGCGCGACGATTTCGCTCGGCTCATGAAGTTCGGCATCGTCGTGGATGCCGCGGGCGCAGCCCTGGGGGCGATCGGCGCGGCCGCAGCCGCCTACTGGGTGGGGCGATGGCGCGGCTGGGACCCTGAGACGATCCGGCTGACTGTTGCCTACAGCTTGGTCATTCTCTCCGCCCTCAATGGCACCCCGAAGGCAGTCCTGCGGCTCTTCGGACGGTTCAAGGCGTTCGCGATGCAAGAGCTGATCGCCTCGGGCGTCAAGCTGGCCGGCGTGACGGTGGTGCTCTTCCTGCAGGGGGGGCTCGTGACGTTCGTCGGGGTGTGGATGTTGACGACCGTCGTGGGCAACGTCCTGGTCGTGGCTATGGGCTGGCGGGAGCTGCATCGTCAAGGCATTCACGGCATCCTGCGCGTGCCCTTGCGCGGCATCGGCAAGCGGTGTCCCGGGCTGTGGGGCCAGATCTGGACCACCAATCTCAACAGCACCCTGAAGGTCGTCACCCAGGAAACGGACGTGTTTATCGTCGGCGGCGTGCTAGGCGTGCGCGAGGCCGGGTTCTACAAAGTCGTCAAGCAGTGCTCGAAGCTGGTCTCGCAGGCCACCGATCCGTTGCAGCAAGTGCTGTATCCGGAGGTGGCGAAGTTCTGGGCGAAGGATGCGCGCGCGCAGATCCGGACGCTGCTGTATCGCATCGGCGGCCTCAGCGCGGGCCTGGGCGCGCTCGTCTGGCTCGTGCTGCTGGTTGGCGGGCGGCGCTTGCTCTCCCTGGTGTTCGGTCCTGAATTTGCCGGCGCCTACCCGGCCCTGCTGTGGTACATGGCCGGGACGGTCATCATGGTGGGCGGGTTGCCGTTCGCGGTCGCGCTGCCGGCCACCGGCCAGTACAGTATCACGCTCCGCGTGCACCTCCTCGGGTCCAGCCTCTATCTGCCCGGCCTCTGGGTCATGATTCACAACCGCGGCTTGGTCGGAGCCGGGATGGCGTATGTCGGTTACCACTTCTTCCGGGCGGTCGTCATCGGGCGGTTTCTGCGCACGACGCTGTCGGAACCCGGCCGCCAGACGCGCCCCACCACCGCAGCACAGATCGCCGCGGTGCCCGATGTCTGAGCGGCCGGTGCTCGATCCCCGATGGGTGGCGGCGTACCTGCACTACGGCTACCAGCCGTGGGATGGCGTGCCGCTGCCGGCCTCGCTGACGCTCGATAAGACCGCGCGACGGGCTGAGCTCGCCGGCCTCAGCGAGCCGGAGCTGATCGCGGAGGGGGTCCGGAGCCTCACGAAGGCGCTGAGCTGTCGCACCGCGGCCGATCACGTGGTGCCGCTCAGCGGAGGCCACGACTCGCGAGGAGTGTTGGCCGGGCTCCTGGAAGCGGTCGGGCCGTCACACGTGAGGGCAGTCACCTTCGGGACGCCGGGCACCTTGGATTTTGAGTTGGGACGGACCATCGCCCAGGCCGCCGGCGTGCGGTGGGAAGGGATTGACCTTCGCGCGCTGCGATGGGAGACCAACGAGCTGGTGGCGGTGGCGCGTAGCTACGCGCGGCCGCTCAGCGTCTTTTCGACGTATCCTCATACGCAGCTTCGCCGTGTGCTTCGGCCGGAGAGCATCGTGTGGAGCGGATCGGTCGGCGCCTCGGTCGGCGCGACCTACTATGTGTTTCGAGAACCCAGCACGACTTGGGCCCAGGCGCGCGCACGCTTTGCCACAGGCGAAGGGCGGTTGAGAGCACTTCCGCTTACGCCGCCGGGGTTTGATCCTGAGTCAGTCCTGCCGCGTGCGCCGCTGCATGACGAACGAGCGCTTCTCTACGACGATCAACTGAACATGCAGATCCGCCATGCCTGTTCGTTCATGCCCTCGCTCGAGCTGGCCGGTCAGGACGTGCGAGTCCCGTACCTGGATGCGGACTGGGCGATGTTCGTGCTGTGCATACCGCACCAGTTCCGCTACGACAAGCTGTATGAGCGCGTGCTGGAGCAGGCATTCCCAGCGCTGTTCGCGTTGCCCACGAAGAAAAACCGCGGCCTGCCGATCTTGTCGCCGGCATGGCGCGTCAAGCTGCGGCGGCAGTTGATCAAGCTCTGGAAAGCGCCCCGACGGCTGATGCCTGTGTGGCCCTGGGGCGCCGATCCGGTGCTGAACTACCTCGACTACGAGCGATTGGTGCGCACGCAGCCTGCCCTTCGGGCGATGATTGATGAAAACGTGCGCGACTTGGCGCAGCGGAAGCTCCTCGATTGGGTGGATGTGGAGGCGATCTGGCGCCGGCACAGACGCGGAGCCGCGAATCACATTGACGCGGTGATGCAGTTGGCGTCGTTGGAACTGCTGCTGAAGGCGCGTGAGGAGCCGTCGCGAGCGCCGGTTGCTGCGTCCCGCGCCCGTGCCGGGGGCGGGGGTGTCGCATGAGCGCCCTGGCCCCGGCGGTGGGTCCCAAGCCCGCCAGGTTGATGGCGGCGCGTCAGCGTCATGCGCTTCGGCAAGGGGAGCCCGCTGATGCCATCTGAGCAGGCCATCCGTCAGGATTGGATCCCCGCGTTTCTCCACTACGGATACCGGCCGTGGGGCGACTTCCGCATGGAGGGGCCGTGGAACACGGAGAAAGCGACCAGGCGGGCGGAGCTGGCGCGGCTCTCCGAGGCGGAGCTGGTCGATGAGGGCGTGAAGCTGATGCGCTCCGCGTTCGCCTGCCGTGAGGCCGGCGACCATGTGATCCCGCTCAGCGGCGGTCTGGATTCACGGGCGATCTTGGGCGTGTTGTTGGACACGGTCGGCCGATCACAGATCCGGACCGTCACGTTCGGGACGCCGGGGACGCTGGACTTCGAGATCGGGCGGTCCGTGGCCAAGGCCGCCGGCGTCTCCTGGGAAGGCATTGACGTCCGATCGGTCCCATGGAGCACTAGGGCGCTCGTCGAGTTCACCGCGCAGTATGACCACCCGTTCGACATGCTGAATACCTACCTCTACGCGCAGCTCCGCCGGTGCCTGAAGCCCCGCAGCATCGTCTGGGGCGGATTCCTGGGCGGTCCGCTGGGAGGAGGGCGCTATTGTCCGGCCCAGCCTGCCGCCGAGTGGACGCAGGCCTGCGCTCTGTTTGCCGCGGACGAGGGGCGGCTGCGCGAGATGCGGCTCGCTCCCCCTGGATTTGACCCGGCCTCGGTCCTTCCTGGGGTGCCGTTCCTCCCCATCGACCGCCTGAACTATGAGGACCAACTCAATTTCTTTCTCCGCCAGACCTATTGGATGCTCCCCAACAACGTGCTGAACGGGCATATTCTCCGGATGCCGTTTCTACACACCGACTGGGTGATGTTCATGTTGTGCATCCCGCACGCGCAGCGGTATCACAAAGCGATCTACAAGCGCGTGCTCCGCACGGCCTTCCCCCGCTTGTTTTCCATCGGGATCAAGACGCACCGCGGTCTGCCGGTGGATGCGCCTGCCTGGGCGGTGGCGTGGCGGCGGCTCGCCATCAAGCTCTGGAAAGCGCCGCGCCGCATCATTCCCTCCTGGCCGTTGGGCGCCGACCCGATGCTCAATACGATGGATTTTGAGTCCGCCATCCGCGCGCGCCCGGATCTCCGCGCGGTGGTGGACGAGAATATCGGCGATCTGGCGCGCCGTGGGATCATCGACTGGCTGGACGTCACCCGCGTCTGGGCCGAGCACCGGCGGGGCCGGGCGAACCATACGGATGCTCTCCTGCTCCTGCTGTCACTTGAGCTCTTCCTCAAGTCGGCGCCCCAGCGCGCCGCCCGCGCCCAGGGGGCGGGTGCCGCATGAGCGCCCTGGCGCCGGTGTTGGCCTCGGAGATCCCCAGGCGGTTCACGCTCAAGTGGCTGCTCGGCGCTCTCCGGTACGCGTTCATCCGCGTGCGCACCAGACTCCTGCTGGAAGCAGCCATCAGCAGGCTCCCTCAGGCGCTGCCGGCGATTCCAGTGCACTACCGGTTCGGCGACGTCAGCGACATTGACCGGCTGAGCATGGTTGACCCGGAGTACGATGAGCCGGCAAAGCGCGCGGCTCGGCAGCGGCTCGCCGCCGGCGCCCAGCTAGTGATCGGCGAATACGAAGGCCAGCCGGTCTTCAGCGTCTGGATAATGCTTGGAGCGATTGAGGCGGGCTCTCGCCGCCGACCGATGCCGGTTTCGTTGACGCGCGCGTATAGTTACAAACTGCACACCGCAGAAGCGTATCGAGGCCGCGGAGTGGCCTCTGGGGTCTACCGGTTCATTGCGCCGATGCTGGCAGCTCGGGGGTGCACCCGGCTTGTCTGTTGGATATCTGACCGAAACACCGCCTCCGTCCGCATGCACCTCCGTTCGGGTTTTGTCCCGCTCGCGACGATTTACGAGATTCGGCTGTTCGGTTTTTGGACGCTGCACTGGTGGGGCTGGAATCTCCGGCGTCGTCTGCGGACAGGGTGACACGGCAGCCGATGCGCGTCCTCTGGATCAGCGACTACTTTCCGCGGCCGCACGACCTGACGAGCGGCGTGTGGGCGCTCGAGACCATCCAGGCGCTCCGGCGGCAGGGCCTCGAGGTCGCTGTGCTCTCGCCCACGCCGTGGATTCCGCGGTGGCTGGTGTGGAGCAAGACCTTGCGCGGCTGGGCCAGCGTCCCGCGCGAATGGCGCCTGCAGGGCGTCGAGGTGTTTTTCGCGCGCTGCCTGCACTACCCGCACCGGCTCGTCACGAATTGGCTGTACCACCGGATGCCGTGGCTCGACAGCGGGCTCGTCTGGTGGGGATGCCGGCGGACGATCGCGCAGGTGCTCACGCGCTTTCCGGCGCAGGTGATCCATGCGAATTTCATCTTTCCTGGCGGTTTTCTCGGCTCGCAGATCAAGCGGCGGTACGGCATTCCCCTCATCGTGCATGAGCGCAGCCCGCAACGGTTGGGAGCGGCGGTGCGGCACCGGGCACGCGGCCGGATCTACCGGAGGGTGATCGAGCAGGCGGATGCGGTGATCACGATGAACCAGCAGATGGCCGGGGCGCTGCGCGTGATGGCGCCGGCGCAGCGGCAGATTCACGTGATCCGGTCCGGAGCGCAGATGGGCGCCCCGCAGGGCGCGTCTCCGCGGAGCGACGGCGTGAAGCAGGTGCTGTCCGTCGGCGCGCTGAGCGAGCGCAAGGGGCATGAGTACCTGATCCGCGCGGTTGCAGCACTCCGCCAGGAGCTGCCGTCGGTGACGTGCCGGATCATCGGCCACGGCCCGCGCCGCGAGGCGCTGGCGGCGCTGATCCGCGAACTGGGGGTGGACAGCGCGGTTGAACTGAGCGGCAAGCGCCCGCACGAGGACGTGCTGCAGGCGATGGCCGCCTGCGACGTGTTCGCGTTGCCCTCCTGGGGCGAGTCCTCCGGGACCGCGTATGCCGAAGCGCTGTCCTACGGCAAGCCCATCATCGCCTGCGAAGGGGAGGGGTTGAGCGAGATCATCCGCGACGGGGTGAGCGGGCTGTTGGTGAAGCCGAGAGATGTGGCCTCGCTCACGCAAGCGCTCAGGCGCGCGCTGATTGACCGCGCGGCGGCTCAGCGCATCGGCGAGCAGGGCCGGTTGGTGGCGGCGGAAGAAATGAACTATGACACGATCGCGCGCCGCATGATGGCCCTCTACCAGCAGGTGACAGCCCGATGACGACCATCGCGCTGCGCACAGGGGCCTGGTACGGCGACCGGACGGTGCAGCTCTCGTTCCCGCCGGCCTGGGACGTCCAGGTCGTGGATGGGCAGCCGCAGACCGCGCTGACGGATGACGACATCCGCGCCAGGCTCCGGCAGCCGATCGGCAGCCCCACGCTGGCGGAGCTGGCGCGCACGCGGCGGAGTGTGGCCATCATTATTGACGATATCATGCGGCCCACGCCGACCGCGCGGCTGTTGCCGCTGCTGGTTGAGGAGCTCGCGGCTGGAGGCATTGCGCGCGACGCGATCCGTGTCGTGATCGGCAGCGGGGCGCATTCGGAGGCGACGCCGGACGACATCCGCAAGAAGGTCGGGGAACGGCTCTCGGCCGAGCTCACGGTGGTGGCCCACAGCGCCTCGCGCGACCTGGTGTCCGTCGGCCGCTCGGCCCGCGGTACCCCGCTCCATGTGAACAGGACCGTGATGGAATCCGATCTCAAAATCGGCGTCGGCGGCCTCTACCCGCACCCGGTGGCGGGTTTTTCCGGCGGCTCCAAGATCCTGGCGCCGGGCGTGTGCGGGATGGACACCGTCCGCCATTTGCACGACACCTTCAAGGGGGCGGGACAGCGCGGCGGGCCATTGGCGAACGGGTTCCGGCAGGAGAGCGAGGCCATCGCCAAAGCAGCGGGCCTTGCGTTCATCGTCGACGTCATCCTGACGCCGGGGCGGGAGATCGCCGGGCTCTTCGCCGGGGAGACGGTCGCGGCGCACCGGGCAGGGGTGCGGGCGGCGACCGAGCAGTACGGGGTGCCGGTCATCGGCGACGCGGATGTGGTAGTGGCGAACGCCTACCCGTTTGACACCAGCCTGTACTTCATCCCACGCGGCTTTTGGCCGCTGGCGACCGGCAAGCGCTCCGCGTCGAGGGTCGTCATCGCGGACGGCTCCATGGGGCAGGGGTACCACGGGTTCGCGCCGCCCAAGCAGCCGTTCGTGAACCGCCTGCGGCGCGGGCTGGGAGCGCTGCGGCCCACGGCGAGGGGATGGCGCGAACTCCGGGTCGCCGGGACGATGCTCGGCAAGCGGCTGACGCGCCAGCGGATGGAGTTCCTGATGTGCGCTCCGGGGCTCAGCCCGGAGGATTTGGCCGCGACGTTCCCGCGCGCGCGGCTCTTCCATGGCTGGGACGGGCTCGTACAGGTGCTGGCCGAACGGCACGCCCGCGGGCCGGTGAAAGTCGCCGTCTATCCCCATGCGCCGCTTCAACTGCCGGTGAGCCCGTGACATGAAGATCTGCCTGATCAGCGTTGAGCTGTTCGCCTGGGGCAAATACGGCGGCTTCGGCCGCGCGACGCGCACGATCGGCCGGGAGCTCGTGAAGCGCGGGCACACGGTCTTCGCCGTCGTGCCGCGCCGCAAGGACCAGCGGCCGGTCGAAGCGCTGGACGGCATGACGGTACTGAGCTTCCCGGCGATGTGGCCCTGGGCGTCGAGCCGCCTGTTCGCGCAGTGCGACGCGGACATCTACCATTCCTGCGCCCCCTCCCTAGGTACCCACCTCGCCATGCGGACCAGGCCGGACCGTGCGCACATCGTCACCGTGCGCGATCCGCACGACCTGAACGACTGGAAGACGGAGTTCGCGTTGCCGTCGCTCAACAAGCTCCAGGTGCTGCACAACATCCTGTATGAGGACAGCCCGATGGTGCGGCGCGCGGTCCTGTGCAGCGACGCCGTCTATGTGCCCGCCCGGCACCTCATCGCCAAGGTGCAGTCGCTCTACGGGTTGACCCATGCGCCGGAGTTTTTGCCCACGCCGGTGACGGTGCCGCCGCAGGTGCGCAAGGCCGCGCGGCCGACCGTCTGCCATGTGGGACGGATGGATCGCCGCAAGCGGCCGACGCTGTTCCTGGACCTGGCGCGACGGTTCCCGGATGTGCGGTTCATCACGGTCGGCGCCTCACGGGACCCAAAGTGGGACGAGGAATTGCGCGTCCGGTACGCCGGGGTGCCGAATTTGGAAATGCTCGGCTTCATCAATCAATTCACGTCCAACCGCCTCTCGGAGATCCTCTCGGAGAGCTGGGTGTACGTGAACACGGCGGCCAGGGAAGGATTGCCGAACGCGTTTCTTGAGGCGGCGGCGCACCGGTGCGCCATCCTCGGGGCTGTGGATCCTGACGGGTTCGCGTCGCAGTTCGGCTACCAGGTGAAGGATGATGATTTCGCCGGGGGATTAGCCTGGCTGCTGGCGGACAACCGGTGGAAACAGCAGGGGGAGCAGGGGCATCGCTACGTCCAGGAGACGTTCGCGACGGAGCGAGCGGTGGACCGGCACGTGGCGATCTACGAGCAGGCGATCAAGGCATGAGCACGGCAGCCGCCATGAAACGGATCGGCCATGGAGAAGACGCCGAGATCTTCGCGCTGGAGGACCGGCAGCTCGTGAAGCTGTTTTACCCGCAGCACGCCGGGCTCGTCGACATCGAAGCGGACATCACGCGCCGCGCCCAGCAGGCCGGGCTGCCGGCGCCGGCGGTGAACCGGACGGTGGAGCTCGACGGCCGGCGCGGCATCCTGTTCAAGGACTTCGAGGAAGGGCAGACCCTGCGTCGATGCGTGCGCGCCAAGCCCTGGCGCCTGATGGCCGCGGCGCGGACGCTGGCCGAGCTGCACGCGGCGATTCATGCGGCCCGCGTCCCCGGACTGCCGTCGCAGCGCGCCGAGCTGGCCCGGCAGATCCGTGAGGCCTCAGCGCTGACGGGCGCGGCCAAGGACGCGGCGCTGGCGAGGCTTGACCGGCTGCCCGATGCGGAGACGGCCTGCCACAATGACCTGCATCTGAACAATGTCATCGTGACATCGCGGGGGCCTGTGGTCATCGATTGGGTGCTGGCGGCGCAGGGCCATCCGCTCTCGGACGTGGCGCGCACCTGCCTCCTGCTGCGGCTCGGAGATCTGCCGTCCAATCCCGTGGCCGCCGCCGCGCTCGGTGCTGTGCGCGCGGCGTTTGAGCGCGCCTATCTGGCGCGGTATTTCACGCTGCGGCCGGGATCGCGTGCGGAGGTCCTGGCATGGGAACTGCCGGTCGCCGCGGCGCTTGCGAGCCGCCGGACGCATCCGGTGAGGCAAGGCCAGCTCGTGGACGTCGTGAACCAGCATCTCCGGAGGCGCGGCCCGCATGCTGTTTAATTCGTTCGTCTTCATCTGCTTTTTCGCCATGGTCTATACCACCTACCTGCTGCTACAGGGCCGCGTCCGGTGGCAGAACGTCCTGATCATGGTGGCCAGCTTCATCTTCTACGGCTACTGGAACTGGAAGTTCCTCATTCTGGTCTTTCTCTCCGCGATCCTTGACTACCTCGCCGGGCTGGGCATGGAAGTGGTGAAGCGTCCCGGGTGGCGGAAAGCCATCCTGCTCGGCTCGGTATGCGTCAATCTCGGTATCTTCGGGTTCTTCAAGTACTGGAACTTTTTCACCGAGAGCGCCGCGCAGCTGCTCACGCGCTTCGGTTTTCAGGCAGATTTCGTGACGCTCAATATCATTCTGCCGCTCGGGATTTCGTTCTCCACCTTCCAGAGCCTGAGCTATACGATCGATGTGTACCGGCGGGAACTCAAAGCCGTGCGCAATCCGATCGACTATCTCGCGTATGTGACCTATTTCCCGCAGATGGTCGCCGGCCCCATCGAGCGGGGGACGAATCTCATCACGCAATTCCTCACCCCCCGGATCATCAGTCCGGCGCAGGCCCATGCCGGGCTCTTTCTGGTCCTCCAGGGCTATTTCAAGAAGGTTGTGGTGGCCGACAATGTGGGCCTCATCGTCAACCGGGTGTTCAGCGACCTTCCGGGGTTCCAGGGTCTCGACCTGGTGATCGGCGCGTTGGCCTTCGCGGTGCAGATCTACGGCGACTTCTCCGGCTATTCGGACATCGCCCGCGGGATGGCCAAGCTGATGGGCTTCGAGCTCATGATGAACTTCCGCAATCCCTTCTTCGCGCTGAGCCCTCAAGACTTCTGGCGGCGCTGGCATATCTCGCTCTCGACCTGGCTGCGCGACTATCTCTACATTCCGCTCGGCGGCAACCGGCATGGGCAGCTGCGGACGTACCTCAGCCTGCTGACCACCATGTTGCTCGGCGGCTTGTGGCATGGGGCGGCCTGGCATTTTGTGGCCTGGGGCGCCTATCACGGGTGCTTGCTGGCGCTCTACCGGGCGTTCGACCGCGACCCGCAGGACATGGATCTCTGGAGCGGGCATCGCCACAAGGCCTATGTTCTGGCGAAAATGGGGCTCATGTTCGTGCTGACGCAGATCGGCTGGGTGCTGTTCCGGGTCTCGACGGTGAGCGAAGCGGTCTACCTGTTCACGCACGCGGGGCTGCAGACGTCGCCGGTGACCCTCGAGCTCGCCCACGGATTGCTCTTCTTTGCCGCACCGCTCTTCGTCATCGAGTGCTGGCAGTACGCCAAGCGCGACGGGCTGGCGCCCGTCCACCTGCCGATGCTATGGCGGACCCCGGTCTACGCCGCCCTCCTCGCCTGGATGTGCATCTTCGGGGTGCGCAACTCGCTGGAGTTCATCTACTTCCAATTCTGATGAGCAGCCAACTGTCGGCCGCGGGCGAAAAGAAGCACCGCCTCCATGAGGCGCTCGAACGCTCCCACGAGCACGTGCCCCCGGCGACCTGGGTGGACGTCCGGTCCGTCATGGTCGGCACGCTCCTGTGGGTGCTGGCGCTCAACGTGGGGGCCATCTGGTACCTGGCGAACCACTCGCCGAACCGTGGCCCGCGCGTGATCAAGACGAAATGGCGGCTGCTCGATGAGGCACCGCACGGCACGAACATGCTGGTGCTGGGCGATTCCAGCGGGCTGCGGGGCGTGGTGCCGAAGATCCTGAATGAGCGGCTCGGAGTGCAGGCGATCAACTTGGGCACGACCCGCCGAATGCTGGTGACGACCGACGCGTGGATGCTCGAACGCTTCATCGCGCGCCACGGGGCACCGGAGCGCGTCCTGGTGGTCCACGTCTATGAAGTGTGGCACGGCGACAAGGACTGGCTCGTCTCGGCGATGGCGGATATTCCCATGAACTGGGGGTTCTGGGAGCGCATGAAGCCCGCGTCGCCGCTGTTGCCCAGCGACCAGTTCCGGGTGTTCCTGAACCGGTATGTGCCGCTGTACGCGGATAATCAGTCGCTCGCGACCCTGTTCCAGAAGCCCTGGAAAGCTGCGCGATACTTCGCGTCGATCGGCGTGGATGAGACCGGCTACATGCCCATCAAATCCGCGAATCCGAGGGAAGTGGAGGCGGATCGGGCGCGGAACCTCGCGGCCGTGCGCGGAAAGACGTTCGTCATGTCCGGCATGAACCGCATGGCGCTCGAACGGATCCGCGAGCTTGCCGAGGCGCACGGCTTCGACGTCTATCTCGCCAACAGCCCGCTCTACGAAGGCCTCTACAAGGAGCCGGAGTTCAAGGCGTACTATCAGCAGGTGCAGGGCGCGCTGCGGGCGTTCACCGCGACGAGCCCGCGCTTGCATTACATCGCGCAGGAGCCGTGGACGTTCCGCAAGGATCAGCTGGAAAACTGCGATCACGTAACCGAGCCGGCCAGCGTCATCTACACGAACAAGCTGGCGGATGAGATCCGACGGTTGAAGACCCTGCCTCCGCGCCCCAGGACATAAGCCTCGCACGTTCCTCTCGGGACACAGATGCCACGGACCATGCTTGACGATACCCAGACGCTGCCGCCGGCCAATGCGGGGCGGCTCACGCTCCGCGTGACCGCAGCGGCGGAGCGCCGGGTGCGGTTCGGCCATCCCTGGCTGTACGCAGAGGCCATCCGGAAGGCGCGCCATCAGGGACGTCCAGGAGACCTGGCTGCGCTCTATGACCGGCGCGGCCGGTTCCTCGCGCTCGGCCTCTACGACCCCGGCTCACCCATCCGCGTGCGGATTCTGCAGCGGCTGCGCCAGGCAGTGATTGACCAAAGCTGGTTCGCGGCGCGCTTGCGCGAGGCGATTCAGCTGCGCGCGCCGCTCGCGCGGACAGGCACGACCGGGTACCGGCTCGTCCATGGGGAAAATGACGGGCTGCCGGGCCTGGTCATCGACCGGTACGGAACCACGCTCGTCATGAAGCTCTACACCGCCGCGTGGGTGCCTCATCTGCGCGCCGTCCTCGAGGCGCTGGGCACCGTCTGGCCTGCGGAACGGCTGATCCTGCGGCTGGCGCGGACGGTGCAGGCGCAGGGACGCGGGCTGTCCGGCTTGACCGATGGGTTGCGCCTGGCCGGGCCGGCGTGCGCCGGGTCGCTCGTGTTCGAGGAGCACGGAGCGCGGTTCGAGGTCGATCCGGTCCATGGGCAGAAAACCGGGTTCTTTCTGGACCAGCGGGATAACCGTGCGCAGGTGGAGGCGCTGGCCCAGGGACGGTCGGTGTTGGACGCGTTCGCCTACACCGGCGCCTTCTCGGTCCGCGCGGCGCGCGGGGGCGCGCGGCAGGTGCTCAGTGTGGATGCGAGCGCGCCGGCACTTGAGGCGGCTGTGAGGAACATGCGCCGCAACCGGCAGGACCGGGCAGTGGCGGCGGCCGGCCATGACACGTTGCTCGGGGATGCCTTCGACGTGCTTCAGCGCCTGCGCGAAGAGCGCCGCCGCTTCGACCTCGTGATCCTCGATCCGCCGGCCTTCGCGAGCACGCAAGCCCTCGTGCCGCGGGCCGAGGCCGCCTACGGGCGGCTCACGCGCCTGGGGCTCGCGGTGTTGGCGCGGGGAGGGCTGCTCATGGCGTCATCCTGCTCGAGCCACGTGAGCGCGGAGCGGTTCTTCGCCGTCGTGCACGACGCGGCCCGCCGTTCCGGCTGCCGGCTGCGGGAGCTGGCGCGCACCGGCCACCCCGTGGATCATCCGGTCCGTTTCCCGGAGGGCGCGTACCTGAAGGCGCTCTTCGCCGAGGTCGTGGCGACGAAGGGCTAGCGGGACGTGATGGTGACGGACGGAGCGCAGACCGCAGTGCGGTAAGAGGCCCTGGGGCAGGGCCTTGCCGTTTGCAGGACCGATCAGGCATACTTGGGTGACAAGCACGTTCTGTGCCGCGGATCTTCACTGATCCGGATCCCGCTGCGCGTCGGCGCGAGCGGCGATTTGCGGAGTCAAGCGAAGCAGCCGGGCTGACCCACCATCGTGGGCGGCTCGGTTTTTTTGTTGGTGGCGGGGATGAACAGCAGGAGGGCAGGATGATGACGCGCGTGGCGTACGGCAGAAACGAGCGCGGGTTCTTCCTGGTCAGCTGTTTCGGCATGATGGTCATGCTGACCATGCTCGGCTCAGTCATCATGTCCCGCACCGCCCATGAGGCCCAGATGGGCCGGTGGTCCACCGACAACAACCAGTCTGTCGCGCTGGCGGAAGCGGCGGTGGATGCCACCATCAGCCAGATGCGCTCCGGGGACTTCAACGGGCTGCTCTCCGTGCCGATCGGCGATGGCACGATGGCGTCCACTGTGTCGGCGCCCGGCGCGCCGCTCCAATTCATGATCACGGGGCAGGGGGTCTCCGGCGGATCGGCGCTGGCGGTGGAGTCGACCGTCCAGCTCACCCCGCACTCCGTGTTCCAGTTCGCGGTCTTCGGCAATGACGGGCTGGTCGTGGACGGCAACATCACGACCGACAGCTTCGATTCGCGCGACGGCGCCTACGACGCGCTCACGGCGGGCGACCACGGGGATATCGGCACGAACAGCACCGCCGCAGGCGGGATCGTGGTCGACGGCGGGATCGTGGTCAACGGCCAGGTCGCCGTCGGTCCGGATGTCGCCGATCCCAGCTCGGTCGTGGACGCCAACGGCGGTTCGTACATCATCACCGGCAGCCCGCAGTTCGTCTCGCAGCCGGACACGCTGCTGACGCCGGCGGTGGTGGTGCCGGCGATCCCCTGCCCGAGCCTGACGCTGGGCGGCGGGGTGACGCACACGCTCGATACCGCCGTGGGGATCTATTGCTTTGATCAGTTGACGTTGAGCGGCGGCGCCACGCTGACGGCCAACGGCCAGGTGAAGGTCTACGTCACCGGGGAGTTCAAGGCGACCGGGAACACGCTCGTCGGCGTGCCGTCCAACCCGGCGAATTTCGTCATGCTGCTCAAGACGGGGATCAGCGCGAAGATCGACAACGGGTTCGGCGGCACCACGCAGTTTTACGGCGGCATCTACGCGCCGGACGCCCACATCGACATCAACGGCAACGCCGAGATCTTCGGCTCCGTGATCGCCGGCACCGCCGAGGTCTCCGGGGACGTCCAGGTGCACTACGATGAAGCGCTCGGCGACTTGACGGCGCCGGTCGGGCTGTACAAAGCCAAGGTCCTCTCCTGGAGGGAGCCGTGAGCCGCCACGCCGAGGCGACACACTGATGTTCCGCATGCCGCGCCGCCGGCGTCCGTTGGAGAGCCTCTATAAGCCGCTGCGCATCGGACGTGCACGCCCCGCCATGATGGTCGGGCGCGGGGCCGACGCGTTGGCCGGCACCTCACCCGAATCCGCCATCCTCCAGCGGTGGTCGTACATCGTCGCGCTCACGACCGCCGTCTCCGCGCTGCTCGCGCTGGTGATCCGCGGATGGCACGACGGCGTGGTGCTGCAGATGATCCTCGGCACCAGCATCGTCGCGTTCGTCTGGGCCTACGCGCTCATCATCGCCTCGAGGCAGCCCTGGTGCCTCGCGCATGTCCGGCCCATGCTGTGGGCCAACGGAGTTGCCCTGCTCTGTCTCGCCACCGCCGTGATCAGCCTGACCGGGGCGGCGCTGAGCCCGCTGTTCTGGCTCTATTTCGTCTTGATCGTGGTCGAATGCCTCGAGGACCGCGTGCGAGGCGCTGCCATAGCGTGGCTGTCGTGGGCGGGATTCTGCATCATGCTGGTCACGCAGGCGCTCAGCTGGCTGCCGGAGGAGCGAACCGGGGTCCTCTGGGACACCAGCCTCTTGGGACCGAGCTGGGCGCTCCATGCGATCGGGACCGCAGTCTGGTATCTCGCCATCGCGGTGGCCGCGACCATCTGGGCGCGGTGGATCGGAGAGCATGAGCAGTCCATCAAGGGGCGGCACGCTGCGATCAGCGAGCGTGAGCTGGCGGTCGAGCAGGACCGGGCCAGACTTCAGACCGAGCGGGCCGATGTCGGGCAGCGCACGTTCCAGTTGGATCAGTTGAAGCGGCAGTTCGACACCGACCGGCTGCGGTTCGACCACGAGCGGCAGCAGTGGGACCGCGACCACGCGTCGGCGCTGCAGCGACTTGCGGATCAGGACGCCTCCATGGCTGAGCAGTTGCGCGCGGTGGAAGGACAGAAACTGCAGCTGCAGAAGACGCAGGAACAGCTCGACGAGGCCCAGCAATCGTGGGAGCGCCAGCGGGCCCGGTCCATCAAAGCGCTCGATGATCGCGAGGCGGCGCTCGGCGAGCGGACCAAGACGCTCGAGGACGCGCAGCAGAACTTCGAGACGCAGCGCGCGAAGACGACGGCCTCCCTGACGCAATTGGAAGGCACGCTGCTCGCGAGCCTGAAGCGGATCGGCGAGGAGATGGCCGACGTGGAGGGTAAGCGGCAGGCGCTCGAACAGGCTGAGCAGGCGCTTGCCACACGGCAAGCCGACTGGGCCGCCGAACGGGCGCAGATGATCGAGCGTCTGGATCAGCAAGCGGCGACGCTCGCGGCGCAAGCCGAGGAGCTTCGCATCGCGCAGGACACGCAGGCCCAGGCGCACACGCGCACTACCGCCGAGACCGAGGCGCACGCGCAGGCGATCGCTGAGCGGCTCGAGGCGCTCGCCGCCGCCGAAGCGCAATTGAAGACCCGGGAACAGGCCTGGACGGTGGAGCGCGCGGACGTGACCGCGCGACTAGACACCCAGCGGGCTGATCTGTCCCACCGCGAGGCGTCGCTTGAAGTGGCGAAGCGCCGCGTGGCCGAGAAGACCGCGGCACTCGAGCAGGCCCGCGCGGCGCACGAGACGGAGCGCGAGGAGCTGCTCCGGCGCGCCGAGACGGCGGACCGCGACACCCGCGAGCTCGCGGCCCAGCGGGAGACGCTCGCCCAGGAGCAGGAGCGGATCAGCCGCGAGCTGGCGGAGCGCGGGCAGGCGGTCGAGCAGCAGGCGGCCCAGGCCGCGCGGCAGCGCGAGGACCTGGCCGCGGTGCAGGCGCAGCTCGCCGAGCAGATGAAAGCGCTCGAGGACAAGCAGCGGGCGCTCGTCGCAGGACAGGCCGAATGGGAACGCCAGCGCGACCAGGCGGCCAAGGCGATCGCCACGGTGCGCGGCAACGCGCAGGCGCAGGAAGCGCGGAAGGCGCTCATGGAGCAAGCGCAGCGGTTGCGTGAGGAAGGCCGGCAGATCGCCCAGAGCCGCAAGGAGCTGGCGGCCCGCGAGCAACGCCTGGAAAAGGATGCCGTGGAGCTCAAGCGCCAGCTGCATGACGCGCAGGCGACCAAGCAGGCGGCCGACGCCGAGCGCGAACGGCTGACCAAGCAGCTGCGCGAGCGGGAGCAAGATCTGGCCGAGCGGCTGAAAGAGACGGCGGAAGCCGAGCGGCGCCTCGCCGCCGAGCGAAAGGCGGCCGAAGACGCGCGCCGCAAGGCGCACGCGGACGGCCGCGTCCGCGGCGAGCACGCCGAACAGCAGCTCAAGGAGCAGGAGCACGCGCTCGCCGCCGAGCGGCAGGCGCTCGAACAGGCGCGCCGCGCCTTCGCCGAGCAGGAGAGCGCGCGTGCGCGCGAGGCCAGCGCGACGGAACAGCGCGAGCGGGCGGCGCAGGCCGCGGCGGCGAAGCAGGCTGCGGAGCTGGTCGAGGCGCGCAAGGCGCTGACGGCGCGGGAAGAAGCGCTCGCGAAGCAGCAGCGGGATTGGGAGCGCGCCCACGGGCGCAACGCCGACGCGTTGAGTCAGCAGGAGAGCACGCTCGCCGGGCGGCTCAAACAGTTGGAAGAGCGCGAACGCGAGATCAGCGTCCAGGCGAAGCAGCTCGATCAAGACCGGCGGGCCGTCGAGCAGCAGCGCGAGCACGCGACCCAGCAGTCGGTCGGCCGCGAGCAGGAACTGTCGGGGCGGCTCGCACAGCTCAGCACGCTGCAGGCCCAATTGGAGCAGGAGCGGCGCGAGTTCCAGGCGCAGCGGGAACAGATTGAGGCCACCCGCCGCCAGTTCGCCGAGGAGCAGCGGCAGCTCGAGCTCACGCAGCAGCAGATCAACGACGCGCGACGCTCGCTCGCCGACGCCTCGATCAGTCAGGAGCCGGACCGGTTCTCGGCGGAAACGCTGGCGCTGCTCGCGAACGAATTCAACACGCCGCTCGCGAGCCTGACCGCGGTCCTCGAAACGCTCTTGAACGGCGACCACGGCGACGTGCCGGAGCCGATGCACGAGGTGCTGAAGGACATGACGGCCACGCACGGACGGCTGCGCCGTGTGGTGGCCGACGCGCTCGACGCCGCCCGGCTCGAGCACGGCCAGATGCCGTGCGATGTCCAGCCGCTGCGGCTCCATGACGTGCTCACGCCGGTTGAGGAAGAGGTCGAGGCGGCCTGCAAGGAGAAGGGGCTGACGCTCAATCGGGAGGGCAACGACTCGCTCATGCTGCTCGCCGATCCCGACTACGCCGGGCGGATCCTGCGCGCGGTGCTGAAGAACGCGGTGGAGTACACGATCCGCGGGACCATCACGATCACCTGCGCCGAGGAGCACAACCGGGTGGCGGTCACCATCACGGATACCGGCGTCGGCATCCAGCCGGCCCAGTTGGGGCAGCTGTTCTCGAAGCCGAAGCTCGGCAGTTTCCTTCGCGGGAAGGGCATGAGCCTGTACCTCGCCAGGAGCCTGGCGAAAGTCATGGGCTGCGACGTCACCCTGCTCTCGAGCGAGCTGGAAGGCGGCAGCAGCTTCGCGATCACCTTCCCGAAGGCGCCGAAGATGCCGGCGACGGCCGACCAGGACGCGCCCGCCCCGGCGGGTCCGAATGGCGGGCCGGGGCCGGTCACCGCGGACGCGCGATGACCAAAGTCCTGCTCCTCATCCACGACGGGCTTCTCGCGAAGGCGTACCGGGCCCGTCTCGCCCGCGAAGGGTTCGACGCCAACTGGCAGGCGACCGGGCATGAAGGGCTTGCCAAAGCGCGCATGTGGAGCCCGGACATCATTGTGCTGGACGCCACGCTGCCCGGGATGACCGGGATTGACGTGCTCAAGTTCCTGCGCGACGTCCCCTGGCTCGTGAAAGTGCCGGTGATCCTGCTCGTCGAACATACGCTCAGCCGCGACACGCTCGACAAGTGCCTCCTCTGGGGCGCCGGCAGCTACCTGCAGAAAGACCGGTGCACGGTCGAGCAGCTCGCCGACCACGTGCGCGCGATCGAGCGGGCGAGCCAACCGACCCCCGCGGCCCCGACCGCCGCATAATTCGCGTCTGGCCTTCCGCAAAAAGTGTGGTACCCTTCCGGTATGAACGCCGAGGAAGAGTACGCCTTCGAGTGCCCGCACTGCTTCGAGACGATCTCGATCCGGATCGACCATTCAGGCGGCAGCCACCAGCAGTTCACCTATGACTGCGAGGTGTGCTGCCGGCCCATCACGATCGCGCTGGCGCTGGACCGCGGCGACGTGCTCGACTTCCGCGCCGAGCCGGAATCCTGAGCCTGAGGTGCGCCCAGGCGATGGAGCCCACCTACGCTGACCGGACCGTGACGGCCTACCGCCGCCACGCGGCGGCGGCCATCGCGAACTGGAGTCGATACAGCCGTCCCTCCGAGTTCCTCCGCCGGTTCGCGCGCCGGCTGCCGCCGTCGGGCCGGGTCCTCGACTACGGCTGCGGGATCGGCACCGACCTGGCGTGGCTTTCGGCGCAGGGCTTCCAGGTGGACGGCATCGACGGCACTCCGGAGTTCGTGGCCGAGGCCCGCCGGCGCGTGCCCGGGGCGACGCTGCAGCTCGCCCGTTTCGAGTCCGTGGAGCTGCCGCAGGGGGACTACGCCGCCGTGTGGTGCCGGGCCGCGTTGCTGCACGTGCCGCCGGATGAGCTGGCGCGCCAGCTCGCGAAGCTCCGCCGGGCGCTCGCGCCGGGCGGGTGGTTGGGCCTCACGCTGTCGTGGGGACGGACCCAGGCGTATACCCGGCAGGACTGGATTCCCGGGCGCTACGTCGGCAGCTATGCCAAAGCGGCCGCTGCTGGGTTTCTACGGGCATGGCGGGTGGAGGAGCTTCGCGTGGTGAACTTCGATGGCCGCCAGGGCCGGTGGATCCAGGCGCTCGCGTGCCGCGCCTGATCCGGCGCTATCACGGCGCGTGCAGCAGGAGCCAGCGGCGCAGGTCCGCGCCGTCCCGGCGGGCCCACTGGATGGTGGCGCCGATGACTTCGAGCGATTGCTTCATCGTCCGCGCGGTGCCGGGCACCGGGTGGCTCCGGAAGAACCGGCGGACATCCGACAGCGCGTCCTGGGTCGTGAAGCCGCCGGTCGCGCCGTCAATCACGTACGTCATCATTCTGAGCCCGCCGTTGCTGTAGCGGCGCGTCAAGAGCGCCCAGTGCCGCTTGGCGAACTCCCACGCAATCGCCCGTCCTGCCGGATTGTGCCCGAACCCTCCCAGGACCATGTAGGCATCCTGCTTGCGCACGGCGTCCGTCAGCGCGAAGGCGAGCGCCTTGCGGATGACCGGCGCCTGGCGGAAATGAGTCAGCGCCCGTAGGATCCGGACGCGTTCCTCTGACAGCGAGGATCTCCGGTACACGCGCAGCAGCCGCTCATAGTCGGAGGGCCCGCCGTGCTCGGCGACGATCGCATAGACCGGGCCGCGGATGTCGGGCGCCAGGGCGCCGGTCTTCACGAAGCGGGCGAACCGCGCGCGCGCCTCGGCCACGGTGGCCGGATCGTGCGCGTGGCCCATCCGGCTGATGACCAGCGAGCGCAGCAGCGCGTCCAAATGGCCGTCGGCCGGGCGGGCCTCCCATCCGACGCGGTCGGCCAGCGGCCGGAACAGGCTGCGTGAAAACGCCGCGAGCCGGCGCTGGGGGCCCTCCTCGCCCAGCAGCTGCTCCGCCCCGGAGAGGATGCCGGCGACGGTCATCCACACGTTCACGTCGGTGTAGCGCCGCGCGGCCTCCACCAGGCCGAGCGCCTGCGAGACGCGCATGAGGCCTGCGCGCGCCAGCGCGAACGTATCATCGAGGAGTCCCAGGCAATCGAGCGGGGAGAGCGCCTGGTCCGCGACGGCGCGCGACAGGCGCGAGAACAGCTCGGGCGCGTACGCCGTCCGATAGAAGCCGCTCTGGCCGGCGTTCACCTTGATCCAGCCGCGGTCCGGCACCCGCAGCGTGGCCTGCGCGCCCGTCAGGACGGCATACACGGGCCGCGCGCGGCCTTCAACCGCGGCGACGATCGGCACGCTCCACCGGCCGCCCCCCCGGCCCGCCGATTGCGATCGCCGGGGCGGGCGCCGGTCGCGCCCCCCGTCGAACAGGAAGCGCCGCTGCGTGAGGCGCACCCCGCCGCGCGCCGGCGAAACCGTGACGACCGGGTAGCCCTCGCGCCGCGTGAAGTTCGCCATGATCGCGCGGACCGGCTTGCCGGACACCTCCTCCAGCACGCGCCACAGGTCCTGGGTGCGCGCGTTGCGGTACGCGTACCGCTTCAAGTACCGCGACAGCCCCTTCCGGAAGACCGGCTCGGTCAGGAACTGCTCGAGCATCCGGTTCACCGATGAGCCCTTGCTGTAGGTGATGTGATCGAAGATCTCCCGGATCTCGTGCGGGTCCTTCACCGGGATCTCGATGGGATGGCTGTTCCGCAAGCTGTCGTCGCGCAGCGCAACGCCGTACTCGCCGGCGACGAACTGGCTCCAGACGTGCCAGTCGGGGAACTGGCTGTGCACCGACTTCGGGTCCATGTACGAGGCGAATCCCTCGTTGAGCCAGAGATCGGTCCACCACTCCATCGTCACGAGATTGCCGAACCATTGATGCGCCAGCTCGTGCGCGACCACTTCGGCGACCCGCTGCCTGGCCTGCGCCGAGGAGTGCTTCGGGTCGACGAGGAGGGTGGTTTCCCGGTAGGTGACCAGCCCCCAGTTCTCCATGGCGCCGGCCGCGAAATCGGGCAGGGCCACCATGTCGAGCTTCGGCAGGGCGTACGGGATGCCGAACCACCGCGCGAAATACTCGAGCGACCGGCGGCCGGTCATGAGCGCGAAGCGGCCCTGGGCTTTCTTCCCCGGCGTCATCCAGATCCGGATCGGCACGCCGTGCTTGTCGCGCCCGGCGACCGATTCCAGCTCGGCGATGACCCAAGCGAGTAGGTAGGTGGACATGGGCACCGTCGGCTGATAACGGAGTTCCTTCAGCCCGGTGCCCGGCAGCGCTCGCTGCGAGGCGACCGGCATGTTGGAGAGCGCGGTCAGGCGCTTCGGCACGCGCAGCGTCAGGATGAACACCGCCTTCCGGTCCGGCTCATCCCAGCAGGGGAACGCCCGTCGCGCGTCGGTCGCTTCGAACTGCGTGGCTCCTCCCCACCGTGTCGTGCCGCGCACCTCGTAGGAGGTGCGGTAGAACCCGCGCATCTTGTCATTGATGGCGCCGGTGAACTCGAGCTCGAGGCGGAGCGCGCGTGACGGCCTGACCGTGCGCCCGAAGCGCAGCGTGGCGGTTTCGAGCCGCTTGTCGTAGGTGATGCGCCGCGCCCGGAGGACCGGCGCCGAGGCGGAGGCGCCCAGGCGCAGGACCGCGGAAGTGATCGTAAGCTCGGCGGCGTGCAGCGTGACCGCCGAGAACGGTCGCGCGGCCGTCACGGTGACCGTCTCGCGTCCGCGGAACGTGAACGCGGCGAGGTCCGGCTCCAGCGTGATGTCGTAGGTGTGCGGCGTGAGCGTGCGGTCCAGCCGGAAACGGTTCGTCTGCATGCGTACCATTGTACTGGTTTCTTCCCATGCTACAATGTCGATATCAGGACGCCCATGGACAGCTCGGGCGCAGTCGGCAGGGGAGCGGGGAGGTGGGGATGAAGAACGGAACAGGGTGCGGGGTGTGCAAGGGGATCAAGCTACTGGCCGGGCTCGGGGCCCTCAACTGGGGGCTAGTGGCGCTGTTCCAGCTCGATCTCGTGGCGCGGGTGCTGGGGGACATGACCGGCGCTGCGAAGGCGGTCTATGTGCTCATCGGGCTCGCCGGGCTCGTCACCTTGGTCTCGTTGGTCAAGGCGTGCCCGTGCGGCAGCGGGTGCGGCACGAAGTCCTAACCGAGACGCAGTCCCCAGGGCGGCCCGCGTCTGCGGACCGCCCTGCGTGTCTTGGCGCTTGCCACGTGTGTTAGAATACGTGGTGTGAACACCCAGCAGTTGGCACTGCCCACCGGGCAGCTCGTCTGCGGCGAGTACACGATCACCTATACCATCCGCTGGAGCCGCCGCGCTCGCGTCCTCTCGCTTACGATCGGCCCACAGACCGGTTTGATCGTCAGCGCCCCCATGGAAAGCGAGCAGGAGCAGATCGAACGGTTCCTGCGTCGGCATGAGCGCTGGGTGCTGCGGCAGCTGTACCGGTGGGCGGCGCTCACGGCGCTGATGCCGAAACGGTGGCCCTACGGGACCACGCTGCCGTATCTCGGCAAGGACTATCCGGTCCAGGTGTTGGAAGCCGAGCGCGCCCTGGTCGGCGCGTCGCTTGAGGGCGGCGTGCTCACCGTCCGGACGCGTCGGCGCCCCGGCCCGCCTGGCGCGATCGCCGGGGCGGGCAGCATCGCCGCCGCCCGGCGGCAGCTGCGGCGCTGGTATGCCGAGGAAGCGCGCCGCTGGCTGCTGGACCGCACCGCAGTGTTGAGCCGGCAACTGGGCGTCACCTGGGAGCGCCTGCGCGTGCGCAACCAGCGCTGGATCTGGGGCAGCTGTTCGGCGCGCGGCTCGCTCAATTTCAACTACCGGCTCGTCATGGCGCCGCCCGACGTCCTGGAGTACGTCATCACGCACGAGCTGCTGCACCGGCGCGAGATGAACCACTCGAAGCGCTTTTGGGACCTGATGGCGGCGCGCTGCCCGGCGTACCGCGATTCGATCACGTGGCTTAAGACATACGGCCCCTATCTGACGGTCTAGGAGCCGAGAGCGCTATGGTATCATAGGGCCGGCATGATGGAAGGATACCGGATGACACTCCACTTCCGCATGATGGCGGTGATCACGCGGTCCACCGATGAAGGCCGACGGGCCGCGCGACCTCGCTAACGGATGCTCCTGCGGTCACGCCTGGTTCGTCTCGCTGCCGTCTGTCCCGTCCCTCCGCACCCACCGCGGGCCGCTGCGCCATGACGCTCACACGGTGCGCGTGGCCGTCCGAGGTCGATCTCATGACGGCCTACCATGACGAGGAATGGGGCGTGCCGCTCGCCGACGACCGCAAGCTGTTCGAGTTCCTCATCCTGGAGACCATGCAGGCCGGTCTCAGCTGGCTCATCGTGCTGCGCAAACGGGAGCACTACCGCCGGGTGTTTGACCGGTTCGATCCGGAACGCATCGCCCGGTACGATGCCAGGCGGGTGCACCGGCTGCTCGCTGACCCCGGCATCATCCGCAACCGCGCCAAGATCGAAGCGGCCATCGCCAACGCCCGGGCGTTTCTCGAGGTGCGCGAGGAGCGCGGCAGTTTCGCGCGTTTCATGTGGGAGTTCGTGGGCGGACAGCCGGTCGTGAACCGCTTCCGCCATCTGCGGCAGCTGCCGGTGACGACGCCGGTCTCCGATGCGATGAGCCGCGAGCTGAAGGTGCGCGGCTTCAAGTTCGTCGGTTCGACGGTGTGCTACGCGCACATGCAAGCGACCGGCATGGTGAACGACCATGTGGTGGCGTGTTTCCGCCACCGTCCGTTGGCGCAGGCGGCGCGCCGGTTCACGCTCGTCCGCCGGAGAGCCGCGGCGCGATGACCCGGCGCGTCCTGCTGGCGGCGGCCGTGCTCCTGCTTCCGGCGCACCGCGCCGACCCGGCGCCGGCCGGCGGCGTCCCGGTGCTCGGCCTCACCGTGGCGCTTCACACCGACGATCCGGTCTGGGTGTCCGGGACCGTGAAGCGGTTCGAGGCGACCCTCACGAATGTCGGCGCGGCTCCGTTTTTCGTGGACGTCTTCGGCGATCTCAATGAGGTGCACGAAGGCAAGCGGCCCTCGACTGCCGTGTTGAGCTGCTGGGCCCTGGTCTGGGACGGCGTGGCAAGTCCGCCCGGTCCCCGGCGCGGACGCTACACACTGAGCAAGGAGCAGTTCATCGGCCTGGCCCCCGGCGCCTCGCACATCCACGCCCTCTCGCTGGCGCTCTCGGGTCTTGCGCCGGGCACGTATCAGGTCCGGCTCGCGTATGTGCCGCGGGCCGCCGGGGCCGCCTTCAGCTTTCCCGACCGGTGGCAGGAACAGCAGGACCTGCAGGGCCCCATGTGGCTGGGCATGGCTTTTTCGAACCCGGTCACGGTCACCGTGACCGAACCGCGCGCGGAGTCCCATGGTTGACCCGAGGGGGATCGCGTACTTTTCCATGGAGGTGGCGCTGGACGCGCACATGCCGACCTACGCCGGCGGGCTCGGGATCCTGGCCGGTGACACGGTGCGTGCGGCGGCCGATTTAAACGTCCCGATGGTGGTGATGACGCTGCTGTACCGGAAAGGCTATTTCTCCCAGCGCCTCGACGGGAACGGCGTGCAACGGGAGGAACCGGCGGCCTGGTCCGTCGAAGAGTTCCTCGAGGAGATGCCGCCGCGCGTGGCGGTGGCGGTGGAGGGCCGGACGGTGCGGCTGCGCGCGTGGCGGTACGTCGTCCAGGGGCACCGGGGCGGGACGGTGCCGGTCTATTTCCTCGATGCGGACCTGCCGGAGAACGCGAAGAGCGACCGCGCGCTCACCGATCATCTCTACGGCGGGGATGCCCGCTACCGGCTCAGCCAGGAAGTCATCCTCGGCCTCGGCGGCGTCCGGATGCTGCGCGCGCTCGGCTACCAGTCGGTCGAGCGGTTCCACATGAACGAAGGGCACGCGAGCCTCCTGACGCTGGCGCTGCTCGATGAGCAGGCGGAGCGGGTCGGCCGGTGGATCGTGGGGCCGGAGGAAGTCGCGCGCGTGCGGCAGCAATGCGTCTTCACGACCCACACGCCGGTGCCGGCCGGGCACGACGTGTTCCCCATGGACCTGGTCCAGCGGGTCGTCGGCCGGCCGGAGATCGCGGCGATGCCGGAGCTCTTCTGCGCCCGCGGCCAGCTGAATCTGACGACGGTGGGGCTCAACCTGAGCCGCTACGTGAACGGGGTGGCGAAGAAGCACGGGGAAGTATCGCGGCAGATGCTGGACTCGGAGGAGATCGACGCGATCACGAACGGGATCCACGCCGCGACCTGGGCGGCACCGGCCTTCCAACAGCTGTTCGACCGGTACATCCCGGAGTGGCGCGACGACAACTTCAGCCTCCGGCACGCCATGAAGATTCCGTCGGATGGTATCTGGACCGCGCATCAGCACGCGAAGCGCGAGCTGTTCGACTACGTGCAGCGTACCGCGCAGGTGGCGCTGGACCCCGAGCTCCTGACGCTCGGCTTCGCCCGGAGGGTGGCCACGTACAAGCGGGCGGATCTGCTGTTCCACGACCTCGAGCGCCTGCGGGCGATTGCGGAGACCGCCGGGCGGTTCCAGGTCATCTACGCGGGGAAGGCCCATCCGAACGATCCGCAGGGCAAAGAGCTGATCCAGCAGGTCTTTCAAGCGAGCGCGCGTCTCGCCCCCGCGGTGACGATCGCGTACCTGGAAAACTACAACATGGACCTGGGGCGGCTCATGACCGCCGGCACCGACGTCTGGCTCAACACGCCCTTGCGGCCGCTGGAGGCGTCCGGCACGAGCGGCATGAAAGCGGCCCTGAACGGGGTGCCGAGCCTGAGCATCCTGGACGGCTGGTGGGTCGAGGGCCATGTGGAAGGCGTGACCGGCTGGGCGATCGGCGGCACCGACCAGTGCGCGCTGCCGGACGCCGAGGCCGACCCGTTGGACGCCACGTCGCTCTACGAGCAGCTCGAGCGGACGGTGCTGCCGCTCTTCACCCGCGACCGCCGCCGGTTCATCGACGTCATGCGCCAGGCGATCAGCCTGAACGGCTCCTTCTTCAATACCCAGCGGATGGTCCAGGAGTACGTCGTCCGCGCCTACTTCCACTAGCGTCCCCCCGGAAAAAAGATAGCGCTTGCCCTTGTCAGGAAAGCGCTACCTAGGGCATACTTCAGATACGGCTTCACTGCTGCCTTCATCTCCCGGCCTCATTCTCATTCCATCCGCGATTCGGCGGGGTTCGCTTGAGCGCTTCCGGCTCCTGAGGAGCGGACCACGGGGGAGTCATGATCTTCGAGTTCGCCGCGTACAGCCTGAACCCGTCGGCGGTGCCCACCGCGCTGACGGCAGGAGCGGTCTTGTGCCTCGGGCTCGTGGTGCTCATCCGCGAGCGCGCCTCCCTGGTCAGCGGGCTCTTCCTGCTCGTCACCCTCAGCATCGGCATCTGGCTGTTGGCGTTCTCCGCGATGTACTGCGCCCACGACCCGCGCGTGGCGTTCTGGTGGGCGAAGAGCGCCTACCTCGGCGTGCCGTTCATCCCGGCGGCGATCTTCCACTTCAGCGTGGCGGTCCTGCGGAGCTACCCTCGCTGCAAGCGGCTCGTGTGGCTCAGCTGGGCCCTGAGCATGGGCTTCGCGGACGCCATTTTCCTTTCCGATGCCTTCATCCCCGGGCTCTACCGCTACTGGTGGGGCTACTACCCCCGGTACGGCTGGCTCAGCATTCCCTATCTCCTGTACTTCTTCGGCGTCATGGCGACCTGCCTGCAGCTGTACCGGGAGAAATACCGGAAGGCCCCACCGGGCACGGTGCACCGGGAGCGGACGCGGGCGTTCCTCATCGCGTTCAGCATCATCGCCCTCGGGTCGGTGGACTACCTGGCCAAGTACGGCGTCCCGCTCTATCCGTTCGGGTATCTCCCGGTGCTGGCGTTTCTGGTGCTCGTCGCGCGCGCCATCTGGCGCTATCGCCTCGTCGATCTCACGCCCACCTTCGCGGCGAAGCAGCTGGTCCGGACGATGACTGACGGGGTCATGGTGCTCGACGTGGAAGGCATGATCCGGGTGGCGAACGCCACGGCCTGCGAGCTGTTCGCCCGGCCCCAGGAAGAGCTGGTCGGCGAGTTTCTCTCCGCGATCGACCGGACGGTGATGTCGGACCGGATTCTGCAGACCCTGGTCCACAGCGGGACCATCCAGCGCTACGAGATCAGCCAGGACGCCGGGCCGCGCGGCTGGCGGACGCTCCATGTCTCCGCCTCGGCGCTGCGCGACCGGGCCGAGCAGACGGTCGGCGTCATCTGCGTCCTGAAAGACATCACCGACTCCCGCCGCGTCGAGGAGGCCTTGCGGGTGAGCGAGTCGCGGTTCCGCCGGTTGACCCAGTCGAACGTCATCGGCATCATCGTGGCCGACTTGTCGGGCCGCGTCCTCGACGCGAACGACGGGTTCCTCTCGATGACCGGCTACACCCGGCAGGATCTGCTCAGCGGCCGGGTGCGGTGGGATCAGATGACGCCGTCCGAGTGGAAGTACCTGGATGAACGGGCGATTGCGCAGTTGCGGGCGACCGCGGTGGCCGCGCCCTGGGAAAAGGAGTACATCCGCAAGGACGGACAGCGCGTGCCGGTCCTGCTGGGGTGCGCGCTGCTGGAGGGCTCGGAGGACCAGTGCATCGCGTTCGTGCTGGATCTCACGGAGCGGCGGCGGGTGGAGGAGGCGCTCCAGAGCGCGAACAAGCGGCTGACCGAGCTCGCCGCCATCGTCGAGTCCTCGCCGCTCGCCATCGTGCGGCAGACGCTGGACGGCATCATCACCAGCTGGAACAGCGGGGCGGAGCGGCTCTACGGCTACACGATGCTGGAAGCGCTGGGCCAGCCGATGGCGGTTGTGGTGCCGCCGCAACAGGCGCACGAGCTCTCGTACGTCGCGGAGCGGCTCAAGCTCGGCCAGCCGGTCGAGGACCTGGAAACGGTCCGGATCCGGAAGGACGGGACGCTGGTGCACGTCTCTGAGACCGTCTCGCCGATCGTGGACAACGCCGGCCGGATCATCGGGGCGTCGTCCATCGCGCGGGACATCAGCCGCCGCAAGCAGGCGGAGCAGGCGCTCAAGCACCTGAACGAAACGCTGGAGCAGCGGGTGGCGGAGCGCAGCGCCGCCGCGGAGGAGCGGGCTCGGGAATTGGCGCAGGTGAACGTCCGGCTCGAGACGCTGAGCCTGCTCGACCCCCTGACCGAGCTCTTGAACCGCCGCGGGCTGCAGCAGACGTTGTCGCAGGAGATCCAGCGCGCACGGCGGGAAGGAGAGAGCCTGCTGGCGCTGCTCGTCGATCTGGATGACTTCAAGCGGGTCAATGACACCCTCGGGTACGCGGTCGGGGACGTGGTGCTGAAGGAGGTGGCGCAAAAGCTGCGGGAGGCGCTGCGGGCGACGGACCATGTGGCGCGGATCGGCGGCGACGAGTTCATGGTGCTCCTGCCGGACACCCGGCCGGCCGAGGGCGTCCGGGTCGCGGAGAAGGTGCGGCTCGCCGTCTCCGGGTCGCCGGTCTGGGTGTCCTCTGGCGAAGTGGTGCGGGTGACGGCCAGCTTCGGCCTGGTCAGCGTGCCGCTCGGCTTGCCGACGCTGGACGACCTGGTGTCGCACGCCCACATGGCGCTCCATGAGAGCAAGCACGCCGGGAAGAACCAGGTATTCTTCGACCACCGGAAGAGCACCGCCCGCGTGCAGACGGTCCGTGAGATGCGGGTGGATATCCTGACCATGCTGCGCCGCGGCGATCAGCTGCGCGTGGTGCTGCAGCCGATCTTCCGGCTCGCGGACCGCGCGTGCATCGGCTATGAGCTGCTGAGCCGCCTGGCGGTGGAAACCTTCAGCATGCCGGACGATTTCTTCCGCCTGTGCCTCGAGGCGAACATGCTGACGCAGGTGGACCACCAATGCTTCAAGACCTGCCTCGAAACGGCCGCGCGCCTGCCCGACGACGTCCGCCGCCATCTGAACCTCTTTCCGTCAACGCTCATCAACGTGTCCTCGCGCGAGCTGTTCGCCTCGCTGCCCGAGGGCGCGCGCCAGGACCCGTTCTGCATCGAAATCAGCGAGCAGCAGATCGTCGGAGACCCGTCCTACCTCGCGAAGCCGGTGGAGGCGCTCAAGCGCTCCGGCGTGCTCATCGCGGTGGATGATGTCGGCTTCGGCCGCACGAGCCTGGAGAGCCTGATCTTCCTCGAGCCGCACATCATCAAGATCGACAAGCGGTGCGTGCAGGGCATCGCGCGCGACAGCTCGCGCATCCGCTCGCTCACGCGGCTGCTCCAGGTCGCGCAGGCGCTCGGCACCGACGTCGTCGCCGAAGGCATCGAATCGCCGGAGGATCTCGATGCGCTCGCCGGCCTCGGCGTGCCGTACGGACAGGGGTTCCTGCTCGGCCGGCCGGCCCCGCTCGCCGAGTTCAAGCTCGGCGACCGACGTGATGCGCTGTGCGGCCCGCACGCGCACAGCCCGCGCCCGGCGGTGCGGCGCACCCACGCCTCCTCATAGGCAGCGTCTCCACCGTCTGCTACCATACTCTCGCCACCATGCGCGAGACCCCGCAGAGCCTGCCCGCCGCATTCCTTGAACGGCTGCAACGCCTCATGCCGCCTGACCGCTGGGACGTGGTCCGGGCGACCTTCGACGCGCCCAAGCCCACGACGTTCCGCGTCAACACCCTGAAGGCGGCGCCGGCAGAGGTCCACGCGGAGCTCTCCGCCACCGGGTTCGTCCTCGAGGCCGTGCCCTGGTATCCTGACGCGCGCCTCATCCGGCACGGGGCGCTTCGCCACCTGCAGGAGACGCCGGCCTACCGGGAGGGGCGCATCTACGTGCAGAGCCTCTCGAGCATGCTCCCGCCGCTCGCGCTCGACCCGCAGCCCGGCGAGTCGGTGCTGGACTTGACCGCCGCGCCCGGAGGGAAAACGACGCAGCTCGCGTGCCTCATGCGCGGTCAGGGACGGCTCGTCGCCAATGACAACAACCGGGTCCGGTTCTTCAAGCTGCGGGCCAATGTGCTGCAGCAAGGCGTGCCGGATATCGAGCTGAGCCTGCGTCCCGGAGAAGCGTTCGGCCGCCACCGTCCGGACACGTTTGACCGGGTGCTGTTGGATGCGCCCTGCAGCACGGAGGGGCGGTTCTGCGCGGCGGACCCCAAGTCCTACGGATATTGGACGCCGAGGAAAATCCACGAGATGGCGGGCAAGCAGCGGTCGCTGCTGCGCGCGGCCGCGCAGAGCGCCCGACCCGGAGGGCGGGTCGTCTATTCCACGTGCACCTTCGCGCCCGAGGAGAATGAGGCGGTCGTCGACTGGGTCCTCCAGAGCGGCGGCATCCCGATGGAGCTGGAGGCCGTGACGGTGCCGGTGCCGAGCGCGATGCCCGGACTGACCGCGTGGGAAGACGCGAGCTATCAGCCGGCGCTCAGCCGGACGGTGCGGGTCCTACCGACCGCAGAGCTTGAAGGGTTTTTTATAGCGAGTCTAAGGAAAACCCAGTGAGCATCCGTAGCCTGACCGGCGGTCGGTAGGATGCCCACGGCGGAGCTGGAGGGCTTCTTCATCGCGAGCTTCCGGAAGCTCGGCGGCGGCACGGGGAGCAGGTTTTGATCGCTCTGCCTGCTATAATGGTGTGGTCATGAGCACCGAGCACTCGGAGCACCATTTCCGGCAAAGCAATACCATCCGCGACATCGTCCTCGGCATGTCCGACGGCCTGACCACGCCCTTCGCGCTCGCGGCCGGCCTCTCCGGCGCCGTCTCCTCTACCGGCATCATCGTCACGGCGGGCCTGGCGGAAATCACCGCCGGCTCGATCGCGATGGGCCTGGGCGGCTATCTGGCCGCGAAGACCGAGCTGGAGCACTACGACACCGAACGGCTGCGGGAAGTGCGGGAGACCATTGAGATTCCCGAGAAGGAAGCCGAGGAAGTGTCGGAGATCTTCGAGCGGTACGGGCTGACCCAGGCGCAGGCAGCGCCTGTCGTGGCGGCGCTGCGGACCGACCGCGACCGGTGGGTGGATTTCATGATGCGCTTCGAGTTGGGGCTCGAGCGGCCTGACGCCGCTCGCGCGCGCACGAGCGCCTTCACGATCGGCGCCTCCTACGTGGTCGGGGGGCTGGTTCCCCTGGCGCCCTACATGATCGCCGACCGCGTTCCGGTGGCGTTCTGGTGGTCCGTGGGCGTCACGCTGGCGGCTCTCGCCCTCTTCGGGTACCTGAAGGGCCGGTTCACCGGCATCAGCCCCTGGCGCGGTGCTGCGCAGACCGCCCTTATCGGCGGTGCGGCCGCGGCCGCCGCCTTCGCGATCGCCAGCCTGTTCGGCCAGCCGATTTAAGCCGCCTCATGAACGCCCCGACGATCCTGGCATTCGCCGGCAGCACGCGCGTAGGCTCCTACAACAAGCAGCTGGCGCGCGCGGCGGCCGCGTCCGCCAAGGCGGCCGGAGCCGACGTGACCCTGATCGATCTGCGGGACTTTCCGCTGCCGCTCTTCGACGCGGATCTGGAAGCCGCGGAGGCCTTGCCGCCCCATGCCCGGCGGTTGAAAGCGCTCTTCCTGGCGCACCAAGGCTTCCTGATTGCCTCGCCGGAGTACAACAGCTCCATTACCGGCGTGCTCAAGAACACAATCGATTGGGTGTCCAGGCCGTCGGGGAACGAGCCTGAGCTGGCGGCGTTTACCGGCAAGGTCGCCGGGCTGTTGAGCGCCTCACCCGGGGCGCTGGGCGGGTTGCGGGGTCTGGTGACGCTCCGCTCGATCCTGGGCAACATCGGCGTCCTAGTGCTGCCGGAGCAGGTGGCGGTGCCCAAGGCGCACGAAGCGTTCCAGCCTGACGGGACGCTGGCCGACCCGCAACGGCACGCCGCGCTCGACCGGCTGACGAAGCGCCTGCTGACCGTCCTCGCCAAGCTCCACCCCTAAGCGGGAAAACACACAGCCCCTTGAGGGAATCCCTCAAGGGGCTGCCGTCTTTCCGTACCGCAAAAGACGCTTACGACAGAACTTGCGTGCCGCCCCCAGGCAACGGAGCGTCGAGACCCGTGATCGGGAAGGTGACGATATGGACCGCTCCCCCCACGGTGTTGAGGACGCCTTCCCAGAGCCCCTTACCGAGGCCTACCAGGACGTTGCCGCCCTCATCCATCGTTTGCTTCGGCTCAACGAACAGGTCGGTCCAGCCGAGGAGCAGGTTCTTGGCGCCAAAGCCCAACTTGCCGATGGCACGGTTCGACCAGCCGACTTGGCTCGTCCAGGGGCTGGCGGTGTAGTCCTTGGTCAGGGAGATGGTCCACTTGGCGTCCCCTGCCATGTCCGCCGCGTACCCGGTACCCGGTGCAACGACCAAGAGCCCAAGCACGATCCCAATGATCCACGACCGCATGTACTCCTCCTTGTTGACGTTGTAAGACGAACCGACGTGCGTTGCCCCCACCGCCATCAATCCCACGCGGGTCACCTCCTCGTGTCAGAGCGGGGCGATCCCTTTGTAAGACCCACACCTATCAATGGCTACGTAAAACTGAGTGAAAACGCTGCTATATTATACAAAAGTATGCCAGAACGCAAGTACTTTCCTTGCCGCTTGTGGTAACATGCCGGATAGGACCGGCGGAGGGCAGGGCCATGGACCGCGGGCATGAGGTCGTCATTCTCGGCGGCGGGTTCGGAGGGCTGGCAGCGGCCCAGGCGCTCCGCACGATCCCGGTCAACGTCACCCTGGTCGACCGCCGGAACTTCCACCTCTTCCAGCCGCTCCTGTATCAAGTGGCGACCGGCACGCTCTCGCCGGCCAACATCGCTTCGCCCCTCCGAGAGCTCCTCAAGCGCCAGCGCAACACCCGCGTCCTGCTCGGTGAGGCGGTCGCGATCGACGCCGCAGCGCGGCGCATCCGGCTCGCGGACGGCGCGCTCCCCTACGATACCCTGATCGTGGCGACCGGGGCGAGCCACAACTACTTCGGCCGCGACGCATGGAGCCGGTGGGCACCCAGCCTCAAGACCATCGAGGACGCGACCGAGATCCGCTCGCGCATCCTCCGGGCGTTCGAAGCGGCGGAGCGCGAGGAGGCGTCCGGGCGCGCCGCGGCATGGCTCACGTTCGTCGTGATCGGCGCCGGACCGACCGGGGTGGAGCTGGCCGGGGCGATGGCTGAGATCGCGAGAGACACGCTGGCGCACAACTTCCGGCGGATCGATCCCTCGCGCGCGCGGATCGTGCTCCTGGAGGGGGCGGAGCGCGTGCTGCCGGCCTATCCGGCGCGGTTGTCGGAGCGCGCGGAAGCGGCGCTCACCCGTCTCGGGGTGGTGTGCCGCACCGGGGCCACGGTGACGGATATCCTGGCGGACCGAGTGGTGGCGCGGATCGGCGGGCGGGACGAGGTCATCGAAGCGCGGACCGCGGTGTGGGCGGCCGGTGTTACGGCGTCCGCGCTCGGGCAGTCGCTTGCGGACTCAACCGGGTGCCGGCTGGACCAGGCCGGGCGGGTGATCGTCGAGCCGGACCTGACGGTGCCGGGCCATCCGGAGATGTTCGTCATCGGCGACCTGGCGCATGCCCGGGTGCAGCACGGACGGCCGCTGCCCGGGCTCGCGCCGGTGGCCTTGCAGGAGGGGCGCTACGTCGCGCAGAGCGTGGCGCGGCGGCTCCGAGGACGCGCAGTCCCGCCGTTTCGGTACCGGGATTACGGCGTGATGGCGACGATCGGGCGGGGCCGCGCGGTGGCGGACGTCATGGGGTGGCTGCAGCTTGCCGGACCGGTCGCGTGGTTGGCGTGGCTGTTCATTCACTTGCTCGGGATCGTCACGTTTCAGAACCGGCTGCTGGTCCTGATCCAATGGGCGTGGAGCTATGTGACCTATAACCGGGGGGCGCGCCTGATCACCGGGGAAGCCAATAAAAAGACAGAAGCGGCCCGGCCTTTCAATGAAAGACACTGAGCCGACACTCTGTCTGCGACGTCTTCGTTCCCAGGCTTAGACCTTGGTGACGTTCGTGGCCTGCGGTCCCTTCGGACCACTGGTGACCTCAAACTCGACCTGCTGGCCGTCCTGCAGCGAGCGGAATCCCTCGCCTTGAATCGCGGAGTGGTGGACGAACACGTCCTTCGAGCCGTCCTCCGGGGTGATGAAGCCATACCCCTTCTGGTCGCTGAACCACTTTACGGTGCCTTTCGCCATGCGTTGTTCACCTCCTCCCAATGCGTGAGCGGGGTGCGGCTGGGCACACGGAGACCGTGGCGCCATGCCTGCCCGCGGGTGTCAAGAGTCCTTCGGAATCGGTGCGATAGGTGATCGAAGCGTTATAGCGGGGAACTGCTTCTATCCTTGTCGCAGGAGTGCGGGTCGCGCCGAATGCCGCAACGATCCCGCACCGAGAGCGTTGACCGCACTAGACTACCAAGGGAGCTCCAGCCTGTCAAGGTCATTGTCCACGGTGACGACGAGATGACTTTTGGATAGCAGGCTCGTATGATAGTCGCACCATGGCCAAAGACAAGGTGCTGATCGTGGAGGATGAGAAGAACATCGCCGAGACGATCCGGTACAACCTCGAGCAGGCCGGGTTCCGGACGCTCGTGGCGCCGGACGGGAAGCGCGGGGTGGAGCTGGCCCAGCGCGAGGTGCCGGACCTGATCACGCTGGATGTCATGCTGCCGGAGCTCGACGGCTGGGCGGTCTGCCGGCTGCTGCGGCAGGACGCGCGGACCAAGCGCATCCCGATCGTCATGCTCACCGTGAAGGGCGAAGAGTCCGACAAGATCATCGGCCTCGAGCTGGGCGCGGACGACTACATGACCAAACCGTTCAGCCCGAAAGAGCTGGTGGCCCGCGTCAAGGCGCTCCTGCGCCGCAGCAAGGAGCCGTTGTCTGAGGAGGTCGTGACCTACGGCAGCTTGCGGGTGGATTTCGGCCGCCATGTGGTGACCGTCAAGGAGAAACCCATCGAGCTGACGGCAAAGGAGTTCGACCTGCTGCGGGTGCTCATCGAGGCGAAAGGCCGGGTGCTCGGCCGGGATGCGCTCTTGGACCGCGTCTGGGAGCTCGAGCAGTCCATGGAGATCGAGACCCGGACCGTGGATGTGCACGTCGGGCAGCTCAGGAAGAAGCTGAAGGGCGAAGCCACACGGATCGTTACGGTGAAGAACTTCGGCTACCGGTTCGATCTCGACGCCGACTGACCCCTTCATGACCCTGCGGCGGGCTGGCGGTCTCTGGTGGCGGCTCTTCGCCTCATTCACCGTCGCGGTGTGGGCTGCCGCGCTCGTCCTTCACGGCCCAGCCGCCATCAGCCTGCCGAGCGTGCTCGCCGCCCTGCTCATCGGAGCGGTCGTCGCCGCGCTGATCGCCCGCTCCCTCACCCGGCCGGTTGAGCGGATCATGGCAGCCCACACCGCGATGGCGGATCAATTGGAACGCCGCGTCCACGAGCTGGAGGCGCAGCGGAACCAGGCCCAGGCGATCCTGGACAGCATGGTGGAAGGGGTGCTGGCGCTCGACCGGGAGGGCCGGGTGCTCTGGTTCAATGCGTCGGCGCAGCGGCTGTTCGCCATCCCCTCCGGTGAAGCCGGCGGTAAGCGGCTCATTGAGGTATTCCGTCAGCCGGACATGGAGGGCCTAGTCCGTGAGGTGCTAGACCGGCAGCGGCCGGCGGTCCGTGAAGTCCATGCCTACACGCCGGAGGAGCGGATCATCCGGTTCCAGGCCGCGCCCTGCGACGGGCCGCCCGGAGGCGCCGCCCTCGTCCTGGTGGCGCAAGACGTCACCGATGTGCGGCGGCTCGAGGGCATGCGGCGGGAGTTCGTCGCCAACGTGTCGCACGAGCTGAAGACGCCGCTCACGTCCATCAAGGGCCTCATCGAGACGCTGCTGGCCGGTGCGCTCGAGGACCAAGGCAGCAATCGCCGGTTCGTCGGCATGATCGAGGAAGACGCGACGCGGCTGACGCGCCTGATCGACGATCTCCTTGAGCTGTCCCAGATCGAATCCAAGGCGGTCCCGCTGCGGCTCGAACCGGTGGATCTCCACGCGCTCGCCGATGAATTGGCGCCGACCTTCCGCCAGCCTCTGTCCGAGCGCGGCGTGACGCTCGAGATCCGCGTGCCGCCGCAGACGCCGCCCGTGCGCGCCGACCGGGAGCGGCTGCGGCAAATTCTCCTCAACCTGCTCGACAACGCGATCAAGTTCAACGTCTCCGGCGGCCGCGTGACGGTCGAGGCGGAGGCGCAGGGTCCGTCCGTGCAGGTGAGCGTGGCGGACTCCGGAGGCGGCATCCCCGAGGCCGACCTGCCGCGCATCTTCGAGCGGTTCTACCGCGTGGACAAGGCCAGGTCCCGCGGCCTCGGCGGGACCGGGCTGGGGCTCTCAATCGTCAAGCATCTGGTCGAGCTCCACCAGGGGACGGTTGAGGTCGCGAGCCAGCCTGGCCAAGGATCGCGCTTCACGGTGACCCTGCCTCGCTGGGTCCCGCCGAGCTAGCCGCCCCGTTTCGCAGATTTACCCACTCTTTACACCCGCCTCAAACAGCTCTTACCCGCTGCATCTACACTGCTGCAAGCCACAACGGAGCTCAAGGGATTCGAAGGCTACGCCACAGGAGGTGAGGATGCGCGCAACGCTGCGGGGGCTGCTGGTGGGTGCGCTGCTCATGGGTGCGCCAGGGGCGGCGCAGGCGGTCAGCGACATGGAGCTGCTGTTGGACACGCTCGTGGAGAAGGGCGTGCTCACCGATCTCGAGGCCGGCAATATCCGCCGCGAGATCACCGCGCAGAAGCCCGCACAGACCAAAGAACTGGCGAAGGAGATCGTGCCGAAGTGGGCGCAGAGCATCACCTTCTCCGGCGATCTCCGCCTGCGCCAGGAGAGCTTCAAGCGCGATCCGGTGGAGCAAAGCACCTCAACGACGTCGCCATCGAGCAACTCGACCGAAACGCGCCACCGGCAGCGCGCTCGCTTGCGGCTCGGCGCCAAGGCCACGGTTACCGATCAGTTGGAGGCCGGGCTGCGCCTGGCGACGGGAACCAACCTCGATCCGATCGGGACCAACCAAAGCTTCCAGGACACCTTCGACAAGAAGGACATTTTCGTGGATCAGATGTACCTGAAGTACACGACAGCCGGCGGCCCGCTTGAAGCGGTGCCGGCGACGATCGTGGGCGGCAAGTTCGAGAATCCCTTCTACGCCACCCCCATGCTGTGGGACGGTGACCTGACGTTCGAAGGAGGCGTGTGGACCGTGAATCCTGCGGTCGGTCCGGTCAGCCTCTTTGCGACGAGCGGTGCGTTCCCGCTCGATGAGCTCAGCACGAACGGCGGGGATCCGATGTTGTGGGGGAATCAGATCGGAGCGAGCTGGAACATCGCGCCCGATGCGACCGAAGAGTGGCTGAAGAACCTCAGCGTGAAGGGCGCAGTCGGCTACTACGACTTCGCCAACATGGAGAATACGGTCGACACCTTCACGAACACACTCGGGAACACCGGCGTCTACTCGGGCGGCACCGCGCCGAATTTCACGGCGTTCCGTCCGACGTACGATTTCGACGAGGTTGACCTGCTCGGCGAGGTCACTTCCCAGGTCATGGGCCAGCCGGTCAAACTGTACTGGGACTATGTGAAGAACACCGCCGTCGCAGATAACGACGAAGGGTTCCATATCGGCGGCAAGGTCGGCAAGGCGGACAAGCCGCTCGCCTGGGAAGGCGGGTATTACTACCAGCGGCTCGAGCCGGACGCGGTGTTCGGGCTCTTCGCCGACTCGGACTTCGGTGAGGGCGGCACGAACCGCAGCGGCCATGTCTACTACGCCGCTCTCGGCACGCTGAGGAACTCGACGATCGGCTTCAAATGGCTCGTCACGGAACAACTGACCGGACCAGACCGGTCGATTGACCGCGTCCAGGTCGACTGGGTCACCAAGTTCTGAATGAGGGCCACCATGATGCGGCGATGGGTGGGGACGATGGCGGGGCTGCTCCTGGCGTGTACGATGGCCGGCGCGGCGGCTGCCAAGCAAGGCGAGCAGGCCATCCAGATCAAAGGCTCGGATACCATGGTCAATCTCTGTCAGGCGTGGGCCGAATCGTTCATGCGGCAGCATCCGGAGGTGACGGTCGCCATCACCGGGGGCGGGTCAGGCACCGGGATCGCGGCCCTGATCGGCGGCACCTGCGATTTGGCCGCCACGTCCCGCAAGATCACGGCAAAGGAAGCGACGAAGGCCGCGGCGCTCGGCGCGCCGCCGAAGGAATTGACCGTGGCGCTGGATGGGCTGGCGGTCGTGGTGAATCCGCAGAACCCGGTCCGGCAGTTGACGCTGCAGCAGCTGGCGGATCTCTTCACCGGCAAGGTCACGAACTGGAAGGCGCTCGGCGGACCGGACAAGCGGGTCGTGCTGCTGTCCCGCGAGGTCAATTCCGGCACGCACGTGTATTTCAAGGAACATGTGCTCCCGGCGTCATCCACCGGAGACAGGGAATTTTCCCCGGAGGCGCTGCTCTTGCCCTCATCCCAGGCGATTGCCGATGAGGTCGGGTCCAACCTCGGCGGTATCGGGTACTACGGCATGGGCTATCTGAACCCGAATAATGCGGTGATCTCCGTCGCCAAAGCCGCTGGGGAGCCGTATGTCACCCCATCGGAGAAGACGGTGCTGAACGGCACGTATCCCATCTCCCGTCCGCTGCTCTTGTACTCGCACGGGCAGCCGGGAGGCGCGGTGAAGGCGTTCCTGGATTTTGTCATGTCGCCGGAGGGACAGGCGGTGGTCCGGCAGATCGATTTCGTGCCGGTCGCCGAGGACGCCGTTCCCGCCGCTCCATGAGCTGGCAGCGGCGCCGTGAGCAGGTCATAGAGTTCTCGATCCGCGCCTGTGGGATCTCCTCGATCCTGATCGTGACGCTGATTTTCCTCTTTCTGCTGAGAGAGGGCTTCGCCTTGTTTCGGTCGATCCCGATCGGCGACTTCCTCGGCGGGCACCGGTGGTATCCGATTTCTGAGCCGCCGCGCTTCGGCATCTTGCCGCTGATCCTCGGCTCCTGCCTGGTGACCGCCGGCGCGACCATCCTGGCCGTGCCGCTCGGCATTGCCAGCGCCCTCTTCGTGTCGGAAATCGCCAAGGGATGGGTCAGAGAGGCGCTCAAGACCGGGATTGAGCTGTTGGCGGCGATTCCCAGCGTGGTGCTCGGCTTCATCGGCATGGCGATTCTATCGCCCCAGATCAAGCACGCGTTCGACCTGCCCACCGGCTTGACGGCACTCACCGGTTCGATCACGCTCGCGTTCATGGCCATGCCGACGATCGTCAGCATTACCGAGGACGCGCTGACCGCGGTTCCGCGCGGGCACCGGGAAGCGGCGTTGGCGCTCGGGGCGACAAAATGGCAGATGATGTGGCGGGTGCTCTTGCCGGCCGCGGGATCCGGCATCCTGGCGGCGGTCATGCTCGGCATCGGCCGAGTCATCGGCGAAACCATGGCGGTCATGATGGTGACGGGGAACGCCGCCGTGATCCCACGGACACTCCTCCAGCCGGTGCGGACGCTGACCGCCACCATCGCGGCGGAAATGGGTGAAACAGTGCGCGGGTCGGACCATTACTTCGCGCTCTTCGCCATCGGGATCGTGCTGTTCGTGATCTCGTTCCTGATCAATATGATCGCGGATCTGTTCCTGCACCGGGAGCGGACGTAGCCGATGGCCCGTATTCCAAACGCCCAATGGCGCCGCGCGCTCGCGGCCCAGCGCGTGGCGTTCACGTGGCTGTTCGTGGCCACCTTGGTCGTCTCGCTCTCAGCACTGGTCGTCATCGGTATTATCCTGGTCCGCGGCGCCGGCGCCCTGTCCTTAGAGTTCTTGACCGCCATGCCGTCGAACGGCATGCGCGCCGGCGGCATTTTTCCCGCGATCATCGGCACGCTTGAGCTCGTCGGATTGACGGTGCTCTTTGCGCTGCCGATGGGACTCGCCTCGGCCATTTACCTGACGGAGTACGCCAAGGAGGGCTGGACGACGCGCCTGGTCCGGCTGGCCATCGTGAATCTCTCCGGTGTGCCCTCGGTCGTGTATGGGCTGTTCGGCCTGGGCCTCTTCGTGATTTTCTGCCGGTTCGGCACGTCGCTGCTTTCCGGCGCGCTGACACTCGCCATCATGGTCCTGCCGGTGATCATTACGGCCTCCGAGGAGGCGCTCCGCAGCGTGCCGAAAAGCTTCCGGGAAGTCAGCCTCTCGTTGGGCGCGAGCCACTGGCAAACGATCCGCCATGCCGTGCTGCCGTTTGCGATTCCCGGGATCATGACCGGGACGATCCTGGGCGTCAGCCGGGCGGCTGGGGAGACCGCGCCGATCCTCTTCACGGTGGCGGCGTTCTACCTGCCGCGGCTGCCGGAGTCATTGTTCGATCAGGCGATGGCGCTTCCGTACCACCTCTATGTGATTTCCACGCAGATTCCCAACATCCCGGCCTCGCAGCGGTACGGGACCGCGCTGGTCCTGCTGCTGCTCGTGCTGTCGCTGAACCTGCTGGCGGTGGTCTTGCGGACCCGCTACCGGAGACGGCAGCGATGGTGACAGCGGCGGCATCCAAGATCGTCGTGAAGGACTGGGCGGTATGGTACGGTGGCGTGCAGGCGCTCAACGCGGTGACGCTCGACATCAAGCGCCACGAGATCCTCGGGATTATCGGCCCGGCGAACAGCGGAAAAACCTCGCTGTTACGAAGCCTCAACCGGATGAATGACACCAATCCGGCGTTCCGCTATGCTGGGCGCATCACGCTGGACGGACGCGATCTCTACCGCGAGATGGACGGCCAAGCGGTGCGTCAGAAGGTCGGGATCGTCTTCGCGTTGCCGCTCCCGCTGCCGCTCTCGATCTGGGAGAATATTACGTATGGCCCGAGGCTCCGCGGGGAACGGAACCGGAACAGGCTCGATGCGGTGGTGGAGCGGACGCTGCGCTCGGCCTCGCTGTGGGAGGAAGTCAAAGACCGCCTCGAGCTGCCGGCGATGAAGCTCTCCGGCGGCCAGCAGCAGCGGCTGTGCATCGCGAGGACCCTGGCCACGGAGCCGGAAATCATTTTGTTCGATGAGCCCTGCTCGGGGCTGGACCCGATCTCGACCGCCAAAGTGGAAGAAACGATGCTGCAACTGAAGGCGCAGTACACGCTCGTGCTGGTGACCAATAACACGAAGCAAGCCGCGCGGGTCAGCGACCGGGTCGCGTTTTTCCTGATGGGCGACCTGGTCGAGTTGGACCGCGCCGGCACGATCTTCACCGCGCCGCGGGATCAGCGGACCAACGACTATGTCACAGGACGTTTTGGTTGATCCGATGGTCGCGCGGGCGCCAGGGATGATCGGCACCGACGCCAAGCTCGCCGTCGAGCAGCTCGATCTGTTCTACGGAGACTTCCAGGCGCTGAAGAACGTCAATATGCGCATCCAGCCGCAGCAGGTGACCGCGATGATCGGGCCGTCGGGATGCGGGAAATCGTCGCTGCTGCGGTGCTTCAACCGGATGAACGAGCTGGTCGAGTTCGCCAGGGTGACCGGGCGCATCACGCTCGACGGGCAAGACATCACGGGCTCCACGCTGCCGCTCGTGACGCTGCGCAAGCGGGTCGGCATGGTGTTCCAGCGGCCCAACCCGTTTCCGCTGTCCGTGTTCGAGAATATCGCCTTCGGCTTGCGGGTCCACCGGCTGGCGGCGGGGCGAGAGATCCCCGCGATCGTTGAGCGCAGCCTGCAGGCCGTCGGGCTCTGGGAGGCGCTGCATGACCGGCTCGCGCGTCCGGCGCTCCGGCTGTCGCTGGAGCAGCAGCAGCGGCTGTGCATCGCCCGGCTGCTCGCGGTACAGCCGGAGGTGTTGCTGATGGATGAGCCGTGCTCCGCGCTCGATCCCATCGCGACGGCGAAGATCGAAGAGCTGATCCGCGCGCTGAAACAGGAGTACACCATCGTGATTGTGACGCACAACATGCAGCAGGCGGCCCGCGTCTCCGACATCACCGGATTCCTGCTGCTGGGAGAGCTGATAGAGTTTGGTGCGACCGAGCGGCTGTTCACGGCGCCGAAGGATGCGCGCACCGAGGCCTACATCACCGGCCGGTTCGGCTGAGAGAGGGAGGGGCGATGGAGCGGCATATTGATGTCGAGATGGGGCGGCTGAAAGACGCGCTGATGCGCATGGCGAGCCTCGCTGAGAAGGCGATCGGGCTTGCCATCAAGGCGCTGGTCAGCCGAGACGCCGCCTTAGCCCGCCAGGTCGTCGCTTCGGACGACGCCATCAACGCGCTCGAGATCGAAGTGGACGAGCTGTGCCTGCGCATCATGGCGCTCTATCAGCCGGAGGCGGGCGATCTCCGGTTCCTCGCCATGGCGCTCAAGATCAACAACGACCTCGAGCGGATGGGCGACCAGGCAGTCAACATCGCGGAGCGGACACTCGAGCTCCTGAAAGAGCCGCTCCTGAAACCGCTGATCGACATCCCCCGGATGGCCGAGGTGGCGCAGCGCATGGTCAAGGAGAGCCTCGACGCGTTCGTGCAGCTCAACGTGGAGCAGGCGCGGGCGGTGTGCCGGCGCGACGATGAGGTGGACCGGTACGACGACCAAATCTTCCGGGAGCTCCTAACCTACATGATGGAGGATCCGAAAGCGATCACCCGGTCGGTGAGCCTGATCCTGGTGAGCCGGCATCTCGAACGGATCGCCGACCATGCGACCAACATCGCTGAGGACGTCGTGTACCTGGTGGAAGGACGGACCATCAAGCACCACGTCGCCGGCGAATAGCGTTCCCCGAATAAATAGGGACAGGCACGAATTAATTTCCAGCACCTGTTGCTGGAATAATTGGTGTCTGTCCCTAATTGATGGTTGCCAGGGCCGCGCGCGCCTGCTCGGCGTCGCTGAAGTCGGGGGATGCCAGGGCGCGCTCGAGCTCGGTGCGCGCCTTCGACGTTTCGCCGCGCGCCAGGTGGAGGATGCCCAGATGATACCGGATCTGGGGATCGCCGGGCAGCTGCCGGGCCGCGCGCTGCAGCAAGCCGTAGGCTTTGTCCTGCTCCCCCCGCACGTAATAAATCCATCCGAGCGTGTCGGCGGTCTGCGGATTCCCCGGGAGGAGACGGTACGCCTGCTGCGCGAGGCTGAACGCTTCGTCGAGCCGCCCGGCATCGCGGCTGAGGAGGAAGGCAAGGTTGTTCAGCGCCGGGGCGTGGTAGGGGTTGCGCTCGAGAGCCTCACGATACGTCTGGATCGCCTCGGGGATCCGTCCGGCGCGCTCATGGAGCAGGGCGATGTCCAGGAGCGGCAGCACCGCGCCCCGGTACGTGGCGGCGAGCGCTGACAGCTCCTTGAGCGCCTGCGGGCCGCGCCCGGTTCTCGCCCGCAGCAGCGCGAGGGCGCGCGCGGCCCCAGGATGCTTAGGGTTGTACGTCAGCGCCTCGGTGTACGCCGCTTCGGCCTCCGGCATCTGGCCGAGCGCTTCATGCATCTCGCCCAGGAACACCAGCGTGTCAGCCCCGCGGCCTTTCGCGGCCACATGGGCCTGCGCCAGTGTGAGCGACTGGTCGGCGTGTTTCAGCGCCGCATGCGCTTTGGCTTGGGCGGCGAGCGGCTCCGGATCGGCCGGCGCGAGGACGGAGGCCACTTCAAACTGCTCGAGCGCCTCGGCCGGGCGGCCCTGATCGAGGTAGAACCGGCCGAGCGTCAGCGCCGCCCCCCGGTTCATGGGATCGTCGTCGGCGAGCGCCGCGAATTCGCGCTCCGCGAGGTCGGCGCGGCCCTGCGCGACATACGCGTTGGCGCGCACGGCGCGCGCGGCGGTCTTCGCTTCCGCGGACTTGAGCGCCTCCTGCGCGAGCGCGAGGGCCGGCTCCGCATAGCCGTGCGCGAGCAATGTGTCGGCGACCTGCACGCGTGCGAGTGCTGGCGCGGCGCTGGTCCGGATCGCCTGCGCGAAGGCGGCCTGCGCGGCCTCCGGCTGTTCCTGCGTAAGGCGCGTCAGGCCCAGTTGAAAGTGCGCCAGCGACCAGTCCGGTTGCTCGGCGGTGATGCGCAACAGCGCCGCCCCGGACTCCTCCAGCCGGCCATCCAACCGTTGGATCGCCGACAGCCCCAGCCGCGCCCACAGCGAGGACGGGTCATGCTCGGCCGCCTTCGCGAGCAGCGCGTGCGCGTCATCGAACTGCCCGAGATCCAGCTTGGTCAGCCCTTGCAGCAGGACGGCCTGCTGGAAGTCGGGCTGCGCGGCCAGGATGCGCGCGAGGAGCGCCTCGGCCGGCTTGTGGCGCGCGGTTTCATGGTAGATGCCGGCCAGCACGTACGCGCTTTTCAAGTCGCGTCCGCCGGAGCGGCTCACCGCGTCTTCCATCAGCGTCTCGGCTTCGCGCAGGCGTCCGGTCCGCATGAGGGCGACCGCAAGACCCCGGGACGCGATGAGGAGGTTGGGGTTCAGCGCGAGGGCGCGGCGGAAATGCGCTTCGGCCTGTTTCGGCTGCCTCGCGTCGAGCGCGAGGTGGCCTTGCAAGACGACCGTGGTGGCGCGGTCAGGGTCGAGGCGGAGCGCTGCCCCCACGGCCGCCGCAGCGTCCTGGGGACGGCCCAGGGCGAGCGCTGCGGCCGCAAGAATCTCGTGGCCGAGCGGAGAGTCCGGGTGCTCCCGGACAAAGGCGAGGGCCGCATCGAGGGCCTCGGCCGCCTGGCCGGCTCGCAGGCGGCTGATGGCCGCTGCCAGCGGTTCAGGGGTCAACGTGCCGGTGTCGAACGGCAGCTCGATCACCGCGTCGGCGGGGTCCGTCGTCGCGGCGCGTGCCGATGGGCTGAGACACAGCAGTCCCAGGGCGAGCGCCGTGCACCGGTTTCTCAGCAGCATGGGGTCATCTTAGCACGTCGAAAAGCACGAGGGGCGCGATTGCTCGCGCCCCTCGTGGCGACGATCCACCAGGCGGGATGGATTACCGCTTGCGGCGAATCCACGCCGTGCCGGCCAGTCCTGCGCCCAAAAGGAGCAGGCTGCCAGGCTCGGGGACGACGGGCGTCTCCGGCGCGGGGGTGGGGGGAGGAAACGGGGTTCCACCAACACCCTTGAACGCGAAAATGAAGGTCCCAGGCTCGCCGGTGGCCTCACCGCCCGAGGATTGGCCGAGCGAGTACACCTCGGCGCCGACCGCGCCGAGCGCTGCCAGCGCGTCCGGCTCGCTCGCCGTGGCGCCATAAAAAATGCTGAAGGTCCTGGACTCGCCCGCCGCAAGGTCGCCGAAGCCGAAGATGAAGAGCGACCCGTGGTCCGCGGGGCCGTTGTCGGAAAAATTGGCGTTGATGGTCGCAGGGTCCAGCGCATCGCCGACGCTGCTGAGCGGGAGCGCCGCGGAGAAGCCGTCGTCGCTCGAAAAGAGCAGCGCAGCGGCCGGCAGCCCCTGGATCGTCACAAACTCGCTGAACTCGGTCGGCGGGACATCCCAGTCCATCGCCCGGGCGTAGCGGACGTCGGAGATCGCGGCATCGCTCAGGTTCGCGATGGTCACGATATCCTCGAAGAGCGCGGTGGGCGCCCCGGGTGCGGGCGCGTAGGCCTGCGTGACCTGCAGCTCGGACAGATCGGTCAGGTGCACGACCGACGTCGCCGTGGTGGCGGTCGACGCGAAGCTATCGATCTCGATCCCGCTCAGGAACCCGGCGTAGTTGATGCCCTCGACCGTATCGCCGGACACCCCCCAGGATTCACAGAAACAGCCAGGCGTCAGCGCATCGCCGAGGCCGGCGTAGGCGAGTCCGACGTACTCCCCTTCAGGCGAGGCGCCGATCAGGCCACCGCCCTCGTTGACACCGAGGGTGACCGGACCGCTGGTCAAGATCGCATCCGCCGACACCGTGCCAGCTGCTCCCAGCAGGCAGGCCAACACGACACCAGACACAGGCACAATTCTGCTCATGCCCTCATATGAAGCAATTTGAGTGCCTGAAGGGCGTCCCAAAGGAAAAATAGCGTAACTTAAGCAGAATTAAGTCGTTAGGAGGCTGGTGAGCGCAGGGAGCGAGGTGGCCACCCAGGCGATGTCGAGGGATTACGACTTATGGAACCCTAGAGGACCCTGGATCAGACATTTTGTCGAGCCGACTGGGCAGGTGCCCTTCTCTGGGCGCCACCCGATCGGGTATACTTTTGAGCGATATGAGGTTACCCATGCCCAAAGCCCATGCTCCACTGCCTGTTGCGCGTGTGCCGGCCGCTCCGGCGCGGCGGGTGCTCGTCATCGATGACGACCCGAAGATCCTCCGCATTTGCGAGCGGCTGTTCAGCCATCATGCCTTCGTCGTGACGACCGTCCGCGACAGCACCCAGGTCGTGTCGCTGCTGCGCGCACAGCCGTTCGACGTGACGCTGCTCGACGTGAAGATGCCGGGCCTGGAAGGGACCGATCTGCTGCCGCTCCTCAAGAAGATCAAGCCGGACATGCCGGTCATCCTGGTGACCGCCTACTCCGACGAGGCCAGCGTGGCGTATTACCATTCGTTGGGGGCCTTCGCGGTCGTGGGCAAGCCGTTCAACCATGAGGTGCTGCAGGATACGGTGGACCGGGCGCTGGACACGCAGGAGCGCATCCCCATCACCTTGACGACGTTTTCCTTGCGGGAAGGACGGGATCAGCTCTACCGCAAGCTCATCCTCGGCGCGCTGCGCAAGACGCAATGGAATCAGGTCAAGGCTGCCGAGCTGCTCGGCGTGAGCCGGTACTGCCTGATCCGGTGGATCAAAAAGCTCGGCATTTCGTACTAGCCCCTCAGCCCGCCCCGCCGCCCACCACCTCCAACAGCGTCGACTTCACGTGGTCGAGGCTGAACGGTTTCGTGATATAGGCGGACGCCCCCAGCGTGAACGCCTCCTGCATCGTCCGCTCATCCGACACCTGGGTGACCATGATGACCGGCACGTGCGGTCGGAGCAGCCGGATCTTCTTCAGCGTCACGAGCCCGTCCATACCCGGCATCCGGACGTCCATCAGCACGGCGCGCGGCAGCGACTGCGCCAGGTGCTCGAGCGCCGCCTCTCCCGAAGGCGCCGTGACCACGAGGAAGCCGTACAGGTGCAGGAACTCCTGGACAATGGCGCGAAGCTTCGGCTCATCATCGACCATCAAGACGGTACCGGAGATCGGCGCTGGCGCGCTGCCATTCGTGGTCTCGGTCAGCCAGCGGGCGGCTTCCGTCGCGACGTGATCGTCCGACGCGTCATCCGGAAGGACCGCCTGGGCGATCGCCGGGAGCGGGCCGGCCTGGGCAGCGTCCGCCGCCGGCCCTCGCTCCAGCAGGACCATCGGAATCACCGGGTTGAAAGCGCGGATCTGGCGGGCGAGCTCCCAGCCGGTGGTGTCCGGCAGGGAGGTGGCGGCGATGATGAGGCCTGGCCACTCATGCCTGAGGCTGTCGAGCGCCGTGGCGCCTGAGCGCGCCGCCAAGACAAGAAAACCGCGGCCCGTGAGCGCGTCGTAGAGCCGCTCACGCTTCGACAGTTCTCCCTCAACGATCAGAATCGGCCGCCTCGATCCCATCGTGCACGAACTATACCATATTTTAGATCATCATAGCAAGCATAACATACTGTAAATACATTAGTTATATCACTTTTTGTGACACTTTATTCTGTAACTGTGGCACTACTGCAACACCTCCAAGGGTGGTAGAGAAGCGGAAGCGCACTCGCGGAGCAACTATGGCGATTTTTACCTTGACACGACTCGCAGTATATGGCATATTTTCACTGATCAATGAAAACAGAGATTAATATGAAAAAATATGTCTCAGGGTTCACCCCGCTGGCCGCACGGCTGCTCCGGTCGCTGCCGGAGCTCGTGCCGCCGTTGCCGGTGCTGCGCGCCCGGCAGGGCGGGGAGGGCGCAGGGCTCCTGGTCGATGTCCGCACGCCGTCCGGGCGCCGGCGGACGCTCCAGATGGAAGCGGCGGTCGCCGCCTCGCCGGGCCGGCTGCCCGGCGTGCTGCAGCGGCTGGCCGCGCCGCGCACGGCGGCGTATCCGGTGTTCGCCACCCGCTTCCTGAGCCCGCGCTCGCGCACGCTCTGCAAGGAGGCCGGCGTCGGCTACCTGGACCTGGCGGGCAACTGCTTCCTCCGGTTCGACGATTTCTATTTCGAGCGGGTGGTGGACAAGAACCCGTTTCCGGCCCGCGGCCGGCCGCCCTCGCTGTTCGCGCCCGCGTCCAGCCGCCTCGTCCGCGCGCTCCTGGAGGAGCCGCGCCGCCGGTGGCAGGTGAGCGAACTCTCGGCGGCCGTCGGCATCAGCCTGGGTCAGGCGTCCAATGTGAGCCGACGCCTGGTCGAAGAAGGGTACGCGGTCCGCGACGCGAGGCGCGTGGCGCTCGCGCAACCCGCCGCACTGCTGAACGCCTGGCAGGAGCAGCCGGCGCCTCCCCGGGGCGAGACGGCGTATTACAGCTTCGAGCAGCCGCCGGAACGCTTGATGGCCAAGATCGCGCAGGCGGCTGCGTCGCACCGTCTGCGCTACGCGGTCACCTCCTTCGCCGCCGCGTCGCTTATCGCGCCGTTCGTCCATGGGATTTCGGCCGTGCAGTGGTACGTCGAGGACGAGGCCGGGCGCGACGCCTGGGTGCGCGCACTCGACCTGCGCCCCGTGGAGTCCGGGCCGAACGCCATCCTGCTCACGCCGTCTGACCCGGGCGTCTGGTACCGCACGCAGGCGGCTGACGGCGTCCAGCTGGTCGGGACCGTGCAGCTGTATCTCGATCTGGTCCGCGATCCGGGCCGCGGGCGGGAGCAGGCGGTGTTTCTGCGCGAGCAGCGGATGGGCTTTTGATGGCGGCACTCCCTGAGCGCACGGCGCAGTCCTACGGTCCGGCGGTGACGTCCGCGTCGAAGGCGGTCCTCCTCGAGGTCATGGCGACGCTGCGGGCCTACCGCGAGGCGCTCGTGCTGGTGGGCGGCTGGGCGCCGTATTTCCTGCTCGACGCGCATCGGGCGGGCGCCGCAGAGTTCCTCCATGTCGGCTCCATCGACATCGACCTCGCGGTGGATCCTGCGGCGATCGCGGAGCCTGAGTACGCCACGATCGCGCAGCTGTTGACGGCGCGCGGCTACCGCCCGGTGGCCGGCAAGGGCCGCGAGGCGCCCCGCAGCCTTGAACGGACGGTGCTCTCGCCGGTCACCGCCAAGCCGTACACGATCCGGGTCGATTTCCTCACCCGGCCGGATCCGTCGACGCGCACCGCGCATCAGGCGGTCCAGGACGACCTGTTCGCCCGCAAAGTGAAAGGCTGCGAGGCGGCGTTCACCCACCGCGCACCCATCGAGCTGTCCGGCACGCTGCCCGACGGCGGCACCATGAGCCTCTCCCTGGGGATGGCGGACCTGACCGGGATCCTGACGATGAAGGGGATCGTGCTCGGCGAGCGGTTCCGGGAAAAGGACGCGTATGATATCTACGCGCTCATGAAGCACTACGGCGACGGCCCCCGGGAGGTGGCGGCATGCCTGGCGCCGTTTCGGGAGGAGCCGCTCCTGCGTGAAAGCCTTGCGAATATCGAGGCGGCGTTCGGCCGGCGGACCGCGCACGGCCCGGCCTGGGTGGCGTCGTTTCTCGTGAGCGCGGTGTTCGGCGCGGAGCGCGAGCGGCTCATCACCGATGCGCACATGGTGGTCACCGAGTGCCTGCGGCACGTGCAGGCGACGGGCTAACTCGGGGGTTTTTGCTATAATACGCATGCCATGAAGCGGCAGCTCACCATCTGGTTCGCGGGGCTCCTGCTGTTCGGGCTGGTGACAGGATCCGCCCTAGGGCTCGTCGCCTTGCAGCGGCATGTGTTGCAGCAGGTCGCGGGACCAGGCGAGGTCGTGGTCCCGGGCGGGCGCAAGTTTTCCATGGTCGGATGGCTTGTGCAGATCCAGCGGGACGGCCCGGCGCCGACGCTCCAGTTGCAGACCGACGACGGCACGGTGTGGACGTTCCGGTTGCCCAGCGATGTCACGCTCGCCTGGATGAACGGCCAGCCGGTGTTGATCGACGGCGTCACGCCGGGCCTGCACGCCAAGATCCTCTATACCGGCCATCGGCGCGACCGCACCGTCCGGCGCATCGAGCTCATCGCGGGACGCCGCCGCCCGCCGAGCGCTCAGGCGGCAGGGCAGGGGTCTGGGGGGAGCGCAGGCGCGTCAGCCGGATCGGTCCCCGGCGCCCCTGGCTGGTCTTCCGACGGCACGCCGCAGCATGCGCGCCGGGGCGTGTACGGCGAAGGGTCCGAAGAGGTGCCGGATTCCCCGGACATGCCGACCGTGCCGGCGTTGCCTGACACGCCGAACCTCACGTCGATCGACTCCCGCCGCACCCGCTGACCGCGGTCCGGTTCCAGGACGGTTTGTGTTATAATCGGCAGGTTCCCCTCCGACGATGGTCACGCAGCATACCACCAAGGATTTTGACGGCGCCCGCGTCATCTGCTTCGAGAGCCGGATGGCCGAAGCGATGGCCGCCAGCATCCGCTCGCATGGCGGCGTGCCGCTCACGGCACCGGCCGTGCGCGAACTGCCGCTCGACGGGCAGCAGGAGGCGTTTGCCTTCGGCCAGGCGCTGCTCGACCGGCGGATCGACGTCATCATCTGCCTGACCGGCGTCGGCACCCGGTTGCTCCTCAACACGCTCGCCACCCGCATCCCCCGCGAAGAGCTGGTGCAGGCCTTCGGCCGCACCACGGTGGTGGCGCGCGGGCCGAAGCCGCTGCGTGTCCTCGCGGAGTTTCGCATCCCGGTCGCCATCTCCGTGCCTGAGCCGAACACCTGGCACGAGATCGTCCGCGCGATCGACCTGAGCGAGCGCGGGCTCGAGCTGGCCGGCCGGACGGTGGCGATCCAGGAGTACGGGACGGCGACGGCGCCGCTCATCGAGGCGCTCAAACAGCGCGGTGCTGCGGTGCTCCGCGTGCCGGTCTACCGCTGGGCGCTCCCCGAGGACCTGACGCCCTTGCGCTCGGCCATCCAAGCGCTGCTCGGCCGGCAGGCCGCCTTCACGCTGTTCACCAACGCCGCGCAGGTGCGCCACCTGCTCGAGGTGGCGTCGACGGACGGGCAGGCCGAGCCGCTGCGCGAGGCGTTCCGCGACGTGGTCGTCGCCTCGGTCGGCCCGACGACCAGCGAGGCGCTGGCCGACCACGGGCTGCCGGTGGACTTCGAGCCGAGCCGGCCGAAGATGGGCCCACTCATCGATGAGCTGGCGCGCGACGCGGCGTCGCTGCTCGAGGCCAAGCGCCGCGAGCCGGCCGTCCGCGTGCCCCCGGTCCGCTCGGAACCGGCGGACAGCCGCGCGCTCAGGCGCGAGGCGCCGTTTCTGAAAGCCTGCCGCCGGGAACCGGCCGGGGTGACGCCCGTGTGGCTCATGCGCCAGGCCGGACGGTATTTGAAATCGTACCGGGACATCCGCAACCGGGTGCCGTTCCTCGCGCTGTGCAAAGACCGCGAGCTCGCCACTGAAGTCACCGTCGCGGCGGTGGAGCAGCTGGGCGTGGACGCGGCGATCATCTTCTCCGACATCCTCCTGATCGTCGAACCGCTCGGGTTCGGGTTGGCGTACGAGAGCGGAGAAGGCCCGGTGATTTCGGGCACGATCGGCGGCGTGGCCGACGTGGACCGGCTGCGGGAGATCGAGCCGGCCGAGTCGCTGCGGTTTGTCTTCGAAGCGATCCAGCTCACGCGCTCGGTGCTGCGCCCGCAGATTCCGCTCATCGGCTTTGCCGGGGCGCCCTTCACGCTCGCGGCGTATATCCTCGAAGGCGGCAGCTCGAGCGCCTTCGTCAACACGAAGCGGCTCATGTACACCGACGCCGGGGCCTGGCATGCGCTCCTCGAGAAGATCAGCCGGGGGCTGGTGAAGCTGCTCAACGGCCAGATCGACTCCGGCGCCGACGCGGTGCAGCTCTTCGACACGTGGGCCGGCGCGCTGAGCCCGCACGACTACCGCACGTACGTCCTCCCGCATACCCAGGCGGTGATCCGTGGCCTCGCTCCTGGGGTGCCGGTCATCCACTTCGGCACCGGCACCTCCGCGTTCCTCGGCGACGTGGCGGCGGCCGGAGGCGATGTGGTCGGCGTGGATTTCCGCATCGGGCTCGACCAGGCCTGGAAGGCCATCGGGCCGCAGCGGGGCATTCAGGGGAACCTCGATCCGGCCGTGCTGTTCGCGGAGCCTGCGGTGATCCGCGACCGGGTCGCGGAGATCCTGCGGCAGGCCGATGGGCGCCCGGGCCACATCTTCAATCTGGGGCATGGCGTGCTCCCCGCCACGCCTGTGGATCACGTCGTCGCCATGGTCGAGGCCGTGCATGAGCTCAGCCGGCGATAAGCCCCTGCGCGTGATCGTCGTCGGCGGCGGCCTCTCCGGGCTCGCCGCGGCCCACCGGTTCGCCGAGCTCGGCCGCGGCGGCGGCCTGCCTGCCGCGCCTGGCGCGGCGCAGGCAGGCCGTCCGGTGGCTGTCACCGTCCTCGAAGCGTCGCCGCGCCTGGGCGGCGTCATCGCGACCGAACGCTCCGGCGGCTTTCTGCTCGAGGCCGGCGCCGACGCGTTCCTCACCGACCGCCCGTGGGCCGCCGATCTGTGCCGGCGGCTCGGGATCGCCGGGCAACTCATCGAGACCGCTCCGGACGGCCGCCGCAGCTTCATCGTCCGCGGCGGACGGCTCGTACCGGTGCCGTCCGGCTGGTACCTGCTCGCGCCCGACCGCTGGGCCACGCTGCTGCAGAGCCCGCTCCTCGGTTGGCGGGGCAAGCTCCGCATGGCGCTTGAGCCGCTAATTCCGCCGCGGCGCGACGCAGCCGATGAAAGCGTCGCCGAGTTCGTCAGGCGGCGGTTCGGCCGAGAGGCGCTGGCGCGCGTCGGCCAGCCGATGCTCGCCGGGATCACTACGGCCGATCCGGAGCGCCTGAGCTTGCGCGCGGCCATGCCGGCGTTCGCGGAGATGGAAGCACGGCACGGCAGCGTGCTGCGCGCGCTCCGCGCGCGCGCGGCAGGAGGCGCGAGCGGGCCGCGGTATCATCTCTTCGCGTCGCTGCGGGGCGGTGTGCAGCAGCTGATCGAGGCGCTCGCCGCGGCTGCGGTCCCGGACGTTGCGATCCGCTGCCGGGCCCGGGTCGCCGCGGTGACGCCGGGCTCGGACTGGACGGTGCTCCTTGAGGACGGCGAGACGCTTCGGGCGGACGCAGTGTGCCTGGCTGTGCCGGCGCCCCACGCCGCCCGCCTGTTGGGTGCTGCCGATGCGCCGCTGGCAGCGCTCCTCGCACGGATTCCGTACGCCTCCGTCGCCACGGTGCAGCTGGGGTTCCGGCGGCGCGACGTGGCGCATCCGCTGGATGGGTTCGGGTTCGTGGTGCCTGAGGCCGAGTCCCTCAATCTCATCGGCTGCACCTTCGCCAGCCGGAAGTTCGAGGGCCGCGCCCCCGAGGACATGGTGCTGCTGCGCGCGTTCCTCGGCGGCGCGTTGCACGAGGCGGATGCCGCGCTGGATGATGACGCATTGATCAGCCGCTCGCGCGAGACGCTCGGCAGGCTGCTGGGCATCACCGCAGCCCCCCAGCTCGCGGCGGCCCGCCGCTTTCCCGCATCGATGCCGCAGTACCATGTCGGCCATCAGGAGGTGGTGCGGCGGATCGAGGCGGCCGCGGCCCGGCATCGCGGGCTCGGACTGACCGGCAACGCGTACCGCGGGGTCGGCATTCCGGATTGCATCCGCCACGCGGAGGCGACGGCGGAACAGCTCTACGCGTCGTGCGCTTCCCTGGAGTGCAGCCATGCCGTATGACCATGTCTTGATGATCGGGTTCGGCGGGCCGGAGCGTCCGGAGGACATCCGGCCGTTCCTGGCGGAAGTCACGCGGGGCGCGCGGATCCCTGAAGCGCGCATCCAGGACGTGGTGCACCACTATGAGGCGGTCGGAGGGCGGTCGCCGTACAACGAGTACACGCGGCGGCTCTTCGCCGCGATGGTCGAGCGCCTGCGCGAGGAAGGCATCACCGTGCCCTGCTTCCTCGGGATGCGGAACTGGCATCCGTTCCTCCGCGACACGCTGGCCGAGATCCGCGGGCAAGGGCTCACGCGCGGGATCGGCCTCATCCTGGCGCCGCATCGCTCGGAGGCCAGCTTCGAGAAGTATATGCGGGCCGTCGAGGAGGCGAGCGCCGCCTCCGGCGCTGCGGTCACCTACGACTATTTACCGCCGTGGCATGAGCACCCGCTGTTCATCGAGGCTCAGGCCGACCAGGTGCGGCAGGCGCTCGAGCGCCTGCCGGCGGTTGAGCGCGCAGGCGTCCACCTCCTCTTCAGCGCCCATTCGATCCCGCTCGACATGGCCCGGCGGTCGGGCTATGCGCAGGAGTTCGAGTCGTCCAGCCGCCTCGTGGCTGAGCGGCTCGAATGCGCCGCGTTCAGCTGCGCCTACCAGTCGCGCAGCGGCCCGCCGTCCCAGCCCTGGCTCGAACCGGATGTCGCGGTCGCGATCCGGGCCCTGGCGGCGTCAGGCGTCCGGCAGGTCGTCGTGGTGCCGGCGGGCTTTCTTTGCGATAATGTGGAGGTCATGTTCGATCTGGACATCGAGGCGCGCGGAGCGGCGGAGCGCGCCGGCATCGGGTTTTCGCGGGCGTCCACCGTGATGGACCATCCGCGGTTCGTGGAACTGTTGAGCCGCCTCGTGCGGGAGCAGGGCGGCGGAACGTGGTCAGTCGGCCGGGCGCTGTGCCCGCCTGCCTCCGGCAGGCGGGCAGGCCGCGGCTCGTAGCGGGAAACGGTGAACCAGGAGGCGTCCATGCACGGACCGGGGCTGCTCTTTGTGGCGGCGGTCGCTGGCTATTGGGTTCTCGAACGCGCGGAAACACACACGGCCGGGATGCTCAGGGGGATCGGCCGGTTTCTCGGGTGGTTCATCATCCTTGCCAGCGTCGCGGCGGCGGCGGCGCAATTGTCCACCGTCTGCCGGCCGGGCATGATGGGGGGGAAGGGCATGTGCCCCTTTTCGCAGGCAAGGCCCGGGCTGCCTGCGCCGTAAGCCCTAGCCGGCGCGGCCCCGAGGCATGCGGCTGGCGGTCCTGTTCGTGCACGGCGTCGGGGAATCGCGCGCCGCGTGGGCGCAGCCGTTTATCGCCTCGCTCGCCGGACGGATCCGCGCTCAGGTAGCGCAGCTCGCGCCGCACGCTGCGCTGCCGCGCGACATGGCCCGGATCGTCGGCGCGCATTGGGGCGCGGTGTTGACCGGCCGGCGGCGGACGCTCCGCCGGATCCTCACCAGGGGCGCCGGGCCGGGGCGGCCGGGACCGTGGTGGCGGAGCCGGTGGAAGCCGCTTGAGCAGACGTTGATCGCGGACTATCTCGGCGATCTCCTCGGCTACCTGGATCCCCGCATCGCGTCAGCGGTGGACCGGTGCCTGACCGAGACGCTCGCGCGGCTCGCCGGTCCCGGACCAGCACGACAGCGCATCCCCCTCACCATCATCGCGCACAGCCTCGGCACGGTCGTCAGCTCGCACTATGTCTGGGACCACGCCAAGGCCAGGCGCGCGCGGCAGGCGCGCGGATTCCATGGCCGGTTCCGCTTCGACAACTTCTTCACCCTCGGCTCTCCGATGGCGCTCTTCTCCCTCAAATACGGCGGGCCCGAGGCGTTCAAGGCGCCGGTCAGGGTCGAGCATGCCTCCGGACGTTGGATCAACTGCTTTGACACCGATGACCCGCTGGGCCTGCCGCTGCGCCCGCTGAACGCAGCGTACCGGCGCGCGGTCGCCGCCGATGTCCCGGTGGAGACCGGCGGCTACCTCCTCGCGCATCGGGGCTACTTCACCGAGCCGCGCACGCTCGATCTGATCAGCCGGAAGCTCGCGCTCGACTGGCTGGCTGGAAACGCCGCTCTTCCGCCGCGGCAGGTGTCGGCGCACTACGCGGCGTACGACCGCGGACTGCGGCCCCATGGCTGAACGCACGTGTCAGGCCTGCCTGCGCCCCGGCAGCAGCCGGGGCAGGCAGGGCAAGCTCATGCTCTCCGAGCTGCTGTTTCTCATGCTCATGGTCGGCAGCCTCGTGGCGGTGATCGCCTCGATCTCCTACAGCACGATCATGAAGTTCCGCTCCATGGACCATGGTGCGGCGGCGCGCGAGTCGAAAGACCGGTCGCAGCTGGCCGGCTACCTGGCGCGCGTGCCCGACACCGGTGCTGCGGCACCGGCCGCAACTGCGGCGCGCAGGGGCGCATCGCGCGGGATGGACGCGGACGACGACTCTGCGCCTGATGCCGGGGGCAGTGCGGATCCCGATGGCGGCGCTGACGCGCATGGAGCGCCGCCCGGCACTGCGGCAGGGCGCCGGGGTCCGGGGCGGGCAGGCGGACGAATGCCGCCTGCCGGAGGAGCGGCTGCGTCGGCGACGATGGCGAAAGAGCGTTTAACCACGACGCTGCTTGGCCCGGTCAGCGCATCACCGGCGGCGATGCCGCCCATGCCGGGCAGCGCCGAGGCACCGGCGTCGGAATCAGCCCAGGCGAGTCCCGCGGTTCCTGCACGCCGGCGCCAGGGCAGGGCGCCGTCGCCGTCGCGGGTCAACGACCGCACCGCAGATAACCGCAGCGTCTTCGTACCGTCGAGGCTGGGGTTGGCGCTTCGCCGGCGCGCAGCGGATGTCTGGACGACATGGCCGGATGTGCACCAGCGCCGCATCGTGGGCACCGAAGGGGTGGCGCTGCTCACGCAGGCGTTCGACCTCGTCGGCCGGACGCGCGCCTCGGGCATCACGGACGATCTCACCCGGAAGGGCATCCGCATCGGCTTCGGGACCGCCAAGGAGTTTTCCGGCGCGATCGCCCACTTCCGGTACTCGACGACCTCCGGGCCGCCCGGAGCGCCGGAGCGCCTCCCGGAGATCCTGTTCAGTCCGCTGCTGCTCCGTGAAAGCCCGCAGGCGCTGGCCGCCGCCCTGGTGCACGAGGGCACGCACTTCCAGCAGTTCCTGGACGGGACGCTGCTGTCTCCGGAACAGGTGGCGCATGAGGCTGAAGTGGCGGCGCGATGGAACGAAGCGGTCGTGTGGGATGAGATCCGCGCCGACTGCTGGCCGATCGACACGCCGCTCGAGCGCGAACAAGAGTTCGGCTACCGGACGGTGCTGCGCGGGGAATCGGCGCTGCGCGACCTGCTGCGGTCGCTGCTGTGAGCCGGCAGGACCGCGCGCGTAATCTGTGGGCGTGGCTTGCGGCGTTCGCGATCATCGCGGCCGTGTGGCGGCTTGCCGCCCAGCGCGGACCGGCGGGCGGTGTTCCGGCTCCGGTGAGCCCCGCAGGGGTGGAGCTCACGGTGGAAGCGCCGGCCGGATGGGCCGCCGAGGCCGAAGAAGGGCTCTTCGAGCCGTACCGCGCGATCCGCATGATGCTTCCGCGCGTCCCCGGCGGCGCGTACGCTCCGGTCATCACCCTCCGGCGCCGGGTCCGCGCGCGTTCCGAGGCTGATGGCGCGGCATGGTATCTGGCCGGCCTCCCGGATGATGCGGCGGTCGAATCGCTCGCGGCGCGCTTGGTTGCCGGGACGCCGGCTTCGATGGCGCTGTTCCGCTACGAGACGCCGCGGCTCAGGCGCCACCAAGGCGTTGTCGAGCCGCAGGCGATGCGGATGGCGGCGATCTGGCTTGACCGGGACGGGGTCCGCTATGATCTGACGTGCAGCGCGCCGGAGGACCGGTTCGCGGAGGCGCTCAAGGCGTGCGAACAGGTGGCGGATCGGGCGCGATGGCAGCCGGGCGAACGACCCGGTCCCGTCGTACAATAGAAGCAGAGGAGTCACGCGATGCAGGAAGTCATCGGGATTTTGGTGGCGCTGGGCGCGATGTTCGTCGGGCTCGCCATCCTCGGCTGGGCGTATGGAGATTTCCAGCGCCCCGCTCCCCCCAAACCGTAGGCGCGGTCCCATCAGAGGCCCGCGTCTCCTCGCTGGGAGCCTGGCGTTTCTGCTCGCCGGGTGCGTTGCGCCCCAATGGTTCGTGCGCGCGCAGGAGCGCACCCGGCGCACGGTCGCTGCGTCCTACGCCGAGACCTGGGATGCGGCGCTGCTCGCCGCCCAGCAGCTCGGGTACTCGCTCATCGGAGCGGACCGGGAGCGGGGGATCCTGCGGATGCGCGCGACGCATCCAGGGGCGAGGGTGAGGGACTACGCGGCCGGCAGCGAGCGGTACTTCGGCGCGGCGTGGCATGCACTGGATGTCGAGCTGACCGTCCGCGTGGTGCCACACGCAGTACCGGTCGGACCGGACGGCGGCTCGAAGGCGACGCAGATCAGGGCCAGGGCAGGCCTCGAAGCTACGGGGTTGTTGATGGCGCGCCGCGGAGGGCTGGTGCGCGTGCCGTTTGCATCAAGCGGCGCCCTCGAGCGCCACTATCTCGAGACGCTGCCGATGGCGCTCGAGGTCACGCGGAAGCGCGCGGGCGCTGGGGATCGTGCCGCGCCTCAAACGCCGTGATCGCGGCTTCGTGCTCCAGGGTGATACCGATATCGTCGATGCCGTGCACGAGGCGCTCTTTCACCGCGGCATCGATCTCGAAATGAAACGCCATCTCCTCCGGCAGATGGAGCGTGACCCGCTGGTGATCGAGATCCACCGTCGCTTCGAGCCCTGCGTAGCGGCCCGCCATCTGCACGATCTCCTCGACTTCAGGCGCTGACAGTTCAACCGTGAGCAGCGCGTTCTTGTTCGCGTTGTTCCGGAAGATGTCGGCGAACGCGGGCACCCGCGTGCCGTTCCGGTCCTGCCACGGCGCGATGACCGCCTGGAACCCGCCCTGCTGGATCGCCCACACGGCATGCTCGCGGCTCGACCCGCAGCCGAAATTGTTGCGCGCCACCAGGATCGAGGCGCCCGCGAACGTCGGCTGGTTCAGCGCAAACTCCGGGTTCGGCGTCCCATCGGACGCATAGCGCCAGTCAGAGAAGAGGTGCGCGCCGAACCCGGTGCGCGCGATCGATTTGAGGTGCTGCTTCGGGATGATCGCGTCCGTATCGATGTTGGCGCGGTCGACGACGGCCAGCTTGCCGCGATGCGAACGGAACGGCGTCATGACCCGTGCTCCGGCCAGCGGCGGATGTCCACGAAGTGGCCGGCCACGGCGGTGGCGGCCGCCATGTGCGGGCTCACCAAGTGCGTCCGGCCGCCCTTGCCCTGGCGGCCTTCAAAGTTGCGGTTGGAGGTTGAGGCGCACCGCTCGCCGGGCTTGAGCTGATCCGGGTTCATCCCCAGGCACATGCTGCAGCCGGACTCGCGCCATTCGCATCCGGCCGTGGTGAACACCCGGTCGAGCCCCTCTGCCTGCGCCTGCGCGCGCACCTGCTGCGACCCGGGCACGACGAGGACCCGCACGCCCTTCGCCACCTTGCGGCCCTTCAGGATCCCGGCCGCGATGCGCAAATCCTCGATGCGGGCGTTGGTGCAGCTGCCGATGAAGACCGTCGCCACCGCGATGTCGGTGATCAGCGTGCCGGGCACAAGGCCCATGTACGCGAGCGCTTGCTCGACGTCCGACCGGCTGTAGCCCGGCACGTCGCCCGGCTGCGGCACGCGGCCGGTCACGTCGGCCACCATGCCCGGGCTGGTGCCCCAGGTCACCTGCGGGGCGATCTCGGCGGCGTTGATCGTGAGCTCCCGGTCATACCTCGCTCCAGGGTCTGAGGGTAAGGTGCGCCAGCGCGCGATCGCCCCGTCCAAGGCTTTGCCCTGCGGCGCGAAGGGGCGCTGTCCGCGCGCGATGTATTCGAACGTGGTGTCATCCGGCGCGACCAGCCCGGCGCGGGCGCCGGCCTCGATCGACATGTTGCAGATCGTCATGCGCGCCTCCATGGAGAGCGCGAGGATCGCCTCGCCGCAATACTCCAGCACGTACCCGGTGCCGCCGGCGGTGCCGATCGTGCCGATGAGCTTCAGGATCAAGTCCTTGGCGCTCACCGGCGGCTTGGGGCGCCCGGTAAACTCCACCTTGAGCGTTTTGGCCTTTTGTTGGGGCAGGCACTGGGTAGCCAGCACGTGCTCCACCTCCGAGGTGCCGATCCCGAACGCGAGCGCGCCGAAAGCGCCGTGGGTGGAGGTGTGCGAATCGCCGCACACCATGGTGAGGCCGGGCAGGGTGAGCCCGAGCTCCGGCCCGATGATGTGCACGATGCCTTGCTTGTCGCTCTTCAGGTCGTAGAGGGTGACGCCGAACTCGCGGCAGTTGGCTTCCAGCGCCTCGATCTGCGCTTTCGAGATCGGGTCGCGGATCACCATCCGGTCCACCGTCGGCACGTTGTGGTCCATCGTGGCAAAGGTGAGCTCCGGCCGGCGGACGGTGCGTTTGGACAGCCGCAGGCCCTCGAACGCCTGCGGGCTCGTCACCTCATGCACCAGGTGGCGGTCGATGTAGAGGATGGCGGTGCCGCCTGCCTGCGCCGAGGCTTCGGCAGGCAGGTCGGGCAACATCATGACGACGTGCCGGCTCCAGATTTTTTCGAACAGCGTCTGCGCCATCAGGTTCTCCGTAGCGGGCCATTGAGCCCACCCCGACATCTCCCGTGCCCTGCGCTGGGCCCAGCGGCGAGGCCCGCCAGGCGCGAGGAGCGTAGCGTACAAGGGATACCGGTACGCGAGCGACGAGCAACGCCGCGGGCCGACGCCGATCGGCCCAGCCCATTGAACGCCCAGGGGTTGCGGCGGCATGCCGCCATCTCCGGCGTCCCTCCTCCTCGACGTACCACAGGGGGTACGCCTTCGTCGTCGTTCCTTGGAGCTGGCGGCATGGCGCTCGCAACGCAGGGTACGCGAGATGTCGGGGTGGGCTCTAGTATAGCCTCACCGACGGGAGCGGCGCAAGCGTCGGCAGACACGATTCTCACCAGTCTCTCCTGGCGGCAGGGCCTGTCAGGGGACTTCCTCCGCCGCACGACTACGACGCACCAGCCGTGGCTCCGGGCTGTGCTCGCATTCGGTGCGCGTCACCGCTCCGCCGGCCCCAGCGTGGCCGGCTGTCGCTCG
>Ga0247727_10001159_pt1 | contig 64220 bp, 58 predicted proteins | sample WisWelCaveWW1625_FD_202498 | JGI IMG/M metagenome (GOLD analysis project Ga0247727, IMG submission 202498) | Biofilm microbial communities from Wishing Well Cave, Virginia, United States - WW16-25 | ecosystem: Environmental > Aquatic > Deep subsurface > Groundwater > Cave microbial mat | place... | reverse complement strand
TCGTTTGAAAGAAGTCGCCTATCAAACGGGTCAAACCATTTATCAAGTCAAGCATGAACTCTTTTCAGATTACTTGCGCCAGCAGCTTCGTTCACCCGCGATTCGGATGACGCTTGCGTAAGTCCAGCTACAGAAAGCGCAGTCGCTATCGTTCGTCGTTTGCGCGATGAATGGGATACCGAAATTGCCGAGAGGGGGCCTTTTAGGTAATGGAGACTACGGCAGGTGAAGTCTATGAGTAGTTAAACCCGGCCCAAAAGCCGGGCTTTTTGTTTCTGCCAAAGGCTATGATCGTCATTGCTTTTTACTCTTTACTCTTCCAGAAGGATACCCCTTATGCCGAAAAAACATCTAGGCAACCTCACCCTCTTCACCCTCGTCCTCCTCAACATCATCCTCTACCTCCTCTTTCCTCCTCCCAACGACGGCAGTCCCCTTTTCTACAACCAACTGACCGCCGAAGTCCTGTCGTCGTCGGCCATGATTCTGATGTCGTGCGCCATCGTGCTGGCCAACCGTCCGCGCTTTCTGGAGCCGTTCTTCGGCGGGCTTGACCAGATGTACAAGTCACACAAGACGGCGGCGCTGACGGCCATCATCTTTCTGTTCCTGCACTTCTTCATCATGCCGTTGAGCGAGGATCCTTTGTCGCTTGGCCGCTTGCTGGGGAAGACGGCCTTGATCGGCCTGTCGGCCCTTATTGTATTGACGCTGGCCCCCCGTATCCCGGTGGTGGGCGGCTACATCCGGCTCGCCTATCATCAGTGGAAGCTGACTCACAAGTTCGTCGGCCTCTTCCTCATCGTCGGCTTCATTCACATGTTGCAGGTGAAGAACCTGTCGAAGGATGCGCCCATCCCGAACCTTTACTGGAACATCATCGTCTACGTCGGCATAGCCGCCTACCTTTACAAAGAACTGCTTGCCCCATTTTTACGCCGCCCGCAGGCCTTTGTGGTGGAGGCCGCCCGCAAGCTCAACACCTCGACGCTGGAAGTGACGTTGAAGCCGAAAGGGGGACGGCCAAAGCAGACCGCCGGGCAGTTCCTCTTCGTCAGCTTTCCCGGCGATAAGACGCTGGCCGAGTCGCACCCCTTCACCATCAGCAGTTCGCCGCGCGAGGACGACCTGCGCCTGTCCATCAAGGCTTCGGGTGACTGGACGAAGCACCTCTACAGCAACCTGCAAGCGGGCGTTGAGGCCAGGGTGGATGGCTGTTACGGCCAACTCGACTACAAGGCTGGCGGCAAGAAGCAAATCTGGATCGCGGGCGGCATTGGCGTCACGCCGTTTCTGAGTTGGGTGCGCGACTTTGACGGCGAGCCGGATCGCGAGATTGACTTCTTCTATACCGTCCGGGCCGAGGCCGATGCCCTCTTCGCCGACGAGTTCACGGCGGCGGCGCAGAAGCACCAGAATTTCCGGGCGACGATCAACGCCTCGTCGAAGGATGGCAGTCTGACTGCCGACAAGATCGCGGCGGCGATCAAAGGTAATATTGCCGACAGGCACATCTACCTGTGCGGCCCACTGCCGATGACGGAAGCCTTTAGAAAGCAGTTCATGGCAAAAGGCGTCCCGGCGGGCAACATTCATTTTGAGGAGTTTAATTTCAGGTAAGCTCGATCAGCCAAGACCTGACAGGTTTCCAAAAAACCTGTCAGGTCTCGGCTAGGAGCATTGAAGAGAATTGACATGACCACCCAACCCCCCACCGCCCCGCGACGAGGCGGACTATTGAGTGAAATCGAAGCCTTACTGCGCAACCGATACCGCTACTTTGCCGAGATACGGGACGGTGTCGAAGTGTCTCGTAAAATTCGGGCCATGCTGATGTGGTCGGCGATCTTCCTGGCGCTCTTCGGGGCCGTCATCGGCTCGGAGTATTCGGTCCGGCAGGCCCTGGCCTCGGGCGTCAAACTGCCCCTGCTCTTTCTGATTACGCTCCTCGTCTGCCTGCCCACGTTGTACTTCTTCAACACCATCTTCGAGTCATCGCTCAGCCTGAGCCAGAACTTTGCCTTGCTCCTTTCGGCGATCACCATGACGGCCATCATCCTGCTGGCCTTTGCGCCGGTCGTGCTGTTCTTCCTGATCACCACCAGCCAGTATCAGTTCTACAAACTGCTCAACGTCGCCATCTTTGCCATCGCCGGTTGGATCGGCGTGCGGCAGTTGAGTCAGGGCATGCGAATGCTGACCGCGAACGACCGGCGCGGCGCGAAGATGCGCGGGCGCATTCTCAGCCTGTGGATTTTGCTGTACGCTTTCGTGGGCAGTCAACTGGCCTGGACTCTGCGGCCCTTCTTCGGCGCGCCGGGCCTGCCGTTTGAATTATTCCGGGGGTTGGGCGGCAACTTCTACACCAACATCTTCGCCTCGCTCGGCGAACTGCTGGGCTTCTTCACGGTTCGATAGAGGGCTTCATGACTCAGAAACAACCACCGACTCCAGAAGAACTGATCCTGGCCATGTTGCGCGAAGTGCTGGCGCGACAGGCGGAACAGATGGGCCTCAGGCCAAAGGCGGAGCCGCCGCCAGCACCCGCGCCCCCGCCACCGCCAACACCCCCTCCGCCGCCCGTCACAACGCCTGTTGCAAAAACGGAGCCGTCCATCGCCGCCTCACCCGCCGAATTTGAAGAGGCGGCTGAACCGTTGTCGGCGGCTGAACTGCAGGAGTTGGCCGAGTTCAACGAATTGGCGGATCAACCGATCCTCCCCAGCAATCTGCCGCGCACCCTGCGCCTGCTAGTGATCGGCCTGGTCGCCCTGTTGATTCTGATCAACATCCCCGTCTTCAACGTGGCCCTGGCCCGCGCTTTGCCGGATCGCCAGGCGCTCATCATCCGTGACGGACTCTTGCTCAAAGGCAGCGGCCCCGAAGTCTACGTGCTCGAAAGCAACCACAAGCGCTGGATCAGCTCGATTGACGCCTTCGAGCATTACGGCTACCGGTGGGACGAAGTTCACGTCGTTGACGACTCGTCTCTACGCGAGTACCCGGATGGCCGCCCGCTTCACGTGCTGTTGAAGTGCAACGCCAGCCCGCACATCTATCGTTTGGAGAACGACAAGAAGCGATGGATCAAAGACATTCCGACGTTCGAGGCCGAGGGGCACCTTTGGGAAGACGTGCGGTTTGTGACGTGCGAACGCCTGCGAGAGATTCCCGACGGCCTGCCGATCCCGCCCGATGCCGGGCCGCCGCCACAACCGTAGAACTCATCCAAGAATAAGTTCCGCCCAGACCCTAAGGGTCTCCAAGACCCTTAGGGTCTGACGGCGCACTACAAGAAGCTAAAAGCTAGGCAGAGCCTGAATGTTCACGAAACTCAAAAACATTGTGACATCCAATGACCCGCTGATGAACTGGGCCAAGACGATCATCATCCTTCTGGCCTTGATTCCGGTCATTATCTTCATGTCGAACGCCACGACTTCCCAAGACTGGTCCTGGTTCAAAACGGGCTTTGACGAGCGCCCCAACCGGATCATCATTTATCACGACGGCCAGCAGGTGGATTTGCGGGCCGGCCAACCCGGCTTCGACGAACTGGCCGAGGCGATCCGGGCCAGCCTGGCGCAGGGAGTCGAACAGCAGTCGAGTGTTGGACTTTCAGAGATGTCGCGCCGCGAAGCGTACACGCGCTACACGACGGTGGAGGCCTTCTTTGACAAGCCGGTGAAACTGCACGCTTTTTTCTACACGGGTCATCCGACTCAAGTGTTGTTCCCCATTACCGGGCGGCACTCCGATTGGCCCATTGTCTTTCTGGGCGACGACGGCGAGTATCAGGCCAATGCGCCGGTGCTGAAGACGGTTGCCCACAACGCCGGCATGCCGCCAGTGTGCAAAAACACTACGTGCTCCCCGGCCTTCCAGCGCCCTTGCTTCACTAAATCCATCAACCCCGCCATCGCCTTTGAACTGTAGACCGGGTCAAGAATCAGCCCTTCGGTTCGAGCCGCTAACCTCATGGCCTCTTGCGACTCCGGCGTTGGCCGCGCATAAGCCTGGCCGACGTAGGTTCGCTCGACGATTGGCACGTCTTGAGGGTGAAACTCGTCCGGTTGGCCGAGCAGGGCGCAAATTTCCGAAGCCAGTGAGGCGATGGAGGCCGGGAAGGCCCGCCACAACTTGCCCACGTCAATGCCGAGCAGTCTGTGTTTGCTGTTGAGCAGGTGAAACCCGGCCATCAGCCCGGCCAGCGTTCCGCCCGTGCCAACGGCGGTGACGATGGTGGCCTGCTCGACGCGGCGCTCGCGCAACTGCTCTTCAAACTCTATCGCCGCCAGCACGTAACCCAAACAGCCAACGGCGGTGTGGCCGCCGACGGGCATGAAATAGAGCCGCTTGCCCCAGCAGGATGGCGTGAGCCGCGCCACCCACCGCGCCAACCGCACCGACTGCTCCAACGTCATCGAAGCGTCGTCGCTTTGGCCGAACGGGATGAAGTGCAGGCGCGCGCCCACCAGTTCGTTCAACAACAGATTGCCTTCCAGCTTTTTGGGGCGGGGGACGAAGTAGAAGCAGTGCGGCTCGAGGCCCAGCGCCCGCGCCCCGGCGGCCACCTGCCGGGCAAAGTTGGATTGCAATCCGCCAAACGTGGCAACGGCGGTTGCCCCTTGCGCTTGGGCTTCGCCAAACAAAAATTCCAGCTTGCGAGTCTTGTTGCCGCCCATCGCCGGGCCGACGACGTCATCCCGCTTCACCCACAGAGTCGGGCCGCTCAGTGTTTGAGTTAAGCGGGGTAGTGGCTCAAGCGGTGTCGGAAAATGCCCGAGGCGGGCGCGGGGGAAGGAGGAGAGGTGAGGAGCAAAAGGCGGTTGAGGCACGAGAAACGACAAACGTCAAACGTCAAACGTCAAACGACAGGCACAGCCCGCGAAAAGCGCGCGAACGTCACTCTTGAATGTGTTCGCGCTGTTGAATGGAGGTGAACGTCCAGTAACAGGCGAAGAGGAGGGCGGCGATAACGAAGGCGAAGCCGAAAGTGCGAACGTGATCGAAGGGATTGAGCAGGCGGTCGGCCATGTCGGCCAGCACACTGCGCGGCTGAAAGAACAAATCCCAACTGTTCCAGCGCAGGAAGCGGCCCATGTAAACGCCGAGGCCGCCCAGCCCCAGCGCCCCAAGCGCGAATAGCCAGCCGACAAGGCGGCCCAGGTACGCCCTGACCAGTGTGTGCATATTGCTCAACGAGGCAATTGCCAGCAAGCATCCCGTCCAGGCGAAGGCGGCCAGCATACTCAAGTCATACCAAAATGAAATCGGCGGGCGCTCGGCCAGATGCACAAAGTCGGTGACGAGGTAAGGCGCGTTGGGGAAAAAGACAAACCAGATCGCGCCCGGCACGATCAGCGCCCACCAGCGCTCGGGCGCGTTGCGGTGCAGGTGGGCCGCCCACAGACTGCACAAGTAAGGTATCCAGGCCAGAAACAAATTCCACACCATGAAACGGTATGTCCAACTGTGGCTGAGGTAGACGCGCCCGACAAACAGGCCAAAGGCCAGCCCGCTCGACAGCATCATCGGGTAGAGCAACTGATTGGCAAAGAAGCGATGGGTTCGATAAAGCGTCTCAAACATAGTGGTCTCCGAATAGAGGCGCAAGGATAAACCCAAATCCACAAATTTGCTTGACGGTCAAGCGATGATTTCGCGATTCTGCCAGCTTCTTAGCAACTTCTAATGCCACTTGCCCGGCCTGCTCGAAGCCGCGAACGTGCAATTTATCAATCGTGTCCTCGGCGGTGTGAACAGACAGCGAGGCCTTGCCGAGCGTGACCAGGGTAACTGCATCAAAGCCGTGTTGAGCAAACGGAATGTGATCGAACAACACGCCGGCCAGCCCAAATCGACTCAGGGGCAACCGCCTTTCGTTTCCAATTTGCTTGATGAGGCCGGTCAACCGTCCACGCCGGTTGTGCGAGTCGGCGTAATGCAACTTGCCGTCCACGCCTACGCCATCAAAGTTGAGCACGAACAGCCCGCCGCCCTCGGCCTGCTGGCGCAAAACAGCTTCGTTGTGCCGTACAAAAGCCGCCGCGCCCATCACCGCCATCTCTTCGGCGCTGGTGATCAGAATGGTCACGTTCAAGCTTGGCCCTGACGCGAAGCGTGCCGAAGGGTCGCGGCGCTCGGCCAAACACTCGGCCAGCTGCAAAACCAAACCCGCACCCGAAGCATTGTCAATCGCGCCCGGCGAGTCGTTACCTGAATCAGGGACGAGGAAGATAAGGGGCAAGCCAACGACGATCACGGCCATGCCGACGATAGCCGCCGTTGTGTTTAGCCCCAACAGGGTCAGGGCGGCAAAGGCCGCGCCGCCGCCGAGGACGACGACGAACATCATCATGCGAACCAGGAGCGGCACGCGCTGGCTCTTGGAGTCGTAGTGGGCGACGAGATACAAAGTAGGCAAAGAGGAATCCGAGTTGGGGAGGGTGGCGAGGATGTTAGAGGCGGCCTGCCAGTGCCCTGGCCAGATACCTGACAGGTCTTTTCGCGAAGTGAACCTGTCAGGCGTCTGGCCGGCAATAGAGGCGGCTTCCACCATGCGATTAAGCCGCTCAAAGAGCAAAGCCATTCCCAGAATCAGCATCGCCGCCCAGGGCGCGGCCTCTTTGCTCCCAATCGCAAGCGCGATCAACAGCAGGCTGAGTCCGACTTCGACGGCGATGGCAGTGTTGACGCCGGCAGCGAAGCGAAACGGTTGAAGTTCGACGCGGTAGCCGAAGCTTTGCAGGCGGGCAACAATTTCGCGTGCCACAACTTGCTCTTCGCCGGAGCCGACGCGGCGCGGGCGGGCGATGTCGCAGGCGTAATGCAGAGCAGTTTCGGGATTGAATGTCATGGAGAGTTTTCGCCGCAAGACGCAAAGAGCGCAAAGTTAATATTTTTCTTTGCGCGCTTCGCGTTGCGCCTTCGCGGTTCAATGGGTGTATCATACTCCTGTAAGACGATTTCTCAAGGAGCCTGCCATGCCGACTTCAATCAATATTTCGCCTGCCGAGTTTGAGGCCCGCGCCGCTAAACTGCTTGCTCATGTTCAAGCGCAAGGGTTGAGCGGCGTTGTTCTGTTCGACAATTATTACATCCTGTACTTCACCGGTTTCGCCTTCATTCCCACCGAACGCCCGATTGCGTTTGTGATGAATGCCAAAGGTGAGAAGGCGATGTTCGTGCCGCGGCTCGAAGTGGAGCACGCCAAAACCCAAACCGGCTTCGAGCGCGTGGATTGCTACCTCGAGTATCCCTACGAGCCGCACCCGATGGAGGTTTTCAGGAAGACGTTGACCGAGATGCGCGTTCTGGGCCGGAGCAAGATCGGGGCGGTGGGGGCGGATCACGACGGCTATCCCTGGGTCTTCGGCTATCGCGGCCCGACGTTGAGCGAGCTGGGCGGCGATAACGTGGTGCGAGTCGCGGCTTTCATCGAAGACTTGATGATGATCAAAAGCGAGGCCGAGGCCGCCCTCATCCGCGAAAGCGTGAAGTGGGGACATTTGGCGCACCAGCTTTTGCAAAAGTATACGAAGGTTGGCGCGACCGAGACCGAGGTAAGTCTGCGAGCCAGCAACGAGGCGACGCTGGCGATGATGGAGTCTATCGGGCCGCTGTATCGCGCGCAAAGCATGTACAGCAACGGCCCCTCGGCGGGTTATCGCGGGCAGATTGGGCGCAATGCCGCCATCCCGCATGCGCTGGCCCAGGGCAACATTGCGTTTCTGGAAGGCGACGTGCTGGTGACCGGGGCGGGCGCGCCGATGTGGGGCTACAACTCGGAACTTGAACGGACGATGATTGTGGGCCAGCCATCCGACGAACAGTGGCAGATGTTTGACGCCATGAAGCGGGCACAGGAGACGGCGCTTGAGGCGATGCGCCCCGGCGCGACCTGCTCGGACGTGGATCGGGCGGTGCGGAGGTTTTACGAGGAGAACGGCCTGATGAAATTTTGGAAGCACCACTCCGGCCACGCCATCGGCCTGCGCTATCACGAAGGGCCATTCCTGGATGTGGGCGATCACACCGAATTGAAACCGGGAATGGTCTTTACGGTGGAGCCGGGCCTGTATGCTCCCGAACTGGGGGGCTTCCGCCACTCGGACACGGCGCTGATTACTGAAGAGGGGCTGGAGATTATGACTTACTATCCGCGCGGCCTGGAGAGCTTGATCATCTAGACTCTGCCTATGACTCCTGGCCCTGTCCAATAGCACGACTCTTGGGAACGTAACATTTGCAGCCTCGCCGAGACTGTATTTCAACAATAAGGCCCGTCATCATTCTCAAGGAGAACAACCTATGTCACACACTAACTTGACCGTCTACGGCGCGGTCTGGTGCGAAGATTGCAAGCGCGCCAAAAAGTTCCTCGGCGAGCAACGTGTTCACTACAACTGGGTGGACATTGAGCAAAACGCCGACGGCCTGGCCCTCGTCGAGCGCGTCAATAAAGGCAAACGCATCATCCCAACCATCGTCTTTGACGACGGTGGCGCTCTGGTCGAGCCGAGCAACGCCGAGTTGGCTGCCAAGCTTGGCCTGCAAACCAAAGCGCGAATGGCTTACTACGACCTCATTTGTGTGGGTGGCGGCCCGGCCAGCCTGACGGCCGCCCTGTACGCGGCCCGCGAAGGCCTGGAAGTGCTCGTCATCGAGAAGAGAGCGCCCTCGGCGGCCAGACCGGCGTCACCGAGCGGCTGGACAATTTCCCCGGCTTCCCCGACGGCGTCGCCGGCGCCGAGTTCGCCGACCGGCTGACCCAGCAGACCCGGCGTTTCAACGTGGAATTGCTCCAGGCGCAGGAAGTCGTCGAGATTCGTGAAGAAGAAGAATCCGTCTACGTGAAGACGGCGGACGGCAACGAGTACGGCGCCAGAGCAATTCTCGTGGCGACCGGCTCCACCTACCGCCGCCTGGGCGCGCCCGGCGAGGACGACTTGATTGGCGCTGGCATCCACTTTTGCGCCACCTGCGACGGGCCGTTTTACAAGGGTAAGCACGTCGTCGTGATCGGCGGCGGGAACAGCGCGGGTGAAGAGAGTCTTTTCCTGACGCGCTTCGTAGATAAAGCGACGATCCTGGTGCGCGGCGAAGAGATGACGGCCAGCAAGGTTGTGATCGACAAGGTCAAGGAGAATCCGAAGATCGACGTGCGGCACAACACCGAAGTTGTAGAGTTTCATGGTGAGAATGGCAAGTTGAGCGCCGTCACAGTCAAGAATATCAAGACCGGCGCGACGGAGAAGCTGAGGCCGGCGGGCGCGTTCGTTTTCATCGGCCTCAAGCCCAACACCGGCTGGCTCCCCTCCAGCATCAAACGCGATAGGTACGGGTTCATCGAAACCAACGCCATGCTGGAAACCAGCGTGCCCGGCGTGTTCGCCGCCGGCGACGCGCGCAAGGGCAGCACCAAGCAAGCCGCCAGCGCCGTCGGCGAGGGCGCAACCGCCGCCCTGATGATTCGCGAATACCTGAAGAGCAAGTAGTCCAAGATTAACCACGCTAGGGGAGGCAGCATGACGATTGAACACGACCGACTCAAAAACGACGGCGACGCCTGGCGCAGGTGGGGGCCGTATCTGAGCGAGCGCGCCTGGGGCACGGTGCGCGAGGACTACAGCCCTCACGGCAATGCCTGGGAATTCTTCCCCCACGACCACGCCCGCTCGCGCACCTACCGCTGGAACGAGGACGGCCTGGCCGGATTCTCGGACGACAAGAGCCGCCTGTGCTTCGCCCTGGCGTTATGGAACGGCAAAGATCCGATCCTCAAAGAGCGTCTCTTCGGCCTCACCAACTCCGAAGGCAGTCACGGCGAGGATGTGAAGGAATACTACTTCTACCTCGACAGCACGCCGACGCACAGCTACCTGAAGATGCTGTACAAGTATCCGCAGGCCGAGTTTCCGTATGCGCGGCTGGTGAATGAGAATAGAGGCCGGAACAAGCACGCGCTTGAGTTCGAACTGGCCGACACCGGCGTGTTTCACGAGAACCGTTACTTCGACGTGTTCGTCGAATATGCAAAGGCAGACCCGGACGATATTCTGATTCGCATCACCGCCGTCAATCGCGGGCCGGAGGCCGCCCCTCTGCACCTTCTGCCCACGCTCTGGTTCCGCAATACCTGGGGCTGGGGGCGAGACGACCGCCGCCCCTCGCTGGCGGCGATGGGCGAGAGTTCAATCAAAGCCGATCATCACATCTTGGGGAGCTATCATCTTTATTGCGCTCGCGCCCGCTTCGACTCGGAACTTCCCGAAGGTTTGCGAAGCACCGCGGAACAAAGTGGAGGGGCGGAACCTTCGGGAAGTTCTGTTGCGCCGACTCTGCTCTTCACCGAAAACGAGACCAACACCGAACGGTTATGGAACGCGCCGAACAAAACGCCTTTTGTCAAAGACGGCATCAATAATTACGTCGTTCAGAGCCAGGCGAACGCCGTCAACCCGGAGAAGGCCGGGACGAAGATGGCGGCTCATTATTCGGCGACGCTTGGCCGGGGGATGTCGGCGATTGTGGAGTTGAGACTGAAAGAGACAAACGTCACCCGCAGGGGGCTGCGCCAACGAGAAACGACAAGCGATCCGTTCACCGATTTTGATTCAGTCTTCCGTCAGCGCCTGCGCGAAGCCGACGAGTTCTACGCCGCGCTTCAAGCCAACGTCGCCGGCGACGAGATGAAGATGATTCAGCGCCAGGCGCTGGCCGGGATGTTGTGGAGCAAACAGTTCTATCACTACATCGTCGACCAGTGGCTCAAAGGCGACCCCGGCCAATTACCGCCGCCGCGCGACCGCAAGAACGGGCGCAACCGCGAGTGGCCGCATCTTTACAACGAGCGCGTCATGTCCATGCCCGACAAGTGGGAATATCCCTGGTATGCCGCCTGGGACCTGGCCTTTCACTGCATCCCGCTGGCGATGGTGGACCCCGAGTTTGCCAAGAGCCAGCTCGACCTGCTTTTGCGCGAGTGGTATCAACACCCGAACGGGCAAGTGCCCGCTTACGAGTGGGCGTTCGGCGACGTGAACCCGCCGGTGCTGGCCTGGGCCGCCTGGCGCATCTATAAAATGGAGAAGAAACACTTTGGTGTGAGTGATCGGATGTTTCTGGAGCGCGTCTTTCACAAGCTGATGATCAACTTCACCTGGTGGGTCAACCGCAAGGACTCGGAGGGCAAGAACGTCTTTCAGGGCGGCTTCCTCGGCCTCGATAACATTGGCGTGTTTGATCGCAGTTCGCCTCTGCCCACCGGCGGCCACATCGAGCAGAGCGACGGCACAAGCTGGATGGGTATGTTCAGCCTCAACATGATGACCATGGCCCTCGAACTGGCCCTCGCCAACCCGGTCTACGAAGACATCGCCACCAAGTTCTTTGAACATTTTCTGTTCATCGCCGACGCCATGAACAACCTCGGCGGCGAGGGCATTCCGCTCTGGAACGAAGAGGACGAATTCTTCTACGACGTTTTGCATTTGCCGAACGGCCATAACCTGCCGATGAAGTTGCGCTCCTTCGTCGGCCTCATTCCGCTGTTCGCGGTGGAGACGCTTGAACCCAAACTGCTCGACGCTCTGCCCGGCTTCAAGAGTCGGCTGGAGTGGATGCTGACCAACCGGCCCGACCTGGCTCGTCTGGTCTCGCGCTGGCAGGAGCCGGGCGCGGGCGAGCGCCGCCTGCTGGCGCTGGTGCGCGGCCACCGCATGAAGCGCCTGCTCAAGCGCGCCCTCGACCCGAACGAGTTCCTGGGCGATTACGGCGTGCGCGCCCTGAGCAAGGTTCACGAGCAGAATCCGTACCTCCTTCAAGTTGACGGTTCAACCTACACCGTCCACTACGAGCCAGCCGAGTCGCGCAGCGGTCTGTTCGGCGGCAATTCCAACTGGCGCGGCCCGATCTGGCTCCCGGTCAACTACCTGCTCATCGAGTCGATTCAAAAGTTCCACCACTACTACGGCGACGACTTCATCGTCGAGTGCCCCACCGGCTCCGGCCAGTTTCTCACCCTCAAGCAAATCGCCGACGAGATTTCACAGCGCCTCATCCGCATCTTCACTCGCAATGGCCAGGGTAAGCGCGCCGTCTTCGGCGGCCAGGAAATCTTCCAGCGCGACCCGCATTGGCGCGACCATATCCCGTTCTACGAATATTTTCATGGCGACAACGGCGCCGGCATTGGCGCCAGCCACCAGACCGGCTGGACAGGGCTGGTGGCGAAGTTGATTCAACAGCAGGGCGGGCGGCACGATGAGTAAGCAGTGAACAGTTATCAGTGAACAGTGATCTGTCTTACTGTTCATCGTTGACTATTCACTGTTCACTGGCAACCGATGACCTTTCTCGATTTCGGACGCGGCATCTGCGGCGATTTGGCAATTTCAAGCACCAAAGAGTGGCTGGTGACCAATGGCATCGGCGGCTTTGCTTCGGGAACAGTCGGCGGGGTGCTGACCAGGCGGTATCACGGACTCTTGATCGCCGCCCTCAATCCGCCGTTAGGCCGGACTCTGCTCGTCACCAAACTCGATGAGACCGCCTCTTACGGGGGAAACGATTATCCGCTCTTCGCCAATCGCTGGGCGGGCGATGTCGTCAACCCCGAAGGCCACCGCAACCTTGAGCGCTTCCGCCTCGAAGGCCGGATACCCGTTTGGACGTTCGCCCTGGCTGATGTTCTGCTCGAAAAACGAGTCTGGATGGAACAGGGCGCGAACACGACTTACGTGCAGTATCGCCTGCGCCGGGCCGGCGGGCCGTTGACGCTCGCCGCCAAAGCCCTCGTCAACTACCGCGAGTATCACGGCGCGACTCACGGCGGCGATTGGCAGATGTTAATTACCCCGGTGCCTCACGGCTTGCGGGTCATTGCTTACGACGGCGCGACGCCGTTTTATCTCTTGAGCGACCGCGCCGGCGTTGCCCAAAGCCACGACTGGTATAAAAACTTCTCGTTGAGCGTCGAGCAGTATCGCGGCTTCGACGGCCTCGAAGACCACCTTTACGTTGGCGAGTTCCGCGCCGCGCTCCAGCCCGGCGAGACGCTCACCATCATCGCCAGCACCGAAGCCCGCCCCGGCCTCGACAGCAATGCCGCTTATGCCAAACGCCAGAAATACGAACAACAACTCGTAGGGGCGGGGCTTGTGCCCGCTCAGGAGGCCGGCACAAGGCCGGCCCCTACAGAGGCGGCCCAATGCCTGTTCCTCGCCGCCGATCAATTCATCGTCAGCCGCCCCACGCCCGAAGATGCAGGCGGCAAAACCGTCATCGCCGGCTACCCGTGGTTTGGCGATTGGGGCCGGGACACGATGATCAGCCTCCCCGGCCTCACCCTGACTACCGGTCGTCCCGAAGTCGCCCGTAGTATCCTCCGCACCTTCGCCCGCTTCGTGAGTCAGGGCATGTTGCCCAATCGTTTCCCCGATGCCGGTGAGACGCCGGAGTACAACACGGTGGATGCTACGCTGTGGTATTTTGAGGCGATACGGGCTTATTACGAAGCGACGAACGACAATGAGTTTCTACGTGAACTATTCCCGGTGTTGAAAGAGATTGTGGACTGGCACGTTCGCGGCACGCGCTACCAGATTCACGTAGACGCCGACGGTTTGCTTTACGCGGGTGAGGCCGGCGCCCAGTTGACGTGGATGGATGCCAAAGTCGGCGGCTGGGTGGTGACGCCCCGCATTGGCAAGCCGGTGGAGATCAACGCCTTGTGGCACAATACCTTGCGGGCGATGGCCGGCTTCGCCCGCCGCTTGAACGAGCCGGACACTTACACGGCAATGGCCGACCGTGTTCAGGCGAGCTTCGGCAAATTTTGGTACGAGGCCGGCGGCTATTGCTGCGATGTGATTGACGGGCCGGAGGGGAACGATACCTCTTTGCGCCCCAACCAACTGTTCGCCGTCTCTCTGCCCCACAGCCCGTTGAGCGCAAAAGAGCAGAAGGCGGTGGTGGACGCCTGCGCCCGAACTCTGCTCACCTCGCACGGCCTCCGCAGCCTCGCCCCCGACCGGCCCGGCTACATTGGCCGCTACGGCGGCGACCAGCGCCAGCGTGACGGGGCGTATCATCAAGGCACGGTCTGGAGTTGGCTGATCGGCCCCTTCGTCAGCGCTCACTTGCGCGTTTACAATGATCCGGCGACGGCGCGTTCGTTTCTGGAGCCGCTCCTTCACCACCTCAACGATCACGGCCTGGGAAGCATCGGCGAAATCTTCGACGGCGATCCTCCCTTCGCCCCGCGCGGGTGCATCGCCCAGGCCTGGGGCGTGGCCGAACTGCTGAGAGCGTGGGCGGCAGTGCAGCTGCCTCCTACCAGACCCTAAGGGTCTCCAAGACCCTTAGGGTCTGGCCTGAGCAAGTAGGCCTGTTGCCCTCTCTCCACAGATTGGGATATACTCTCGTCATCCAACCGGTAACGTGGGGAGATAACCTTGATTCCTAAGCACGCTAAATCAGAACAACGGATGTGGATCGAATGGCAGTAATCACTTGTTGCCGCGCTTAGCACCGCTTCGCAGTTGACGCTGCTCTGTTGCGCTCTGCAACACTCCGGAAGCCGACCGTTAGCCCGCCACAATCTCGATCAACGCACCTGAAGTGAAGCTGATCATGAAGACGAGCAAGAAAAGCGCAGAATGAAGCCGAGAGGTTTTTGGGGCACATTTGCCATGGTGGCTGGCGTCACAGCATTACCATTTGCCTTGTTGTGGTCGTTATTGTTTTCCGCAATGATGGGCATGGATTTCGGGCAAGTTCTGCGGATAGGCATATGGACTGGCATTGCCTTCGGGTTGTCATTTGGCTTTGTGATGGCCTTCTTTATGAAAGCAGATACCATTTCCATCCACATTCAGGATCAGGGAGCCTTCATGGCCAGGCTGAATGTTGGGCTTGCGGAATTAGGCTACCATCCAGAATCTCGGACTGAGAACTTCTTGACGTTCAAACCCTCATTCCAAGCCGGGCTTCTTGCAGGCAGAATATCTGTACAGATAGAGCAAAGTTCAGCGACGATAGTTGGCCCTTCGGCGTACGTCAAGAAGATGCAAAAGCGAATTCAGTAGTCGATACTATTGTTTCAGGAGCCACCCATGCACATTGACGAGACTACATTTCCAATCGTATCCGGCTGGGAAGGGGAATTGATGCGGGCCACCGGCATGTTGTCGGTGCCGGGCGAACGGCTCCCGGCGCTGAGTATTGCCAAACCGTCGTGGTGGAGCGATCAGGCTTTGATCGGCGCGGGATGGACGCCGCCTCCCAGTGGGCGGCGGTACGGCCTGGCCCGTTTTGCCTTCTCGCTGAGGCCTGCGGAACGCCAATCGGTGCGCTACGTAGATATGGTCGTGTATCTGCACGCCAAAGGCGACGGACTGCGCCCGACCATCTTCGACATGATCCCCAAAGCCGCCAAAGAAGAGCAGACCGGGATTCTCGCCGTGGGCATTGGCCCCGATTTTAAATTTGCCGCGCCTGATAATGCTGGCGTCACCCTGAGCTTGAGGCAGAGCATTCTGACTGCCACCGCCGACGGCGTGGGCGAGAACGCCGCCCACTGGGCCTTCGCCATCCGCTCGGCCTCGCCGCTGACGGGTAGTCAGATCATGTACGCCATCGTCGAACTCATGCCGGGCGTGGAGGCCGCCCGCGCCAGCCTGCAACTCGTGGCCGAAATCGAAACCCCCTACGGCCCAGTGCGCGGCCTGCTCCCCTCCAGCCAGCGGAATGCGTTGAGTTGGGTGTTGGAGTAAGAATTCCACCATGGCAAATAATCCACAGCAACCGAACACACTTGGCAACGCCAGCCTCGGCCTGGGCATCGCTTCGGCGGCGCTGGTGTTTGGCATTGGCCTGTGCGCCCTTATCGGCGCGCGGCAGGGTTGGATTCAAGTCGCAGGCACGCCGTTGTTCGTCTGCGGCGCGAGCAGTGCGTTTCTTGGAATTATCGGAGCGGTGACTGGCGCGGGCGGGTTGTTCGGCAGCAATCGCTCGAAGGCCGCCGCCGTCGTCGGGCTTGTGTTGAGCGTTCTCGCGCTGTGCCTGTTCCTCGGCGTGCTGGCCAGCTTTAGAAGGTAGCACCGCCAAAGCCCGGTAGCATCCTGAGCGGAGCGCCGGAACCACACCGGCGCTCCGCTCAGGATGCTATTTGCGTATAAATGGAGAATCTATGCAAACCGCGCCTTACGGCTCATGGAAGTCGCCCATCACGTCGGATTTGATCGTGTCGGAGAGTGTGCCGCTCGGCCAGCCGGCGCTGGACGGCGACGATATTTACTGGCTTGAAGTGCGCCCGGCGGAGAAGGGGCGCTACGTGATCGTGAAGCGGACGCCGGACGGGGCCGCCGCCGACGTGAACCCGCCCCCGTTCAACGCCCGCACCCGGGTCCACGAGTACGGCGGCGCCGGTTACGTGGTGGCCGACGGCGTCGTGTACTTCTCCAACTTCGTGGATCAACGGTTATATCGGCAGAGACCCGGTTCCCTGCCAGAGGCGCTCACCCCTGAGAAGGAGTGGCGCTACGCAGACGCGATCGTAGATCGCCAGCGCAACCGTTTGATCTGCATCCGCGAAGACCATACCGGCCCGAGTCATGAAGCAGAGAACACGCTGGCAGCCGTCTCGCTGGAAACGGGCGAGTCAACCGTGCTGGCCTCGGGCAACAACTTCTATTCGTCGCCCCGCCTCAGCCCGGATGGCGACCGTCTCGCCTGGCTGACGTGGAATCACCCGAACATGCCCTGGGACGGCACGGAGCTGTGGGTGGCAGAATTTGATAGTAGGGGCGACATCCTGTCGCCCTTGCAAGTGGCGGGTGGCCCGGCAGAGTCCATCTTTCAGCCGGAGTGGTCGCCGGACGGCGCCTTGCACTTCGTCTCGGATCGCACCGGCTGGTGGAATCTCTATCGCTGGCGCTCCGGCATCCTCCCGAAGGTTACAAACCTTCGGGAGGATGTTGAGGCGTTGTGCCCGATGGAGGCCGAGTTCGGCGGGCCGCAGTGGGTGTTCGGCATGTCGTACTATGTGTTTGCCGGTGGCAAGATCGTGTGCGCTTACGAGAAGAACGGCCATTCGCGCCTGGCGAGCTTGGATCCGGGCACGCTGAAGCTGGAGCCGATTGAACTGCCCTATACCGAAATTTGGCGCGTGAAGGCCGGGAAGGGCTTTGTGGTGTTGGGAGTCGGGTCGCCAATGGAGCCTAGCGCCCTGGTGCGGCTCGACCTGGCTGCGAAGCAGATCGAAGTCCTGCGTCGCTCCAGCAACCTGACGATTGACCCCGGCTATCTTTCGATCCCGCAGGCGATTGAGTTCCCAACCGAGGGCGGGTTGACAGCGCACGCGATCTTTTATCCGCCGAAGAATCGCGACTTCATCGCGCCCGAGGGCGAACGACCGCCTCTGCTGGTGATGAGCCATGGCGGCCCGACCGGGGCCACGTCCACGGCGTTCAATCTTGAAGTTCAGTATTGGACGAGTCGCGGCATCGCCGTGGTGGACGTGAACTACGGCGGGAGCACGGGCTATGGCCGCCAGTATCGCCAGCGGCTCAACGGCCAGTGGGGCGTGGTGGACATGAACGACTGCACCAACGCGGCGCTGTATCTTGCGGAACAGGGATTGGTTGATAGGAACAAGCTGGCGATCACCGGGGGAAGCGCCGGGGGTTATACGACCCTGTGCGCCCTCACCTTCCGCGACGAGTTCAAGGCCGGGGCCAGCCACTTCGGCATCAGCGACCTGGAAGCGATGGCGAAGGACACGCACAAGTTCGAGTCGCGCTACCTTGACAGCATGATCGGGCCGTACCCAGAGCGGCGCGATCTTTACCTCGAACGCTCGCCAATCCATCACACCCACAAACTCTCGTGCGCGCTGATTCTGTTCCAGGGTTTGGAGGACAAGATCGTGCCGCCCAACCAGGCCGAGATGATGTTTGAGGCCGCGCGAGCCAAAGAACTGCCGGTGGCCCACGTGGCCTTCGAGGGCGAGCAACACGGCTTTAGGCAGGCGGCCAACATCAAGCGAGCGCTGGACGGCGAGTTGTATTTCTATTCTAAAGTCTTCGGCTTCGATCTGGCTGAGCCCGTTGAGCCGGTGAACATTGAAAACCTGTAATCATTGTAAACACCAAGCCATCTAATCCGCCCCACCCCATCATTCTGGAGTTTCCCATTATTCTGCTGGGCGGCATCCCAGGTAGAACAACGGATTTTCCGAATTACGCGGATCATGATCCGTTCGCTTCGCGTTCGTCGAATCCGTTGTTCTAATGCAGGGTAAAATTCAGCATCACCCACATTCAAAGGAGCCCGGCCATGCCTGATGAATCCGCCGAACTGATAGTGCGCATCAATTTGGAAGATGGGGACGATGAGCAACTCGACCGCCTGACCCGCCAGTTTCGCAGTGAAGCGCGCGAACTGGATATTGAGTCAGCCGAATTCGTCTCGGCTGGGCCGGCGCCGGAAAGCACAAAAGGCCCAGACCTGATTGTGTTGGGCGCTATTGCGGTGACGGTTGGCCCAACTGTGTTGACCAAGTTCCTTGAATTCCTGCACGCCTGGTCAATGCGCCACCAAAGCCAAACCGTCGAGGTCGAAATCCAGAATGAGGAAGGGGCGGCAGTGAAAGTGAAAGTTCCGGTTACGATGTCGAAGGCTGAAGCAAAAGAGTGGATCGAAATGGTAAGCCAGAGTTTGCCGAAGAAGAAAGGCAAAAAGTAAGGGCTGAATGTCTCGCAAGTTCGCCCTGATCATCGGCAACAGCCAGTACGACGACGCGAATCTGTCGCAGCTTACCGCGCCTGCCGCCGACGTGCGCGCGCTGGATGAACTCTTGCGCGCCCCGGAGATTGGCGGCTTCGACGCACTGCAAACGCTGGCCAACCGCCCGTTTGCCGAAGTGCATCCGGCCATCGCCGATTTCTTCGCCGACAAGAAGCCGGATGATTTGCTGTTGCTGTATTTTTCCGGCCACGGTCTGCTCGACCCTCAGGGCCGTTTGTATCTGGCGGTGAAGAACACCCGGAATGACCGCCTGAGCGGCTCGGCCGTTGCCTCCCTCTTTCTCAAAGACGAAATGGACAACAGCCGGGCGAAGCGGCAGGTGTTGATTTTGGACTGTTGCCAGAGCGGCGCATTCGGGCAGGGCGCAAAAGGCGCGCCCGGCGCGCAGGCCATTACCGACGCGACCTTTGAAGGGCGGGGGCGGGTGGTGCTGACCGCCACCGACAAGACCCAGCCGGCCTGGGAGGGCAACCGGATCATCGGCGGCGTGGAAACTTCGATCTTCACCCATTTCATCGTCGAAGGGCTGAAGACCGGCGCGGCGGCAGACGAAGGCGGGCGAATCACGCCGACCCGGTTGTACGACTACGTCTTCCCAAAAGTTGTGGAGGCAGTGCCGACCCAAAAGCCGCGCCTGATTGTTTATGACCGGGAAGGGGGCGATATTGCCATCGCCCGCAGTCCGCGCCTGCCTGCGCCGGCTCAACTGCCGCTTGAATTACAACTGGCGATTAACAGCCCGTCTGCCGAAGTTCGCGCTGGCGCGCTGGAAGAGTTGGGCCGTTTGATTCGCGGCAACAACCTGGTATTGGCTTCTGCCGCTTTGGAAGCCCTGAAGCAACTGACGCGGCGGATGACAGAGAGGGCGCGTTTGTCTCACGAGCAACAGCAGGAAACAGAAGAAACTCTCTCTCCGCCAAAGACCGAACCAGCAACCGTTTCTGCGCCTGACCTTCTCGTCCTCGAACGCCCCTTCCATCTCGAACTCATTCGCATCCCGGCGGGCGAGTTTTTGATGGGGAGCGACTCGGCGAAAGACAAAGAGGCATTCGACGACGAGAAACCACAACACCGAGTCCACGTTGCCGAGTTTTACATGGGCAAATATCCAGTGACGAACGCGCAGTGCGCAGCCTTCAAGAAAATCCAGATTCCTTCTGGCAGAGAAAATCATCCAGCCGTCGATGTTTCATGGGATGATGCCGTTGCTTTTTGCAAATGGTTGAGTAAGGAGACAGGCAAGCGCTTTAGATTGCCGACTGAAGCCGAATAGGAGAAGGCGGCGCGGGGCACAGATGGCCGGATTTATCCATGGGGAAATGAATGGGATCCGAAGAAATTGAACAGCGAAGAGGGCGGCATAGGTGGTACTACGCCGGTCGGGAAGTATTCGCCAGCAGGCAACAGCCCTTATGGCCTGGCCGACATGAGCGGCAACGTTTGGGAGCAGTGCGCGGATTGGTATGGTGAAAAGGAGTACCAACGGCGCAAAGACTCTGTTGTGGATCCGCAAGGGCCGAAGACAGGAACCTACCGCGTGTTGCGGGGCGGCTCCTATATCCTCAATGGCGGGGACGCCCGCTGTGTGGTCCGCAGTTGGTACCACTACCCGCTCGGGAACTACGGCTTTCGGGTGGCGGCCGTCCCATTGTAACTCTGGACTCTGATCACTCTGAACTCTGATTCTCTGATCGCCGGGCAAATCAGAGCCTGTGGTGAACTACGACTCCAACTTGAAATCCCGCGCTTCGCGCGGGCGAAAATTTTTTTTGGGAGGAGGGCGGTGGGACAACGAATGCTTCGCAAAACGAATAAACGAATGTTGCTTGCGGGGCCAATTCGTTTACGCGAAGCGGTTGGGTATTCGTTGACAGGAGTAAGAACTTGCCCTATCTTTCAGCGGATAAAAAGCGGAAAAGCGGATGCGAGCATGCTCATCCGCTTCTCCGTTTGAACATCCGTTGAAAGATGGCTCAGCCATTCGTTTGAGTCTGAGGGAAGGTGATGAAGCCGCGCTTGTCCATTTGCGCGCCGGTTTCGGCTAATACAGCCTCAATCCGATTCGCAGCAATTTCCTGCTCGATCTCAGCCCGGTGATCAAGGTAATAGCTGATGGCGTCGTGCGCGGCAGTGGCAGTGAGATGGGGATAAGTGTGGAGAATGTCGTCCACCGAGTCGCCAGCGCGATACATCTGGGCAATCAGCCGCACGGAAATACGAGTGCCGCGCAACATCGCCGAGCCATCCGCACGGCGGAGGCAAACTTTGCACTTGTTGTTAGTGCAGTTTCAACTGACCGGATGGACTTTGCACACGCCCTGACTTGAAATGCACCCGTGATTGACAGACTCAAGGGCTTTGTTGTATAGTGAGCGGCATTAAGGAACAAACTCCGTGATCTGGTATTCGTTTAATCGCCTGATAGAAAAACAACACAACACGGCGGGTTGCCCCGCCAGCGATGTGCTGTTGGTCGCCCTTGCCCCGAGAGTCAGCCGGTGAAGCAGTTCTGGCATTACTCCGCACGGCAAGGCGCGAAGGCATACCCTTCGCGCTTTTGTTTCCGGCAATCTGGCAGGGCGCGAAGGGCACTAGAACCTTTGCGCCCTTTTTTATTTGGCAATATCATTCAGGGAATTCGATAAAAGGAGAAAGGGAACGTGGTTAACGTGCTACTGCTCAACGTCAGCAACGAGCCGCTGGCGGTGGTGAGCCTGAAACGGGCCGTCGGCCTGATGCTGGCCGACAAGGCCGATCTGATTCGCCCGGTGGATGGCCGGGCCGTGCGTTCGGCGTACACGCATCTACCCATGCCGAGCGTCATCCGCTTGCGCTACTACGTCAACGCGCCTCGCCGCAACGTGGCCTGGTCGCGCGTCAACGTGCTCAAACGCGACCACTACACCTGCCAGTTTTGCGGCCACAAACTGCCGACGCACGAAGCCACGATTGACCATATCATCCCCGTCTCTCAATGCAAGAAGCTAGGGGTGAACCCCAACACCTGGACGAACACCGCAGCCTGTTGCCGCAAGTGCCAGCAACGTAAAGGCAACAAGACCATGCAGGCGGTCGGCATGAAGTTCTACGACCGGAACTTTACGCCCAAGCGCCCGCGCGTCAACTACATCGTCTTCACTCTAGGCAACGCGCCGGATGAGTGGAAGGGGTATATCCAGGTATAAGCGGCCTAAAGCCAGCAAACAACAAACGGGCCTCCCGCCAAATTGGCGGGAGGCCCGTTTTTGCATCAAAGAAGTGAGCAAGCCTACGTGCGAGCGGGTTTCGGCTTCATTGTCACCAGGGCACGCTGAAGCGTCAGGAAGAGCACACTGCCGCCGGTGATCCAATACATGAGCTTGACAGACTCGGCGGCGCTGTCGGTGCCGCTCATCAGCCCGTGGGCCAGCGCGAGCAAGAACACGCCGAAGCTAAGATAATGGAGCAACCGCCAGAGGCGGGCACCCATTGCTTTGCGGGCGTAAAAACTCAGCCCGACGACTCCCAACAGATAAAACCCCACCTGCCCCAGTCCAACCCAGATCGGGCGATAGCCAACGCTGGCAAACGGCGTTAGCACTTGCGCCAGCGAGTAGTTGATATAGCGGTCTCCCGTCAAGATGAGGCCGTGAAAGAGGGCGAAGGCCAGTCCCAGCAGACTGGCATGTTGATGCAAGTCAAACATGGTTGGGCCGCCCGGCCAGATTCGGGCCATCTTGTTGGTGAGAGTCAGCCCGAACACCATTGACAGCCAGAGCAGGCCGTAAGCCACCAGGGCGCTGGCCCGTGAGAGATACCAGTACGCTTTGGGCGACGGGCCGAGCAAAGAAGCGCTCAGCCCCGGCAACCACTGCGGCAAGGCAATCGCCCCGGCCAGCGCGCCGGCGGCCACGGCCAACAGCATGAATATCAGATTCTGAAACGCCATTGCCGGCGGCAGAGAATCAAGTTCGTCAACAGAGGATAAGTTCGTAGCCATCATCAACTCCAGATAAAATTTTTCAACGAGCGCGTGCGAAGCGCCCGGCCATCTTCGCACACCAGTAACCCGGCCAGCGACGGGCGGGCTTCGAGCCACGCCAGCCCGGCGGCGCCGCCCAGGATGAGGGCGGCCTTCGCGGCAACTTCGGCTTCAAAGGCCGTCGAGGCGACGACGGTGGCGGTCAGCACGTCGGTTTCGGCGGGCAAGCCGGTGCGCGGATCGATCAAGTGATGCCGTTCAACACCGTTCTTCTTCCAGCGGCGGTAATCGCGCCCTGAGGTAGCCACACCGCCCCGGCTTACGAGCAACGCTTCAATATACTCTCCAGGCTTCAATGGGTCGGCAATGGCGACGGGCCACCCTCGCTCGCCCCGCGGCGGTTGCCGCACCGCCACATCGCCGCCTGCATCCACCAACGCCGGGGCGCGAGCACCCAACAGCTTCACCGCTTTGTCGGCGGCCCAACCTTTGGCGACGCCCCCCAAATCCAGCCGCACACCCTCAGGCAGTCGGATCGATCTGGCGCGGGCGTCGAGTTCGATCAGTTGCCAATGACTACATGCTAACACCTGACAGGTGTCCAAAACACCTGTCAGGTGTCCGCCACCGTTGTCAGGCAACGAGTCAAAACTTCGGTCATAGCCCGCCAGCTCCAGCGCCGGCAGGACGGTCGGCGTCACCAGTCCTTCACTGCGCCGGGCGGCTTCGACGGCAACATTGACCGCCTCCCACAAGGTTGGGCTGACGCGCATCGCGTGGCCCGCCTGCCGGTTGAGCCGGGTCAATTCGCTGTCCTCGCGAAAGCGGCTCAATGCGTTTTCCCACTCGGCAAACCGGTCTGGGATTTGGGCCAGGCGATCTGCGCTTTGCGCCGAGTCCGAATCCAGCATGGCTCGCATGTGGCAACCCATCGCCCGAAATTCAATCTGTTGCATGATGATCTCTTAGCGCGACGACTGGCTGACCGTCACCGGCACGCTCACCGACCGCAACGGCGGGGCCGACTGCGCCACACCGGCGTTCGGCTGTGGGTTGGCGATGACCGGCGCGGGCTGAACAGGCGGCACCAGGGTGGGAATGGGCGGCAGGTCGAGCGCAAACGCCGGCGGGGGCGCAGAGACGCTGGCCACGACGGGCGGCGGCGTCATCGCCGCCACCCGTTCCTTTGCCGTCAACATCGCCCAGCCGAACATCGTCGCCGCCAGCGCCCCGGCGGTGATCAACATCTTCGCGCCCAGCGCGCCCGGCGCGCCCGTCGCAGGTCGTTTGGGAGATCGCGGTTGAGCCGTCTTAGTCATCGTCGTCGTGGCCTTCGTCATCATGGTCGTCGCGGCCTTCATCGTCGTGGTCGTCGTCGTGTCCGCCACTGGCTGTCGCCACCGCGCCGTTGTACAACACACTCCCATTGTTTGCATCCACGTAGACCTGGCCCCGATCCAACGTGACTTCATAAGCCACCACGCCCTGAAAGTTGACCAGCTCAGGTTCACGAATCAGCATGGTGCCTGGCGCGACGGTGAGGGCGGTTGAAGCGGCCATGTCCGGCGACACTGCATAAGTGGCCGCCGTTTGCGCCTGCGGTTGAGGCTGGGCCTGCTGTTGCGCCAACTGCTCGGCCAGCGCCTGCTGTTGCTGATAGGCCTGTTCCAGTTGCGCGTTCGCATCCTGTAGGGCCTGCTGATACTGCGCTTCCCGCTCGGCAATGAGGGCCTGGGCATCTGGATCAAGGGTCGCCGTCGTTTCAATGGGCACGGTGACGGTCGGGGCGGCCTTGGCGGCGGCGCTCGCCTGTGTCACGCGGGCCACCACCCCGCCGATGAGCACCAGCACAAAGGATGTCAGCACAGCGGCGGTAAGAATTGCGTTTCGTTGAGTCATGAGATTTTACAAAAGCCTCCTGTTGTTTAGAATTATCAGCAGGATACCGGCCCATCTTTGAAACAGGATTGGAAAACCAGACGTTTTTTCCAATCGTTCTCCAATGTGATCCCCAATCCGGCGCGGTGGATCACACTCTCGCAGATTTTCAGCCTGACCGATGCGCTGTTCACTTCGGCGGGCGTGCCAATGGGCGCGTGAGACTGTGGACCGTTGGCTGAGACCGGCGGCCTGTTTGTTTACCAGTGTGGACAAAAGAGCGATTGATGCAGGGGTCGCAGGAGTCTTATACTGAGGGGAGGCTGGTCATTTGAGAGGAGAATACCATGAATCGCTCACGCTTTACGTCTCTCGCGCTTTTGTGCCTTGCCAGTATCTTACTAACGGCGGCATCGCCTCTCCCCGATGTAACGCCAGGGAGTATCATAGGTCAGCATGTGGTAGCAAGGGGAGAGACTCTTTACTGTATTGGGCGGGGGTATGGAGTGTTGCCCGGTGCTATCGCCCAAGCGAATGCCCTGAACAGTTCTGCTATTTTGTCAGTTGGTCAGGTGTTGAATATTCCGGCAGTACAATGGGTACCCATTCCAGCTGGGCCTACATGCTCTCCACAGTTTCAATCCCCGTTCACAGGTTCGGCCCCAGCATCCAGTAGTCCTACCACTAACACACCGGCAACGGCTACACCAATACCACCTGTAACAATCCTTGCCCCTGCTTCTGGAAGCGCCACTTATACGGTTCAGCGTGGAGATACGCTTTTTCGTATTGGGCTTAGGTTTGGGGTGACAGTTGTCAATCTGAAGGCGGCAAATGGGCTGGTAAGTAACACGATTTTTGTTGGTCAGGTGTTGGTGATTCCGGGGGGAGTGAGTGAGGGTGAGGGAGGTGATGGCGGCAATGGCGTAAGAATCGGCGCACATTGTAGGGATGGATGGACTAGCTTTTCGGTTGGCAGTGGCACTTGTTCTTATCATGGTGGGGTTGATTATTGGATTTATGCTACTCCTGTTGCGCCTTTTGGAAATCCAGCAACTCCGCCCCCCCTGCCTACATATGTTGTAGCTGAAGGTAACTGCGATCCGTCTTACCCAACGGTTTGTATTCCACCCAAGCCACCTGATTTGAATTGTGAAGATGTCTTCCCACTTGTGAACTTCCGAGTCCTACCACCAGACCCGCATGGGTTTGACGGCAATGACAATGACGGGATCGGCTGTGAAACTTAGTCAGAGGCAGTAAGGCAGTGGCAAAGTCCACTGCCTTTTGTTTTATCTTTGTTGACCGGTGGGTATGGCCTGGTTGGGCACCAGTGGCTGACAATCTGAAAGTATGACATTTGCCTATGAACGGCGGGCGCGAAAGAGTCGTAGAATGAATTTGCTTTGAGTGCGAGAGCTGGCAGATGGCAAAATCAACCTGGCCTTTTCTTGTGCGCGTTGCGGTTGTCGCCCTGCTGTTGGCTTCGTGTAGCGGCCAAACCTCTGCTACTCCGGCAAGCGCCAACACGCCCTCACTATCTGGCCGCACGGCTACTGTGAGCGAGATTGTCAATGTCGTTGAAGCGCGGGCCTCTGCCGGTGGCACGTTCATCCCAATAGGCAATCAATTCATTCTGTACGAGGGCTGGCAGATTCGGACTGGCAATGCTTCAGGGGCGCGGCTTGACCTGACCGGGGGCGCGATCATCCGCATTGGCCCAAATTCATCTCTCACCATTGATCGCATCACACCTAATCAAAGCCTCTTGTTGATAGGCTTGCAACTGGAAGCGGGCAAAATTTGGATCAGCGTGCCGGACGGCAAGCTAGAAGTGACTTCGCCAGTAGGGACAGTCACTATGCAGGGCGCTTATGGAGTCATCGAGTACGACTCTGCCGCTGACATTCTGACTGTGGATTGCATTACCGGAGCGTGCCAAGTCGCAAACAGCACCGTTGATGAAAAACTCGGCAACCTGGAGCAGATCGTATTGACCGAGGGAGGCCAGCAATTCACAAGAGGCCGCTTAGGTTTTGAGGCTGTTGAAGATTTCGTACACAATAACCCCGAGGCGGGGCAATCCGTTGTAGCAACCCTAATGGCCGCCTCAACGCCGATAGTCGTTTCAGAGACTCCCTCTCTGGTTGCCCTGTCGCCCACGACTGCACCCGCTGATACACCGTCCCCGACTCCTAGCCGGACGTTGACGCCTACCAAGACGCCAACGGCTACACTCCGACCATCGCCCACAGCTACTACCCCATCATGTCCGAGGGGTTGCACTCCTCCTCCTCCGCCTGGTTGCAACATCAAAGGCAATATCTCAATCGAAACTGGCGAAAAGATTTATCATGTCCCCGGCGGCGAGTTCTACGAAGTTACTAACATCAGTCCCGAATATGGCGAGCTTTGGTTCTGCACCGAAGGCGAAGCTATTGCCAATGGTTGGCGCAAGTCACAGCGATAAAGCAAAGGTGGTGTTCAATCTACTGCTACCATACCCACCACGCCTCATGACTGACCTCCTCGATGAATGGGAGGGGCGGGGGGAAGTTTTATGGACTCTCAAAGAACCCGATTTAGGGGAGGTGACCCATGCCTACAATTAGATTGAAACCAACTCACCTTTTGGGCCTCATGGTAACATCTACAGTAGTCACATTAGTGGCGACCATGTACTACTCTGATTTTCCTCTGTTGGTTGCCCTGCTAGTCACATCAGCAATCGGCATTGTCATATACTTGTTTCGACCTGACGATCCGAGGGCCAAGCAAATATGCGCCGTTATAAATAACCTTTATGGACTTCAATACATTGACCTACTGCATTTGTTCAGGCTTGGGTATGAAGAACAATCTGATGATGAAAACCACCTTGCTCTTGGCAAGGTGGTTGGTATATTTTTACAGTGCAAGCTGTTGCTAGAGCTAATTGAGCCTGACTTTGTGACTGAAATTTTTGGTCATAAAACAAGCAACAAACGCACCTATAAATTCGCGATAGCCCAAGCTACTATGGATGCCGCCATAGAAAATCTAAATGCACTTCTCTCAATTACTGAAAAGGGCGATACGGATAGAGAAAGTAGCCGTCTCAAGTTGAATGAAATCATTTCGAGTACAGAAATGGTGACACATATTCTTGACGAACTTGTGATTCCATAGGTTAGCAAAATAAACCGCCTCGCGATGCTGGAAACATCCTGGGCAACGGCCAACGCGATCACGGCGCGTGGCAACCCGAAGGGTACAACAGCGGGCCGCCTTGCGTCAAGAGACGTAGGCGGCTTTTTTGTTTTGGAGTGTGAGCAATGAACACGCAACCCTCTGTTGAGGATTACGACAGTATAATAGGCCTCTTCCTTGCTGATCACCCTGAGTTATGCGCTTTTGAGCGGCGACAATTAGGGCGAGCGGTGGTCTATGTGATAAGTATTGAAGGCCATGAGGCGGGGCGAATCACAGTTGAACCACCGACAAAGCAGATTCCTGACATTAATATCGGACGCAATATGACGGCAAAGATGAGGGGTGTGTACCGAGAACTTGCCAAACACGGAATAGCGGCGAGAGTGCCAGAACCCGAAGCGGAGTTGAATCGGCGTTTTCTAAACATTTGCTGGCGAATACAAAGCGAGATTGATTACAAGCTGGGAGCGGCAACGAGACAATCGGTGACGAGCAGTTCAGATGGTGAGCAAAATACAATCACAGAAAATAATGCAACACTTAGAATGAGAAAGAGACGGGCAGACTTAGCCTGGCTTTTGACCCAAAGAAAAGAGAGCGAGAGACCTTTGACTCTAAAAGGGCTGGCTAAAAGGTTTAGCGTTGCTGTGTCCACTGTAAAAACAGACTTGAAGGCCCTAAATCTAAACTTGGATGGGACCCCGCGACAGACAATATAGCCAATTGCCCATCTTGACTCTTGAACTTGACCCTTGAACTCGCGCACAATAAGCGCGAGTTTCGTTTTAAGCGAGGTGCATTGTGAAAAGAGTTGTCACTTACCTGAAAGAACCAGAGCATAGGGCTTTGTGCAAACTTGCCGACCGTGAGCTTAGAGACCCCCGCGCCCAAGCCGCCCTCATCATCCAGCGCGAATTGGAGCGAGTGCGCCTCCTGCCCGCCAATTGCACCGACGTAGGCGGCAAGGCACACTCCCAACCGCTTGAGGCGAGCAATGCCTGCCTCGCCGGGTTGGTCCATGCGGGCATCCGTTTATTCTCACTATTCTCTGCAACGATTGACCCGGCCCTCTTATTCCTGGCCGTCATCAGTCAAACGATACTGCCTGACTACCTCACTGCCTACGACATGTACATCCTGCCTGCACTGCTGTTGATCTGTATGGTAGGCTGGAGTCTGCTGTTGTCACTAATTCAACAGGCAGTCGAGCAAGCAGTAGAGGAAGCCGCCTACGAAGCGGCGCGGGCGCTGGTAGGTGAGGCGTTGGGAAGTGCGCCTCGCCGAAGCGAGCCAGCACGGCGTACCGCCATACGGCCAACGGGCGGTCAAAGAGCGGCCAGCCTGACCCAAAAGGCTGGTCCTGAGCGAAGCCGAAGGGCTGGCTCGGAGCGAAGTCGAAGGGAGCGGCGGAGTAGTGGCAATCGCCGGGCGGGGTGTGGTGGAAAGGCGAATCTCGGAAGCGGACGAAGTTCACTCTGAGGTTGCCTCCCAATAGACGCGCGAATTTTTGAGTTCCAATCTTTTTCCAATGAAGGTAAACTACCCTTTATATGGAGGCTCGATGCGCGTTCTATTGATTGAAGACGATCAACGCCTGACCCGGCTGATTAAGCGGGTGCTTGAAGAGGAGCATTTTTCGGTGGACGTGGCCCACGACGGCGAGACCGGTCTGGAGTTTGCCCTGCGCGGCGTTCACGACGTGGCAATCGTGGATTGGATGTTGCCTGGCCGTGACGGCCCCGGCATTTGCCGCGCCATTCGCGCCGCCCGCTTGCCAATTGCGATCCTCCTCCTCACCGCGCGCGGGCAATTAGAAGATCGCGTGACCGGACTCGACAGCGGCGCGGACGATTATCTGGTCAAGCCGTTTGCCTTTGAAGAACTTCTGGCCCGGGTGCGGGCGCTGGGCAGGCGCTTTGCGGTTGCTTCCAGCGACCCGTGGGAACTGCGCTGTGGCGACCTGGTGCTCGACTTGCGCGCCCACACCGCCCGCCGTGGCAGTCGCGCCCTGGACTTGACTGCCACCGAGTGGAACTTGCTGGAATGTTTCATGCGCCACCCCGGCCAGAGTCTGAGCCGCCAACAATTGCTCGATTACGTGTGGTCGTACGAGCGCGATGTGCAGACGACAATGGTGGACGTGTATATCTCTTACCTGCGCCGCAAGCTCAATGTGCCTGGCCGCCCCGATCCGATTCAGACCGTGCGGGGCGTGGGTTATCGGTTGGAGGTCGAAGATGTTTAGGGGATTACGCTGGCGGCTCACCCTGCTGTACCTGGTGGTGGCGCTGGCCCTGGTCGCGCTGACCGGCGGCGGCACCTATCAATTGCTCGATTATTATTTTCAAACCACCACCGACCTGGCTCTGCAACACGTGATGGCCTACGAGTTCCGTCTGCTCGAAGCGCCGCTGACGCCGGAACTGATCGCCGCCGACCAGGCCTGGTACGCCAGCCGCGAGCGCACGCCCCCGCCCACACCTACGCCTCGACACGAGTCGGAAGGCGAAGACGAGGGGCACGAGGAGAGCGAAGAGACTCACGTCTCCGACGATTTGGCCGTCGAGCAAGCTTTCGACGCACAATTGGCCTCCATTTTTGTTCTGCCATTAACCGCCGAGGGCCAACTGCTTTACCCAACCACCCTGCCTCTGCCCATCGCACCGGACTCGGAGGCAACGCGGGCGGCCCTGGATCGCGGCTACGATTGGCGAACCGTGCGCGCCGGCGACGGGGCGCGCGTGCGCCTGCTCACTTATCGCCTCGCCTTCGAAGATGGCGGCCCGGCGGTTCTGCAGGTGGGGCGCGCCCTGGACGATCAGGATCGTTTGCTCAGCCAACTGTTGACCGGGCTGTTAGGGTTGAGCGCGCTTGGCGTGATTCTGTTGGGCGCCGGCAGTTGGTGGCTGGCCGGCCGGTCGTTCGTTCCGGCCCAAAAAGCCTGGGAGCGCCAGCAAACGTTCATCTCCAACGCCAGCCACGAGCTTCGCACACCGCTCACGCTGATGCGGGCCAGCGCCGAGGTGGCTCTGCGGGATTTGCCTGCCCATGACGAAGACAGGCGCGCCTTGTTGGGCGACGTATTGCAGGAATGTGATCACATGACCCGGCTGGTGGAAGATTTGCTTCTGCTTTCGCGGCTGGACGCCGGTCGCCTGTCTCTGGAACGAAAAGCGGTTTCTATGCCCGACCTGTTGACCGACGTTCAACGACAAATGGGCCGGGTGGCCGAGGAGCGCGGAGTGAAGTTGGCGGCCCCGTTCGCGCCTGCCGCCGGAACCGTGTGGGGCGACGTCACCCGCCTGCGACAAGTCTTGCTCATCCTGCTCGACAACGCTCTGCGCCACACGCCGCGCGGCGGCGAAATCCGCATTGAAGCGCACCCGCGCGGGCGGCAGTTACAAATTGTGGTGGCCGACACCGGCAGTGGCATTCCAGCGGAGCATTTGCCCCGCGTCTTCGAGCGCTTTTATCGCGCCGACAGCGCCCGAACGGCGACCGGCGACGGCGGCGCGGGCCTGGGCCTGGCCATTGCTCAGGCGCTCGTGCAGGCGCATCACGGGCAGATTTCAATTGAGAGCCAGCCCGGAAAAGGCACGCGGGTGAGCCTGCTCTTGCCGCTGGCGGGCTGAAACTCCGCATTTTGCAACGCACCCGTACCCATCCCCTTCTTGCCGACCCTCGCGCTTCAAACTATACTCAGCACATCACAAAATGGCTTCGTAGTTTAGGGCCTCGCGCAAGCGGCCCGTTTTGGCCGCCCACAAGGGGCTAGGCTACAGATACCGACCTTTGATGGCTGAATTGGATCTTTCAACCTTTCGCGCCGAAGTTCGTGGCCCCAACCCGCCCTCGCTGGCCCGCGCCGCCCTGCTCTTCGCCCGCGAAATCGCCTACCCCGACTTGCAACCGTCTGCCTACCTCACCCGGTTGGATAGCTGGGCGCAAGCCGTCCAGTGGCGGCTGTCTCCTGCCGATTCCGCCCTCACCCGCCTCGGCCGTCTCACCGATTTCCTCTTCGACGAAATCGGCCTGCGCGGCAACGAGGACGATTATGCCGACCCGCGCAACAGCTACCTCAACGAAGTCATCTCGCGCGGCCTCGGTTTGCCCATCTCGCTCTCGGTCATCTTCCTTGAAATTGCCGACCGCCTCGGCCTGCCTGCCTACGGCATCGGCCTGCCCGGCCACTTTATCGTCGGCGTGCGCCTGCAGAGCGCGCGGCAATTCCTCGATCCTTACCACGGCGGCATAACGGTGACGCTGGAGGAAGCCGAGCGACTGGTGCGCGCCACCAGCGGCTACACCGGCCCTTTCCAAAGCGAATGGCTCAACCCGATGCCGCCGCAGGCCATCCTGGCCCGCATGTTGTTCAACCTGCGCGGCGTCCACATCCAGCGCGAAGACTGGCCCGCCGCTACCGCCGCCGTCGAACACCTGCGTATCCTCCAGCCCGACGCGCCAGAGCATGTGCGCGACCTGGGCCTGCTCCGCTTTCGCAGTGGCGACCTGCGCCTGGCGGCCAACCTGCTGGAGCAATACTTGATTCACGAACCGGACGCGCCTGACAAGGAGTCCATCCGCCAAACGCTGGACGCAATCCTGAGTCAATTCTCGCTGTTGAATTGAAAGACCTTTGCCACGAATGACACGAATTCACACAAAGAGCCTGTCTCTAAACCTCACAAGGTGACTGTCACCGGGCAATGCCGTGCGTGAAATTCAGGCATTTCTCTCCCCGGTGACAGTCACCTAATGAAATTCGTGGCCGATCTTTTTATGACTCAATCTCACGAGCCGCCGACTCAAACGCCAACCGGCCAGACTCCGTTCTGGCTGTCTTTCGTCCCGCACAACTTCGCCGCCGACCTGCTCACCAGCCCAACCGCAGACCCCGTCGGGCGCGAGCAACGTTTTCAAACAGTTGCCCTGTTCATTGACATCTCCGGCTTCACCGCCATGAGCGAGGCCCTGAGCAAGACCGGGCGCGATGGCAGTGAAGAGATGACGACGGCCCTCAACAGCTACTTCGCGCCGATGATTGACCTCATCCAATCCTACGGCGGCATCGTCGCCAAGTTTGGCGGCGACGCCCTCACCGTGCTTTTTCCTTACAACAGCGCCTCGCGCCAGAACGCGGCCCGCCGCGCCGTGCAGTGCGCGCTCGACATGCAAGCCGCCATGCCGCGCTACGCCGCCATCCCCACCAGCGTCGGAACGTTCCGGCTGGCGATGAAGGCCGGGCTGGCCTGCGGCCCCGCCTTCTGCGCTACCATCGGCGATTCGTCGATTCGACTCGAATACATCGTGGCCGGCCGGGTGCTGGATCGGTGCGCCGAGGCCCAGCACTTTGCCGAGCCGGGCGATGTGATTATCCACAATGAACTGATCTCGTTGCTTGGCGAGGCTGAACTGACTCCGACCAGGGATGACCGGTTTAGCCGGATCGCGCGATTGGGCCATCCCGAACTCAAAACTCCGCTTCCCTCGTTGGCGGCGGCCACCCCGGAATCGATTCGCCAGTTCACCGCTTATCTCCATCCCGTCATCGCCCAACGGTTGGAGCTGGGCGAAGCGCAATTCGTCAATGAGCATCGCATCGTCACCGTGCTGTTTGTCGGCTTCGGCGAATATGATTACGACGACGACCCGCTCGTCGGCCTCAAGCTGGAGCGCTACTTTGCCCAAATTGTGCAGATCATCAATCGCTACGACGGCTCGCTGAACAAGATTGACATGGGCGACAAGGGGAGCAAGTTCATCGTGCTGTTCGGCGCGCCGGTGGCCCACGAAGACGACGCCGAGCGCGCTCTGCGGTGCGCCCTCGATTTGATGGCGATTGAAGACGATGCGCCCGCTTTGCGAATTGGAATCACAACCGCCTCGGTGTACTGCGGTTTGGTGGGCGGCGAAGCGCGGCGCGAGTATGCCGTGATGGGCGACGGCGTGAACCTGGCGGCGCGGCTGATGCAAAAAGCGCAGGCCGGGCAAATGCTGGTGGACGATTCGACTCGCCACGCCGCCCCGCGCCACACGCTGACCTTCAAGTGGGAGCCGCTTGGCGCGCTCGCCATCAAGGGCAAGGCCGAGCCGGTGGAAACGTATCAGTTGGACGGGCTGGGCGGCGGGGCCGCGCCACGCTTGCCTGAGCCGCAGTACGCTCTGCCGATGGTGGGACGGCAGGCTGAGTTGGAGGTTGCCGGATCCAAGCTGGCGATGGCCCTGGCAAACAGGGGCCAGATCATCGGCATCACTGCCGAGGCCGGCATGGGCAAGTCGCGGCTCGCCGCCGAGATCATCAAGCTGGCTTCAGAATACGGGATGTACGGCTACGGCGGCGCGTGTCTCTCTTACGGCACCAGGAGCAATTACCTGGTTTGGCGCGACATCTTGTGCGGCCTGTTCGGGCTGGACTCGTCGTGGTCGCCGGAGCAACAGATTCACCATCTTGAGCAGGAATTGGCCGCCGTGGATCGCGCGGCGCAGGCAGCGCCACTGTCGCCCCGTCTCCCCTTGTTGAGCGCCGCCCTCAACCTCCCCATCTCCGACAACGACCTCACCCGCCCGCTGGACGCCAAAACGCGCAAGTCTCTGCTCGAAGCGCTGATCGTGGAGTACGCGCGCTATCACACCACGCTCGCGCCCATGCTGTTGGTGGTCGAAGACGCCCACTGGATCGATCCGCTCTCGCAGGATTTGCTGGAGGCGATTGGCCGGAATGCCCAGAACCTGCCCGTGCTGTTGGTGATCCTCTACCGCCCGCCGGAAATGGACGACAGCGGCGGCGCCGTCCTGCTCACCCGCACCAGCCGGGTGATGAGCCTGCCGCACGCCGTCGAACTCAGGCTCGCCGAGTTCACCCGGCAAGAGGCCGAATACCTGATCTCGCTGAAGCTCTCGCAACTCTTCGGCCCGCAAGCCAACGTGCCCCCCACCCTGCTCAAGCAAATCACCAGGCGCGCCCAGGGCAACCCGTTCTACATTGACGAGCTGATCAACTTGATTCACGATCACAACATTGATCCGGGCGATGTCGAGGCCCTGGAGACTCTCGAACTTCCCGACAGCCTGCACAGCTTGATCCTCAGCCGCCTCGACCAGCTCGACGAACGGGCCAAGACCACGATCAAGGTCGCCAGCGTGATGGGGCGGCTGTTCAAAGCCGATTGGTTGTGGCGCGTCTATCCCGAACTCGGCACGCCGGAGGAAGTCAGATCGCATCTCACCCGCCTGAGCCGGCTCGACCTGACTCCGCTCGACAAGCCCGATCCTGAACTGGAATACCTCTTCAAACACATCGTCACTCGTGACGTGGCCTACGAGAGTCTCGCGGTTGCCACACGCACCATGTTGCACGAGCAGGTGGGCCGCTTCCTTGAGCATCTTTACACCGGCAGTTTCGGCGTTCAGGAGGTCGTCGCGCATCTCGACTTGCTGGCTTACCACTATGGCCTCAGCAAGAACGTGGACAAGCAACGCGAATATTTCCGCAAGGCCGGCGAGGCGGCGCAGGCGGCCTATGCCAACGAGGCGGCCATCCACCATTACCGTGGACTGCTCCCGCTCCTCGACGACGAGAAGATTCCGATCCTGCTCAAGCTGGGCCAGGTTCTGGAGCTGGTTGGCGAATGGGACGGGGCCGAGGGGGCTTATCGCCAGACGCTTGAGCTATCCGCGAAGCGCGATGATCTCAAGTTGCAAACGCTCAGCCAGCAGGCCCTCGGCAACTTGCTGGAGCGGCAAGGCGATCACAATGCCGCGCTGGAGTGGCTCAAGCAGTCCAGGGCCGGCTTCGCCCAGTTGGGCGACTCTGCGGGCGTGAGCGACGTGCTGGAAGACATCGGCAGTGTGTACTGGCAACAGGGCGACTACGAGGCCGCCCGCGCGCTGACCACCGAGAGTTTGAATCTCTGCCGCGCGCTGGGTGACAAGATGTGCATCGCCCACGCCCTGCAAAACCTGGGCAACGTCGCCTTCGATCAAGACGACTACGACGCCGCCCAGGCCTTGTATCAAGAGAGCCTTGAACTGTGGCGCGAGCTGGGCAACCGGCTCGGCGCGGCCAGCCTGCTCTCGAACCTGGGGTTGGTGGCCCGCAATCACGGCAGTTACGAAGCCGCCCGCGAACTTTTCGACGAAAGCCTGATCATGCGCCGTGAGCTTGGCGACCGCTGGGGCATCGCCGATTCGCTCAACTGCCTGGGTGACGTGGCCAAGAACCTCGGCGCGCTCGACCGGGCGCAAGCTCTGCACGAAGAAAGCTGGCGGCTGTTTCAAGAGATGGGCGACAAGGGCCGCATCGCCGGCGCGCTCGACGATTTGGGCGTGGTGGCCTACCTTCAGCACGATTACGAGAAAGCCCGCGCCTTCTTTGAAGAAAGCGTCGCCATGTTCCGCGAACTCAAAGAGAAGCCGGACATTGCCAATTCGCTCAACAACTTAGGGTTGGCCGCCGCCAGGCTGGGTGACTCGGATCGCGCCGCCAACATCTTCCGCGAGAGTTTGACGCTGTGCCACGAACTGGGCGACAAACTGGGCGTGGCCGAGAACCTGGCCGGACTCGCCGGGGTGGCCGCCAACCTGACAGACCTGCCGGGTTTAGACCTGCCGGGTTTTGGAAACCCGGCAGGTCTGGCACGCGCCGCCCGCCTCGCCGGAGCCGTCCACACCCTCCTCGACCACATCAACGCCGTCCTCGGCCCCGCCGACCGCGCCGACTACGAGCGCCTGCTCGACGATTTGCGCGCGAAGTTGGGCGAAGAGGCGTTCAAGCAAGCGTGGGTTGAGGGGTTGGCGATGAGTCTGGAGGAGGCGGTGAAGTTCGCAGTGCGAGAGGAGTGAAGGGGACAAACCTTTGCCAGACCCGCGTCCTTCGACTACGTTCCGCGAAGAACACGCGGAACTCCGCTCAGGATGCTTCCATCCTTATCAAGAGAGTAGCATCCTGAGCGGAGCAACGGTGTTGTTCCGTTGCGTAGTCGAAGGATGCGGGCCATTCAAGACACCTCATGCCCTACGTCTACATCCTCAAATGCGCCGACGGCTCCTACTACGTCGGCTCAACCACCAACCTTGAGCGACGAGTGGCAGAACACCAGGCCGGACTCATCAAGGGCTACACCGAGTCGCGCCGCCCTGTCGAACTGGTTTGGTCGTGTGAATTTCCTACGGCCAACGATGCCTTTCTGCGCGAGCGCCAAATCAAGGGTTGGTCTCGCGCCAAGAAAGAAGCGCTCATTCGCGGAGACTGGGACGGCTTGCATGAGGTCGTGAAGCAGGAGCGGAAAACGCGAGAGGCGAAGAAACGCAAAGGGACAGAGTCGGCGTAGAGAGCCGCATCCTTCGACTACGTTCCGCGAACAGCACGCGGAACTCCGCTCAGGATGCTTGTCCGCTTTTTACAAGAGGTAGCATCCTGAGCGGAGCAACGGTGTTGTTCCGTTGCGCAGTCGAAGGATGCGGCCCATTCAGGAAATCCCATGAAACGACAGGCACTTTTAGCTTTCATTCTCCTGGTATTCATCACTTCCTGCACGCCTACCTCACAACCCACGCCCACCCTCGCCCCACCGGCGAACACTCTCACCTCCACCCTGCCACCCGCCGCCACAACTTCCTCCAACCCCATCGCTCCCGCCGGGCCGCCAACGTCGTTGCCAACAACTTCGTTGCCCACCCCTGAGCCAACGTCAACCTCGGCCCCGCCGCCAACCGCTGACGCGCAACCACCTAGCCTCCCAACCACCCAACCACCAAGCCTCACCGGTTGCCCCCTCTTCCCCGCCAACAACATCTGGAACACCCGCGTGGAGGCGCTCTCCGTTCATCCGCTTTCCGACGCATACATCAACAGCATCGGCCCGGATGTTGGCCTGCACCCCGATTTTGGCTCCGGCCTGTGGGAGGGCGGGCCGATTGGCATTCCGTTCACCGCAGTGCCAGGCGACCAACCGCTCGTCAACGTCACTTTCGATTACGCCGACGAGAGCGACCCGGGGCCGTACCCGATTCCGCCCGATGCGCCGATTGAAGGCGGCCCCGGAAGCGACGGCGACCGCCACATCCTCATTGTGGATCGCGACCACTGCAAACTGTACGAACTGTATGCCGCTTATCCGCAAAGCGGTGGAAGCTGGCATGCCGGGTCGGGCGCGATTTACGATCTGAACTCGAACGCCCTGCGCCCAGCCACCTGGACTTCAGCCGATGCCGCCGGACTGCCGATCCTGCCCGGTCTGGTTCGGTACGACGAAGTGGCCGCCGGCGAGATCAATCACGCCATCCGCTTCACCGCCGAAGAGACTCAACGCCTCTTCGTCTGGCCGGCCCGCCACTATGCTTCCGACATCACGGATTCCAGCGTGCCGCCCATGGGTGGGCGCTTCCGCCTCAAGGCTTCGTTCGACGTCTCACCCTACCCACGCGACGTGCAAGTCATTCTCAACGCCATGAAGACCTATGGCCTCATCCTGGCCGACAACGGCAGTGACTGGTTCATCGGCGGCGTGCCCGACGAACGTTGGGACAATGATATGCTGGTGGGCGCCTTGCGCGAGATCAACGGTTCCAACTTTGAGGCGGTGGATGCGTCGGGCCTGATGATTGACCCGCACTCTGGCGAAGCTAGACAGCCGTAAGTATCATTACGCGGATATCCGATCTCAAGTATTATTGCAACTATGGTCGCCTCCTCGCCCCCGCGCCGCCGCCGGTTTCCGCGCCGCCAAATCGCATTGACGGTTCTGCTCATCGCCGCCGGGCTGGCCGCCGAGTACTTCATTCTCTCCAGCTACTTCGAGCTGTCTCGGCGCTTCGACACCAGCCTCGCCCCCGCCACCACCCTCCTGCCCCAACTCTCGGCCCTGCGCAACGAAGTTCTCCGCCTGCACGCCCAAACCGAGACCGTCCTGCGCAACGATCTGCCTGATTACGAAACCCTCGAAGCGCAACGGAACAACGTCGCCACCCTGCTCACTTACTTGCGCGCCTCGGCCCTCGGACGCAAGCAATACCGGCCTGCCTTTGAAGCCCTAGACGTTTTGCTGACCACGTTTGACTCCCAGTTGGTCATTTTCAGAAGCAGTCCCTCGCCGGGCCAGGTGTCAGTGCTCACCTTTGAACTGCAACGCGCCTTCCGGGAAGCCGAAACCGAATTAGACGGCTTGTACGAGAGCGAAGAGAAGAACTTTTACCAGGCCACGACCGGAACCTTCGCCGCCGTCCGCAACACCCAGATCGTTCTGCTGGTCATGAGCGCCCTCATCTTCGGATTTGGAGTCACTCTGATCTTTACCATTCGCCGCTCACTGCAACGCGAAATTGGCCGCGCCTCGGGGCGGTTGAAAGTGGCCGCCGAAGTCGGTCGGGCCGCCTCGTCGTTCCTCAGCCCCGATCAACTGTTTGACACCACCCTCAACCTGATCCGCGAACGGTTCGGCTTCTACCATGCCTCGATCTTCCTGCTGGACGACAAAGAGGAGTACGCCGTTCTACGGGCCGCCACCGGCGAAGCCGGGCGCATTCTGGTTCAACAAGGCCACAAGTTGAGAGTCGGCTCCAATTCGATCATCGGCTACGTCACCGCTCATAACGCGCCACGCACGGTGTCCGATGTCACCGGCGACCCGGCCTACTTTCAGAACGAACTGCTGGCCGACACCCGTTCCGAACTGGCCGTGCCGCTCCGCCTCGGCAAGCGCATCATCGGCGCGCTCGGCGTGCAATCGGCCAGGCGCAACGCCTTCTCCAACGACGACGTCGCTATTCTGCAAATACTGGCCGACCAGGTGGCGGTCGCCATCCAGAACACGCGGCTGTTTGCCAACGAACAGGCCGCCCGCCGGCAAGCCGAGCGCCTGCAGGCGGCCACCCAGGCCCTGAGCGCCACTCTCGACTCGGAAAAAGTTCTGGAAATTATTTTGAGTGAGCTGCAACGCGCCGTGCCTTACGACAGCGCCTCTGTTCAACGCCTGCGCGACGAGCGGCTGGAGATCATCGGCGGCTACGACTTGCCCAACCTGCCCGACATCAAAGGCATCTCTTTCGACGCCTCCAGCGAAGATAACCCGAACGGCCAGGTTATCCGCTCGCGCAAACCGCTGATTGTGGCCGACGTGATGGTTTACAAAGGATTCGATCACGGGCTACTGGCCGAGGCCGGAGTGCGCTCGTGGCTGGGCGTGCCGTTGTTGTTTGGCGATCAGGTCGTGGGCATGATCACCCTCGACAAAAAAGAGCCGGCGTTTTACACCGAGGCCCACGCCCGGCTGGCGATGAGCTTCGCCGCCCAGGCGGCCATTGCCCTGGAGAATGCCCGTCTCTTTCAAGAAACGCAAAAATCCAAAGACGCCGCCGAGCAATCTCAGCGCGCGGCCGAAGCCGCCAACCGGGCCAAGAGCGTCTTTCTGGCCAACATGAGTCACGAACTGCGAACGCCGCTCAACGCCATCATCGGCTACAGTGAAATCCTGCAAGAAGAAGCGCAGGAGCTTGGGCAGGACAGCCTGACCGCAGACCTCGACAAGATTCGCATTGCGGGCCGGCACCTGCTCAGCCTGATCAACGACATCCTCGACCTGTCCAAGATCGAAGCCGGAAAGATGGAACTGTATTTGGAGACGTTCGAGATTTCGACTCTGATCGCCAACGTCGCCAACAACATCGAGCCTCTGGCCGCCAAGTCCGGCAACACCCTTCACATTCACTGCCCCGACGACATCGGCCTGATGCACGCCGACCCGGGCAAAATCCGGCAGGTGTTATTGAACTTGTTGAGCAACGCCAACAAATTCACCGAACAGGGCGCGATCACCCTTGGCGTTCGCCGGGAGCGCGACAACTGGGAGGCCGCCAACCCGGAGTGGGTCATCTTCACCATCAACGACAGCGGCATCGGCATGACGCCGGAGCAAATTGACCGGCTGTTCCAGGATTTCTCTCAAGCCGACGCCTCCACCACCCGCAGGTATGGCGGCACGGGGCTGGGCCTCTCGATCAGCCGCCGCTTTTGCCGGATGATGGGCGGCGACATCACCGTCGTCAGCGACGGCGCTCCCGGCCACGGCTCGGCGTTCACCGTCCACCTCCCGGCTCACGTCGCCGATCCCAAAACCCAGGCCGCCCCGGCCTTTCCGGTTGAACCGGACTTTATTTCCCCGGCAAGCGGCGCTCACACCGTGCTGGTCATTGACGACGATCCGGCAGTGCGCGATTTGATTGGCCGTTTTCTTGGCAAAGAGGGCTTCAGCGTGGTGAGCGCTGCCAACGGCGCCGACGGCTTGCTGTTGGCCCGCAAACTGCGCCCCGAAGCGATCACCCTCGACGTGATGATGCCGGGCATGGATGGTTGGGCAGTGCTGGCCGTCCTCAAAGCCGACCCCGAACTGGCCCACATCCCGGTCATCATGCTCACTATCGTCGAAAACCAGACGATGGGCTACGCGCTGGGCGCCGCCGATTACATGGTCAAGCCGGTTGACCGCGAACGGCTGATCAGCGTGTTGAAGAAATATCAGTGCGCCATGCCCGCCGACAGCGTGCTCATCGTCGAAGACGATGCGCCGACGCGCGAGATGATGGGGCGCATGCTGATCCAAGAAGGCTGGAGAGTGCGCGAGGCCGTGAACGGGCGAGTCGGTTTGCAACGAGTGGCCGAAGAGTTGCCGTGCGTCATTTTGCTCGATCTGATGATGCCGGAGATGGACGGCTTTCAGTTCCTCAACGAACTGCGCGGGCGCGAGGCCTGGCGGCCCATTCCTGTCATCGTGGTGACGGCTAAAGACCTGACCGCCGAAGAGCGCCAGCAACTCAACGGTTATGTCGAAACAGTTCTGCAGAAGGGCGCGTACAGCCGCGAAGAATTGCTCAACCAGGTGCGTGACCTGGTCAGGGCGCATACGAGAAAGGCTAAAACCAATGAGTGACAAGTCAAAAGGCATCGCTCATGGACGCAGTTAGCTTTCATCTTTCATCCTTCCGCCTTCAGCCTTTCCTCTCATAACGTCCTTGCTCCCAGTTTCGGCGGATGGTGAGGATGTCCTTGAACATCCGGAGCGAGTCGTCAACCAGCCGCACGCGGCTCTCGGAGCGGTAATACCAATTGACGGGCACTTCGGCGACGCGGTAGCCGCGCTTGACGGCGATGTAGAGCGCCTCCACGTCGAAGCTCATGCTGTTGAGAAGTTGGACGCTGAAAATGTCCTGGGCGGCTTTGGCCGAGAAACACTTGAAGCCGCACTGGGTGTCCTCGAAGCCGGGCAGGGCGAAGAGTTTGACCAGGTTGCTGAAGGCGCGCCCGATGAAGTGGCGGCGCGCCGGTTCGTTGTAGCGGCGCGCGCCCGGCGCTTCGCGCGAGCCAATGGCCACATCAACGCCGTCAAGTTGAGGCGGCAGAAACTTGGCGACTTCTTCAATGGGCATCGAGAGATCAGCATCACAGATGAAGCGGAATTGCCCGCTCGCTTCGAGCATGCCCCGGCGCACCGCCAGTCCTTTGCCGCGTTCGCTCTCGCGAATCAGGCGCAGGCGCGGATGATCGGCGGCGAAGGCTTCGGCGACGACGGCGGTCAAGTCCTGACTGCCGTTTTCGACGACGACGATCTCGCTTGTGTATGATTGTTTGTCGAGATAAGCATTGACCGCCGTGAGCGTGGGCGGCAGGCGCTTTTCTTCGTTGTGGGCGGGGATAATGACTGAAAGAAAGGTGGTCATAATAAAGATGTTATTGGTAATTGGTTATTGGTAATTGCCAATTATGATTCGCTCAGGATTGAAAGGATATACTCATCCGAAACTTTGCGCATGGCTTGCACTTGCCGCCGCTTGGCAATGAGTTTAGGCAAAGCCAGCAGTCCGGTAAGTTGGCCGCGCAGGCGGGCGCGGGCCGCAACGCCTCGCCACGCCTTCAAGGCCTCAAGTGTAATGCGCCATTGCGCGCCAATTATCTCACGCCAATGCTTGCGCCACATGCTCGTCGGCGCATCTTTGACCAGCACGTAAATGAAGTTGCGCCCATCGTAAAAACTGGCAGTTGCTCCGCCGCCGGTGGCCGACAGTTTGTGAAACACAACCGCGCGCGGCGCGAACACGGCCTTCCACCCTGCCAACTGCGCCCGCCACGCCAAATCCACGTCTTCGCAGGAAAAGAAGAAATCCTCGTCGAGCAAGCCGATCTGATCGAGCATGGCTTTGCGGTACGCCGCCGAGCCGCCGCAGGCGGAGAAGACCAGGCCCTCATCAAATTGGCCGACATCTTTCTGCCAAGCGCCCCGGTTCGCCGGGAGACCGTCGGTTCGATACAGGTCGCCTGCCGTGTGAAAGGTGTCGCGTTGATCAAAGAGTAACATCTTTGAGGCGACGAGGCCAGCCTGCGGGTGGCGGTCAAAGGCGGCGGCGACTTCGGCCAGCCAGTTTGGATCAACTTCGGTATCGTTGTTGAGCAGGATTTGGATGTCACCCCTCGCGGCCCTCAGACCGGCATTGCACGCGCCGGTGAAGCCGGTGTTATGATCCAGGGCAACAACTTCCACTTCCGGGTAGTCGCGAGCGAGCAGTTCGCGCGAGTTGTCGGTGCTGGCGTTGTCGGCGACGATGGCTTCAAAGTCGCGAAACGTTTGCCGACGCAGCGACTCGAGGCAGGCAGGCAGATGAGCGGCGCCGTTCCAGTTGGGGATGATGACGGAAAGCATGACAAGGTGACAGGGTGAGGGGGTGAAGGGGTGACATGCGGGGTATCACCTTGTCACCCCTTCACCTTGTCATGATCGCATGAATTCTTCTAACGCCTCTTGCCAGGGCCGCAAGGTGATGCCGAGCGCGGCGGCGGCCTGGTTGGCGAGGGGGGTGAACTTGGGCGGCGCCGAGGGGCGAGGAAAGTCCGAGAGCAGAATCGGCTCCACCGGCACGTGGCGGCGGCCGCTGAGTTCGAGGATGTGTTTGGCGAAATCGTAGCGCGAGCAGTAACCGGCGTTCACCAGATGATAGATGCCGTATCTTCCGGTGGCGATCAGTTTGAGGATGGCGGTGGCAAGGTCGGCAGTGAAAGTGGGGCAAGCCACTTCGTCGGTGACAACGCTTACGCCCTGAATGCCGCGCTCATCGGCGAGTTGCTGGATACGGTGAACGAAGTTGCGTCCGCCTTTTGCGGTGAGCCACGAAGTGCGGACGATGTAGAAACGGCTGAGGAGGAGTGTGGTGAATTTTTCTCCGGCGAGCTTGGAGTGGCCGTAAGGGTTAATGGGGTTAGTGCTGTCGAACTCACGGTAAGGTTCGGTCTTCGCGCCGTCGAAGACTTCATTGCTGCTGACGTAGAGCATGGCGGCGTTCGACTCGGCGCAAGCGAGGGCGACATTTTGCGTGCCGAGGCCGTTGGCGCGGTAGGCAAGGTCGGGCTGGCGGGCGGCGCCGTCCACGTCGGTGAAGGCGGCGCAGTGCAGGACCACGTCCGGGCGGGCAGCGGCGATGGCGGCGCGAGTCTGGGCGAGGTCGGTGATGTCGAGCGCGGGCAGGTCGTTGCCGGCCACCCTGAAGCCTCCCGAAGGTTTGCCCACTCTGCTTCGCTCCGGGACGCTTCGCAAACCTTCAGGGGGCTCGGCGGCCTGCCGCGCCAGCTCCGAGCCAAGCTGGCCTTTGATTCCGGTGATAAAGAGATGCATGAGGAGTTTTTTGGTACACGGATTTTCACAGATGAACACGGATACATTGATTGATCCGTGTTTATCCGCGTTCATCCGTGTACAAGTATTCTTGGACGACTTCGCGGCTGAGGGCGAGGCCGCGCGTTCGGAAGTCATCGAGGGTGGTGAGCGAGATGCGGTCGAAGATTTGGATTTGCATGGCCGAGGGCGATTGTAGCAGAGTCTCGAATTCGGCGGGCGGGAGGCCCATGCGTTTGGCAAAGACTTCGATGGTTTGGGCGTCGGCGCCGTCGGCCAGTTGGCGAGCGACAAAGTCGCGCCAGCCGCACAGGGCCGAGTCGGCGAGGAAGGGTAGCCAGCGATCGGGCCGGGCGCGGCAGAGCGTTTCGCCCACGCCGTCGCGCAGGAAGGGCCAGTCGAGGCGGTCGAGGTAGACGCGCAAGACGTTGTGAATGAAGAGCCGGTGGCGGAAATTGCTCCAGTCGGCATCGAGGCCGAAGATGGGGTCGAAGATGTCGCTGATCCACTGTTGGTCGAGGGCGAGGTGGCAGAGGTAACCGGTGAGGAAGGCGGCCTGAGAGGGAGGCAATTTAGCCGAGTCGGCTAAACCGGGGTGAAGGCGGAAGAGGGCTTGCGAGGCGGGCGTCAAATCTTTCATCGGCACGTCAAAGAAGTGAGTCGCTTCGCGAGTCTGGCCGGAGATGTTTTGGGCGTCGGGGGCGATGTTGCCGAGGTAGAACTCGGCGGCGTGCTGTTGAACGAGCGGCGGGCTGGCGGGCAGTAACTCGCGGGCCAGGCGCAGGTGGTAGAACGGGGTGGGCATGTGGAAAAGTATATCAGGTTGCGCGCCCTTCGACTTCGCGGCCCCTTCGGGAGCATCCTGAGCGGAGGGCGGTGCAGTTCCGCACGTAGTCGAAGGGTGCGCCGCTCCGCTCAGAGCTTGCCCTGAGCCTGCCGAAGGGATGCTAGAGGTTGCGCGCCGGAGATAGTTGCGTATACTTGCGTTACATCAGGAGGACAGTGGTTATGCAGAGTGGTTCGTTTCGCTTGATCATGCAACGCGGCCCGACACCGGGCAAGTCATTTGAGATAGTGAAGGATGTGATGACGTTGGGGCGCGACGTGTCGAATGACATTGTGATCAACGACGCCGAAGTTTCGCGGCATCACGTGCGGCTGACGCGGCAGATGGGCACGTTTGCGTTGGAAGACTTGGGGAGCACCAACGGCACATTTGTCAATTCGATGAGGCTGGCCGGGCAGAAGCTGTTGTCGAAGGGCGACGTGATCAATTTAGGCGAAACGGTGACGCTGACGTTTGAGGCGATCCCGCTGGAGATGGCGGCCACCATTGTGGGAAGCCTGGGGCCGATGACGATGCCCGGCGATGCGCCGCCTCCCCGGCCCGCCCCGCCGCAAATGTCCACCCGCCCGCCGGAGCAGGCCGCGCCGCCCATCCCGAAATATCAGCCTGAATATCAATTGCCTCAAGCAACACCTCAAGCAGGCGGCATGGATCGAAGGTGGGTGATTGGGGGCGTGGGGTGTTTGCTGTTGTGCTGCTGCCTTACGGCGGCAGTAGCGGCGGTGTACTGGATTGATGCGAATAATTTGTATTGCCAGATTGCGCCGTTTTTGTTTAGTTGCCCATAGGCGAACCTTCAGCACCAGTAGCGGCCCCTACACCCTCTCCCTCACCCGATCAATCACCTCCGCCGCCAGGTCGTAGCGGCTGAAGGGCGGCATGAGGTACACGCCCTGCAAAATCTCGCGCAGTTCGGTAAGCAGTTCGACGGCGATCTTCATGCCCTCTTGCGCGCCCGCGCTCCCCGCTTTCTCCATCCGCTCCCGCAACGTTTCTGGAATGAACACACCGGGCACTTCGTTGTGGAAGAAGTTAGCGTGGCGGGCGCTGCAAAGTGGAAGCACGCCAGCCAGAATCGGCAGTTCCAGGGGGCCGAACTGGTCGGCGTAGCGGCGCAAAAATTCGCGGGCCGCGCCGGTCTCGAAGATGGGCTGTGCCAGGGCGAAGTCGGCCCCGGCGGCAATCTTCTTCCTCAACGTTTTGATTTCCTTGTCCAGGTCGGGGGCGCAGGGGTTGACGGCGCAACCGACATAGAACGAGGTGGGCTGGCCGATCTCCTGCCCCGCGTGATCGAGGCCTATGTTGAAGCCTTGCTTGATTAACTTGATCAAGCCCGACGGCACCAGGTCGTATATGTCGTTGGCGTCGGGGTAATCGCCGATAGCGGTGGGGTCGCCCATCACCACAAAGATGTTGCGGCAACCCAGGGCGTGAGCGGCCAGCAAATCACCCTGCACTCTCAGCAGATTGCGCCCGCGCGTAGGGAAGTGCAGAACGGTCTCGATCCCAACCTCATCTTGAATCAAGTGACTCACTGCCCAGGCGCTCATGCGCATCCGGGCCATGGGGCTGTCGGCCACGTTGACCACGTCGGCCCCGGCCTCGGCCAGCAGGCTGGCGGCGGCCAGCAGTTTGTGAGTCGAGAGGCCCTTGGGCGGGTGCACCTCCACGCCGATCACAAATTGCCCAGCGGCGAATTTCTCGGCCAACCGGGTGGGCGCGTGGGATTCGATTGCCCGTTCTTCGCGTTCCGGCGCTGAAACGACGATTGGACGTTTTGAGGTCTCGGGCCGGGGCTGATCGAGCGCGGCCCGCATGGCGGCGATGTGCTGAGGCGTTGTCCCACAGCACCCGCCGACGATGGAGGCCCCGGCCTCCACGAAGGCCAATGCGTACTCGCCAAAATATTCGGGGGTGGCCGGGTACATGATCCGGCCGCCCACATGCTCCGGCCAGCCACCGTTGGGCATGGCCGAGAACATAGCTTCCGGCGCGGCGGCCTTCATCTGTTCCAGAATCCGCAGTGCCTGCGCCGGGCCGCTGGAACAGTTGACGCCGACGATGTCGGCCCCACAGGCGAGCAGTTCTTGTGTTGCTTTGGCGGGCGTGTCGCCCAGCAGGGTCACGTCGTCACGGGTGAACGTCATGCTGGCGATTACCGGCAATTTGCTCACCGCCTTCGCCGCCCGCACCGCTTCGGCCACTTCGCGCAAGTCGCTCATGGTCTCAATGATGATCAAGTCTACGCCGCTGGCGACCAGGGCCGCGATCTGATCGTGAAACGCGGCGTAGGCCTGCTCGGGCCTCACTCGCCCGTAAGGCGCAAGCCGGACTCCCAACGGGCCGACCGACCCGGCGACGAGGACTTCCCGGAAAGAGGCCTCGGCCACGCGCCGGGCCAGCGCCACCGCCGAGGCGTTGATCTGGCGCGCTTGCGCCGCGAGGCCGTGCCGGGCCAGCTTGTAGCGGTTCGCGCCGAAGGTGTTGGTCTCGATGAGTTGCGCTCCGGCTTCGATGTAGGCGCGATGCACCTCGGCCACGAGGGCGGGCTGTGCCAGGTTGAGGCTGTCGAAGCACTCGTCGAAGCCCACGCCGCGGGCGTGGAGCATGGTTCCCATCGCGCCGTCGGCGAGGAGGGAGCTTTTTGCCAGTTGATCGAAAAGGCGGTTGGACATGGTGCTACTCCAAAGAAAATTACCGCAGAGCTGGGAAGTCCGCGAACCAGTTGACTCTGCATGTTATAATCTAATCGAGAAGTTCAACCGCCTTTTCAATCGCCGGATCGCTCTCTACGTTCACTTCATCCCAGTCGGCATCCACCGCAACATCAGGCTTTACCCCAAGCTCGGCCAGGTCCTGCCCTTTACTCGTCTTGTACGATTGGCTGGCAAAGGTGAGATTCGAGCCGTCCGGCAAAGGCACGGTGGTGTATCCAAAAATCTTGCCGGGCGTTTGCAGGCCGACGACAGTTGCCCGTTTGGAGGCCTGCAGGGCGGCGGCGAAGATTTCGGGCGAGCCTTCGGTGTCGGGGCCGACGATGATGACGATGGGCAAGTCCTGTGAGCCGGCCACGTCCACGCCTTGCACTTGAATAGGTTTGCTGTCGGCGCGCGAATAAAACTCGCCCAGCTTGCCGTCGGCGTACAGGGTGAGCATCTCGCCCAGCGGCCAGTTGCCTGACGTGTGCGCCACCCGCAAATCAATGATGATGCCCGCCAGGTCGGTTTGTTGGCTGAGCGACTCGAGGGCCTGAGTCATCGTCTCCATCAGCGTGTCGTCGGTGGCAACGGGGACAAGCATATACAAGATGCCGCTATCGGTGATGATGCCGCCTTTGAGTGTGTCGGCGGCGGTGAGCGTGGCCCGGGTGACTTTCACCGGGCGGCGGCGGCCCCCCGGCGATTGCACCTCCAGCGTTACGGTTGTGTCGGCTTCGCCGCGCACTCTCAGCACCACATCCATCCCCTCTTCTGCCGTCACCGGCTCCCCGTCAACGCTGTAGATCGAATCGTGCGCTTTCAAGCCGGCTTGCTCGGCCGGCGAGTCTTTGATGATAGACAGGATGACGATGTGCGGCTCAGGATCGGCCCGCACTGAAATGTAGGCGCCGATGCCCGAATACTGGGCCGTGTTTTGCAGATCGGCCTGGATGCGCTCGTCGCGACTCTGATAGGCGGCGCTCTCCTCTGGCAAGGTTGCCAGCAGTGATTGAATACCCGCTTCAAACTCGTCGTCTGTCAGGCCGTTTTTGACCTGGGCCTGAGTGTCGGCATGAGCGGCGTCCCAGTTCACCGCGTCGAGGTCTTCGTAGATGTACTCTTCACGAATTGCTTCCGACAACGTGTCCAGCACCCGCAGTTGTCGCGCAACCGGATCGGAAGTGGGCGGAGGGGCAATGCCAGATGTGACCGCCTGCCCGGCGCAGGCGAGGGCGGCCAACCCCAGAACGACGAGTGTGAGTGTGAAGTAGTGTTTCATGGGTGACTCCAAAACGAAAGGAGGAATTATGAAGGATGAATAACAACTTTCATCCTTCATCCTTCCTAATTCATAATTCCCACGGCGGTTTGCCTGCTTTACCATTGAGCGAGTCGCGAATCGCTTCGCGCATTTCTTCATCGGGCAAAACGTCGGCCATGGCGGCCAGTAAGCCGAAGCAACCGGCGATCATCATGTCGCCGAAAGGCACGGCGAAGTGGGGGCGGTGGCGCGAGCCGCGCATGAGCGAACGGCGCGGGCCGGTGACGACGATTGAGGGCGGCTTTGGCATCGGCTCGGCGGCGTACAACAGCGCGCCGTGCCCCATGTCGTCGAACACGTCGGCGTGCTTGAGTGTGCCATCGGCCAGGCGGTCAATGAGCGAATCGAGTTTGGCCTGATCGATTTCACCCGTGTGATGCTCGAACACGCCCTCGATGCCGCCCGGCCCCATTCGGAATGCCAGCGTGTGAAAGTTGCCGACGTTGCAAATGATGACCTGCTCGCACGCGGTGGTTACCGGATCGAAGGTGGCCCCTAGCACTGCGGCGGGGGCGGTGTCCATGACGACGAGCGGAGCGAGCGGAGCGAGTGGGGCGCCGCCGTTGCTGTGGGAGGCGGCCACTGCCTTGAGGCGGGTCATAATCGGCGGCGTGTTTGTAGAAAGATAGGCAAATGCCGAGAGGCGGTTGAGGGCACGGATGCGCTGATCGAGATAGTCGAACCGGAACTGGCGGTCGGAGTAGCCGGGTGGAGAATCGCCGTGATCGAACACGGCTACGCCAATCGCGTCCGGGGTCAGAGTCACGCCAAACGTGGCAAAGGCGGTTGCCAGGGCGGGCAGGTCGAAGTCCTTCAGTTCAATGCGCACCGCGTCGGGCAGGGTGTCGGCTTCGTCGTCGTCAATCAGGTGCACGCCCATTTCATTCTGCACGTAGTCGAGGTCGTCGTTGAAGGTGCGGGCGGCGCCGGGCGTGGCGTAGAGAGTCAGGCCGGCGCGGACGTGGTCGCGGGCCGCCCACTGGCTGGGGCCGCCGCCCATCATCACTCCCGTGAGCAGGACAGCTTCGCCGCGCGCGGTGGCGTCCCTGAGTCGCTTGTGGACGATCATCGTCGGAGATGGCATAATGAGTTTGAAGCCATTCTCGATGTCGAGCGCCGGGTCGAAGAGGAAAACGTCCTGAGTGCCGGTGCCGATGTCTACGGTGAGAATCTGCATGGGTGTATTATAAACCTGCTAACTTGACTGTTTTCATCTAGTTTTAAGTGAGCTACCAAATTTGTGAGGAGGCCCCAATGAGCGATATTGGCAAAAACCTGGAGAGAGATGTCCGCGAGTTGATTTCGATAATTAAAGAGGCGCTGGCCAGCCTGCAAAAAGGTGGCGAGCGGGTTGGCGACAAGCCGAAGCCGGTGCAGAAGAATGTCTCTCTCATCATTTTCAACCCGACTGTTCCATCTGAGAATGGCCGCAAGCTGTCGGAGGTGATGAAGTGGGGCGACCCCGACGAGTTGACCGAGAAGTATATTGCCGATGTGCAAGAGGCCAGCTACGGCTACGTCACTTACAACGTCGTCGAGCGGATCGAGACGGACACGTTTCCGGCCAAAGAGGACGGCTTCGTTTACGACGCCGACGAGTACGTGAAATGTGTTCGCCAGGGTTCCGGTTTCCACGACCCGGACAAGGTGGACTACCAACGCATCCTCGAGCAATTTGACATCGCCGAGAAAGTCAATGAGGGCAAGATTGACGAGGCCTGGCTCTTTGCGTTTCCTTACGCCGGTTTCTACGAGTCGATTATGGGCGGGCCGGGCGCGTTCTGGTGCAATGCGCCGCCGCTTGAACACAGGGCAGGGACAAGCCCTGCCCCTACAAGACGTTTCGTGATCATGGGCTTCAACTACGAGCGCGGCGTGGGGCAGATGCTTGAGGCCCTGGGGCATCGGGCTGAGTCGATCATCAAGCGCACTTTTCGACACAAGAGAGGCGACGACAACTTATGGGAGCGCTTCACCCGCTACGACAAGACCCACCCCGGCAAAGCAGAAGCGGGCATCGTTCACTACGCGCCCAACAGCCTCAAGGACTACGATTGGGGCAACATGGCCAAAGTGAAGACTCGCTACCCCCTGTGGAAAAACTTCCCCGACCTGGAAGGCGTGCCGATTGAAGCCGACGCTTCGCACTGGGGCAGCGGCGACACCCGCGAACACCACATGTGGTGGTTCAAGCTCATGCCGCACATCACTGGCTCTGGCAAGGGCCTCTCTTATAACTGGTGGTCTTATATCATTGACCCGAATCTGGTGAATTAGGGGCCAGGGAGGAAAAGGCGCCGAGTGAGCGTGTCATCTGATATTCTCATTTGGCATTTAGGAAGATGCGCATATAATAATTGTGCAGAAGGTCACACCTGAGCCCAGTATTGCACTTAGCGGACTTAGGTTGGAGGAACTCCTTGGAGATAGAAATTTTCACCTTATGCGATGCGGCGGCGGACTATCAGGGCCGTTTGAATATTCTGGGGGTCTTTGATACGATCTTCGCTCCTCAGATGCCAGCTAGACACCCTTTTTGCTCGGTAGCATTGCGAATACGTTTTCAAAGAACGGAACGTGGCCAACATCAGCTGACATTGGATATTGTGGACTATGATGGTAACTTGGTAATACCTTCTATCGAAGGTGTTTTTGGCGTTGAGATACCTGGCAATTCACAAATTGCTTCAGCCAATCTAGTCCTAAACTTGGGTCAAATGCAGTTCACTAACTACGGCGAATATGCAATAAACCTGGCTATTGACCGCAGGCAAGAGGCATCACTGCCGTTTTGGGTCAAGGAACACCCTAAAGGTTGATGGAGTAAGGATTATGCCACAGAATACAACAGGTGTAACCACAAATGGTTTAGCAACCCTTGACATCTCTAAAAGGAACGAAACCGAACGTCATTGGGGGACGTTTTTGACCGATCCGAGGACGGTTGCTTTGTCTTCTGCTGTGCTTCAGCATGAACGCATTACAGTTGATCCGAACATTCTCAGCGGTGAGCCGCACGTTCGAGGAACACGTATACCTATCGCTGTGATTATGGATGGTTTGGCCGAAGGGTTAACGCCCGAGCAGTTGATGGAGCATTATCCGCGTTTGACGTTAGAAGATATTCGGGCGGCTTTGGAGTATGCTGCGGCGATGGCGCTCTGGCCGGGGGATTGAGTGAAACGTGAAGTTAAAACTGGACGAGGGTTTGTCGTATCGGCTCAAGCCGACATTGCAGGAGATGGGCCACGACGTAGATACAGTAGTTGACGAGGGGCTGAAATCAGAGGACGACGCTGTTTTAGCTGATATTGCATATCAGAACAAACGTATGTTGTTTACCCTGGACAGAGGCCTGGGTGACGTGAGGCAATATGCGCCGGGAGAGCACCCAGGTATCGTTGTTTTTCGGCTCAGCTTCGCTGGGCCAGGAACGGTGAGCCGGTTCATCGAGGAATTTGCCCGCAATCAAAACTTGGATGAAATGGCCGGTTGTGTGGTGATTGTGGAGCCGGGCAAAGTGCGTATCCGACGAAAGGAAGATGACAGCGAAAATAAAACTACTTGAAAATCTCTGCCAGCCTCTACCGCCCCAACGCCGCCAGCATCTCCTCCACCCGAGTGAACTTGAGACGCGGACGGCCCTGCGCTTTGCCGTTTGACAGTTCCAGTTCGTCGAGCTTCAGCCAGTCGGCGAAGGTGACGTGTTGCGGCTGGCGCTGGCGCACCAGGGCTTCGGCGGCGGCCACGTCGGGGTTCGTGGGCTGTAGCACCTGGCCGACTGCCAAATCTTCCAGCATGTTGTTCACCGTTTCAATCGAGTCCGGCTTGTTAGTGCCGATGACGCCGCTCGGCCCGCGCTTGATCCAGCCCGAGGTGTATTCGCCCACGCGCGGCTGTTTGCTGTCGGGGTCCATCACCCGGCCCTTTTCGTTGAGGATGACGCCCCACTTGTCGTGAAACGACACGCCCGGCAAGGCCACGCCCCGGTAGCCCACCGAGCGGAAGACGAGACTGACGGGAAGTTCTTCAAACTGGTCGGTGGCTTTGGGGCTGATCGTTCCGGCCTCGGTGGCATACAACACGTTTTTCACCAGCCGCATCTTCACCACGCGCCCGCTCTCGTCGCCAAACAGTTCAACCGGCGAGACCAGGAAGCGGATGGCCAGCTTGCGCAACTTGCCATCCGGCTTGCGCAAGGCGTAGCCTTGCAGAATTTCCACCTTCTTCGTAGTGGCCCGATCTTTGGTTCGTTCAATCTCGGCCTTGCTCAACGCATCCAACTGCACTTCTTCGGGCAGGGTGATCGTGTCGGCGTCGGCCATCTCGCCAACTTCTTTGACTTCGGGGTTGGTGAAGGCGGCTTGCGCCGGGCCGCGCCGCCCGAGCAAGTACACTTCCCTGACCTTGCTCTGGCTTAACGCTTCGAGGGCGTGAGCGGCGATGTCGGTGGCCTTGAGTTCTTCCGGCGTGCGGCACAGGATTCGGGCCACATCAATGGCCACGTTGCCCACGCCCACGACGGCGGCCCGTTCCTGTGAAAGATCGAATTGGTAATCGCGATAATCGGGGTGGCCGTTGTACCAGGCCACAAATTCGGTGGCCGGGTGACTGCCCTTGAGGTCTTCGCCCGGAATGCCCATCTTGCGATCGGTCTGGGCGCCGGTCGCATACAAAATCTGATGATAGTGCGCCCGCAAGTCCTCGAGGCAGACGTGCTTGCCAAATTCGACGTTGCCGTAAAAGCGGAAGCGGGGGTTGGCCGCCACTTGCTCATAGGCCTTGGTGACGGTTTTGATTTTTGGGTGATCGGGGGCGACGCCGCCACGCACCAAGCCGTAGGGCGTGGGCAAGCGGTCGAACATGTCCACCTCGACGGCCAGGCCGCCCTGTTTAAGCAGGTGATCGGCGGCGTAAAAGGCCGCCGGGCCGGAGCCGACGATGGCGACTCGCAAAGGGTTGGTTTCAGTACCGGGTTGGGTCATTGAAGGATACTCTCATAAAACTATAACAGCCATGCCAAAGATTGGTCAAAATACAGTCAACGTTCCTAGCCCTGGCTGATTTGTGTTTGCAGGGTGTCAATTTCGCCTTCGTATTCCTCGAGGAGGGCTTTGACCACATCGCCAATCGAAACGATGCCGGCCAATTTGCCCTGCTCCAGGATCGGCAGGTGGCGGAAACGGCGGTCGGTCATGGACTGCAAAACGGCTTTGGGATCGTCTTGGGGCGTGCCGGTGATGACGTCTGGGATCATCACCTCGCTCACCGGCAGAGTCAGGTGAATATCTTTTTCGGCGGCCTTGCGGACGATGTCGCGCTCGGAGATGATGCCGGCCAGGTTGCCCGACCCATCCACGACAACCAGAGCGCCGATCCGGTGCCCGGCCAATAAGGCAACTGCCTCTTTGAGAGTCTGCTCAGGGTGGATGGTGATGACGGTGGCGCCTTTGGTGGCAAGAATGTTGCGGATTTTCATCTCGGTTACCTCCTCAAAAAGTGTGCCAGACGAGAGTCCGGCGAGATTATAGCGCGGGTGAGGAAGGTCGAGCGAGGGAAAAAAGCAACCTTCCTGGGGTGACGAAAGGCAATTTTTTGATTACGACTCGGCCTTCATCACGTACAAAAACAGTCCAAACACGATCACCAGCACGCCTATCAGCACCCCGGTGCTTTGCCACAGGCCGAAGACGGGCAGGCTGTCGGGGATGTTGTGACTGCCGATGCCAAGAATGTCGGCCAGGGCCGAGACACAGCACAGCACGTAGCCGCTGGCAATCAGCCGGACGCCGATGTCGTGCCTCAGCCGCCGCTCGCGCGCCCGGAGGCGGGTGGCGTAAGCGTAAACATAACCGCCCAAAGTCATCAGGCCAATGCCAAACAGGAAGGCAAAAATTTGGACGATGCCAAATCCTGGGGTCAGGTTGAGGCGGACAATATCGGGGAAGATGCCGATGACAAAGACGAAGAATCCGGCAACAATCAGGGCGATGGCCGCCCGGGGAAGACGGCCATTTTCTAAAGAAGGCCCGGTCATGCCGGAAGTCCCCGTCTCAACATATTCAGCCAGTTACCGCTCATCACCTTTTCCACCTCGGCCTCGGCGTAACCGCGCTCCTTCAGCGCCTTGCCGATCAGGCCCAGGTCGGCCACGGTGTCAATCTCTGCCGGGACGCTCTCCACGCCGAAGCCGCCGTCAAAGTCCGAGCCCAGGGCAACGTGATCGGCGCTGCCGGTGACCTGGCAGACGTGATCGATCATCGCCGTGACGTGAGCCAGCGTCACGGCTTGCTTGCCTTCGTCCGGCGTCCACCCTGCTTTGAGGAAGCGATTGAAAGGGACAACGCCGGCCACGCCGCCGCGTTCAGCCAAGCGGCGGATCATGTCATCGGAAAGGAAACGTTCGGGGCGGCGGGGTTCGCCTTTGAGGGCGGCGCGGGGGTTAGCGTGCGACGCAATTACCGTTCCTTCAAAACGGTCGAGGGCTTCGAGGAATGAGTCGTCGGAAGCGTGTGACAGATCGAGAATGAGGCCGAGGCGCGCCATCTCGTCGAGCAGTTGGCGGCCCTCGGGTGTGAGCGGGCCAGGTTCGCCGGTTCCGCCCGCGTAGCGGGTGCCGGCCCAGGCCAGGCCCACAATGCGCACGCCGCGCTCCATCCACCACTCGGCCTCTTTAGGTTCGCGGATGGCGTCCGCGCCTTCCATCAGGGGCACGAGGCCGACTCGCCGCCCTACAAGACCCGGCAGGTCTGTGAGACCTGCCGGGTCTTTCTCAATCCACGAGGCCAATACCTGGTCGAGATCGCCGCGTCCGCCAATCACCCTGAATTGTTGGCAGTCGTCCGCCAGCCGGTGGTAGTAATCGAGTTGCTGAGAGTAAAGGCGATGTGCTTGCTGAGAGTCGGCGTAAGTCAGCCGGTCCCACTCGCCCATTTTGTGGCGGGCAGGCGCGGCGTAGAGGGTGCTGAAGATGACGGCGATGTGGCCGAGCAGGTAATCGCCGAGGCCGAGGAGAGAGTTGCCGTTGTGTGACGGGGCCGAGTTGTTCTGTTCGGCCAGGCGGATGGCGAGCGCCGATTGGGTGTAGTCGCGCCCGAAAGTCAGGGCGTTCCAGGCTAAGTCCTGGTGGGCATCAACGATGATGTTTGTAGTCATGGCGCGGATAGTAGCCGGAGGGAGAGGCATTGTCAAGCGTAGGACCTGACAGGCCTGGCCCGGAACTTGTTTGGGTGACGGGGGTTTCATCTTTGAGCTTTCGTGCTAACCCGCTTTGGGCTATATTACCCGGCATTCCCACCTCTGGAGGCAATCATGGCAACTGCATCAATGGCTATACCTGTCAACGACCGACGAGAGATTTTTGGCTGGACGATGTACGACTGGGCCAACTCGGCCTTTAGCACCACCGTGATCACCGTTTTTCTTGGCCCCTATCTCACCAACTTGGCCGAGAACGCCGCTAATGCCAATAATGCCAATGGCATTATCTTTACCCTGCCTTTGTTTGGCGGCGTCCGCTTCGACTCCTTGTTCACTTACTGCGTTTCGATTTCGGTGCTTCTGCAAGTGCTCTTCCTGCCGGTGTTGGGGGCTATCGCCGATTACTCGCACTTGCGCAAACGGATGATGCAGTTGTTCGCCACGATTGGCGCAGTGGCGACGCTGGCCTTGATTTTCCTCGTTCAGGACACCTATCTGCTGGGTGGCTTGCTGTTCATCATCGCCAACCTGGCGTTTGGGGCAGCGGTTGTGTTTTACAACGCCTACCTGCCAGACATTGCCAGCGAGGACAAACGGGACAGCGTCTCGTCGGCAGGGTTTGCGTTGGGCTACGCGGGCGGCGGTCTCTTGCTCCTGCTCAACCTGGTGCTGTTCTCGTTGATGGAAGATGGGGCGCTGGCAGCCCGCATCTGCCTGGCATCGGCAGGGGTGTGGTGGTTGCTCTTCTCGCAAGTCACGTTCTTCACTCTTCGCCCGCGCCACGCGGCCAAACCCCTGCCGCCGGGCGAAAATTACCTCACCGTCGGCTTCAAGCAGTTAGCCAGCACCTTCCGCGAGGTGAACAAATTCCCGGAGACGGTGCGCTATTTGATCGCTTATTTGTTTTTCAACGACGGCATTCAAACGGTGATTGTGATCGCGGCCGTGTTCGCCGCTGAGGAATTGGGGATGGATGCCACTAACCGCATCCTGGTGATTTTGATGATTCAAGCTGTGGCTTTCTTTGGCGCTTACCTCTATGGCTGGCTGGCCGGGAAGATGGGCACGGTGCGGGCGCTCATTACCAGTCTCATCATCTGGTGCGTGGTGGTTGTTTACGCTTATGCTGGCATGAAGAGCACGGCGATTGTGTCGGGGTTGAACATCGCTCAACGTGAGTTGGAATTCTGGTTGCTGGCGTTTGTGGTGGCGTTGATTTTGGGCGGAAGCCAGGCCCTCAGCCGGAGTATTTTCTCGCAGATGATCCCGAAGGGACGCGAGGCCGAGTTCTTCTCGTTCTATGAAGTCAGCGAGCGCGGCACGTCGTGGATGGGGCCGTTTATCTTTGCGCGCGTTAACGACATCACCCGGAGTTTCCGCACCGGCATCCTGTCGCTCATCGTGTTGTTCGTGGTGGGGCTGGGGATATTGGTGACGGTGAATGTTCCACGGGCGATTAAAGAGGCGCAGGCGGCGAGTGAAGCCGCATACACCTGACAGGTCGCTTCGCGGAAACCCGTCAGGTCTGTAAGACGAACGGCACGCGCAGACCGCCGTTTTCAATCATCAGCGGCTCGCCAAAAGCGAGCCGCGTTTGTTTCGCCAGGGCCATGCTTCCGGCGATGATGCCGACTCGCCAGCCCGGGCATTTTTCTGTCATCACCTTCCCGAACTGCGCATACAAATTTCTCACATCGCTTCCGACCCGTTCCCCGTAGGGCAGGTTGCTGATCAGCAGGCCGGGCGTGGGCGGCGGCTGGATGGCCGAGAGGGGGCGAACGCTGAATTGAATAATGTTGGCGATACCGGCGCGTCTGGCGTTGGCTCGGGCGGCGGCAATCGCGCCCTCAGCTCGATCCGAGGCCATGATGATCGGCTTGGAGTCGTTGATCGCCGCTCGTGCTTTCTTCAACTGCTCGCCCCACTCCTGGGTGTCAAAGTTGGCCCAATCAATGAACGCAAAGCGGCGGTTGAGGCCGGGGGCGACGTTGCGGGCTATGAGCGCCGCTTCGATGGCGAACGTGCCGGAGCCGCAAAAGGGATCGAGCAAAGGTTGGGCCGGGTTGTAGTTGGCGTGAAGGAGGAGCGCGGCGGCCAGCGTTTCACGCAGGGGCGCTTTGGCTGTTTGCAGACGGTAGCCGCGCTGGTGCAGGTGCGCGCCCGAACTGTCGAGGCTGACGGTGCAGTGGTCGTGATCGAGGCGGACAACGACAAGTTGATCCGCAGATTTCGCAGATGGGCGCAGATTTTTTGAATCCAAATCTGCGGTAATCTGCGTAATCTGTGGATATGTTTTTTGGGGGATGGATTCCGCGACTCGCTCGGCGACGGCGTCGGAGTGATAGAGCTTGGATTTGTGGCAAGTGGCGCGAACGGCGACGGGCTGGCCGGGGTGGAGAAAATGCTCCCACGGCAGGTCGGCGGTCTTGCGGCGCAATTCGTCGAAGGCAACGGCTTGAAACTCGCCGAGCCGGACGAGCACCCGGCTGGCCGTGCGCGACCACAAATTGACTTTGTAGAGATGGCTGAGGAAACCTTCAAACTCCACGCCACCCGGCACAGGGCGCGGGTGGTTGACGCCGAGCGCGAACAGTTCGGCGCGGGTGAGGTCTTCGAGGCCGGGTGGGGTGACGGCAAAGAGGGAGAGGCGGGATGGCAATTGCAGTTATATAGCGACCGGCGCGTAGACTTCTAGCCGCGTTTTCTCAAAATCGGCGGCCCGGCCGGACAGCATACGCACCAACCGATACACCCCCCCCCCGTGATCCACCACATACAACTCCCCGTTCACGTCTTCGCCAAAGGAGCTGATGTTGAAGTCGGTATCCATGAACACGCTGCGCTCCCACGTGCCGTCGGCCAGCGGCGTCAGGCTCCAGATGATGCCGGAGCAGTAGTCGGCAAAGAAGTAGTTGCCGGTCAGTTCGGGCAGGGCTGCGCCGCGATACACGTAGCCGCCCGTCACCGAGCAACCACCTTCGGCATGTGAATATTCGGCAATGGGTGGCACGACTAAATCTGCCGGGCCGTCGGAATAACGGTGTGTGCCCTCGAAGATATTCCAGCCAAAGTTGGGGCCGGGTTCGGCCAGGGCCGAGGCCGGAACCGAGTCGATCTCTTCCCACGCGCCCTGCCCCACGTCGCCGATGAACAAGTCGCCCGTCAGCCGGTCGAACGAGAAGCGCCACGGGTTGCGCAGGCCCAGCCCCCAGATGAGGGGCTGAGTAGGATTGCCATCCACGTCCAGCCGCAACATCTTGCCTAAAAACGAATAGGGGTTTTGGCCGTTGCCTTGCGGGTCGCCCTGACTCCCGCCGTCGCCCATGCCCACGTAGAGCAAACCATCGGGGCCAAAGGCTAGGCCGCCGCCTTTGTGATTCCGGTAAGGCTGGTCAACGGTGAACAGGGTTTCTGCCGAGTCGGGGTCGGCCACGTCCGGGTCGGCAGAAACGGTGTATCTGGCGACGACGGTATCCCCGTTGGCGTCGGTGTAGTTCACAAAGAATTGGCCGTTCTCGGCATAGTTGGGGTGAAAGGCCAGGCCGAGCAGGCCCTGTTCGTTGGCCCGGTCGTTGACCAGTTCGTCAATATCCAAGAACGGTTGGGCAAGCAGGCGATCGTTGATCGCCAATCGTATCTGGCCGGACTGTTCGAGGATGAAAAGACGGCCGTCGCCGGCGTGGGTGAGAAGAGTCGGGCGATACAGACCGGCGGCGGCAAGTTGGAAGTCGCAGCAAGCGCCGTCGGGGATTGTGGGGGAGGAGATGGCGGGAACGGGCGATGGGGAGGCGGTGGGAGTGGCTGGGGGTGGTCGAGTCACGGACGGGGCAACCGTCGGCGCGGGCGCTGACGCGAGAGTCAGGGCTGGGGGAACCAAAGTCGGCTTAACCGCAGCAGTCGGCGAGGCAATGCAGGCGGCCAACAGAATCGCCGCTAGCAACAGATGGAGTCGTTGCATGAGTCAGGATCCTATAAAGTTTTTTGCATCCACACCAGGGATTGGGTTGGGCGGAAGCCAAGTTCACGCAAAGGTGCTTCAGCCTGGTCGAAGGGGTAATCGAGCCGAACCGGCCAGTGCCGCCCGTGCAATCGGCGCACGGCGGCAATCAGCATGGGGCGCTCGAGGCGGGTTTGCCAGTCGGGCCGGATGAGGAGGTCAATGTGATCGACCGGGCCAAACATCAGGCTGAGGCGGAAGAGGCCGGCGAGGCGGCCTGAGGCCGAGTCGACAGCCGCCCAGCGTTCTTCGCGCCGGCCGGAGAACAACTGCATCAGCCAGCGCCGCCACGAGGGCTGCCACTCAGCCAGGCGCAAGGGTTGCGGCCAGAGAAAACCTTCGGGCCGGAACCTTGAGGCAAACTCGAAGCTCGATACCCATTCTGTCGAACGTTCGGGGCGAATTTCGACGCCGGGCACGGACAGGGGTTGCGGTTGAAAACGGCCCACACGCTCCCACACCGTGCGAGTAGTCACCAATTGAAAACCGAGCGAGTCGTACAACTGGCGCGCGCCCATGTTGTCGTGGTTGACTTGCAGGAGGGCGCGGGTAGCGCGGTGTTCAGCGGCCAGGCGCACGGCAGCTTCGGTGAGGGCGCGAGCGATGCCCCGCCGCCGGTAGTCGGGGTGGATGGCAACGTTGGCGATGAGCCAGGCCTGGCGATCTGCCTCGGCGGGTTGGGTGCTCACATTGCCGACCAGGCGGCCATCTTCCACCCACACGTAGCCAAATTGCCAGGCCGGGGCCACCGAGCCGACGATCCACTGCAAGAAGCTGGAGCGCGAGAGCATTTGCATTTCGCGCATGGTCCCGCGCCCGCCGGCGTCGAGAGTCTCGCCGAAGCAGAGTTCCATCAAGGTGGCAATGCGGCCCAAGTCGTGCCGCAAGTCAACCGGGCGGAGACCGGAGCTGTTTTGCTGGTCGAGTTGGAGTGTGCCGGCGGCCATGAGGTTTATTTTACCTTTGACCGTGAAAAAAAGCCGCCGGATTTCTCCGGCGGCAGGTGGGTGATAGGTCAGGGTGGCCGTCTTTCATGTCAGATAATCGCGCAATTGCCTGCTCCGGCGCGGGTGGCGCAGGCGGCGCAGAGCGCGGCCCTCAATCTGGCGGATACGCTCGCGGGTGAGGCCGAATTTCTGCCCCACTTCTTCGAGTGTGTAGGCGCGCCCGTTTTGCAGACCGAAGCGCAGGCGCAGGATGCGGGCCTCACGCGGCGGGAGCGTGCCCAGCACTTCTTCCACCGTTTCGCGCAGAAGGTTCTGCTGGGCGCTCTGGGCGGGCGAGGGGGCGTTGTCGTCTTCGACGAACGAGCCAAGCTCGTCGTCTCCATCTTCGCCCACCGGCTGTTCGAGCGAGAGCGGTTGCCACGACACCTTCAGCATCCACTGCACCTTGCGCGGCTCCACATCCAGTTCGTGGGCAATTTCTTCAGGCGTGGGCCTGCGGCCCAGGAACTGTTCCAACTCGCGGGCCACTTTATAGAGGCGGCGGATTCGGTCACTCATGTGAACCGGCACGCGAATGGTGCGGCTCTGGTCGGCGATGGCGCGGGTGATGGTCTGGCGAATCCACCAGGTGGCGTAGGTGCTGAAGCGGAAGCCGCGCCGGTAGTCGTACTTCTCGACGGCTTTCATCAGGCCCAAGTTGCCCTCCTGAATCAGGTCGAGGAAGGGCACGCCCCGGTTCATGTACTTCTTGGCAATGGAGACCACCAGGCGGGTGTTGGCTTTGATCAGGTGTTCGCGGGCGGTCTTGCCGTCTTCGATGTGGCCCATCAAGCGCTCCCGGCTCTTGTGAGCGTTGGCGCTCAACCGCTCCAGGCGGGCATCGGCGTTAATTCCGCGCTCCAGGCGCTTGGCCAGGTCTACTTCCTGCTCGGTCGTGAGGAGGGGCACCCGGGCCATTTCCTTGAGATATAGGCCAACGGTGTCGTCCGACGAAATTTGCGACAGGTCAAACTCGTCGGCCCGGCCCGGGCGGGCGCGCAATTTGCGCGTCATGACCGGCTTGTCGTCATAAGCATCCTCTGCGCCCTGCATCATCAGCATCAAATCGGCAAAGTTCTCCGGGTCGTCGTCCGCCCCGGCAAAAGCCTGAATCATCTCGGCCATGCGCTGGGCCTTCGCATCATCTAGAAACGAATCGTTGCCATTCGTTTTTGCTCTGGTTTTCTTAGCCGTTTTTCCCCGATGTCTCATTTTCCCCTCCGTAGGCCAAACTTACCTAAGACTCGCTTTGGTCGAGCAGTTTCTTCAACACCGCCAGGCGCGGGTTGATGTCTTCTTTCTCACAATTGCAGGGGCCTTCGTTCCAATTCTGGCCGCAATTGGGGCACAGCCCCTTGCAATCCGGGCGGCACAGAGGACGAATTGGCGCAGATAGGAGCATATCCTCGCGCAGAACTGGCGCTAAATCCAGAAAGCCGGTTTCGGCAACGGCAAATTCCGCCTTGGAATTTGGCGGAAATTCATAAAGCTGGTTTATTTCGGCTTTGAGGGGTTGGCTGATGGCGGCCAGGCATCGCACGCACTCGGCAGGCTGTTCGCCTCTGAATCGGCCTTGCACGTAAACGCCCTGGGCAGTATGGGTGAGGCGGGCACTGCCCCGGAAGTTTGTCAAATCAAGGTCGTCGGCAACTTCGAGCAGTGGAATCTCGAAGTCCATCTTCCGGCTATAGCCGACACTTTCCTTTAGCAAGAAGCCGACGTTCAGCCGGAGAACGTCTCGTCGTGTCTTGTACAGATTAGTCTCTCAGAGAGGGTTTGTGTGCTTGCAACTTGCCGAAAAGACACCGCCAGTATAGCACTTTATAATACGTCAAGTCAAGGATTCCGTGTAAAATTTATACATAATGATAAAGTACGTGGGTCATGTGCCCCCACATAAAGGCAACTTTCATACGCTTTCCCAGTATTTACAGATAGGAGTTACATAAAATGGAATCGCGCAATCGCTCGAAACTATTGATCGCCACTCACAACCCCGGCAAAATCCGAGAATTTGACGCGATTTTCGCCGACTTGCCTGTTGAGTATCTGACTTTGACGGATATGGGGATGATTGAGGAGATTCCTGAGACCGGCGACAGCTACGCCGCTAATGCTTTGCTCAAGGCAACCGCCGCCTGCCAAACCACCGGCCTTCTCACCCTGGCCGACGACTCGGGCCTCGAGGTGGATGCTTTGGGTGGCCGCCCCGGCCTGTACGCCGCCCGCTACGCCGGGCTAAACGCTACCAACGCCGACCGCTGGGCTAAGTTGTTAGGCGAACTTGGGGACACACCGCAAGCCAAGCGCACCGCCCGCTTTCGTTGCGCCATCGCCCTGGCCCACCCATCGGGCGAAACGCAAGTTGTGGAAGGAGTCTGCGAAGGGCAAATTGCCTTCGCTCCCGTCGGAACCGGCGGCTTCGGCTACGACCCGCTCTTCTACATGCCAGACTACGGTTGCACGCTGGCCGAACTCGACGAGGCCATCAAGAATCAGGTCAGCCACCGCGCCCGCGCGGCGCAGAAGGCGAGGCCGATCATTTTAGAGTGGTTAAATACATCCCTGCCAAAGCCGATGTAAACTATACTTGACATGGCGTGCAATTGCGCTATATGACTTCCCTACATGCTCTGCTCTCACTGCCAAACCCCTAACCCCGATGACTCCCGCT
>Ga0247727_10001158_pt1 | contig 64246 bp, 76 predicted proteins | sample WisWelCaveWW1625_FD_202498 | JGI IMG/M metagenome (GOLD analysis project Ga0247727, IMG submission 202498) | Biofilm microbial communities from Wishing Well Cave, Virginia, United States - WW16-25 | ecosystem: Environmental > Aquatic > Deep subsurface > Groundwater > Cave microbial mat | place... | reverse complement strand
GGTAAAAATGGTCCACGGTCCAAGATCTGTCATCAGGCTTTCTTTTTTGGCAGAAAGGATCTGATTCGTTGTAGATTGGCCGATTTTCTGCCCCTCCCACTACAAAGGTCCTTGCAATTCCTATTGCGCCAAGAGCATCAAGCCTGTCTGCGTCCTGGAGTATCTTTCCCACCAGAGTCTTTGGAATTTTGTTTCTTGAATAGCTGTGATCACGTATTGCATCAGAAATAATCCCTATTTCTTTTTTTGTAAAACCGTATTTTGCCAGAATCTTTTTTGCCAGCCTTGCGCTCTGAATAGAAGAAAGTTTTGATCTTTTGTCGGATTTTGGATACTGCACTATATCATGTAATAACACAGCTGCCAAAACCAGTTTTAGATCTGCCTTTTCGTGTTTTGCTATCTTTTGCGCGTTCTTGTATACCCGCATCATGTGGAAGTAGTCGTGCGCAGGATCGTTTTTGATTCTCTTTTGCACGTCTGCCTTTAAAGAGTCAAGACTTTTCATTTCACAACTTCCAGAACCTAGGCCTTACGAACCTAACCTTTTTTTCCGATATCAACACATTCCAGTTTACCGATGCAAAAAACACAAGTGCCACAATGCTCATGACGTCTATAAACAAGACCCCCATGTACCTTTCTTCGAACATTTGCAGAAACGGGGTCAGGACTGTTTTGCTCACCGACAGCATCACATAGTATGCGGCAAACCTGCCAAGCCAGTAGCCAAGATAAATCTGGATGCTTTTTGCCCTCATCAGGCCGTACGTGATGAACAGCATGTTATCAGGCAGTGGGGTTACTGCAAACACAAACGAGGCAAGAAAATAGCCAAATTTTTTTGAGCGAAGATAGTTCCCAATGTTTTCAAGGCTTGTTTTTCGCTCAGCGCTAAGAAACCTTCGGAAGTAGCCGCTTGCCCGAAGCAGGACAAACCTGCCAAGTGTTGCGCCGCTTGCCCCTACCAGGGCCAGCAAAAGCGGATTCAGTGTTGGGTCCAGAGCGTGAAATGATACCAAGATTATCCACGTCGGTGGCATCAAAATAGGCGCGGTGTTTAGTATGAACATCAAAAGAAAGATCCCAAAGTACCACATCTGGTAAAACAGCGAGAATATGTCGCTCACAAGCCTAGTTTTTTGCCCTCAACTAAATGGGTTTTGGGCTTGACAGACAAATTGTCATAAACTGTTCCAAAACTTGGAAATTCCGGACGTTTTGATCACAAACTCCAAAAAAATGGACGAAATGTCCAACATCCTTAAATTTTATGCTGACGTTATTATCCCCATGAGCGCCAAGGTCTGGAAATGTTTTAGGTGCAACCTTGTTTTTCGCGACGAGTCCTTGGCAGGACTGCACAAAACCCTGTGCAACCATTCCACCACGACAGTAGACATTGTCGAAGCCTGAATCAGATTTTTAGAATAGGTGCAGAGGGTGGGATTTGAACCCACGAACCCCTAAAGGAAGGGATGTCTTATTTTGATCTTGAGTCCCTCTCGGTTGGCCGGGCTTCGATACCTCTGCGTTTACAATTTTCAAGGCTGAGTATATAACTGCTATAGGAACGTAGATTCCCTAGATTCTTGAAAAACCACAAGTTTTTGATAAATTTTGCACGAACTAGAAAAGTTAATACTAGATTATTTTAGAGACATTTTCGTGGTAACAACAGACCAAGCAAAAAACATGCGAAACAAAATCGACATTGAGGGTACAGTCGAGCGAATGGAAGAGCCACGAAGTGTTAATCTCAAGGTCGGCGGAACGACCGAGGTCTGCAATGCATTTCTTGTCGACGAGGCAGGAGAGATAAAGATTGCACTCTGGGGCGACGACATCAAGAAGGTAAAGAATGGCTCAAAAATAATAATCAAAAACGGCTACACAAACACCTTCAAAAACGAGGTCTCACTCGGAAAGGGCAAGTACGGCGAGCTCATCATAAAAGAATACTAGACAAATCCAGATTGTTTTTTCCTGTAATCAATTATTAGGATTATTATTCCTATAACCACCACTGCAATTCCTACAAACAATAGTATTCCAGAAACTGCGAGCGGCATAAGCGTTTTTGACAGTGGCGAGTTTGGATCGGTGAATTTTTCCGAGTCGTCTGGATTTTTTACAAACATCATTACTACTGTTATAGGCCGCGTTCCCTTGTTTTCCACGTTAAAGTTGTAAATGTCGCTTTTTTCCACTTTCATTGTCTCAAACAGAGCTGGTTGATCTGAGCTGAACTTGCCAAAATCATCCCCATAGATGTTCGATATTGAAATGTCCACTGCGTCTTGGCTTTGATAGTCAAGAATTTGTATCCCCCAGAGAAACATCGCAGTATCAGTCGATGCGTCAAACGAGAACGATGCCGTCATGCCTGGGCCTATTTGTGTCCTGTCCGATACTTCATCAAACATTTCTTCCAAAATATCCGCAAGTGAAAACTCGCCCTCAAGTGATCCCGTCTCGGCTATTATTGAAGACACCACAGCAAATGATACTGCAAGCATTGCTGCACCGCCAGCTATAACATAGATGCCCCGCTTTCTTATCATCAGCATAAAATCTCAAATGCCGTTTTATAATGTGTGCAGAACTAACGCCTTGATTTTTTCTTTGATCTTTTTGCCTTTTTCTTGGATTTCTTTGCTTTCTTTTTGGATTTTGCTGCCTTTCTCTTTAGAGTGAGCGCCCTCTTTTTTGCTGCCTTTTTTCTTGCAATTGCAAGTGCTCTTTTCTTTGAGGCTCGTTTCTTTGCTGCCTTTATTGCGGCCTCTTTTCTTATCTTTGCAAGCTGCTTTGCCTTTATTTCCTCGAGTTTTTTTGTAACCTTTTCAAGGTTTTTTGCAATTGCCGCTTCTCTCTTTGTCGAAGTCTCCAGCCTCTTTTGGAGCCTCTCGGAGCTAGTCTTGCTTTTCTTGATTAGCGTGACAAGGGTCGGCTTTGCGTGTGCCTGTTTGTGGATCTGACCAGAGGTCTTGGTCTTTGATTTTTTCTGATCATCGATGACGTCGACGATCTTTTGTGCGGCGGACTCGCGCTGCTTTATTTCGAATTTCAGCTCTTGGATTTTTTCATTTGCCTGTGCAATTCTTTCTGCCGCTAATTGTTTTGCATCATCGGAATCTGCATTGTCCAGGTCAATCTCTGCCTGCTCTTTTGCGTCGGTTTCCACTTTGAGTCTGTCATGTGCTGCCCTGATTAAGCGCTCAAGGCTTTCCCTTCTTGCGACAACCTGATTAAATCCGACATTAATGTCGCCCATTTTTTCCCTCGTGTCCTCTAGCTTTCGCTCCAGCGTGTGCAGCCCAGATGATGATCTGCGGTTTAGCGATTTTGCACCCTTTAGCATTCTTTCGTTTTTGCGCCTTATTTTGGCCGCTTCGAGTTTTTGCTGCTTTAGCTTGCCCGCTAGTCTAGATAATGATGCCAACTATTTTTCGTCCCACATGATTATCGATAAGTTATAACTATAATTAGTATTTGACTTGTATGTAAAGAAATTTAACACTACTCATGATCTGCAGATGAATTAGTTAAATTGATCATATCACAAGACGATCCATGGGTTTTCACCCATCACAGATACCTATTGTGAAGACATTTGTCGTAAAGGACGAAAAGGCTGCATTCGATTCTGCCGCAGAAATGGCCAGGTTGGGATTTGAAAACCAGAAAGGCGGATACAGGGTCCTGATGCCAAAACAAGAAAAGCTAGCAAAAAGAATAGGGCTTACTATAACAACGGAAATAAATTACAAATTACGGCAGGCAAACCAAGAGCGAAACCTCAGATACTGGACATACCACCACGATGATGAAAATTATGCGATTGTCCTGATAAGCTCCAATGTCTTTGAGCAGCTAGGCCTGTGATTTTTTGAAATATTCGAAAAGCTTTAGTTTTTTTCCGAGAACACCCGCAAACAAAATTCCAAAGACAGTTCCGCCAATCACATCCATTGGGTAGTGCTGCAGGACATAGACACGACTTATCGACTCTAACATTGGGAATATCCAGATGAGGTAGCACCCGCGTGGAAATCTCTGCGATAGTACATATCCTATAATCAGTGCAAACGATGCCGCTCTGGTTGCATGACCTGATGGGAACGAGCCTTCTGTTCCTAAAACGAACGTATCCTGGCCCACCTCAAATGGAAGCTCCGTGCCCAAAAACTCCAGATTTGGACGTGGGCTGTCAACAACGTAGCCCTTGATGTATCCCGCTGCTATCGTTCCTGCGACCAGGGTAAGCAGCAGAATGAGCCCAACCCTCCTTGTTTTTCTTATTATGAGGATTACGAGACTAAAGAGCACAAGCCACCACACCGCCCCTATTTCCGTGATTATCCACATTGCAAGGTCAAGTGAGTGATTTCCCGCGTTTTCCTGAAAGTATGTGATGGCGGCTAGGTCAAATTCCGCTGTGACTTTGGCGTTCACAAGTACTGACATTATGATAAAGAGTGCGGCAAGCAGCAGAAACGGCCTAGATCTTACATCAAATAACCAGTTTTGCAATCACACAGAACTATAGATTGGTGTTTTTAATTATTTTGAAAAATCGGCGTGTCAGGTTTCTGATCGGCTTAAAGATTTTAAGCTGGCAAAAAAGACACAAATTGTGAAGATTCTGACGCTGTCCGATTTTGATTTAAAGGGAAAGACGGTGTTGCTCCGAGTCGACATGAACTGCCCGATTGATCCGGTTAGTGGAGAGATTTCCGGCACGAAAAGAATTGAAGAGGCTACTGAGACCATCCATGCTTTAAACAATGCAAAAGTAGTTGTGGTCTCGCATCAGGGTCGAGTTGGAAACAAGGACTATATCGGAATGGAGCAACACGCAAAAATTTTGGAAAAAATGCTCGGCAAAAAAATCACCTATGTCGAGGACGTCATCGGCGCACTGGCAAAGTCTGAGATAAAAAAAATGAAGGACGGCGACATTATGCTTTTGGATAATCTGAGGTTTTGTGCAGAAGAAAATTACGAGTTTTCACCAGATGATGCTGCAGGCACTGTAATGGTGAAAAGACTTGGGCCTCTTTTTGATTTGTGTGTTCTTGATTCGTTTCCCAGTGCACATAGAGCCCATCCGTCTCTTGTCGGCTTTTCTCAGACCATTCCTGCATGCGCGGGAAAAATTGTTGAACGCGAAGTAAAAAAGCTGGATGAAATACTCACGATTGCAAAGGCACCTCACGTAATTGTGCTTGGCGGCTCCAAGATAACTGACAGGCTTGAGGCAATAAAGATGCTCATAAAGCGTGGCCGTGCAGACCAGATTCTTCTCACGGGGCTAATCGGCAACGTCTTCATGCGCGCCCAGGCTCGAATCAAGTACCCGCTCGGCATAAAAGGAGAGGATGAAGCGGTCTCAAAGGCGCACTCGCTTATGGGGGAGTACCCTGATGTCTTTTTCACCCCAGTAGATGTGGCAATAGACAGGAACGGGGAGCGGGTCGAGCTTGACGTAAGGCTGCTCAACAAGGGAGATCAGATTTACGACCTTGGACAAAAGACAGTTGAACATTATTCCAAGATAATATCTAGCGCAGGTACAGTTTTCATATCAGGGCCTTCCGGATTTTTTGAAAAAGAAATGTTCAGCTACGGGACAAAGGCGATGCTCGAGTCGGTTGCAAACTCCATGGCCACTACCATAGTGAGTGGAGGGCACCTGACGTCTGCGCTGAAAAAATACGGCCTTGCAGAAAAGATAACGCACATCAGTACGGCCGGCGGGGCGCTGGTCTTGTACCTGACTGGGGAGAAGCTTCCAATGATTCAGTCCCTAGAATCTGCTGCTCAAAAGCACAAAGCTAAATAGTTTTTCCGCATGCAGGGTTTGGGCAGGTTTTTTCTTCGGATTTATTGACATGTATGTCTTTGTGACATGACTGGCAGCTTATCTTTTCAAGAGGATCGAAAATCTTGAACCACTGCGTTGTAAAGTTTTGCGCAATGCTCCTCATGATTCCGGCGTTGCAAAGTGTTGAAAAGTGTTGCTCCATGTCGTCAATTGTGATGGATTTTTCTATCGTGTTGTCTTTTTGCAGGGTTTCAAAGATTTCGTCGTTTGTGAATCTAGTGTCAGGATCGTTGTACTTTTCAAATATTACCTTACGTATTTCTAGCAGAATATCGGACATGTCAGTACAGAGACGATGCTTCTTGCTTTAGTGCGTCTGCGTTTGCGTCCTTTAGCTTGTTTGCAAGGTACGAGTAAAGCCCGTACTTTAGAACCTTCAGTGACAATAAAGCGCACTTGATTCTTACCGCCTGGAGGTTTTCAAGGCCTAGCTCGCCTAGGACGTCGTTTTTTTGGATTTTTCTCACGTCCTCGATGCTTTTGCCCTTGGCTATTTCAGTCAGCACCGAAGAGCACGCCATGCAGATTGCGCATCCCCTTCCGTTGAACTTGATATCAGATATCTTGTTGTCCGCAATGTTCATGAAAATGTCAATGCTGTCGCCGCAGAGCGGGTTGCTGTCATGGTACGTGATGTCGGCGTTTTCTATTTTCCCGAAATTAATTGGGTGTCTTGAATATTCCACAATCATTTCGTGGTAAATGTCTGCGTTGCTGCTCATAGCTTAAACAACCTAGCGGCCCTTGAGAGCGAGTTTATCAGTGCGTCGATTTCGTCCTTTGTGTTGTAAATGTAAAAGCTTGCTCGCGATGTTGCTGCCACATCGAGTCTTTCCATTAGCACTTGGGCGCAGTGGTGTCCGGATCTTATCGCTATCCCATCCTCGTCAATTATCGTGGCCAAGTCGTGCGGATGAATGTCTGCAAAGTTAAATGATATCACGCCGCCTCGCTTTGAGATGTCTTTTGTTCCGTATAGCTTGATTCCCTTTACTGCAGATAGTTTTTCAAGTGCGTATTTTGTCAGCTCCACTTCGTGCTCTCTTACATAGTCCATTCCCAAATTATTCAGATAGTCGATTGCAGCTGCAAACCCAATGACGTCTGCGATGTTTGGGGTTCCTGCCTCGAACTTGTACGGCAGATCATTCCAGGTCGTCTCGTACTTGTGGACCTCGCGTATCATGTCGCCTCCCCCATGGAATGGCACCATGTTCTCCAAGAGCTCTTTTTTTGCCCAGAGAACACCCACTCCTGTAGGTCCAAGCATCTTGTGCGCAGAGAATGCAAAAAAGTCACACCCAAGGCCGTCCACGTCAACTTTCATGTGCGGAACAGACTGTGCGCCATCTATTAGGACCCGCGCACCTGCCTTTTTGCAGCGTTTGATTATCTCGGAAACGTCAGATATTGTACCAAGAACGTTTGACATTTGGCTTACGGCCACGAGTTTTACTTTTCCGGTGGCAAGATAATTATCAAGCTGGTCTAAAATAAGCTGGCCGTCGTCATCTACTCCGATATATTCCAGCTTTGCGCGCTTTTCCTGCGTTAAGAGCTGCCATGGCACGATGTTGCTGTGATGCTCATATTCTGTGGTAACCACAATGTCGCCTTCGCGTATGTTTTGCCTTCCCCATGCATATGCTACAAGGTTGATTGCCTCGGTTGTTCCGCGGACAAAAATGATTTCCTGCCTGTCCTTTATGTTCAGGAACTGCGCCACCTTGTCGCGCGTCATCTCGTAGGCCTCTGTGGATTCTTCTGCCAGCGCATGCACTGCCCGGTGAATGTTAGAGTTGTGGTTTGTGTAAAAGTCGGTAATGGCGTTTATCACCTGGATTGGCTTTTGCGCAGTAGCTGCATTGTCCAAATATACAAGTGATTTGTTGTTTCGGACCTTTCTTTGCAGTATAGGAAAGTCCTTGCGAATTTGTTCAACAGAAATGGATGTCTGCAATTTTCAAACCTCTACGTAGATCTCGCTTTGATCTATTTTAATATTGTATGTTTTTAGCGGAGCCTCGGCTGGCGGGTTTTGTGGACTGCCATTTTCCAAATTGAAAACAGAGAGATGTAATGGGCACCTGACACCCTCCTCACTCAGAAACCCCGACGAAAGATCTGCCTCCTCATGCGTGCAAATTCTGTCGGTTGCGTAGATTTTTCCGCCAAAATTCGTAATGAGCAGTCTTTTTTCCTCAAAGTCAAAGCTGAACATTTCGTTAGTCCCGAGCTGATTTTTTGCACAAGCCTTTACCCACTTGCCCAAGGTCTCACCTGTACTTGTAGTGGGTTTCAATCTGGTCGGCTTCTTTGTATCTTACCTCTTCTACTTCTACAATAGAGCGGAGGTGCTCGTCTGATTTCAGGACTAGGTCCAGTCCATCCCACTTGGATTCAATAAGATATGCGATCCATGCTCTAACCTGATACGACATTGAACGCGACATTGGCTCTAGGAATCCTTCGACGATTATCCTTTCGGCTTCTTTTTTGTTCAGGCATCTGCATCCAAGGTAAAAAATCTGCTCTTCGTCAACCTGCGCAACAGATGCAGAGTGCGTTGCCTTGACGTCGTTTGTGAAAATTTCAAGGCCTGGTATCGAGTCGGATTTTGCGTCCTTGTCCAGCAGGATTGAGCGGCCTGAGAGAAACGACTTTGATTGTGATGCGCCTTCCAGAATTTTGATCATTCCCTTAAAGAGTGACTTGGACTTGTTTTTGAGAACTGATCTTTGCACCACCTGTCCTTCTGTGGATGGTTTTTGGTGGATCATGTTTGCAGATATGTCAAACGATTGTTCGTTGTCGCCAAACACTATTTCTGCATCGACTACGGATGCGCCCATTCCATCAAGAAAATAGTTTGTCCTGTATCTTGATAGCATCGAACCAAACAATCCCAGGTACCAGCTTATCTTTGCGTCCTGCGATACGGTACAATTCCTAGTCGAAAAGCTGACTGCGGACTGGTCCATTGCCTGAAACGTTGTCATTTGCAGGCTGCTGTTTGGCTGCGAATCCACCGTCAGCAGTTCAAGATATGCCTGCTGCGTTGTGCCCTTTGGCGCATAAAGCTCCTGAACGATGCTTGCCTTGCTGCTTGGCTCTGCGATAATGATATTTTTTGATATTGCCGACGTGCCGTCAGGAGAAATGCACGATACCACGTGGATTGGTTTTTCCAGTACCAGATTTTTTGGAATTTTTATAAAGACCCCAGAATTGAATGCGGCATTGTTTAGCGCCGTGTACTTGTCTTCTTTCGGGTCAGTTGACTCGAGAATTTTTTTTACATAATCTCCATGTGTCCTTATCGCGTCATAGATTGAGGACATCACCACTCCCTTTGACTTGAGATCCTCGGAGATGTTGGCTCGAAAAATGTTGGATCCCGTCTGAATTATGTGGGTTTCCTTTTCCAGCTCAACAAGCCTTGGCTTTAGCGCATCAAAAATTGCGTTCTGCGAGTCCAGCGTGAGGGAAACCTGGGATGGGTCCATTCTTTTTGCGTCCGTGTACTTGTTGTATAGCGGCGAGACTTCCGGTGGCAAGCTCTGGTAAATTGAAAAAGAGTTTTTGCGGAACTGCTTTAGCCAGTCCGGCTCGTTTTTTGATGACGAGATTTCGTCTACGTGACTTGGGCCGATTGTGGATAAGGCAAGCGTTTGCATTTTACAACAATATGGAGATAGTGGCTATCCTACAGAGTCGTCCATCTCTAGTTTTATGAGACGGTTTAGCTCGACTGCGTATTCCATTGGAAGTTCTTTTGTGAATGGTTCCATGAATCCGTTTACGATTAGTGTTAGTGCCTCTTCTTCTGAGAATCCCCTCGTCATGAGATAGAAAATTTGTTCGTCGCCAATCTTTCCGACTGTCGCCTCGTGTGTTACAGTTGCGTCCTCTTGGTTTATCTCCATGTACGGGTAGGTATCTGTCTTTGAGGTGTCATCTAGGAGTAGTGCGTCGCACCTTACTGATGCCTTGACATTTGTTGCACCCTTTGCCACGTGGAGCAAACCCCTGTACGTGGTTCTGCCGTTTAGGCGGCTGACTGACTTTGATGTGGTTCTTGATGTAGTGTATGGTGCAAGGTGGACCATCTTTGCGCCTGTGTCTTGGTGCTGGTTTTTTCCTGCAAACGCAATGGATAGTGTCTCTCCATGTGCTCTTGGTTCAAGTAGATAAATTCCCGGATACTTCATTGTTATTTTGCTTCCGATGTTTCCGTCAATCCACTCTACCTTTGCTCCCTGGTATGCGTATGCACGTTTGGTTACAAGATTGTACACGTCGCTGCTCCAGTTCTGGATTGTTGTGTATCGAAGCTTTGCGTCCTTGTGTGCCACTAGCTCTACTACTGCAGAGTGCAGTGATTCAGACGAGTATACCGGTGCAGTGCATCCTTCGATGTAATGGACCTCAGAGCCCTCGTCTGCAATTATGAGTGTTCTTTCAAACTGTCCAATGTTTTCTGCGTTGATTCTAAAGTATGCTTGCAGCGGCATGTCCACTTTGACCCCCGGTGGGATGTAGATGAATGATCCTCCGCTCCACACTGCGCTGTTCAGTGCGGCAAACTTGTTGTCTTCTGGTGGAATTATTTTACCAAAGTATTTTTTGAAAATCTCAGGGTGTTCTTTTAGTGCGGTATCGGTGTCCAGGAACAACACTCCCTTTTTTGCAAGGTCATCTCGTAAGCTGTGGTATACAACTTCGGATTCGTATTGTGCGCCGACTCCTGCCAGGAATTTTTTTTCTGCTTCTGGAATTCCGAGCTTGTCAAATGTTCTTTTGACGTCAGCTGGAACATCGTCCCAGTTTTTTTCTGTCTTTTCAGAGGCTTTAGCATAATAATAGATATTTTGAAAATCGATAGAACTAAGATCCGCGCCCCAGTTAGGCATTGGTTTTTTCATGAAAACGTCGTAAGCTCTTAGTCTGAAATCAAGCATCCACTGTGGTTCGTTTTTTAGTTTGCTGATTTCCACGATTACTTCTTTTGAGAGGCCTTTTTTGGAAAGATGCACATACAGTTCAGTCGAGTCCTTGAAATCATATTTTGAATAATCCATCTCGAGATTTTTTGTGGCCATCAGAAATCATAACTCCGTTATGTTATAAATAGATTATACACTGATTACCAGTTGTCCGTCGGAGTAGGTCTAGCTAACATAGCTTAAGCTAATGAAAAAATATTTTTCATCGCTTCGAATGCACCGAGAACTGTGTGGATGTCTGCAATTTGCGGCTCGGCGTTAAATTTTTTCAGCTCTTCTGCAGTGAACGGGCCGATTGCGACAATCTGTATTTTTTGTAATTTTTTTATCAGTTCAGCTTGTTCGTAGTCTTTTGACAGTATGTCAAAAAACCCGCGCACCGATGATGCGCTTGTAAACATAATGCCGTCGACTTTATTTTTTGAAAAAGAATCCTTGAATTCTTTCCACTGAGAAATATCAGACGATGCCTGCACGTCATAAAGATAGTTCTCCTTTACCACAAGGCCAATTTTTTGCAAAAGCTGTGCTAGAAATTCGGTAGATGCGCCGCTTCGCGGAACTATGACTTTTTTCCCCTCCGCGTTTAGCTTTGTAAATGTCTCGCCTATCCCGACGGAGGAATATTTTGCAGGCATGTATGATACCCTGACTCCTTCTTTTTCAAGTGCTTCCCTTGTCTTTGGCCCGACTGCCATGACTATTGTGTTTGTTATTGCAAGCTGAAGCTTTTGGCGTGTGTTGCTGCTTTTTGCCACATCAAAGAGTAGCTTGACTGCCTTTGAGCTCATAAACACCGAATAATCAGGATTGAATTCTGCAATGTCTGAGAGAAATTCGTCCACGATTTTGTCGCCCTTGCCGACAAGCTCGATTGTAGGAATTGGCATAGGCGTTACGTTTTCCTTGGTTGCGAGCTCGATGAACTCTCTCGAGTCCTCCTTTGAGCGAGTAATCGCTATTGTCTTGCCTGAGATCATTTTCTCCACCCTATTGTTTTGTGTAGTTTTACGACGTTTCCTATTATAATTATTGACGGCGGTGTTATGTTGTTGTCCTTGATTTTTTTTGCAATGTTTGCAAGATTTCCTGTTATTACTCTTTGCTCATCTGTCGTTCCGCGCTGGATTACCGCAACTGGTGTCGTTTTTTTGAGGCCCCCAGATACAAGCTCCTTTGCTATTATTCCCATTCTGGATAGGCCCATCATTATTACGATTGTTTCAACGGATTTTGCCAGTCTTTTCCACTCTACCGGGTTTTTTGTTTTCTCCGGATCCTCGTGGCCTGTCACAAAGACGACTGATGATGAATGCTTTCTGTGTGTGAGCGGGATTCCGGAATAAATTGCAGAGCCAATCCCAGATGTTATTCCAGGTACAATCTCGAATTGTATCTTGTGTTTTTTCAGGTACTCTGCCTCCTCTCCACCCCTGCCAAAGATGAACGGGTCTCCGCCCTTTAGTCTGACAACGCGTTTGTTGGATTTTGCATACTTTACCATGAGATCATTTGTGCTGTCCTGGTGCTTGTAGTCGTCTCCAACGTCCCTACCCACGTAGAATTTTTTTGCCTTTTTTGGGATGAGCGTAATTATTTTTTTGCTTACCAGTCTATCATATAATACGACATCTGCCTTTTTGATGAGCTCGACTGCACGCAGCGTGATTAGTTTTGGGTCCCCCGGGCCTGCGCCGACCAGATAAACCATTCCGCTCATTTTTTGTTCCACTCCTCTACCTTTTGTCTCCAGTCTTTTGCCAAGTCATTTACACCTTTTTGTTGCAGCTCCTCTGCTGCCTTTTTGCCGACCTCGAACGGGTTTGACTTTTTCCCTGATTTTTGCACGACAAGCGCTGTTTTTCCATCAATAGAATATGCCACAACAGTCAGGCTCACAGAGTCGCCGCTCACATGTGCAAATGCCCCGACCGGAAACCTGCATCCCGAATCCACAAAGGAGGACAGCGCCCTTTCTGATTCCACTGCGATTCGCGTCTCCTCGTCCTCGATTTTTTTTAGCATCTCTAGCGTTTTTTTATCGCCCTTTCTGCATACTATTCCAAGTGCACCCTGGCCCGGTGATGGGGGAAAGTCGATTGCAGATAACGGAGTATGCTTTATGTCGATACCGAGTCGATTTATTCCCGCCTGCGCGAGAACTACTCCGTCAAATGTACCGTCCTGGATTTTTTTTATTCTTGTTTCTACATTTCCGCGGATTGGCTTTACTGTAAGATCTCGTCTCTTCCTTGAAACCTGCACTGCACGTCGGAGGCTGCTTGTTCCAATTACTGATCCTGCTGGAATGGTATCAAGTGTGTGGCCGTTTTTTGCGATAAAGACATCGTTGTATGGTTCCCGTTTTGGTACGCATCCAAGTACTAGATCGTCATTCAGAATTGACGGCACGTCCTTTAGGCTGTGAACTGCAAAGTCCACTACTCCGTCGGAGACTGCCTTGTCTATTTCTTTTTCAAAGATTCCCTTTTGGTTTATTGTAAATAATGGCCGTGCATCAGTGTCGCCCTTTGTCTTTATTGTCTTTATTTCATATTCATTGTCTGGGTTTTTCTTTTTGAGCTCTGATATGACCCAGTTCGTCTGGGCAAGTGACAGCTGGCTTCCCCTAGTTCCTAAGAGATATTTCAAGATCTCACCGTCTTTAGCGCATAATCGTATGCGGCAATTGTCTTGTCAAGATCTGATTCCGTGTGTGCATATGAAAAAAATCCCGTCTCAAACTGCGATGGTGCCACAAAAACCCCTTTTTTTAGCAACGAATGGAATAGCTTGTGAAATTTTTTTGTGTCGGATTTTTTGGAGCTTGTATAATCCGCTACTGGCGTGTTTGTGAAAAATATCTGAAACATCGAGGCTATCGAGTTTACCTGGTGCGGTATTTTGAGGCTAGTTGCTGTGTCGTTTATCGATTTTGATAGTACGGAGCAGGATTTTGCAAGCTTTGGGTAGATTTTGTGCCTTAGCCTCGTCATTGTCTTAATAGATGCGACTGCGGCTGCTACAGAGACTGGGTTTCCGGCAAACGTGCTTGCCTCGTAGACCTTTCCTCCTGGCGCAAGCAGATCCATGATTTCCCTTTTTCCTCCTATTGCAGATATGACAAACCCGTTGGATAGTGACTTGCCAAGCGTTGTAATGTCAGGCCTTATTCCAAAATATTCCTGCGCACCACCAAGCGAAGCACGGAACCCAGTTATTATTTCGTCAAAGATTAACGGAATGCCATATTGTTTTGTAATTTTTCTCATGTCTAGTAGAAAGTTTTTCTTTGGCAGGATTAGTCCCATGTTTCCAAGAATCGGCTCGATAATCACTCCTGCGATGTCTTTGTTTTTTGTTATCACGGATTCTAACTGCTCAGAGTTGTTATACTGTACAACTATGGTGTTTTTTGTAAAGTCGTCTGGCACTCCGTCAGAAACAGAAATTCCGTGGTGTGCAGAGCCTGCCTTTACGAGCATCGACTCGTGCGCGCCGTGATAGCACCCCTCAAACTTGATTATCTTTTTCTTTTTTGTAAATCCACGTGCAAGCCGAATCGCAGTCATTGTGGCTTCAGAGCCAGTATTTACCAGCCTGACTTTTTGCATCGATGGATAAATTTTTCGTATCAAGCTTGCAAGTGTTACCTCAAGATCTGTTGGTGCTCCATACATGGTTCCTATGTCTAGCTGTTTTTTCACTGCCGATACGATTTCTGTTCTTCTGTGTCCCAGGAGTAATGCTCCGTATCCGGCACAAAAATCTACGTAACGGTTGCCATCCACGTCCCAAATTGAGCTGCCTTGTGCCTTTTTTACAAAGAACGGGTACGGCTCAAAATATCGCACAGGGCTGTTTACGCCAGACGGGATAAGCTTCTTTGCTGAACCAAATAGATTCTTTGATTTTGACAACGAATCTGGATGGATTTTTTGTTCTTATAATCGTAAACGTCGTTTTCTTGTATGCAAAAATGAAGCCTGTTATTACTCACACTTGGTTACTATGTCATTGTCTTTTGCTGACGATGTGCAAGAGTCAATGTCGTCCCCGCCATCGATTATGTCGGTTCCAGCGGAACCTTCGATTGCGTCCTCGCCTGACTGTCCCTTGATTATGTCCCCTCCGTCGTCTCCGACAATTGTGTCATCGCCTTCGTTTCCGTATATGATGTCGTCTCCTTCTCCTCCAAAGATGCAGTCGCTTCCCTTGTCTCCAATTATGATGTCCTCACCTGCAAGGCCAAATATGAGATCAGCAAGTGTAGTTCCAAGGAGCATGTCGTCGTCCTGATTTCCAATAATTACATTATACGACGAGTGCGGCTTTCCGCAGGCTTGCACCGTTATGGTTTGGGTCTGGCTTTGCGAGTTTCCGTACTTGTCAGCTACAGTCCAAGTGATGATTGTATCACCAAGCGGAAATATTGATGGGGCGTCGTTTGTTATTTGTGGTGTTGAATCAGTTAGATCAGTTGCAGAGGCATCTCCTATTGCGACTGGGGTGTCCAGTGCCACTGCGTCAGTTACTACATTCTGAGGAGTGCTAAGCTTTGGCGCAGTAGTATCGATTATTGTGACTAGCTGTGTTGCAGAAGCAGAGTTGTCTGATTCGTCTGCTGCAGTCCATGTCACTATGGTCTCACCTAGTGCAAATGCATCAGGTGCGTCGTTTGTAAGTGACGTAATGTCCAAGATATCGGAAACTTCAGGGGCATCAAGTGAGACCTTGTTGCCGTCCACGCCTGTTGCTTCTGCTGTTATTTCATTTAATTTTGCAAACTTTGGCGCAACCGTATCAACTATGACTATCTTTTGTGAAATACTCTCTGAATTGCCTGCTGAATCTTTTGCAGTCCATGTGACTATGGTCTGGCCAACTTGAAATTTCTCCGGGGCGTCGTTTGTGATGGATTCCACTCCGACGTTGTCAGAAACTGCTGGCGTCTCTAGCGTTATGACATTGTCTGACTTTGATGTGGCCTCTGCAGTGATGTCCGAAAGGGCAGTGATTGTTGGTGCGGTGGTGTCCACTATTGTTACTTTCTGAGTTGCAGCTGCCGAGTTGCCCGCAGCGTCGGTTGCAGTCCAGGTCACTATTGTTTCTCCAACTGGGAATGCGTCTGGAGAATCGTTGGTAACTGCATCTAGTGAAACTGCGTCTATTGCCGTGGCATCGCCAAGGCTTACAGAGTTGGAATCAGAAGATGTTGCCTCCATTGTGATGTCTGTTGGTGCGGTAATTACTGGGGATGTTGTGTCCACTATGGTTATTTTTTGAGTTGTAGTTGCCGAGTTACTAGAAGAATCTGTTGCAGTCCATGTCACTGTGGTTTCACCCAGTGCAAATTTAGACGGGGCGTCGTTTGTCACTGCCAAAACTGAAACCGCATCTTGTGTTGTAGCATCGCCAAGGCTCACAGAGTTGGAATCAGAAGATGTTGCCTCCATTGTGATGTCTGATGGTGCGGTAATTGTTGGAGAGGTGGTATCGATTACTGTGATTTCTTGCGTTATGGTTTCAGAGTTGCCTGCGGCATCGGTTGCAGTCCATGTTACCGGGGTTACGCCAAGTGAGAATGCTGACGGTGCATCGTTTGTTACCGATGTGACCTCGACTAGGTCGGTTGCTTCTACGTTTCCAAGGTTGACTGCGTTTTTGTTTTCGCTTGTCGCTTCTACGGTAACGTCAGATATTTTGATCTCCGGCTTGCTAGTATCAACAATGGTTACTTTTTGTTTGATCTCAGATGATAATCCGGATGTATCTTTTGCAGTCCATGTGACTATGGTCTGGCCAACTTGAAATTTCTCCGGGGCGTCGTTTGTGATGGATTCCACTCCTACGTTGTCAGAAACTGCTGGCGTCTCTAGCGTTATGACATTGTCTGACTTTGATGTGGCCTCTGCAGTGATGTCCGAAAGGGCAGTGATTGTTGGTGCGGTGGTGTCCACTATTGTTACTTTCTGAGTTGCAGCTGCCGAGTTGCCCGCAGCGTCGGTTGCAGTCCATGTTACTGTGGTTTCACCCAGCGAAAATTCCGCAGGTGCGTCGTTTTCAATCATGGCATCACTTACTGTGTCACTTGCGATAGGCAAGCTCAATGAAACGGAGTTGTTATCAGAAGACATAGCCTCAATTGTGATGTCTGAAGGTGCGGTAATTGTTGGTACCGTGGTATCAGATATAGTGACAGTTTGTGTTGCTGTTGCAACGTTTCCTGCTGCATCAACTGCGCTCCATGTGATGGTAGTGGCCCCCAAGCTGAAAACCCCAGGTGCATCGTTGGTTATTGATTGTACCCCTATGGTGTCAATTGCCGTTGCCTCGCCAATTGAGACGCTCGTACCGGTCTGGGAGGTCGCCTCTACTAGAAGGCTTTCTGGCGGCGTGATCGCTGGGGCAGTGGTATCAACTATCGATACAACCTGGGTAGCAGTTTCGGTGTTTCCCGATGTATCCGTGGCCGTCCATATTACCGTGGTTTCGCCAAGTGCAAATGAAGATGGGGCGTCGTGATTTACGGAATCAACGCCGACTAGGTCTGAAACCTTTGGCTCGCCAAGTGCTACGACATTTTCTGAAACGCTTGTTGCCTCAACTACAAGTGCCTTTGGTGCAGTAATCTCCGGCTTGGTGCTATCGATAATTGTTATGGTTTGGTCTTTTGATACGCTGTTTCCGTGGTTGTCACTTGCAGTCCATGTTATCGTGGTGGTGCCAAACGGATAGTCGGAAGGCCCATTGTTGCTAATAGATGAGATTCCAGTCACGTCATCAGCTGTCGGTTCGCCCAGTGCCACTATGTTTCCTGTCTGGCCTGTCGCTTCTTGCGTAATGTCTGCAGGCACTGCCAAGTTCGGCGCGGTGGTATCAACTACAGATATGGTCTGGGTAGCAGTAGAGTTGTTACCACTCGGATCAATTGCAGTCCAAGTCACAGTTGTCTGTCCAAGTGGGAAGAATGCCGGTGCGTCGTTAATGATGGTGGCATCTTGAACGTCAACTACGGTTGGTATGACAAGTGTCACCGGGTTTGCTGTATCAGAGATTGCTTCTATTGTTACCTCTCTTGGTTGCGATATTATTGGAAGAGTCGTGTCAACTACCACTACTTTTTGATTATCATATGCAATGTTTCCTGCTACATCTATTGCAGTCCAAGTCACTATTGTCTCGCCTATTGGAAATGACTCTGGGGAGTCGTTTGTAATGGAATCTATTTCGGAATTGTCAGATACCGTTGGCTGGCCAAGACTTAGTTTGTTTTCTGAAACACTTGTTGCCTCTACTGAAACGTTTGCAGGTGCGGTTATCTTTGGCGCCTTGGTATCACCAATTGTAATTCGCTGTGTTGCAGTTGCAGTGTTTTTTGCCACATCTATTGCAGTCCAGGTCACCATGGTCTGGCCGAGCGGAAACGATCCTGGTGAATCGTTTGTGACTGAAAGCACACCGACTATGTCGGTAACTATCGGGTTTCCAAGGTCCACCTCGTTTTGTGTTCCTTTTGCCTCTACTGAAATATCAGAAATGCTTGAAAATACAGGTGGTGTCGAGTCGCCTACCGTCACAGTTTGTGTTGCAATTCCCATGTTTCCCGCGTTGTCAATTGCAGTCCATATTACGGTCGTTATTCCAAGTGGAAATTCAGTTGGCGCGTTGTTTGTAAGGGACTTGATGCCGCTTTCGTCGTTTGCTATTGCCTGACCTAAGGATATTGGCGTTAGGCCGCCTGTTGCCTCCACGTAGAGGTCTTTTGGAGGGGTGATTGCTGGCTTTTTGAAGTCGTTTCCAACTGGCTTTAACGGTTGAACCGTGGTTTGCTCTACTTGTATGGTAGCTTCTGTGTCACTTGATCCGTATTTTTGAACTCGGTGGTTACTGGAATCAACTACAAACAAGTCGCCGTCCGCATCCACTTCTACGTCTTTTGGAATTTTGAATTGGGTGTTGCCAGTTCCAGTCGTGCCAAATACAGACCGTACCGCACCGTCCTTGTCCATGATTACGATTCTGTTGTTGCCCACATCTGCCACTATGATGTTTCCTGCAGAGTCTACTGCGATACCGTCAGGCGAAATCTTTAGCCCCCCAGAAGATGCCGAGAAAGCTTTTACAAATGTTCCATCGGATGTAAGTTTCTGGACCCGAGAATTTCCAGAGTCTCCAACGTAAATATTTCCATTATCGTCAACTGTTATCCCAAGCGGGTTGATGAATTTTCCTGCATCAAAACCACTTGAGCCGATTGTCTTGACGTGTTTTCCATCAGAGTCAAATTTCTGCACCCTGCTGTTTGCCGTATCAACAACATAGACAAAATTGTCCTTTGATACTGCTATACCGTTTGGAAGATTGAGTTTGCCGTCGTCGGAGCCTTTTGATCCCCACGACGCGATAAAGTTCCCAGTGGTGTCGAATTTCTTTACAGAGTGTAGTTCGTGATCAACTACATAGACAAAATTGTTTCTTACTGCGATTCCTGCAATGGAATGGAACTCTTTAGAACCGGTGCCCTTTGAGCCCCAAGAATGAAGATATGTTCCGTCATTGTCAAATTTCTGGACCCTAGAATTTCCCAAGTCCGTCACATAGACGTTACCTGATTCATCCACTGCCACGTATTGCGGAAATGTAAACGAGCCGGTCTTTGTTAGTCCTTGGCCGCCAATGGTTTGAACAAACGGATAGTTAGTGGCCGCTAGCGCAGGCTGTAGTATTATGGTAAAAACAAAACAAGCTATTAGTATAGCTATTTTTCGGTGCATCTAGGCATAGGTTTCTGGGTTTGCAAAAGATCTCAAAAGTGAGTATTTCTTGCAGTTTTAGTCAAATTTTCAGACTTAGAAGGGCTTGTTGACCTCGCGGGTAAAGACATAGCTTGCAAGTGCAATCATTCCTATGACAAACGCGCCAAGTACGCCCAGGCTTACGGCAGTGGAGATTCCCTCGGTAACGCCAGTCATGAGGCCCCGTACCAGAAGGACAGTGTATGTCACAGGATTGAACTTGGCTGCAATCGCAAGCCAGTCCGGTAGCAACTCCAGTGGAAAGAGGGCTGGACTTAACATGAATAACGGCATGCCCAAAAAGTTGATTATTCCCCAGAATGTTTCCTGCGATTTTGCAGTGGCAGCTACTACTACTGAAATTCCTGAAAACCCAAGCGAGAACAAAATAACAATTGCCATTATCGGTATGATTACCACAAGATCTGGAAAGCCTACGCCAATAATTATTGCAATTCCAATTATCAGAGAAGACTGGAGCGCGGAGATCAATGAAATGGCGAGCATTTTTCCAAGTGCTATAGATGATCGTGAAATTGGCGACGTCAGCGCCTTGTTCATGAATCCGTACCTTCTGTCCCACAAAGTATTGACGCCGCCAAAGATGCTCGTAAATATTGCAGTGAGAATTATGACGCCGGGTGTCATGAATTCTAGATAGCTCCCATCGAACCCCACCTGTTGGATTAGCGGTTTTGTCCCTGCAAAGGTATGACCGATTACAATTATCCAGATTGCCGGCTGGATAAGTCTTATCAAAACTCCGCTTCTCGACTTGCGGTATCTTTTCAGCTCGCGCCAAAACACGGTATAGGTATCGTAGATCATATCATTCTCTTCTTTTTCTGGTATTCCTTTTTTCTGTCGTATGCTGTTCCGTTGTTGTCGCGCAGATCCCTGCCGGTATACGACAAAAACACGTCATCAAGCGTGGGCTGCGTAATTGATACTGATTTTATTGTTATTCCAAGCTTTGACGACAAGGAAAATATCATTGGCGCGACCTCGGTTCCCTTTGATGAAAATATCGTTACCTTGTCTTCGGATTCTGTTACCTCTTTTACGAACTCGATTTGCTTTATTTCAGATACTAGCTGCGACTTGGAGGAGTGGTCGTCCATTGAAATTATGATTACGCCTGCCCCAATGGTACCTTTGAGCGTCTGCGGCGTGTTAACTGTCTGTATTTTTCCATAGTCGATGATTCCAATTCTGTTGCAGAGCTTGTCTGCTTCTTCCATGTAGTGGGTCGACAGAAATATCGTCATTTTGTATTCTTGGTGGATTTTCTTGATGTACTCCCAGATCTTTTGGCGCGTCTGGATGTCAAGACCTACTGTCGGCTCGTCCAGGAACAATACATTTGGTCTGTGGAGCAGTCCCCCTGCAATTTCAAGGCGTTTTCTCATACCTCCTGAATATGTGATGGCAGAATCGTTTTGTTTTTCTGTGAGCTCCACAAGATCCAGGAGCTCGTCTATTCTGGAGTGGATCTTGTCCTTTGGGATGTGGTTTAGCCTTGCCTGCAGCATGAGATTTTCTCTTCCGGAAAGATACTCGTCTATTGTTATGTCTTGTTGCACGTAGCCTATTTTCTCTCGCACCTTTTTTTGCTGCGATGTTACGTCAAGGCCTGACACAAAGGCCTGGCCGGACGTCGGCCTGAGAAGGGTGGTAAGTATCATCATTGTTGTAGATTTTCCTGCACCGTTTGGGCCCAGAAACCCAAAGATCTCGCCTTCGTCTACTGAAATTGAGACCTTGTCCACTGCCACAACGCCAGAATTGTAGATCTTTGTCAGATCCCTTGTCTCTATCGAATACACGCCGATCAGGAAAAACCCGGCTGGCTATAAAATGCTAAGTCTCGTGGATCAAATTTTTTTTACAAAAACAATTTAAGGTAGAAAAAATTTGTGCTGATATGAAAGGCCTTTGCCATGTTTGCTATAATTCCAATGTAGAGGTTGTTTTGCACGAAGGCTCACCGATATGCACTGCCTGCGCTACAAAAACAAAATAATTCAATTTTTAATTATTTGAGTCGTTTATACTGTTCTTTTGTCAGCTTGAGAATGACCTTTTCGCCGATGCCCCAGATTTCAGACTTGGCTACAATTCTTGTGTGCATTATCCCGTCTGCAATTTCGATTGACTGGAGCTCGTTGGTATCGTTGTCTTTTACTAGTCGTTTTACCTTTCCAATTTTGTGGCCGTCTATATCCACTACTGGGACGTTTGCCCTGATTGGCGGTCTTGAAAGAAGCAGAGACTCTTCTGTGAACTTGTCAATGTATTCTGTCCCAAGATAGTAATCATTGTGAAATCCTTGATGGATTGTGACTCCAGATACTGCAAGGGTTTTTGCGTTGATGTGAATATGCTTTACCTTTCCGTACTCTATTCCCTCTCTGTCTACTACCTTTTTTCCTGTGAACTCGTCTGCCGTGCACAGGTTCTGCGGCGTTTCTAGCTGGGTTGCCATGGCTTGGTTTTCAGGATTGGTTTATGGAATGCAAAAATTACAATTTTCAATCAATTCGGTTAAATTAGTTGACTTTTTGTTGGCTTGCGTGAAAGACGGCGCCCTCAAGGCTTTCCTGACAACAACTGGGCGAAGGACAGGCAATGAGCACTCCGTCTGGCTTCGCGCAGTGATATACGAGGGAAAAATTTACTTTTCTAGAAGAAACGAAAACTCTGACTGGCTAAAAAACGCGCTTGCCCACCCGCAGGTCAAAGTTGAACTCGACGGCAAGACACACACAGGAAAGGCTTTGCTTGTGACTAACGAGTCGCTTGCCAAGAAAATTTCCGAGCTCAAGTATCCTGGAGAAGCGCGCTCAGGGGAAGCAAGGATTGTTTTGCAAATAAACCTCGACTAAAACTCGATTATTTTTTATTCCATCTTCGAGTGGCTTTTTGGTCTGCTCTTCTTTGGTGTTTTCCTTTCTTTCTCATTACCATGTAATTAGTCCCAAATTTGAACTAGTTAATTGTTGTCATTTGGAATAAAATTACACAATGTGAATGATTGTAGAGACGCCGCGCTTGTCCATTTCAATGTCATTTTCCATTTCCGCAACAGAAATGGTAAATGATATCAGGTCGCGTTGTTGTGCGCGTGTAGCATCCAAGGAAAGGTGGATGTCCATCAGCTCAAACTCTTCTTTTGGAATGTTGCTTTCATCTATGAAGGCCTTTGCAGTTGATTCGACCCGGAACTGCTGGCCCTTGTAGTGTTCTATTATCTTCATTTTTCTTCCAGGCCTTCCCGCAGCTTTTACGTTGATATCGATTATTCCAGGCTTTGCACTTGTGTATCCTGATTGCTTGTTGACAAACACCCCAATCTGGAAGGGCTGGCCCGCAGTGGACTCTGCCATTTTTTGTATTCCGTCGTTCATTGCCACATCGACTCCTTTGATGGTTTGGGCAACTTTGGCAATCCACTCATTTGTTTTTTGGATTATGGCAGCTATTCTGTCTCTTCTTTTTCTGTCCTCGTCTTGCGGCAGCTGGTACCTGTCAACCCATGCCAGGTAGTCCTTTGAGATGTCCTCGATAAAACCGATGCAGGTGACCTTGTAGTCATCTGCGCTGTTTGCGCGCTCGGAGCCTTCGTCGGTTCTCATTCCGTCATAGTCGGCAGGCATTGCCATTATTTCCAGTAGGGTTCGGCCTCTAAAAAAACCATCTCCGGCTCAAAAATTATAACCAAACCAAACCAAAAACCAGTCATGGGATTTTCTGCAATCGTATCACATCTGCAACAGGAGCTCAAGTCAAATCTCCCTCAGATCAGGATTTTGCTAAAGAAAAATCCGGCAATTGCGTACACTAGGATAACTGAGATTGGCTCAATTGTTGGAAAAAAGTACGGAATCTCGCTTCTAGTCAACTTTCCACAAAGGGACAAAATCAATGACTTTGACTCGTATGGGTGGCAGGATCTCTCCATCATAGTTGATATGCAGAAAAAAAACTTTCCAATCCAGCGCCAGACAATAAAGGACAAGGCAAAGGAAATTTTTGGGAACGTCAAAGTCGAGGACGCATACATGTATGAGGGAAAAGAAGGAGTCAAGGTCTTTTTCGATAATGGTAGAATTGATATCTTGCCACACTCGCTGCACATATGGTGCAAGTTTGATGACAAGATTACCCAGTACTGCGACTGGCTTTTAGCTAACGTGTACCAGCGTTAATGTCTGGCTGGGTGGATTCAGGTAAAAATTTACTTGCACCGTAGTGGTTTTTCGAAAAGATAATGGACAAAGTCTGTCAAGAAGATCGTTCCAAAACTGTCAAAAATGTTTTCACTTGAATATCTCGTCCTTGTTTTTTACCACAGTATGCTCTTCCTCTTCGATCGCATCTATTAGGCCCCTTGCTTCTTGTCGGGTTATCACACCTTCGGTAATGGCAAGCCTCAGTATTCTGGGCAGCGTAAGATAGCCAATGCCTTCCTTCCTGCACAACCTATGTACAATGTTCTCGTTACTGACAAGAGGTAGCCCCCGGTTCCTTGCAATAACAAAGCACTCCCTTTCCCCTAGGTCAAGTGAGTGATCTGTCTTTTTCAAGTCCTTGAGCTCGTCTTTTGTGAGAACCACAAAATCAGGATCAAGGTACCTGACATCGATCCTTCCCCTAGCAAGTTCTACCTTAACTGCCTGCGGTATTATAACGCCATCTGAAATCTTCTTTAGGATGTCAAGCCTTCGAATCCTCGCAAAGGTGCTAAGTATGTCGGTGTCGGCAACAAACCTCATCCGTACCTTCTCTTAATCCTCGCGATCTCGCGGTCCATCTTGGAGGCACCCTCAGCCTCGATGGCCCTCTTGATTCCATAGTCCTTTAGCATCTCCTTGAATTCAACTATACCCATATTGGCTATCTCAGCTGCCTTGCCAAGGCTGACCTCGCCTTTCTTGTACAGCTCTATTGCAGCAGCAAGGCTAAGATTCTTTTTGGAATGCAAAAATATCCTTATGGCATCCTTTACCACATCTGATTTGCTAGAGTAGTAGCCGGCGTTCACCAATGCATCTATCTCCTTTTTGACCAGTTCCGGAAGGTTGTAGCTTGAAGGCATATATTATATTGATAACTATTATCATAAATAATTTGCGGTTTTGGCAAATTGCTTCGCCTTGGACTAAATTGTGGATCTGCTAGGATTCAAACCTTCAGCGGCACTAGGTGGGCCCGCCAAGACCGGTCATCTCATATGAATAATCAAAATTCCCGTCAATTGTGTAAAATTCCGCCTTGACTGGCAGTGGCACATTGTCCGCTACAAGAAAATAATTCGTAATCTCGTTTATCTCGTATGATATTGTGTAGGTTTTCAGGCTTCCAAACTCAAATTCGGTGTCCTTGTATTCGGTTAGCTTCATCTTTGGCGTGAACTTGCCGATGAACGTCGTTCCCCATTCTGCTCCGACTACCAGATATTTTGATTCCGATACGGTGTCGCGAACCGAAAAAACTGTCTTGTCCAGGGCGTCGGTGTACGGTTTTGCGTCGTCTGATACCCCGATAAAGACATAGGCCTTTCCTATTTTTAGCGTCTCATCAAGATGCTTTCCCGTCTTTTTGTCGTCAATTATCAGGCGTATCTCTTGCTCGTCACCTGTCTGCTCTAGAAAATCAAGCTCTGCCAAAAACTCCATCTCTTGATATTTTACCAAATACTGCAGTGTAGGCTGGGCCTCTGCCCCTTTTCCGACATGCCACTGGTTTGCAAATCGTGGGATGATGTTTTGCTCGGCTCCTGGCACCCCTGTCAGCAGTGGATATGACAGTCCCAGTGCAGCTGCTCCAAGCATTATTCCAAGAGGTATGAAGAGAGCTTTGCGGACCAAGATAATGATTTTAGGACTTTAATTTGATAATTCCCTGCGTGATAAGATACTGTATTCCCGAGACAAAGTCCTTGTCAGTTATCTTTCCTTCTGCCCAGAACTTGGCGTTGTTTTTTATCCAGGACGGGATTACGTCGCTTCCCGTTCCAGAGCCGGCAGTTGTTGTCGGAATTTTGATAATCTTTTGGTTAATCAGATACTGTATTCCTGAGACAAAGTCCTTGTCAGTTATCTTTCCTTCTGCCCAGAACTTGGCGTTGTTTTTTATCCAGGACGGAATGTTGATTTCAGCCGGTGGTGTCACGGTTCCGCCGTTTCCACCCTGCACGTTTACGTCAAATGTGACATATCCCGACTTTGCCGCATTTGGCTGGCCAATCTCAGGTCCCGTGCCATAAACAAATATCGCATACTTTGTCATTCCAGACTCGTTTATTGTTATGTCGCGTCGTACCTGTCCTGCGGTGGTAAAGAGGGCGTTTCGCTTTTCCTCGTCTGCTATCGAGCGCTTCGGAGAGAGCCCAGCAGATGTCTGCTCCACTACCAAAATGTCATAGTGGACCTCGTTTTCAAACTCTTCTTGGTTTACCTTTCGCTTAAAGTCAATTATCATTTCCATTTCACAGCCTTGTTTTGGCTTTGGCGGTGCGTACTTGATGTTAATTATCATCGAGTTTGTGTTTGTGTTTTTGGAAACTGCGGTGAACTCGTCTGTGTTTGTCGGGCAGTTGAGTCCTGCTTGCACGTCGCCGGTGTCTTTGATTCCTGCAAATGGGTTTGATTTTACATTTTGCTGGTAATCCAATAACTCGAATCTATACTCTTGTGGTGGGACGCCCTCTGCAACATGGGCGTACGTGTCTGCCTTTACTGGGAATGGAAAGTCGTCTACAACCCAGACCCGGTTTTCCTTTCCTCCTGTCTTCCAGCCAACCACCACCGTGTCAAATAATCCCTCTGGCACTGCGATTTTCTCCTCTGCCTTTGGAATTATTTGCTCGCCGCCAATGTTTCCTATCTTTCCCCACGACGGCATGCTGAACTTCTTTGGTCCTTTGCCGGTCAGGTCTCCGGTATCTGCAGTAGCATATGCTGAAAGCCAGGACAATGATGACTTGAAAGCTGCGGCGTACGGAACAAGATTTGCAGTGCTGCCAATCGGTTCTGCTGCAATTTTGCCCACATTGATGGTTCCTTTGTGTATTTTTTTGCCATCCTTAACGACCACCTGCATCTTCCACTGGTCTTCGCTTCCTACCTTTTGTGAGCCCTCTACCCAAAAGTCAATCTGAAATTGGGAGCAGTCCTTGTAGTCAACATAACAAAGCGAGTAGCTGAACAGGTTTCCTTGTTTGAGGCCCTCGCCCACATACCAAGATCCCGGCTTGGTTACTCCGCCCCCCTGAAATTGTGCACTAGCACTATGTGAAAAACTTGATGCGATTAATGAAACTGCAAACAATGCGACCAAAATAGGTTTCAATTTAGCTATAATTTCTTCAGATCCCTAGTTAAAGGTTATTCATATTAGCTACGCAAATATAGAACCAATCTAATTTTCCAAATAATGTGCGATTGTGCCAAGGTTCACATGTACGAAGTAGAGTACAAGCTTAACGGAATGGTCGTAGTCCCGACGCACAAGAACTGCGGCAATGCACTAAACGGACCCCAGCTTGACAAATTCCAAAAAGAGCTGGTAAAGTCTTGGGGCCTAGATCCTGAAGACGAGAAGCTCATTTAGGGTAAAATAAAAATAAAAGCGAAAGTAGGTTAAGCCTTAACCTCTTAATTCTGCAACTGCTTCCTTACAAACGGAAGACTTGCATTTACAATCGTGGCTGCAAATACAGCTTCCCTGCATTTCACAATCACATGCATATTCAGGATCGCCGCTATCTGCTTCGCAACCGCAAGCTTGATCTACCATATTGAGAGGATCCGCTAAGAGGGTTTTAAAGGTTGTCTAGTTTGCTTTGAAACGATAACTCACGGGTAATTTTGTAACGACTTGAGTAAATTATTTGCCAAGTTGTGCAAAATAGTAGCTTGTTGTTCTGTTTTTGTTTGGTCGCCCTCAATGTCGAGTGCTACCTTGAGTACGTGCATGAGCTCTGGCCTCTTGTGCACAGAGTCCCTGATTGATAGCAAGTTGTTTTTGGTAATATATCCGAGATAAAAGTAACAGTCGGATAGAAGTGAGTTGCTTACGAGGTATTCATATTTTTTCTGAATTATCATAGAATGTCCATTTCCCTCTATCATTTCAGAAAAGCCGATTGCGGATTTTAGCATCCTCTCAAGAAGTGACGGTGTCGCATGTTCAAGGCCAAGCACCTGAGATACCGTCAAAAACGATTCGTTTGTCTTGTTTTTTTCAAACTTTCTGATGAACTCCAGCATATGCGTCGGGCTGCGCATCCTAGAGTTGATCAGAACTAGTGCGTCACAGACAAGATATGCAGAGCACTTGAGCCAGACAGGTGCAAACGTATCCGTGGCAACTTCCTGTCTTGTCTTTGTTGCAAAATATGCGGCATCGACAAGGCACCCCCTTATGCTTGAAGAACGGATCCTGGTGCTTTTCTCCCGTATTTTTGATAGAAGGATTCCGAGATTCCATTGGCTGTCTGAGAGAATTTCCATGCCTTCGTATCTTTGCAGCAGGTCGGGATCTGATTCGTCGAGGCTTGCGTGGTGAATTCGCACTAGACTGTCTCCAATTTTTTTTATCTGCTCTTTTTCCTTTTTGCCGTCAAAAATTGTGATATTGTACTCGCAGCAATCCAATGTCGTTTTGTGCGTCTTGCATCCCCCAAGGCCAACTGGGCATTCCGACAGCGACAGCTCGTCGATGATGCGTTTAATTTCCACAATGAAATTTGTTCTTCAATTTTCTTAAGGATTCCAATGATTATTTTTTAACCAAACAATCCAATAATGACACATTCCTTTAAATTGCTAGAATTTCTCGATTTTTTAAGCTCCTGTGGTGTAGTCCGGTTAAGCATACTGCCCTCTCAAGGCAGTGATCCCGGGTTCAAATCCCGGCGGGAGCACGTAATATTTGTGCATATAGCTAGGGCTGTAGATTTTGCACTTGTCCCTTTTTTAATATGGGAATTTTGATCTTCCTTTTAGTTATAATGATATTAGAAAATAGAAAGATTATTTGATTTTTCTAGTACTCATTTCTCTGTCAGTTACTAAGGTGATAACAAGGCTTGACGTAGAATGTGATTTTTACAAATTCATGAATGTAGGTTTTTGCCGACTGCTCAAAATCCAGTCTTTTTGTAGAATTTGTAGGTTGGCTACTTTGGTTTTTTGACTCTAGTCTTATTCCAAGGCACGTTTTTCCAGTTATTTTTTGACATGGTTTGACTCTGATTGAAAAAATAATTTCCATTTAAATAAGATGAAATGCATCAGGAATCATTGGGACTGAAAAGCGTTTCTCTAAAGCTCCAGTACAGAACAGACAGGGACAACCTCGTCACAGAGTTTTTCATTCCGTGCCTTTCCAACTCTATCGAATACGACAGGGCAGTAGAATTTGTGACCCTAAAGAGCATCTCGACTCTTTCTTTGGGCCTTCAAAACTTTGCAGATCACGATGGCAAGATACGACTAATCACAGGTCACCGGTATTTTTCCGCAGACCTTGATGTTCTTGCGAAAATCTTCAGCGGAAAAAACAACGCGTTTTCCCCGGGCTTGATTCACAACTCCAAGTTGGAGATATTGCAAAAGCTAATCCAGAAAAACAAGATCCAGATCAAGATAGCCATACCAAACTCCGAGCATGTGGACGGATCTTTTTCCGAAAGGATTGGAATATTCCGGGACGAGGAAGGCGAAATGGTAGCATACACTGGCACATCAAACGAAACGTTTAACACGGAAAACCGGAACTTTGAGTCAGTCGATGTCTATACTTCATGGGGCGACAGGCCAAGAGTAGACATAAAGCTTGCAGACTTTGAAAGGCTTTGGAACAATGAGACAAGACATGTGCAGATCCATGACTTTTCATATGCATACCAGAACAACCTCCTCAAGTACGATTCAAAGTGGGCAATAGAGACGCTCAGCTAAACACGACGCCGGCCGCATCGATGTTTTTTGTGTTCTCCACGAATCTGACAAGCGATATTTTGTAGTAGATTACCTCGCCCCTTCGCTCGATTACTGCCAGAATTGGCTCCTTTCCCATCTTCGTTATCTCTTCAATGTTTTTTTGCAGGGTTGCTATTTTTTCCTGCTTGCCTTCGGCCAAGCCAAAAACTAGATACTTGGCGCCCTTTTCCCCAAACTGCCCGCGCTCATAGACCCTAAAGTCCGAGCCGAACCCAAAGCCGTCCTTTACCGCATAACCGCGCACCCGCAGATCGCGATAGATAAGAAACTTGGTCAGCGTGTTTTCGTCAAACTTTGAGCAGATCTGCAGCAGCTCATCAAACTGCAGGGTTTTTTTTCCCTTGGCAAGCTGAAGTTTTTTGTAGAAAACAAAATACAGCGACTCGAATGGTTTGAGAAGAAACCTTCCCTGTCTTGTCTCGCCATATCCCTTTTGCTCCAGCGCGTTTTGCACTTCCTTGTTTGTGACAAGGGTGTGATCATCAAGTAGGACTCCCTCAATGTTTGGTTCTGCGTCTGAGCTCATTTGGCAAAGATTGTCATGCATTCCATATAAGTCATGAAAAACCGTCTAACCGTTAAAATATAGGTGGCTTTGTGGTTTCATCGATATGCACGGCGGATGTTACAGGACAGGAAACGGACAACCATATGCAAGAAAGGAGTTCATCAAAGGAAAGCCCCAGATAAAAATTGCCAAGTTCCAAGGCGGAAAAAGGGGCGAATACGACTACTGCGTCCAGCTATGCTCAAATGAAAAAACCCAGATAAGACACATGGCAATAGAATCAGCAAGGCTTTCTGCAAACAAGGCAGTTGAACAGACAACTGGCGAGACAGGCTATTTTTCAATTCTTCGAATTTATCCGCACATACTGCTTAGAGAAAACAAGATGATTGCAACCGCAGGGGCAGACAGACTCCAAGAAGGAATGAGGCGTGCCTTTGGCAAGGCAGTAAGCCTAGCAGCACGTGTCAAGCAAGGCCAGGTACTCATGGAAGTACACGTCAAAAAAGATCACGTAGAGATAGCAAAAAAGGCGCTGGCCGGTGCATGTGTCAAGCTTCCAATCACGCCGGTAATCAAGGTAGTTCCTCTAAAGAAAAGCTAGAGACTTTTTAAAATTTCAGACTGACTTTTTGAGAGGATTTGTAAAAATTCCGAAAACTCTTCTTTTGTTGGGTCACGCTTTAGAATCCTCCTGCTCTGATAGTAAAATGAATTGTATAGTCTGCCGATTATTATTCCGTATTTGAAGTGCTGCGAGTCTGCTCTTTCTTCATCGAGCTGTCTGGCAATTTGATTTATCTCACCTATGTTTGTCAGAGCCTCTTGGATTTTTTCGCCGATTTTCTGCTCCAGTCTTTTGTCCATGTGTCACATAGATGTGATCTGCGATTAAAGAATGGCGGTCAACAATTGATTTTAATAGACTTGGTTTAGTGTAAACGATCATGCGGCTGTAGTATAGCCTGGCCAGTACGCGGGATTGCCAATTCTGTGACCCGGGTTCAAATCCCGGCAGCCGCATTTACAACGTAATTTTTGTGTCTTCTACATACAGGCGTTTTCTATGGCGTCTTTGTGCTCTCTAGAAATTTGTTCAGTCCCCCTACTGACTTCCAATAAGAGTCAATCAGAGAGTGCATGTGCTGCTCGTACATGTTCAGGAGGTTTTTTTGAAATTCGAGTTGCGTTTTTTGCATGCCGTTTGCCATCTCAATTTGTGACATGATCGCTCCAGCAAATTGATCAGATGCCACCTTAAATGACCTCAGCGTGCTTTGATCAAAGCCAAGCTTGTCAAAGAACTGTTTTTGGGCAAGATAACACGTGCCAAAAACATCGTCAACGGAATGCAAAAACAACGCGTAAAGATCAGAATAATGCTGTGCGGAAAATGGAAGCTGTGACTCTAGTTTTTTAATTATTTTTGAGGTGCTGTCCTTCATTACGTCACAAACCGAGATGATATCTGCAGAATCAGATTCCGGTTTGTCAGCGTTGTCTTTCACGCCATCTTAAGCCAAGATTTGAATTTAAATGATTTTTTTACGTGCCCAAACAAAGGTATCGGAAGTTCGGATAATAATTTAAAATGAGGCCCGACACGAAAAGAAACATGACAAGGACGGTTTTTGGAGTGTTATCAGCAACGATTCTTGTTGCCGGAATGCTTGTCGCGTCCCCATCCTTGGCTAGCGGCCAGCAGGTTGCTACCGACAAAGGGACATTAAATGTAAGCATATCTACAGACCCGAAAACTCCAATGCCAACAGGACAGGCAAAGCTAAAGATAGATTTCCTAGATCCGCATACAAACGCAATCCAAGCACATATTGATTATTCCGTATCTGTCACAAAGGACGGCAGACCAGTGTTTGGCCCAATTCCCCTTACGCACACCTCGCTTGGCACTGTTATCATTCCAGTCCAGTTCAAGGAAAATGGCGAGCATCAGGTAATAGTAGATGTCCAAGGAATTTTGTTTCAGCTGATACCTTCCGAAAAAGCAACCATCACCATAAAGGTTGGAGAAAGCCAAAATGACAAAAAATCGGACGACAAAAAGAAAGACAAGGCAAAAAAGAAGGTAAAATCTGACAAAAAAGTCAAAAAACCAATAAAGTACTAGTTCCTTTTTTCCAGCCCATTGTTTATTATGTCAATGGCTTTTGAGATCTTTTCAGGCCTTGGGAGCTGAATCATAAAGACATTGTCTCTTCCTACCTGCGATTTAGGCGACGAAAGTGCGAGCATTGCGCAGCTTGCCATTGATTCAAAGAACGGCATGGTTTCGTTTGCATAAAGAAGCAGTTTTTCCTCGATTCCGCCCTGCGAAAATGTCATTACTATCTCGACAAAGACATGCCCCAAGCCATCCTGCAGTATGTTTAGGTTGGTCTCAACTGAGAGCGGCTTTCCGGCAATCTGCGCCATTATCTCATCAAATCTTTTTTCTGGCAGTATGAGGCATGGGACACTTGTCCCGTTGTAGTCAAATGATGTGACACCAAGATGCACTCTGTCCATCAGTTTTTTCATTTCGTCTTTGGACATTTTACTCCTCATCTATCTTTGAAACAACCTTGTCGCTTGCCCTGATTAAGAACGGCGAGACAAATGCGCTAATTATTGTTATGATTCCAATCAGTGGGAACAAAAAGCTGCTTACGGCACCAATGTCCACTCCAGATTTTACTATGACGATTGAAAACTCGCCCCTCGGGCCGGCCAGGGCAAATGCGGATCGGAGTGACTTTGCCTTTCCCTGTCTGAACAAGTATGTCCCAAAAACCGCCCCTCCAAACTTTACTAGTATTGCTAATACCACAAGTCCAAACGCCAAAAAGAGATAGTTTTCCAGCTCCGAGATATCCATGAGTGCTCCTACCGAGACGAAAAATATCGCGACGAACATGTCTTTGATAGGGCTGGACAAAATTTTAGACACCTCGGCAGATTTTGATTCTGCCACAAGAACCCCCGCCAAAAATGCCCCGATTGCAACTGACAGCCCCACTACATTTGCAAACAATGCATATCCAAAGCACAGTCCGAGTACCGATAGGAGTAGAATTTCCTTGTGCTGAGTAGCTGCGACCCTGTCGATTAGTCTCGGGACTGTCTTGGTGCCCACGGTCAGCGTTCCGCCAATGAGAGCGCCGGCCACTGCCACCACCGTGATTATGCTCTCAATTGAGACATTGCCTACAAGTGCTACTGATTCCAGCGTTGCAATAAGAATGACTGCTATGATGTCTTCTACTATGAGAATTCCCAAAACAAGAATCGAAGATTCTTTTTTTATTTTTCCCGTGTCTTCTAGAATTTTGACAATGATTGCAGTGCTGGTAATCGACAGTGCCGCGGCCAAAAAGAGTGAGTCCATCGTCTTTAGTCCCACAAGGCTTGAGACATAAAACACGACACCGAGGGTAAGGAACAGCCCGATAGTTCCTGCACCTATCGCAACCTTTCCGATAGAACGGATCTTTGAATATGGAAACTCGATCCCAATCACAAACAATAGCAGAACCACACCAAGCTCTGCAAAAATATTGAGTACTGCAACATCGGAAAGTATTCCAGCCTTGCCAAGGCCCATAAACCCATCACCCTCTGGAATTAGCGAGCCCCAGAGAGGCGAGAGCGGCCCAATAAGCATACCTGCAAAGAGATACCCGATTATCAGAGGCTGACGCATCTTGAAAAATGCAAGCGTTACAATCGACGCGAGAATCATGATTATTGCAAGATCCGTAATAAACGAGGAGTGCGGGATTTCAGGCGTTATTTTGTCCACTATGCTTTGGACGCCGTTGCTAACCGAGCCTGACTGATCAAGCTGCAAAAAATAATTTTGCATTCAACTAGTGACAAGTAAAATCATTAAAATTAGTTTTGATTTAGATGACGCAGATTGTTTTTGCGAGCATCTTGACCTTTTCTGACTCTGGCTCCTCTATTTTGTGCTCGGTGTACTTGGAGTTAAAGTAGAGAAGGTCGATTACCTTGGACTTGTCCACAAGCACGATTGTCGCGTGGCTTGATGCCGGAATGCTCGTGTTTGTGAGGATTACGAGCTTGTCCACAAAAGCCGAGGATTTTACCGCGTTAGATATTGTCTCAAAGTTCTTTGTGTGGTTTGCGTCCATTACTATTGTTATTCCTATTTTCGTGCCAAACGGATCAGAATACACCACGTCAAATGACGGGTTTGGCTTGCTTGATTTTGAAACGTTTCCCATCTCATGTACATAGTTAACGAGGTTCGAGACTGCCTCTCTTACCTGGTTCTGGGTGGTGCCGGATTCGCGCTTTATTTTGATAAAATCAGATATTGGAACGTCCATTATGCTCCCCTTTATTTTTAATCCCGGATAGGTCTGCTTTATTGTTTCATCGATTACTGTCTCGGATATTTCTTGTGCCCCGAGGTCTGATGCCTTTTCTACTGCGTGGTTTAAAATGTTGATGATGGAACGGACGTTTCGAAACTCCGGAAACTCGTCGCAGAGGACCCGGACCTTTGCTGCCAAGTCGTGCTGCTCTTTTTTGTTGAACCTTTCTGTCTTGTCGGAATCTCGGATGTATTCTATTGCGATTTCTATTAGCTCATCAACAGAATTTGCGCCGGCAAGATCGATTTTGTAGTTTGCCTTCTCCAGCCTGTCAAATACAGACGGGTTTGCCTTTTGGACATCAAGGTATAGTGACGGTGTGGTAATCAGCAGTAGAACCGATGCCGGAATGTGGGCGTTAATCAGCGATTTTACAAAGTCTAGCGAGCCTTCTTGCGCATCAAACTCGTCCATCTCAAAGAGAATTACCTTTCCAAGCAGGTTGTGGCTGAACTTTGCCATTGCCGCAAGTCTTCCGTGGATTTCGTCAAGGTTTGTTATTTTATCAAAGGAATTGCCAAGGATGTTTCTGATTATGACCTGCTCGTGCTGGTTGTGGTTTGCCGCAAGATAGTCGTGCAGCGCGTATGGGGAAACGTGCGTTTTGTCATAAAGTAGGTCATCTGCCTTTTGCTTTAGCGTGACGCCCTTTAGCTTATCCACAAATCCATAGCCAAGTGCCTTTTTTGCAAGGGCGTCGCCTTTTTGTGCCTTTTCGCAGATTTGCCCAAGTAATTTTCCCTTTAGCTCGGAAAAAAGTTCCTTGCTGAATCCGTGCATTATTGCGTTGTAGATGCTTTCGTTTGTCCTAGGCGAAATTGTCGACATGTCCACATAGGTGGTCACTATGTCCTGCCTTGTCTTTAGTGTCTTGATGTGAAGGGCAAGGTGTGTCTTGCCGGAACCGACATCCTGGACTACTGTGATCAGTCGAAAATCGTTTTCAGTTGAGTTCCTTCTTGAGGTTTTCTTGTACAGATCCAGGATGCATTCCATTATTGCCGCCTTTGCTCCCTGGTGCTTTGTTCCCCCAAGGATCTTTGCGTCATGCTCTGTAGGAGTCGGGCTGCTTGGGTATGGGTTTGATTTCAGTCCGTATGGGTATGTCATAGCTTTCTTACGTATCCATGCAGCATTCCGCGAACGTGGATTCCCTCCTGTCCTCCGGTCGAGACTTCGTACTTTTGGTTTGATTCAACTAGTGAAGATGCTAAAGAATAAAATTTTTCAGGCGAAACGCCAAGCGACTCGCAAAGCTTTTGCCGAATACTTGAGAATGGAACCCATCCAAGCGATGAGGAGTGCTCGCTCATGCAGACATCAAAGCTTGACTGAAAGTCGATGTTTGGCCCAGCGCTAGGTGTTTTTGTCATATCGCTGCGGATTTGGTTTACCGAGTTTTCCAGGTTTTGCACCTGCTTTGAGATAATTTTGAATTTCGGGTCGTTTTGAGAAATATGAGAGAGATAGTGTTCCCTGCTCCACACATAATGCGCTATTCCCTTGTTGTCAACTATGATTTTTTCCTCTTTTGCCAGTTTATCAAGTGAGGAATCACAGTCCGTGCCAAAGATCTTTTTGAGCTCCGCCTTTTTTATTCCACAGACCCCCGATGCCTCTACTTTTTCAAGAATCTGGGAATTCATGCCTACATGTCCCTAAAATTTTTTTTAACAGGGGATGTCGACTTGTACAACAAACTTGTGAAATATTGTTGTCTTGGCTTCAGGATTTGCCTGAAAATGCCATCAAGAATTATTAGTGATGCATAACAACTGCCCCTTGCAGAGTGATGATTAGGTCATCTGAAGCAAATGTGGAAAGAGACCTGGGGTATCTGACTGCTTTTTCTAGCTCTGGGCTTGCAGGCCGAGCTCTTTTCGCATTTCGTCTACGCCGCGAATCCCGAAAATATCTCGGACCTGGTTCAGGCGGATGTTTTCCTTTACCAGTTCTTTTCCTAGCTTGTCTGTAAGAACGCTGAAAAGATCAGAGAATCTTATCTCCCACTTGTCTGCAGAGTCCAGCATCTTGCTTATTGCCCACTGCCTGACCTCCTGCGGTAGCGAGACTCTTTGCTGTGTCTCTATTGCAAGAGAGTCAAACATATTTACAATTGACGCAGTCTGCCCTGCCATTTTTTCAATGTCTTTTAGCTCACCATACTTTGACTCGGAAAGAATTCTGATATTTGACTGGAATTCGGAAAGCTTCAGCAATGCGACGACTTCTTTTGTATTGTGACTTGAGGACTTGTTCGTGGTGCTTTGAAGATGCTCCACGTTCTGGACAAGGCTGTCCGTCTTTTTGTGGAATTCTGCCATTGACGCATCAGATCTTTTGAGCATTTCAGAAATCGCGGAGATTTTTTGGTCGATTGTGTTTGTCTTGTTAAAGACGGTTTCCTTAAACGACGATATGTCCACTTGGACTGATTTTATGCCGGCCTCGTCAGACTTTGAGGAGATGCTGTCAAGGTCTTCTTTTATGCCGTCGATTCTTTGAGCTATTTTTATTATCATGTGCGTATTGTTTTGAATCGAGTTCTTGTTTTCTGACATAGCCTTCATCATATTGTCAGGGTCTGGGCTCTCCTTTTGAGCCTGGGCAATCTTGTTTACCTGTTCTTGGAGCTTGCTTGCATGCTCGTTTATTTTGGTAATCAGGTTTGCCTGCGAGCGGACCTGGTTTAGCCCAGCGAACATCTTTTGGTTGTCCTCTTCCATAATGCTCATCTGTTTTGACTGTTTTTGGATGTGCTCAAGCGTGGTGGCCAGCGAGTCGATCATTTCCTTCATCGATATGAGGACTTTTTGATTGTCGGCAAAAATTTTGGACATTGACTTGATTTCTTTTGAGAGCGTCTTGGTAGAGTCGGAAACTGCGCCTATTTTTTTGACCAGCGCGCCAGAATCCCTCCCGGTCATGCTTATGCCTGTAGTCCTTGGTTTTGCTGGTTTCTTTGCTGACACTGGTATTAGTTCTGTCTACGAATAATAAAAGAATAGAGCTAAAATAAAATAAAAGAAAAGTAGCTACTCGTTGACCAGTTCTGGTCCATGGAGTATCTCATGAAGGGTTTTTTCCGTCAAACCGCTCCTCGATTCGACGAACTGCCTTGGGCAGTATTCGCAGTGTATCATATGGTACGGTACCATACCGTACTAATAATAATCTGGTTATGTTATAATTACCTGGTTTTGTGCCTAGACGTCTTCTGACTTGTCATATGCCTTGAGCTGATCCTTTTTCCTTTTCAGGATTGCAAAGATTCCCAAGATGGCGGCAATCCAGACTGAGCTAAATACGATGTTTGAAAAGCTCGCATACATGTACGGCGTTGCGTCCATGAGGTTTTGCCTCATCTGAATTGCCGAATAATGCAGGTTTATCATTGCAGTATTGAACGCCTCCGAGTTGACCGGCTCGCTTCTTACTCCTTCGACGCTTGCAATCATGGAATCAATGCCGCTCTGTATTCGCCCAAAGTCAGTAGTGTCTGTCGGAAATATCCATACCGGATTTCCTTCCTGAGGCAGGCTTTCCTTCATTTTTTGTAGATCCTGAAGGATGGATTCTGCGTCGCTGCTTGTTGCTATTCTGTCAAGATAACCTCGCGAGAGATCCAGCGGATAGACATCGGTCTGATATCCCGTGTACGCCATGTATGCCCCAAATGCAATTATTGCAAACATGCCTGATATTGCCATTTTGTAGTAACTGTCTGCCATCTTTTCTGTCTTTGATTTTTGGACGCTTGATTTATTTCTTTGAAATCTAGAGTGCGAGAGGCTCAGGTATGCCACGTAAAAGAATCCGATTGTAGGTATGGCAATCATCGGGGCAAAGATCGGGTTCTTTGAAAATATCGCAACTAGCATTCCAAGCAGCCCATAGACGCCAAAGAAGATTTCCAAAAGCGTAGTCTTTGTAAACGGAAGGTTGTAAGCCTTGTCTTTCCAGTCATCTGTCCTGTTTATTATTCCGTATTTTGGGGTTCTAAGGAACTCGTTCTTTTTCCCAAATATCCCATCAAAGACCGCTACGGTATTGTTGACAGATAGCCCTGCAGCATATATCAGAAGGAATGGAAGAATCTTTGCCTTTTGTTTCCAGTCTTTTCCCCACAGATTATAGATCACAAGCAGATATGCGCCAGGACCCATTGCAAGGTATGTCGCAATAGTTAGCGCAGGTATGAAGCGAATGACATGCAGGTTCATGTCGGCTGCCAATAAAATTGGCAGTGCAAGAAACTGGATGAGCAGCAATGGGTAGCCAATGTGTCTTGTCAGCTGCACAAATGCCTGAATTTTTGCCTCAAACGGAATCTTTCTTTTTACCAGAATGTCGCCAAGAAGCTTTATCGCGCATTGGATTGCTCCTTTTGCCCACCTAAACTGCTGCCTCTTTGCAGCGTTCATTTGCACAGGCAATTCTGCGTCAACTACGATATCTTCGATAAAGACGCACTTCCAGCCCTTCATCTGTGCCCTGTAGCTTAGATCAAGATCTTCTACTAGTGTGGACGTGTGCCATCCCCCTGCGTCCTCTATGCAGTCTCTTTTCCAGATTCCCGCAGTACCGTTAAAGTTCATGTACATGTTAGAGTTGCTTTTTGCCTTTTGCTCTATTAGAAAATGAAAATCAAGGCTCAGTGCTTGGGCCTGCGTTATTGCGGAATAGTTTTCGTTTATGTGCCCCCATCTGCACTGGATTAGGCCGATGTTTGGCTTTGCAAAGTATGGAATTGCTTTTTTTAGGAACCACGACGGCGGTATAAAGTCGGCATCGAAAATTGCCACATATTCGGTAGTTGTGAGACCCATTGCGTACTTGAGGGCGCCTGCTTTGTACCCATTTCTTGTTCCACGCCTTATGTGGATGATGTCGAATCCATCTTTTTTGTACTGGCTTACCAGCTCATGGAGCAGGTCTGTGGTGTCGTCGTCAGAGTCGTCAAGAACCATTATCTTCATTTTGTCTTTTGGATAGTCCATCGCACATACCGCGTCGACTAGCCTTGACGCGACATATTTTTCGTTGTAAATCGGGAGCTGGATTGTTACGGATGGAGTTCCAAGTGCGACGACGGAATGCTTGTCCTTTCTCCGAATTGAGAGAAACGCAAGGTAATAGAAATTAACAGTATATGCGGTAAGTAAAATCGCGGAAATGATGAAAATGTTAAAGACAAATTGGGTGAACGTGTTTACTGCCATGACACTTTCAGTCGTGAATGCCTATTTATGACTTCTAGCCTTTTTTCTGGAAGATCTTGATTGCTTGTGGTGGACATACACCCTCGCATGCCAGACAGAAGATGCAGTCTGGCTCTCGTGCCATCAGCGGCTTTTTCTCGGATGCCGGATTTCCTGGCGTATCAAACCACTCGTAGACATTGACTGGGCACGCGTCTATGCATGCACCGTCTGCTACACAGATATCATAATCTACTGAAACAAACTCTCCCCATACGCCCATCGTGTTGTTACTGCTTCCCCTTCTGCCCCAAGTCTTGATGACATTTTTGTTTGCAGCCACCGTATATGGCGTGCTTGGTCGCATGCGGGATTTGTATTCAACGTCTATTGGTCCAGGCTTTGCACCGTCGCGAACCTCACCCGTATCTCCAGAGTCGACCTGCGCTTCTTCTAGTGCCTCTACCTTTGGTTTTGGTTTTGCGTCAGGCACTATTTTTGCAAGTGGTGTGAGTTCTTCAAGCGCTTTCATTGCTGCATCCTGGCCGATTTTTTGTGTCTTCATCAGACTTTCTATCATCTTGTCTGCAAGGATTGTGTTTCGGAGTATCGTGTCCATTATCATCTTTGCATAATGATCCGCTTTTTTGCGATAGTCAGTTACCCATTGCGGGTCACCAAACTTTTCAATTGGAAATATTTGATAAATGATATCGACTACCTCGCCTGTCACGATTTCAACTGTAACTGAGAGGTTTGCCTTTTCGTATCCTTTTGCTTCCGGATCAGGCATGTTTTCCTCAACCCAGTTGTATGTTGCAAAGACCCTGTCGGCGTAGGTGTCCATGACGAAGACCTTTTTGAGGCCGTCTGCTATTGACTTCATCTCCATTGGCTCTTCTAGTTTGATTGGTAGACGGTAGAGCCCGAGTTTGTAGCCGTGCAGCGGGTAAACGCCCCTTTTCGCGGTTGGGGCTTGCATCGTGTAAACTCTATCCTTTAGCAGCAGCGACATGACGTTTCTCTGTCGAAATGGCTTAAAAATCTTCTTTTAGTCAGCGTCGTCCGGGCAGGTCAGTTCGCGAAGCTCTGTGTATTTTTTTTCCATCTTTTCTGCGTGAATCAGGACCTTTTGCAGATCATAGATTGTCTTTGGAAAATACCATCTAATTGGAACCCAGTGGCCTATTCCGTCCATGTCGTGGATCATTCCCTTGTCTGCAAAAACTTGGAGGTTTTCGTCGACTGAGCGCTCCCTTACTGTGAGGCCCCGTTTGGTCCTGTCTTCCATGATTAGATCATCGTTTGCGTCTTTTATGAGGTAAAAGGCGCCCTTTTTTAGAATTGGAGGTTCCTGGCTCATTTATTTTTCTACGGGGTTTCCAATCATGTTGCCCCATTCTGTCCAGGATCCGTCATAGTTTCTAACCTGCGGGTATCCGAGCAGGTACTTTAGGACAAACCAAGAATGCGATGAACGTTCGCCAATTCTGCAATAACAGATTATGTCTTTGTCCGGCGTTATTCCCTTTGGAACATAGTTTTGTTGTAAATCTTCAACAGACTTGAAGGTGCCGTCCGCATCATTTACCGCAGTGGCCCACGGAATGTTTTGCGCCCCCGGTACGTGTCCTCCCCTTTGCGCATGCTCCATAGGATATTCCGGCGGTGCCGTGATTTCACCGGTGAACTCTTTTGGAGAGCGGACATCTACCATTCCTACTTCTTTTCTGCCCAATGCTCGCCTTACATCAAAGAGATATGCCCTCAGTCCCTCGTCTGGAGGCTGTGCAGCATAGTTTGTTGGAGCTATCTGCGGCTCTTCAGTGGTGTACGGCTTATTTTCCAGCTCCCATTTTTTTCTTCCACCGTTCATTATTTTGATATTTTTGTGTCCATAATACTTGAAGACCCAGAATGCAAATGCCGCAAACCAGTTGTTGAAATCGCCATAAAGAACTACCTCGGCGTCAGGTGTGATGCCGTTTTTGGACATGAGTGCCTCAAACTGTATTTTGTCTACAATGTCCCTAGTTACCGGATCGTTGATGTCACGTTTCCACCAGATCAGGCTTGCGCCTTTGATGTGTCCCTTTCTGTAACCGTTTTCAGGATCATAGTCCACTTCCACCAGCTTTAGGTTGTCGCTTGGAGGATTTTTTGATACCCAATCAGTATTTACCAGAACTTCGGGATGTGCGTAATTCATTTCACCTTTGAAAAAAATTCATTCATACTTAATTGTTTTCCAAGCGCGAAGGACTATGTTTTTTAAACAAAGTCGTACAAGGGGTATGGTTGAAGCTAAATCGTGTCGCAATAGTAAGCAAATTCGGTTCTGATGAATCGGAGAACGCTGCAAAAAAGGTTGCAAAAAAGTTTCTTGCAGGCAGGGCCGAGGTTTTCACAATAGCTCCAGTTTCTGTCGAGGGGGTAAAAAAGGTGGAAACTGTCGAAGACCTCAAAGACAAAAAACTTGACTTGATAGTTACGCTTGGCGGGGATGGCACGACCCTTCGCACTTGTCGGAGCCTTGTAAACGAGGTTCCTGTTTTGACCATCAACGTTGGCGGAAACAAAGGCATCCTCTCTGAGATTACCCTAGGCAGGATAGATTTTGCAATCAAGGAGATCAAATCAAACAAAGTTTGGCTTGACAAGAGAACACGAGTTGTAGCATCTGTTGGGGGCGAGGAGTTTCCTCCTGCATTAAATGAAATCTACGTCAACCGGCAAAACATGACAAAAACTGCGGAATTTGAGATCAAGTTCCAAAATGACATAGTCAAACACAAGATGGACGGCGTGATGATCTCTACTCCTAGCGGTTCGACTGGCCATTCGTTTTCTTTTGGCGGCCCAATACTGCACGAAAGCCTAGATATTTTGATCATAACTCCGATAGCCCCCGTATTGCGACAGCTGCCGTCGATTGTCGTTCCTGACGAAAAGATTCAGGTGATTTGCTCTCATGATGTCAATATAGTAATGGACGCCCAGGTCATCAAAACGGCAAATTTTGAAGAGCCCATAATTATCAAAAAGCACAACAAGTGCGCAGTCTTTGTGAGACTCAAAAAGCAAGGGCTAAGACAGATGAGCAAGCTTGGCGTCTAAAATCTATGATGCCAGCGCGTTTTATGCGGGAGTTCCCTTTGCATCCCCCGAAGAAGGCTGCACCACATCGCTTGTCTTTGAAGAGATAAAGCACATCAAGAAAAACCACGGCGCCCTCGATACGCTCCTAGAGACAGGAAGGCTGAGAATACTTGATGCAGACTCTGAAAAGACAAGTTTGGTGGTAGAGCACGCAAAAAAAACAGGCGATTTTCAAAAAATGTCAAAGGCAGACATGTCCGCAGTCGCCCTTGCGCTTGAAACTGGGGGACAGCTGATAACGGATGATTTTTCCGTCTCAAATCTGGCAAAAAACATGGGTCTTGACGTCAAGCCAGTCATGACAAGTGGGATAAAGGACGTAGGGAAATGGAATTATTATTGCCCGGCATGCAGAAAAGAGTTTTCTGGAATAGACGCGTGCCCAGTTTGCGGAAGTAAGCTGAAAAGAAAACTACTCAAGGGTAAGTCTTTTTGAGTACCAGTCGATGAAAGAGCCGTCATAGAGTCGCACTCTGTCATATCCTGCAATTTTTAGCTGATAGAAAAGCGAGGATGCGCGATGGCCGTGCATGCAATAGCATACTATCTCCTTGTCTGCCGAGATTTGTTTTTGGGAAAAAAGTGCGTTGAGTGATTCCTTTGTGTCAAGCATGGAGCCGTTTTGCCCAAGTCCATCTGTAAATGGCACGAGAATAGAACTCGGGATGTGGCCCCCGAAATATTCCTGCGGAGTTCTTGCGTCAAGGATGACTGCCTTGCCAATCAGGGAACTGAGCTCATCTGATTCTATTCTTATCTTGGGTTGTATTTTTGGCACAAACTGTGTAGGCTGTGGCTTTTTTTGGGCCCTGCTTATTTGGTTGCCAAGGCTTTGCCAGGTGCTTATTCCGACATCCAGCATCCTGACGTTCTGGCATCCCAGATACTCTAGTGTCCATGCGATTCGCATCGTAGACGGGTCCATCGCCTCGCCACAAACCACTACTGTTTTTGTATGGTCGATTCCTATTCCCCCAAGCAACTGGGCTGCGTTTTTCTCGTCTGGCGCCAAATGCGCGCCATGTGGGCTAATTTGGATTAGCTGGTCAACTACAAGCGAGACTGAGTTTTGGATATGGCCGTACATGTATGCGATTTTTGGCCTGGTATCAAGTATCACTATACTGGGATCATCAAGGCGTTCTTTAAGCCAATCAGAGGATACCAGCATTTCATTTACCCTGCAAATCAAGCGTGCTTTGGTTTGATTTCTTCCTTAGCTTGCTTTGCTGTTCAAGCATTTGTTTTATTTTTTTGGCGCGCGCCTCACCAAGCCCCTCCACCTTTGAGAGCTCTGCAAACGAGGCGCTCAGTGTTCGTGCAGGCGAGCCGAATTTCTCAAGCATTCTTGTTGCCAGCTTCTCTCCGATCCCCGGAAGGCTGCACAGGACTGAGAGCTGCTGCCTTGCCAAATCATCGGATTTTTTTATTTTCTTGAGGAACGGCCCCTTTGTTAGCTCCTTTCTTGAGCACATTGAGACGAGCATCTTTGCAGTATGTGCCGCATTCGGGGTCGGAACTATTGGGATCTTAAAATCAATTGCAACAGATGCAAGTGCGCCATAAAACACCAGTGGGTTTTCTACTATTTGCTCGATTTCTTCCACGTTTCCTTCCATCAGTATTATCGGGTGTGCAAAATGTTCCTTTAGCCTACTGCACTGATCAAAGAGCCTCCCATCAAAGATCGACGATATCAGATCAGAGACGCTTTTTCTTTCCACTATTGTCTCTGGCGCAACTATGTAATCGCCTATCGGCAGCGTTTTTATCTCCAGATTTATGCCAACGGCTCTCAGCAGGTCAGGAATGCCGCTTTTTTTCTCCCGCTCGTCTACCACTATTCTAAGATTTTCAATTTTCATCCACTAGAATTTGGATTTAATGTTATAATTATTGTTGTGGGCTTGGCTTTGAGCTAGGATTTTGCGAGCCGCGTATCATTTCGTTTATTTTTGTTTCTTGCTCTTTGATGCTTTCCTTGAGCCGCGTCTCCTGTTTTGCCATTACTGCAATCCTGGTTGTGGAAAGCTCTTTTCTCTCTTCCAGCTCCGCAATGAGTGCAGCCTTGGTTGATTTTATCAAAATAGAGCCGGCGTGTTTATAGACGGCGTCTCCGTCTGCTGCCTTTTTTAGCTCCTCTAGTGCTCGATCAGATTCCATTTGTTCCAAGTCCAGCTGCTGTTTTTGCGCCATTATTGACTGCAGGTTCTGCTGGGACTGCTGGAGCTTCATTAGCTGCTCTTGCAGCCATGGTGGGATTTGTTGACCTTGAGACATATGATTGACCTGTGGAATTTGTTATTATTTTTACCGATTGTGACCAAAAACGAATCGCCATAGTGTTGATTCATCACTGGATCTGATTTAGACCCAAAACATGTCGTAAAAACTTAAATTTTCACCCCAAGTGATGTAATTACGTTGCCTGGCAAGTCACAAGATCCATCTAAAAGGAAGGAAGGGTTTACAGCGGCCGAAGCTGCGGAGCTTGCTGAGGAGATAGCAAAAAGAGCAAAGGCGGCAGCCGAGGAGGCAGCTGATAAAGAATACGAGGCGGCAAAGGCAGCAGCTGTGGCAGCAGTACAGGCATCAGAATTATTTACAAATAAACGCAATCAAGAGCGCATATTTAGGCGAGAGATGGGAGAGCCGGAATTTTTCCACACAAAGGCGGATCTGGTTCCAGCAAGACCTGTGCTTTCGGAAGAAGAGCAAGAAGAGATTTCAAGAATGGTTGAGGTTCCAAAAGATCAAACCCCGCCATATAACCCAGTGCACATACTCAGCCCTGAATTTGGTGGCACATCCAATTACGAGTCTGGAATTAACCAACTTGTAGAGGAAACCGCGAAAAGGCTTAACACGCTAAAAACCAGCCCTGATGCGACCGCACCTGAAATCGTCAAAGCCGAACAAGAGCTCAAGTATTTGGATTCGCTGTATCAGAATTATTACTTTGGTATGAATGTTTTTCGCACAGCGAAAGGTGGAAGAGACAAGCTTAAGGAATAATTTGGTATGGATAAAAAAAATTTTAACGTCATCAATATCAGGGTCACTTTCAGAAACCTCCCGATTCATAGTTTAGAACGATTTTCCTTCAAGGACGTCGCAGTTGCGTGTGAGTCCTTTAAGAAAATTCCCAGCATTTCAGAATGCGTGATAATTCAGACCGCAAGCAGGGTCGAAGTTCTGCTAGTAAAGAACATTGTGGAAATTGGAGACGAGGTTCCAGACGCAAGAAGAGAGGAAGGAAAAGGACTCACCCTAAATAAAATCAAAGAAACATGGATGTCACTTACACAACTAGAACAATACGACATTGATCACTTTGACCAGATTCTTGAGGTGTATGAAAACACTGATGTCTATCTCCATCTGTTAAGGGTAGCATCTGGCCTGGAATCAATAGTGATAGGAAATCAAACAGTCCTTGACGATGTTAAAGCGACAATATCGAGTGCAAAACTAGCCAAAACGTCAGGTACAATACTGAACAAATTGTTTGAGAGCACCATACGAATTGCAACTCGCATTAGAGAGTCCAGCGGGATTGGCAAGGGAGGAACATCAATTGGAGAACTCGCAGTCAAAATCGCAGAAGAATTTGCCGGGCTGGACGGAAAAAAGCAGGTTCTGATTATAGGTACTGGTGAAATTGCTGCCATGGTTGCAAAATCACTCAATAAAAAATCCTATGCATTTGACATTGCCAGCATGGTCATTGAGCGAGCCACGGGTTTTTCTAAAATATTGGGCGGAAAGCCAATAAAGTTTCAAGATGTCATATCTGGCTTTGATAAATTCGACATAGTTTTCGTTGCGACAACAGCGGACTATTTCATAATTACTTATGACAAAATAAGAATACTCATGGAGAACAAAAAGAAGGGCACGATGATATTGGATCTGTCAGACCCCAGAATAATCGATGAGAACCTTTCAATGCTTCCCGGTGTCAAATTGATGTTCAGAGATCAGATTACCGAGTTAGAAGACAGGGATCTGAAAGCCATAGAGGAGAAGGCTCTTGCCGTAGAAAAAATGATCATCAAAGAGGTTCCGATTATCGATGCCGCAATGAAACTGCTTGAACCAGAACCCATTGTTACCGACGTATTTTCTAGCGTAGATGTGTTAAGAAAAAAGGAATTAGAAAAAGCGCTACAAATGCTAGGGGAAACTGACGAGAAAAAAATTAAGATCATTGACGAGCTGACGAAGGCTGTTGTAGAAAGCATCGTTTCCACACCAGGAAACAGCTCAAAGAAAACAGCTGACTAGACACAGTTATAGCCTTGACACTGCGGATAATTTTTTTATTTGATCCTCCTCATCAAATAAAAGCTGATCGTCGAGTCGGATCGTTTGCATGTCAAATGAAACGAGATATATAATACTAATTTTTTTCTACAGATGATGGCAAAGCTAGTATGCAAAGATTATGGTTTTGAGTGCGACTTTGTTGCTGAGGGAACCGATGTTGCAAAAGTGGTTGCAGAATACAGCCAACACTCTACTGACGAGCACGGAATCGAATATTCCAAAGAAGCTTTGATGCAGTTCATAATAAGAAAAGGCTAGATTTACTGCCAAAATAATTCGATGAACATTTGTTAATTTCTTAATTATCCATCTTGATATTTGTCACTTGGTTTAAATGCGCAGTTCGACTTTTTGAAAAATTCTGATGGCTAACCGTATGACTCGTATTTTACTTCAAAGCTTCCGTCTTCACGTGCATCGTGTTCGGTCACAAAGCCTTGCGGTCCCAAAGTGTCCATTACCCCATCGATGGTTCCTTGCCAGCCACAAATGTAGAACATTGTATTGTCTCTAGTAATTTTTTCTCCAACGAGTTTTTCTAAGGGCGACATGCCTCCGTCGCGTGATTTAAGAAAACTTTCAATTCTGCCCGTCGGGCCGTTCCACGATCTGTTAAACCATTCCTGCGGGCGGCTGATGGATGCGACGTATCTGAAATTCCACTTGTCGCGTCCCCGGTCAATGCTTTCGGTTTCCAGGTTGGTAAAGGTGTCTTTGTAGCTTAGCTCATCCACATAGCTGGCACCATGCAAAACAACAACCTCTCTTTTATCACCTACCGCGTTGAGGTGTTTTGCAAAGCTTACAAATGGTGCAATGCCAGTACCGCCTCCAACACAGACAATTCTTCTTTCGTCTTTTTTCCCGTTGTGCAATGTATCATTAATTGTCAAGGCATTTCCAGTAGGTTTGCCCAAGGTTATCTCGTCTCCTTCACTTGCGTAAAACAATTGGGTTGTGACACGGCCTGGTAGAGGTTTTCGTACCCATCTGATCACGAACTCAAAATATTTTTTGTTTTCAGGATGTGATGCAATCGAATACGCTCTGCGAATAATTTTGTAATTTTCACTTACCACCGGAATGCCGATTGTAAGGAATTGTCCTGACTCGTATTTCGGCATGACGCCGTCATTTGGAACCATTCGGAAAACTGCGAGATCTTCTTTGAGTAGTTGGACATAGCTAAGAGTGTATTTGTTCTCCGAGACCATGTTTGAATAATCCGACGTCAATGGTTAAAAATCTTATTGATGGTTGTGTAATGAATCCACCAAATGATATAATTTTTAGTGATTTTGTAAAAAGGGTTTCAGAACCATCCTATTGTCCTTTCTGAGAATTTATTGCGTTTCAGCTAACCGTCATGTATTTTTGCTAATTCCAGCGAGTCATGGCTTGCCTGAATCAGCCGCAAAACAGAGTTTAGGTTTGCCCTAAGGTGCGGCAGCTCGTCTGAGTCAATTAAGATCTGCAGACTGTTTTTTTTCATAGAGATTTTTGTTCTAGTCGGGTTTTCAGGATAAAACTTGTTGTCCGCACTTAGCGAATCAAAAATTGCCCTTGTCTTTTCTTTTGCGTTAATCGATATTTCAGCACTAAAGGCTGACATCGTATGCGGTTCCGGCAACCTTGAAGCTGCATTTCTTGCATCTCCAGATTCCGACTGCCTCTCTTCCAAATTTTAAAGAGCCGCACTCGGGGCACTTGCGTTTTGTTTTCAGGATTACATGTACCTGTGTGAACTTTTTCCTGTGCTTGATTCCGTATTTCTGCCTAAGACCTTTTAGTGACGCGCCTTTCTTGAGCATTTAACTTCCACCGACCTTCTTTATGATCTCCCTTATTTTTGCTCCGGTAGCAATAGAGATTTGACCACATTTTACCAGCTGTTCCTGCGTAAAGCCGTCAGTTCCACCCTTTTGTATTGCGCATATGTTACCGGCGGAGTTGGTTGTAATTGTGATTCTGGCATCCATGCAGCCCCATTCGTCTGCGTTTGGGTCCACTAGGATTTGGTCGCCGATTCTGGCCATTGTTACGGATACTGGAAGTGTCGTGATTGGCGGATCGATTACTTGGCCGTCGACCTTGATCGGCGCGTCGTCTTTCATTTCCCATTTTGGTATCTTGCACGACAGAATGCTTGCAACTGACGCATAAGAGCATGCGTCAAAAAGATTTCCGTCATAATCAGTTACGCTGTTATCAACAAAAATTCCTATTACTGTCTTGTTCTTTTGCAGTACGAGCTGGGTCAGATCAATCATGCCGCTCTCGCGAATTCCCCTGTCGACTACTCTTGCAAGCTCAATTACCTCTTCGCCGGGAGGCCCTGTTTCCACAGTTGGATCTGCAAGTGGCATTATCTCTGCAGTGCAGATGAAGATTCCCCTATCGCCCAAATCCGGAAAAGGCTTGTCTGGTTGGATCTTTATTCCGCAGACTACTTCGGTGTCTCCGAGTCGTACCCGCGCAGAGCCCTCTGCCTTTGGAATTACCCCAGTGTCAATTGTAATCTGCCTTGGTTCGTCTAGCGCACGTCCATCGATGCGCTGGCCGTCCTTTAGCAGTGCAGTGATTTTTTTCTTTTTTAGATCATCAATGATTGCGCTAGTCATTGTGCGCTATCCCCAAAAAACTTGTCTCGCAGCGCGTTCTTTTGGACCTCGTAGACTAGCTTGCAGCCACTGACTGCCGTATCGATGCATTTTTCATATTCCTGCGGCGTCAATACTCCGTCTAGCTGGATTAGTGTAATTTTTCCCAAGTTCGGCATCAGGGCGACTGGCATGTCTGCTTGTCCTTCCTGGTCCTCTTCGTTGTTGATGTCAAGTACGATTGTATCTGCAACTTTTCCTGCAGCACACGCAGATACCATGTCCCTCATCGGGATGCCCGCATCTGCCAAGGCTACAGCCGCTGCATCGAGTGCCGCGCATCTAGAGCCGCCGTCTGCCTGTAGGATTTCTATAAAAACGTCAACTACCGTTCTTGGAAAATTTTCAAGCATTACTGCCGGCTCGAGTGCCTCCTTGATTACTTTGGAAATCTCGATTTCCCTTCTAGATGGGGCAGGGTTTTTTCTTTCACTTACTGAATATGGCTGCATGTGGTATCTGCAACGCAGAATTCCACGGTCTGTGTTTGCCAGGTGTTTTGGATGAACGTCACGTGGTCCAAAGACCCCTGCAAGGATTTTGTTTTCGCCAAATTCGATGTATGCAGAGCCGTTTGCGTTTTTGAGTACGCCTGCCTTTATCATTATTCTGCGCGGCTGGTCAATTGTCCTTCCGTCGCAACGGATCCCTTTATCATCTAGTAATACGATATCTGTTTTTTTTACACCCATGATTATTCACTGTTTGATCCTAACATTTCTTGAATTCTTTCCGTCAAATTTGGAACATGTGCCTGTTCTTCGACCATTTTGATGGCGTCCAGAGCCTTTAATAATCCATCGGGATCCTCGGACGACACCACGACATATCCGTTTTGTCCAATTGTGATTATTGCCTTTGTCGCATTTTCAATAGTTTGAATCATCGAGCCGCGTTTGCCTATCAGTCGCGGAACCTTGCTTGGTGGTATTTTGATGAGCTCGCCTTCCTCGATTTTGCCCAAGTCCCTGTCTGAGATGGTAATTAGTGGATCCCTTGATCTGTCAGAGTTTGCGATTCGCGCCGCAACCAGATCACCTGTCTTTAGTCGTGAGGTTAGCTGATCCACTTTTGGGTCAAAGTCCCGTCCAAAGACGTCCGATGCAGGCAAGATTCCGGCATAGCACGAGTTTATGTCAAGCTCCCATGAGAGTGATGTGTGTGATTTTACGATTCCAATTACAAAGTCATCAATTCTAGGCAGGTATCTTCCTGTGAGTGGAATTACTCTAACGCCGCTATCAAAAACTTCTGAAATGCCAATGGACGTTGCAATTATTTTATCTCCAAAAAGGTGGACATTTTCTTCGGCTCGGTACGGGCCTGTCGTGATTACATCTCCAGGTATGACATATTTTCTTTGTATGTCATCCATTACCTGACCATCTCCACGGTCGCAGTTCCTTTTGTTATGGAGCCAAGTCTGTCTATCACGCTTGCTCTTGCTCCAGCAGGTATTTCTAGTATTGCTTTAAGTGAACCGTTATTTTGCCATTCTTCTTTTTTCAAAGTCCCAGTTGATTTGAGAACCGCATATGATTGGGCCGCATATTGTGCCGGAACTGTAATTTCAAGCAACATGTTTTCAGATTTCATCGGAATTATTGTACGAAGTTTTTCAACTACATCTTTTGCCTGCTCTTCTGTGTTTCGGAATGGATCAATTGAAATTCGGGCCTGCTCGAATGCCTGCTCGATTCGCATCGGCGGGTGCGGCAGGTGTGATCTCGGATCGACGAACGTCTTTGCGATATAGTCGATTATCTGTTTTCTTTTTTCTGAGACCATTTTTCGACGCTGGTCAGTGGTTAGGTTTAGATCCCCTTTTTTTAGAATGATCTCAATTATTGCCATAGGATCCTGCGTGTTAAACGCCTTGAGCAGTTTTTCAGTCGACGCCCGCGTCCCCTTCCCGGAATCCGTATAGACTTCGTCAGATACCAAGACGGTTGAGGCGTCCTTTCTTTTGCCAAGCTTGTATTCCAAGGCAGGATCGGGCTTGACTAGAATCTCGAACTTTTCCCCAGCCACAGAATGCCTGATTACTGTGACGTCGGTCATAGGAGTTGTAATAGGACATTGATATTTAGGTGCTATTACAGCCACGCTAGATTTTTATGGGGACTGGGAAAATTTTTTTCAGTTGCCTTCTCTTGAAATAGTTTCACAAGACAAACAGCGCATGACGGTAAAGCTAAAGGGCGTTCCCCTCCAGTACGCAAACGCACTTAGGAGAATCTGCCTAAACGGCGTTCCAGTGTTTGCAATTGATACGGTGGATGTCATTGAAAACTCGTCTGTAATGTCTGACGAGGGAATCTCCCACAGGCTCGGACTATTACCAATCAAAACAGATCTCAAGAGGTTTGCCGAGCCATCCAAGTGCTCGTGCAAAAGCGTAGCAGGCTGCTCAAACTGCAGAGTCATGCTAGTAATTGACTCTGGTGATACAGACGTGACCAGAACAGTTTTGTCTGCCGAGCTTAGCTCCGAAGACGAGACCGTAAAGGCGATCTCTGACAAGGTTCCAATAGTTCAGCTTGCTCCAGGACAAAAGATAAAGCTGGAAGCATATGCAAGACTTGGCAGAGGATCAACCCATGCAAAATGGAATTCCGCCAACGTATCAGTTCTCATCCCGACAGACAAGCACGACGAACACGTCCTGACTATCGAGTCGACTGGAGCACTAGCGCCAGAACAGATAATCAAAGCTGGAATAGACGAGCTCGCCCAAAGACTTGACGAGTTCAAGGGCGTAATTTCAGAATTGAAAGCGTAATAACATTTTATATTGGGTCGCAAAAGGGCAATGAATATGACTAATCAGCTGGTTCTAACCATGGTAAAGGAACTAAAGACAGCTTCTGCCAAAAACAAGGCTCCAATCTGGTCAAGGCTCGCGGTGATGGCTCAAAAGCCCGGACTTGCACAAAGGGTAGTCAACGTAAAAAAGATAAACGACGTCACGAATGAAAACGACGTAATTGTGGTGCCGGGAAAAGTTTTGGGCACCGGAAACATTTCACACAAGATTACAATCTGCTCATTTTCGATTTCGACTTCGGCTGCACGCAAAGTTCTCGCGGCCGGCGGCAAAATAATCAACTATTCTGAGATGATTTCAAAGTTTCCAACAGGAAAAGGCGTGAAAATAATTGGATAACCAGCAGATTATAGTAGACGGAACAAATCTTGTGGCAGGAAGACTTAGCTCAAACGTGGCAAAGCTTCTGCTGAAAGGAAACCGCGTAACAGTTGTGAATTGCGAAAAAATAATGATAAGCGGAAGCAGAAAACACATCGTGAAAAACTACAAGACCTTTCTTGAAATAGCAAGCATTCTGCACCCAGAGCACGGTCCTTACCACCCAAGAAGGCCAGATACCATGATTGCAAAGATGATACGCGGCATGCTTCCAAGAAAAAAGCCGTCAGGCTGGGAAGCGTATTCGCGCCTTCGCACATACATTGGCGTTCCGAGCGGGCTTGGCTCATCAAAAAAGACTGTCTTTGATACTGCAAAAATTACAAGATCTTCTGCTAATTATACCACAGTTGCAGAACTAGCAAAAGAGGTCGGATGGAATTGATTCCAAAGACAGAGATCTATTTTGCAACAAGAAAGACCTCAAAGGCACATGTATACATCACAAAGGGATCAGGCAGAGTCAGAATCAACAACACGCCAGCAGAGATGATCCAGCAGGAGACTGCACGCGAGGTCATTCTCAGTCCACTGGAGGTGGCAGGTGAGCTTAGAAACAAAGTCGATATTTCGGTGCGAGTAAAAGGAGGCGGTTTCATGGGCCAGTCATATGCTGCGGCAACTGCGATTTCACGTGCGATGACTGGATGGACCAAGACAAAAAAAGATCCAAAGGATCATCCCTTTACAAAGCAGATACGAAATGACTTGAAAAAGAGAATCAACGATTTTGACAAACACCTTCTCTCCGGCGATGCAAGGCAGAAAGAGCCAAAGAAGTTCGGCGGCCCTGGCGCAAGAAGAAGAAAGCAAAAGTCATACAGATAGCTTGAAAGCGGTAATTTTAGCCGGTGGCAAAGGTACGCGCGCCAGGCCATTTACGGAATATTTCCCAAAGGCTATGATGCCAATAGATGGAAAGCCCATGATAAGCCATATCGTAAGACACCTTTCCTCGTTCAAGATGATATCTGAGATAATCATAGTTGCAGATCTTAAGGGCCTTGGAGGACAGATAAGGCACTATTTTGAATCCTCAAAGATGATTCACTTTATCCAGGATTCCTCCAGTGGTACTGCCGGTGACTTGATGCACCTTGGTAAAATGAAAGACGAGCCGTTTGTGCTTTGGTTTGCAGACAACCTTTGTGCGCTGGATTTACAAAAAATGTACAAGCACTATTCCAAAAAAAACAGCGTCGCGTGCATTGCCACAAGAAAATACAGAAAAGAAGAGACAGGCTTTGCCAAAGTAAAGGGTGGAACCGTTACGCAGTTCATGGAAAAGCCGCTTGTAAAAATGCAGGACTGCGAATGCACTGGGATCTACATCCTTAGTGGAAAGATACTCGGCATGATTAAAAAATCAAAAAAGAAAAACCCCAACCTTTCTTATGACATACTGCAGGATCTCTCAAAAAAGAATTTGGTAAGCTCCTTTGATCTTGGAAAAACCCCATGGGTCGATGTCGAATCTACTGCGACCCTTGAGCGGAAAAGCCAAGAGATAAAGAAGATAATCAGGCAGATGGGCTAGTGGGCTTTTTCGTAGCCTGTGATTTTGTCTTCGTATTGCATGGTCACTGCGATGTCGTCTAGGCCCTCGAGTAGTGTTTTTTTGCGGCTTGGCTCGATTTGAAACGGTATAGACTTGGAATCATATTGTATGGTCTGGCTTTTCAGATCAACATTGATGACTGATTTTGTTTTCATTATTTCTGAGACCTGATCTTTTGGCAGGAAAACAGGAAGTATTCCATTTTTGAAGCAGTTGTTGTAAAAAATGTCTGCAAACGACGGCGCAATTATTACGTCAAAGCCATAGTCCTTTAGCGCCCATGCCGCATGCTCTCTACTGGAGCCGCATCCAAAGTTTTCACCAGTAACCAGAATTTGTGAGCCAGAGTATTTTGGATCATTTAGGACAAACTCTTTTTTCCTGCCGTCCGGCTCGAACTTCCAGTCATAGAACAAAAACTCGCCAAACCCTGTCCTTTGTACCAGCTTTAGGAATTGTTTTGGTACCATTTGATCAGTGTCTATATTTGGCCTCTCAAGCGGCGTCCCAATGCTCGATACTGGCGTGAATTTTTCCATCACACCCATTCCCGGACATCAACAAAATGGCCTGTAAGTGCGGCAGCTGCTGCCATTATAGGACTGACCAGGTGGGTTCTTCCGCCAGAGCCCTGCCTTCCCTCAAAGTTTCTATTTGATGTGCTTGCGCATCTCTCGCCCCTTGCTAAGATATCTGGGTTCATGCCAAGACACATGCTGCAACCGGACTCGCGCCACTCAAAGTTTGCTTCCTGAAATATTTTATCAAGTCCGAGTTCTTCGGCCTGTTTTTTGACTTGCTGCGATCCCGGTACCACCATCGCTCGCACATTTAGCGAGACCTTCCTTCCCTTGATAACACTTGACGCCTCGATTAGATCCTGGAGTCTTGCGTTTGTACAAGAGCCGATAAAGACCCGGTCTAGCCTGATGTCGGCGATTGGCGTTCCTGCCTTTAGGTCCATGTATTCTAGCGCCTTTTTTGCCGCGTTTTCCTGGCTTGCATCGCCTTTTGCGAACTCTTCTGGACTTGGGATTACATCGGTTACGTCTGCAGTCATTGCAGGGTTTGTGCCCCAGCTGACCTGCGGAATTATTTCTGACGCGTTTATCACAAATGACTTGTCGAACTTGGCGTTTTCGTCTGTTTTGAGATTTTCCCTCCAGTCTTGGATCAATTCATCATAGTTTTTTGGAGTGTATTTTCTTCCCTTGACATAGTCGAATGTTTTTTGGTCTGGCGCAACTAGTCCTGCACGGGCTCCTGCCTCAATTGACATGTTGCATATTGTCATCCTTTCTTCCATGGACAGATCAGAGATTGCCCGGCCCCTGTATTCTATTACGGTGCCGTTTCCTCCGCCTGTTCCTATTTTTTTTATTATGGAAAGAATGATGTCCTTTGCGGTAATCGCGTGCGTATTTTTTCTTGTGCCGTCCACTCGAATTTCAAATGTCTTTGGCCTGTCCAGCACAAGGCATTGTGTAGCAAGTACGTGCTCTACGTCGCTTGTGCCTATTCCAAGGGCGAACGCTCCAAACGCCCCATGTGTTGAGGTGTGAGAATCTCCGCAGACCATTGTTATGCCTGGAAGCGTTATTCCGAGCTCTGGGCCTATCACGTGCACTATTCCCTGGTGTGGGCTGTCCAGGCCGAACAACGGAATTCCAAATTCCTTGCAGTTGTTTTCAAGGGCTTTGATTTGTGTAGCCGATATTTGGTCTATTATTGGAAGGGAGCGGTTGTTTGTAGGCACGTTGTGGTCCATCGTGGCAAACGTAAGGTCAGGTCGTCGCACCCTTCTTTTGTTTATTCTAAGGCCGTCAAATGCCTGAGGCGACGTGACCTCGTGCACCATGTGGCGGTCAATGTAGATTAGCGTCCTTCCGTCGATTTCTTCGACCGTGTGATTATCCCAAATTTTTTCAAAGAGAGTTTTTCCCATTTACTATCAGCTTAATGCAGACTCTATAAAATTGTAAAATCAGTCGGGCTTGTACTTGAAGAGACCGCCGGCTGCGATTATCTTTGATACTATCTCAGAAAACGGCTTCATTGTGTAGACCTCGTTTTTTGTGACGTTCCTTACCTCGTTTTTTTGTGTGTCTACTTCAAGCTCGTCGCCATCTGAGATTTTCTTGTACGTTTCCTCTTGTATCTCGATAGGCAGCAGAAAAGCCCCGTCGACAGAGTTCCTGTAGAATATTCTTGCAAATGATACCGCCAGAACTCCCTTTATCCCGCAATGAGAAAGCGCAATCGGCGCGTGCTCCCTTGACGAGCCGCACCCAAAGTTTTTTCCAGCTACTATGAAATCGCCCTTCTTTACCCTTGCATGGAAATTGGGATCGATTCCCTCCATTGCGTGCTTTGCTATTTCGTCATAATCGTGCAGCTTCAGGTATGTACCCGGCAAGATAACATCGGTGTCGATGTTGTCGCGTTCGTACTTGATTACGTTTCCTGCCATCTAGAGATCCCTCGGGTCCGTTATTTTTCCAGTTACTGCAGATGCTGCAGCTACAAGAGGTGATGCCAGATACGTTTGTGATTCTACGTGCCCCATTCTTCCTGGGAAATTTCTGTTTGTTGTGCTGATGCAGACCTCGTCTTTTGCTAATACTCCCATGTGTGCGCCGCAACACGCGCCGCAAGTAGGCGGGCCAACAGTAGCCCCTGCGTCAAGAAATATCTTGATGAGCCCATTTTCCATCGCTCTTTTGTATATCGATATGGATGCCGGCAATACCTCGGTTCTTATCTTTACCTTTCTTCCCATCAGGACTCCTGCCGCTGCTTCCAAGTCCTCGTATTTTGCACCGGTGCATGATCCTATGTAGGACTTGTCAAGTGGAATGCCAGATACTTCGCGCACCACTGCAATGTTTTCCGGAGAATATGGCTTTGCCACGATTGGCTCTAGCTCCGATACGTCATATTCGTAGACCTTTGCATATTGAGCATCCTTGTCTCCGTGTACTGGGGTATAGTCTGCGGCCCCGCGCTGAGCCAGATAATCAGACGTTTTTTCATCGGGCTCTATTATTCCATTTTTTGCACCCGCTTCAGTCGTCATGTTACACAGGGTGAGCCTTGATTCTACCGACATTGCAGATATTCCGTTTCCGCCAAACTCCATTGCAGCATATGCCGCGCCGTCGTTTCCAATGTCGCCAATTATCTTTAGGATGACGTCTTTTGCCATCACTCCCTGCGGCAGTTTCCCGTTAATCTTAAAGTAAAGAGTCTCAGGTACCTTGAACCAGATCTTTCCGTTTAGCAGAACATACGCAACGTCGGTATGCCCGAGGCCGCACGCAAATGCCCCCATTGCTCCAGTCGTGTTTGTATGGGAATCGCCGCCTACGTATACCTCGCCAGGAAGTACCAATGCTTCCTCATGTGACAAGGTATGGCATATTCCGTACTGGCCCATCCCGTACTTGAAGTGTTTTTCAATTCCGTATTCCTTGGTAAATTTCGATAATTTTACAATGTTTTCTGCCGAGATTTTCTCCGCAGAAGGCACAAAATGGTCCTCTGCAACCCAGACCTTGGATGGATCCCATAGCTTGTCCACATTCATGCCCTCTTTTTTGAGCTTTTCAAATACCTTGATCACGCCAGGCCCAGACACATCGTGAATCATCGCCTTGTCGACGTTTGCAAATATGATGTCGTCTGGCGCTACGCTTGACTTTCCTGACGCCCGTGCAAGAATCTTTTCTGTAATGTTCACAAAAAATGGATCTTCCAGTTTAGATTAATATCTTTCTTGCCAAGAGTTAAAGATGCGAAAAACGCACAATGGTTAATGTCGCTTAGTGTCATTCCAATAAAAGTTCAGAAAAGAGAACCCGGCTTTGATCTTTATTCAAGTCTGATTTCTTCGCTAAAGGATGTTTCTTTGCAGAGCGGTGACATCATTGTGATATCAAGCAAGTATGTAGCAAGCTCGAAGAATCGTTTGCTGGAGCTGCAAAATATCAGGCCGTCGTCTGATGCCACCGGACTGTCAAAGAATCATCAGCTTGACCCGAGGTTTGCCGAGATAATACTGCGCGAATCGGACAAGGTTTTTGGTGGCGTGACAGGCTTTGTGCTTACATCAGCTGACAGCGTATTGGCGCCAAACGCCGGAATTGACAAGTCCAACGTCAAAAAGGGCACCGTGATTTTGTATCCAGACGAGCCGTATCTTATTGCAGAACAGCTCAGGCGAAAGATATTTTTGGACTTTGGAATCCATGTCGGGATAATTCTAGTCGACAGCAGGCTGATGCCCGCAAGAATCGGTACCACCGGAGTTGCCATTTCATGTGCAGGACTAGAGCCTGTCCATGACATAAGGGGGCAAAAAGATCTTGACGGCAACCCGCTCAAGGTCACTCTAAAGGCGACTGCAGACAACTTGGCCTCGATTGCAAACCACCAGATGGGCGAAGGCGCAGAATCAACACCGATCGCCATTGTAAAAAACTCCGGCGCGAGGCTTACTGGGCGCAGGATAAAACAGGACGAAATGGCAATAGATTCAGACCAGTGCGTCTACATCCGGGGATTTACCAAGTAGTGTTACGCCATGCTTCTCTTGATTTAAATAAAACAAGTAAAATGCAGCTCATATGATGCAGGAATATTCTACAAAGTATCCAAAGACGCTTTCCTTTGACGGCAAAGGAAAGCACCCAGTGCACATTGACATAAAGGGAGTCGAGCAGCTCTCAGTAATTGTCAAAAATTCCGTAGAGGAGATTCTTGGCATCCTAAAAAAGGAGGGATTTACAATGGTCAAGTTCGAGCACAAGCAGGATTCCCAGATTGGGCACGGCTTTTCACTAAAGCTGAAAAAGCCATGGGAGATGCACCTAAGACTATTTGATGTGAAAAAAGGCCTAGTCATGATACAGGCCGAAGTCGAAGTATCGCGCGACTACCTCCAGCACCTGTTCTGCCAGAGGACACCAGTCATATACGAAGTCGAGGCCATGCTAAAAAAACACCAGATCGAGTACCAAGTCTGGAGCGACAAGGTAAAAAATTACGTGCACACCGTATTTGACAACTATATGATAAAGCTGACAACTCCCAGCATCCCGGTTTTTGCGTGGAAGCCGATGCTGTTCTTTATAGGAACAGTAGGGATATTCTATCTGTGGAAGTATCTGAACACCATCTAGTTGATGTTGAAACTTTAATTAGAATTTTTAAGCAAGCCTAGTCATTGAAGGATGGCTTTCTTACCGCGTCTATGGAATATTTCGGAGTATCGCCATGGGAAATCGAAATAATTTACGAGCTGTTTTCAGGCAGGTTCAACGTAGAGCAGACTGAGCTTGAAGAGTCCGACCCGAACTTTGTCAGCGTTCTGAGCTTGTCGATCCCACTTGAATTCAGTGAGGAGTTTTTCAAGTGGTTTGAGTATCCGAGATGGGACAAGGTCAAGTTCATGTTCAAGGAGATGAAGAGGCGCCGCGGCAACGACAAGGCGCTCAAAATCGACATCGATTTTCTAGGCACGCCAAATATCGGGTTTACTCTGGACGTGCAGGACCGGAGCTGGTTTGACAATGCCCTTGAGAAGATAGATTTCGTAATAGAGCTCATTCCATACCATATGAATTCCGAAAACACTCCACAGGAGATCTCTAAAATTCTCTACAAATTCGACGTGGAGACAAGAAAGTGGAAAATGCACATGTTGTTTGCAAAAGAAAAGAAATTCGGCCTTGTGAACAATTCCTGGAAGCCCGTTATTTGATGTCTTTTTCCAGCGGCTCTACTAACGAGTGCAGTTCCTTGTATTTTGTATCCAGAAATCCTAGCGACTCTTCGAGCTTTTTTGACTTGCCGTACTTGAAGCGGACCAGCTCACGGTGGTGCCAAAAATTTTTTCCATCGCTTAGCGAAAGCGCGGTAAAATAGTCAGGCCCCTTGATGGAATCAGGGACCTTGATGCTGTAAGGGAACAAAAACTCTGCGATGAACCATTCATCGCCATCAGGATAGTCGGCGCCAGTCTCCACGTCAAAAAAAATGTGCAAAAGGCTTGACTGCATCAGGCCGTCGTCTGGAATCATCGGATGCTTGATGTTTGATTTGCTAAAATCCAGATTAAGCAGGTGGGGCTCGAAATATCCCTTGATTATCGCTTTGCGGAATATTTTGTTTGCCTCAGGCAGGTTCAATAGAATGACCTTCCATGTATGTTTCTAATATCCGTTTTACACGCACCTACATTCTAGACGGAAAGGGAATCTAAAATCTTTGATAAATCAGTTATTGCCTTGCCTTTCTCGGATATGACCTGTGCGGCTGGGGAGTTTTCCAGATAGTTTGGTATCTTGTCCTGTATTCTTCTGTCGTACGGGCTTATGATTTCGTTTTTGTAGAATATGCCTACCGGGATTTTTGTGTCCCATTCCAGCGATTTTATGAGGGCCTGGGTCATCTTTTCGTTTATCTCCGCCTCCTCGTCGTAGTGGACTACCGGATCGTAATTGATATCGTCAAGCTTGTATATTCGCGGCTTTGGCTTCCTTGTCACCTCGTCCATTTGATCCATCCCTGCGTACCAGTCACGTGTGTTGATGTCGTTGTATGTGGGGCACGGCTGCAGGACATCCACAAACGATAATCCCTTGTGCTTTACTGCTGCAACTATTATGTCCTTTAAGTGTCGTACGTCATATGCGTATGCCCTTGCAACGAAAGTAAAGCCGCTAGCTATTGCAAGGCCGATTGGGTTTACGCTATAGTTTGTGTTTGGAGACGGAAGTGACTTTGTTTTTTCTCCAAGCCTTAACGTTGGCGAGGCCTGTCCCTTTGTTAGGCCGTAGACGCCGTTGTTAAAGATGAGATAAGTGATGTCGAGATTCCTTCTTCCCGCTGCCACAAAATGCCCTACTCCTATTCCAAGGCCGTCGCCGTCTCCCCCCACTGCAATAATTGTCATGTCCGGATTTACGAGCTTGGCTCCTTGTGCAAATGTCAAAACTCTCCCATGTAAAGTATGGACTCCGTATACATTGATGAAGTGAGAGGTCTTGCCAGAGCAGCCAATTCCGGAAAATATTGCGGATTTGTGTCTTGGTATTTGCATTTCAGCTAATGCCATTTGTAATGCGTTGACAATCCCGAAATCTGAACATCCCGGACACCAATCATTGTGCACCTCTGTCTTGTAGTCGCTAAGCCCCATGTGTCAACACCATTCTTTTCTGCGCCTTCTTTTCTATTATCTTTTTTAGCGATTCGTATATCTCAGTTGAGGTCATCGCCCTCCCAGTATATTTCAAAATGTAATGGTCTGGTCCGCGCTCCAGATTTTGTTTTAAAAGCTGCCCCAGCTGGCCTGTCTGGTTTGCTTCGATGTCGACTAGTACTTTTGCGTCCTTTAGCAGAGATTTGACGTAATCTGCCGGAAACGGATGTAGTAATTTTATCTGGACAAAGCCAATTTTGATGTTTTCCTGCCTTAGCATTTCAAGTGCATCAAGTATTGGGCCCTTTGGCGAACCCCAGCTTACCACGCACGTTTCTGCCATTCCAAACGAGACTGCCTGTTCTTCCTGAGGGATGGTCTTTAGCGCATAGTCAAGCTTGGAGTTGCGCTTGTCCATCATTTTAAGCCTCATCTCGGGATCTTCTGTGATGTGGCCGTACTCGTCGCTTTCATCTCCTGTGTTCCAGAATATTCCGTTTTCAAGGCCTAGCCTTGATCTTGGCGAGATGTTGTCGTCTGTCAGCTCAAACCTCTTGTATTCCCCGTCGATTTTTTCAAGCAGTTTTCCCCGATTGATTGCTATTTTGCTTGAATCAAATCTGTTGCACGTGATTACCGAGCTTGCAAGAAACTTGTCCATCATGTGTATGACTGGCAGCTGGTAAATTTCCGCATAGTTAAAGCACCTTGCAGTATCGTAGAAGCTCTCCTCCACATCGCCAGACGCATAAACAATTCTCGGGAACTCGCCGTGCCCTGCATGAATTGCAAACAAGAGGTCGTCTTGGCCGTGCCTTGTCGGCAGTCCTGTTGACGGGCCGCTTCTTTGATAATTAGTAACTACGATTGGAACCTCGTTCCTCCCTGCCCAGCCAAGTGCTTCTGCCATAAGGGAAAAGCCTGGACCGGACGTACACGTGGCAGCTCTTGTTCCAGTGAGTGCCCCGCCTATTGTCATACCTATTGCAGAGATTTCGTCTTCTGTCTGCACTACTAGTGTGGAGCCAGGCCTGTTGTTTTGTACTTCAAATGTTTCGTTTGATTCCAAAAATACGCTTTCATCAGATGCAGGAGTGATGGGATAGTATGGCTGAAATCGACACCCGCACGCCATTTTGCCTAACGCTGTTCCGTAATATCCCTGAATCAGAATCGTGTCGGGTTTTTTGCTAGTTTCTTTTAGTGAGAGAGAGAAGTCGCCAAACTTTGCAGACGCATAGTTGTACGCGTAGGTTGCCGCCTTTTTGTTAAGGTCTGCAACTGCCTGCTTTTTTGCAAATATCGCATCGATTGATTCCAGCATTGTTTTTGTCGGCATCTTGAGCAAGCCAAGCGAAAATGAAACCCCGAGAACGTTGTACATTCTAATCATGCCCCTTAGGCGCGGGTTGTTTGTCTCGTCTGCCATCTTTGAGAGAATTTCCCTGAACGAAATCGGGCAGAGCTTTACTCCGTTTTCCTGCGCCAACTCCAGAACATCCTGGACAGTTGGTTTTTTGTTCTTTGATGCAAGATATGGCAAAAGTCTTGCTTTGAACGGGGCATCAATGGTATGCACCTCATCTAGTTTGGCTGCGGCAATATCGGAGTCATAGATTATTGCCCCTCCTTTTATCACCTCGGAATAATGTCGAAATATCGTTTCTGCGTCAAAAGCAACCATGACGGTGACATCGTTTTTGTTTGAGCGGATAGTTTTGTCAGAAATCCTGACTATAAAGTAGCTGTGCTCGCCTTTGATATTGGAATAAAATTCTCTTTTGCCAAAAATGTTGTAACCAAGGGCCGCGCAGGTACGAGAAAAGATGTTTGCCCCAGAGTCGACCCCGCTTCCCTGCGGGCCTCCAACAAGCCAGCTAATGTCAGTAGTCATGAATCCTTTACGAGTTATTGATTATTAAAATCATGTATGTTTTCTAACCGCCCGTTGCGGCCTCAAAAAGTGCGCATTCGCATTTATCGCGCTCGCCGCAATAAGGACAGACGCAGACGCATTTTTCAATTGCATTTCCGCATTCGACGCATACTGCGAACTCTTCATCGTCCTTTCTTTTCTTCGCCAAAGTTATCATAATACGGATAACAAATGTTATAAAGATTTGAACGAATTGTCGCATAAAGTGATCAAACCAAGAATTTTGCTTACTCGAAGACTGCACGACTTTGCATTAGCTGAGCTGCAAAAAAGATACAATGTGTTTGTCCATTCTGGAAAAATCCCCATGCCAAGAGATAAGCTGATTCGCAGAATAAAAAATGCAGACGGCCTTGTCTGCTTTCCTTACGACATGATAGACAAA
>Ga0247727_10001157_pt1 | contig 64413 bp, 75 predicted proteins | sample WisWelCaveWW1625_FD_202498 | JGI IMG/M metagenome (GOLD analysis project Ga0247727, IMG submission 202498) | Biofilm microbial communities from Wishing Well Cave, Virginia, United States - WW16-25 | ecosystem: Environmental > Aquatic > Deep subsurface > Groundwater > Cave microbial mat | place... | reverse complement strand
ATAGATGGAAAATTAAACTTTATGGGCAGGTCTAAGTCAACAGACCAATCGTGTGAATCTAATGTTTTTAGAAATAAAGATATTAGAGACAATGCAAGCCTCCGCCTTTAGGCGGAGGTAGTTGACTTATCTATTTTTCACTTTATTTTTGGAATACCTTTTTTATTTGTAATATTTTTTAATTTTTTGTAAATTTTCAATCAACAGTTGTTTTCCCATTCGTGACACATTTTTTCTTTTTCGAATTTAGATAATGTTTTTATTTGACGTTCAAGTTTAAGAGCTTCGTGTTTTGTCACAATATCAGAAATCCATGCTATTTTTACTGGAACTCTTTTTTTATTTATATATTTAGCTCCCTTATTCCCATTATGTGTCGCAATTCTTTTATCAACTTTTATAGTAACTCCACAATAAAGAGAATTATCGCTACATCGAACCATATAAACGTACCATGGCTTTGGATCATTATTGATTTGTGTTTTAAACTGTTCGAATGATATTTTTTTATCCATAAATTTAATCTTCTAGATCAAGAATACTCCATTTTTAGAAGGGAATGGTTCACTTTTCACTTAATTGATAAAAATCCCAATCTAGTCTATATTGATCTTTAGCTATGTGGATCATATCTCCAATTTCACATTTCACATTCTCATTTAATATTTCTCCATTTAATTTTATCATTCTTTTTTCAAGAAAAACATCCGGATTAATTCTTTTGTCAAACTTTCCTATTGATCTTAAAACACCCAAAATATCATTCATTTATTTTTTCCCGCCTTGAAGTTTTTTCATGAAATCATAAAGTTTTTCGGCTTTGCCAGATTCAAATTCTTCCTCATATAATTCTATTAATTTGCTCCAGTTTTCAATAAAGGGTTTCCATTCTGGATGAAAACTAGAAACAAGATCAAGTTTCTTTTTCCACTGTGGGAATTTGTCTAATAATCTATAGCATCTTCCGAAATCATCTGGATCATGTGGAATACTAGCCGCATTAAATGGACTATTCGTTGTCATCACCCAAAAAATTGTTTTTGATGAAACACCTGTATCCGTCCCCTTCCACCATCTATCTTCTGGATTTTTGTAATTTTTTTCTATTTGTTTTTCTACAGCCAAACACCATTCGTTTGCCAACTTATCCGTATAAGCAATTGCCATATTACATTCGTAGAAATTTACAATTCCAGGAACAATTTGCGCTTTTTTCCCATATTTTTTAACAAAAAAGAAAAAACTACAAATAGGAATTTTTCCATAAATCAACACTCCAAAAGGTGGGACTTCCTTTATTTCACATCCGGACGTTGGGAAAAGAGAAACTTCTTTCTTGTGTTCTTGTTTTTCGATTTCTATTGGAAATTCCGTGCTCATTTTTTATAATCCATTTTTTTATAAAAAGACGACACAATTCCTTTTATTTCTATCCATTTTATTTTTTTAAAATGTTTTGCTAAATTATCGTTCAATATATTCTCAATATAAATAACTTTATATGGATTTATTTTTTCAATTTTTTTTAAAAAAGAAGAAAATGTTCCTTTTCCACGATATTTTTCTTCAATATTGACACTGCCTATATCAACACAATTCATCAAAACATTATCTAAATATCGCTTTGACTTGCGAACATAGACTGCCATTTTTTTATCTTCAAGCCAGATATTTCTGTTCGAAGAAAGCAAAAAACCTGAGAATTGTTCTATGCAAGATATCATCTAATCAGGCAAAATAGTTGAATGTTTTTGTTCTGGCAATTCTAATGTGAAAACAAAAGATTTGCTTTCTTTATCTTGCACACACCATGTTTTCCAGCCTAAATCTTCATAGGTTGTCTTAAATTTCACCAAAACACTATCTTGAATTTCTTTTCTATAATTAAGTAACTCTCCAAAAATAACTTGATATTTTTCATAGCTTGAAGAAAATCTTTCAGTCAATATATTGTCAATTTTTGTAAACAATTTTGACGAAAGATCACGAACACTAGAATCTATATAGCTCTCGGCATGAATTTTTGCATCTTGTGGAGATATTGGCATTTTTCTATCCTTTCTATATCTAACAAAGGTCATCGCCCTATGACACACCACAATATCACGACAAGACAATATACGCAACACTTTATTTTCGGCCTAAATATTTTTAGCCACATCCAAATCAACTGGGCAAAATTCTTTTGGGGCATATTTTAAAATATAATCATCACCAAGTTTGTATGCTAAAACAGCTTTTTGATTATAATGTTCAAGAGTCATGTCTACAATTTTTTCAATCTCTTCCCTTGTGGCCAAAATTCTAGTCGGAATCATTTTTTCAAAAAACAAATCTCCAGCAGGAGAAATCCATTGTCCTTTTGCCGGAGAAAAAATGGTAAGTCCATTCGTTATTTTTCTAACACACTCATCCCAAATTTTGTGATACTGTGTTTCAAAAGGCTCTCCATCATTTTTAATAGTTGGAACCAAAATTTCCCACATGGACTTTTTGTTTTCGCCAATCACTATTTATAGTTAGATAATTTATAGAATTTTATTCCTATTTAATTATCCTTCCATTCACGTCTGCGTTCATACTTGTCATTCGTACCATTCCCAACCTATCGAATAGTTCGGAACTTGTGTCGGAGTTTTGCTTATTGTCAAAGTCAAACTCGGTGTCGTAGATGGACTTGGAGAGACAGACAGAGAAGGAGTCGGAGTCAAATATGGCGTGAATACTGGTGCGGGCCCAGGATCGATCACGGTAACCCGATAAATATAGTTTTTTATTTGCCCACCAACGTTTACGTCTTTTATCGTGACTTCATAAGTTTTATCAGACATTCCTTGATTAAATGCTAAACTTGGCAACCAAACAATAGTTGGATCACCATATCCATATGCAAGAGGATATCGAACCAAAGAAATTGAGCTTCCTCCAATCTTTTTCATCTTAACGGAGGATTGGGAGAAATTCGCTCCTTTTAATGAAAACGACCATTTGGCAAAAACAACTGGGTAAGGAACATAACCTTTTGAAGGCCAAGAAACGAATTCAGGCAAAGATGGTCTAATACCAAAGGGAGTGAGAACCCAAATGGTATTCACTCCATTATAATAAGATTCATAAACAGAACCACTTCCAACAGAAATTGATGGAGGAAATAAAAACCAGCGTCTATGTCCAACTTCATAATTACCATAAACTCCTTCGTTCATGCAGGATAAAACCCCTACTGGTCCTCCTCCCCATCCAATGTTTGATGATGCGGCAGCTTCTGCTCCAAAAGCAGTCCAACACAAAAGATCGTTGGTGGGCTGATGAGTAAGAATATTGTTTGCAAACATGATAAGAGAGGATTCTTGACATTTTTGTGTATAAAAATTATCTAAAAATAACTCAGGTAAACCGCACATGACTCTAAAATAATTGATAGTCTGAACTGTTGAAAGATTATAAAACGAATAAACATTACCGGCATTGCACGAAGGAACCTCTCCAGTCCATCCCGCAGGAATAATAAAAAGATTCAAATATGAATTATTATAAAAATCAATAACAGTTTGTCTATTATTAGTATCTATGACTTTTAAAGTTGGCTCGACAGAAGCTTTAAGAGGAACGTGTTTCTCGATTTCCTCCATTCTTGGGGGAGAATTTAAAAAGATGCTTAATAATGCTGCGAAAATTATATTTATCATGATTTTTGCCTTTCTGTCCCGATTGGACTTGGATTACGATAACATAAAGACTTGAAAAAAACAAATATTTTTTTTGATTTTTATAAATATTTTTTATTTTTAATCTTATTTGTTAAAAAATCTTGAAAATAAAATAAATATTTTTGGTTATTGAAAATCATATGATATTCGACAAAATTTTTATTTTCTCTTATAAAGCATGATAAAAAACCACCAAGCAATAATTGCACTTTCACTTGGATCATGTCTTTGTGTTTGACAAATTTATCAAATTCATAAACTTTTTTTAAAATTTCAATGAGATCATCCTCGATGCCACAAACAAATTTCGCATATGGTTTATTCCATTCTTCTTTAGGATCGTTTTCAGGAACACCTTGACAACAATATGTTGTCATAACAGAGTCAAAAGAATTCAGCCATATAATTAGTGGTTGAATTTTAATATCAATTAAAGCTTCTTTGATCTTTAACAGAGAGGTTTTGTGTTCTTGATTATCCATATGATGGATATCTTTTTAAATATTGGCGGAGAGGGAAAGGGTTACACTTTCAGAGACTTCCAATTTAAAGTCACCCAGTTTACGACTCCGGGCTTGCTCGACAAGAATTTCTCCTTGTTTTGGACTTTTTTTATCATTGTCCATGCCGCCTCCCCATAATCCTATTAGCCAAATTCTCTCAAAAAGAATTTGTTTCCGGCCGAAACTTCGTGGAAGTTGGATTGATCTTCAGCCAGCACCCGTCCGGAGTCAAACCGGATATTTAATTTCTTTTGCAGAGAAATCCCTAGATCGCTAGGAGCGGGTGCATATTATTTCACCTCATGTGTCATTTCCTGTTAGCTAAATTCTCTTTTCCTCAAGTTATTTTCCACAATATATCTTTGAATATCAATGACTTCTAGAATCTTTTCCCATTCAACCTCGAAATACTCTTCTTGTTCTTCCCCCCACAAAATTGGATTGATTTCTCCGTTTTTTACAGAAAATGCTAAATTATCAGACGCCACTATTATATCTATTACCTTTTCATAACATAAAAGCATAAGGTCTGGATTATTTTTTGTCTCTTCTTTAAAACCTATTTCAAAATCATCAATCTCTTTTTCTTTATATTTTTTAATCACTTTTATAATTTCAGGAATAGGCTTGCAATTCCTTATATTGGAAATTAAATTTACAATAGATGGCCATCCATGTTTTCTGTAATTTTCCCACACATCTGGAAGCAGTAAAAAATCTATTTCCTCGCAATCAGCACAAGCATATCCGAAAGTATCATTGCAAATCAAAAAAGCCGCCAATCTATTTTTATCCTTTTCGTTCCACCATGTTCTATTGAAAGACAATTCATTTTTAGCAAACAATTTTATCGCCGCTTCGCACTCTTTGATTTTTTGAATTTTATTTTCCATTTATTCAACTTTGTTTGCAAAAAAATGAAATGTTTTTGTCTAATTTTGTTCTAGTATCCATTCTCATTCTTTCTTTTATTTTTAAGTCTTATTTTGTCTATTTTTTGATGATCATTCTATTATTTTTTGACACCATTAGGAATATCTATATCGTTTTCTTTAAGAGAATTGCAAACCTTGCATAACATTCTTGAATATTTTGGCTCTAATTCTTCGTGTTGTAATTTGGCATCGCCTTTTGCACTTCCAGTCACATAACAGGGTATTTCTATTCTCCTTTGCTATTTTGTTTGATGTTTTGAAATCAATTTTAATATTCCATCAGAATTACCTTTAGTTTTTTCTTTTGCCAGTTCTTCAAGAATAATTTTTTGAACTTCTTTTATTTGAGCGATATCAATCTGTTCTTTTTTTCCTTCTGCCTTTGCAACCCTAAGAGCCAAATCATTTTCATTAATCTCACAACAATGCGGCAAATTGCTTTGCTTATATAACTTCTTATATTCTTGAATGAGATTAATCATTCTATCCGCATCTTCTTGTTGTAGTGTAAAACAATCCCAATGACCATATTTACACTTATATCCAAAAATATATTTTATTGCAATCCATATTCTTTTGAATATATTTTGATAGTCATTGAGGAAGACAGAAGTGTATACGTCTGGATATTGTGGATCTGCATCCAAGGTCATTTTTAACGTGTGCTCATCGCTAAAACACGCACACTCGAAATATTCTGATCTATCTAACATGTTATTCCATCCTTTTTTATTTTAAAATTTTCAATAAATTGATTATATTATCTATATTTTTCCATAAAACTACCTATTGCTTCTTCTGGCCAACCATTAAGACGTAACAATCCACTCTCTCCGTCTTTATTAAAAGCTTTTATTAATTGTTTAGACTCTTTTTTTGTAATCTTCTCAACTTCACAATTAATTATACTGCAAGAACGAGGCGAAGAACTATCAATAAGAGATACTCCTTCGACATCATCACCATCTGATTTCGTGCATCTTACTGGATGATAAGAGCAATCTTTATAAATGTCTCCAACTTTAATTTTTTGTTTCATTTTATTTTCCATTGAGATGGACAATCTTTACATGTTTGTTTCCTCTTTATTCGTCCTGCCTTCTTGAGCTATCCAGTAAACTGGTGGGCGAGGAGGGATTTGAACCCTCAGACAACGGGTTTTAAGTCCGTCCGATATGCCAGTTCTCGTACTCGCCCATTTTACTTTCCCCACAAAAACATTGTGATCTCAAGTTATTCAAAAGTCAAGAAAATTTTATCCCGCATCATATAGACGATTTCCATTAACATCTTCTTCAATTGGTTTCGCATTGGAATCCAAATTATCATCCCATCGCCATCTGAATAAAAGGAAACTTTTCTCGAACTACCTATCCCACCCAAATATTGCATATGTTTCAACATGGCAAGGAAGTGAGAAACCCTTCTATCCTTCATTTTCACTTTTATATTAAATTCGATATCATGATCTGTCATTTTACACACGCCTCAATTTAATTTTTTAATATTTTTTGTTTTTTATCGAACAATATGGTCTGCTTCATGGAAGATAACATCTCGGTCATGTAAACTACGGAATATATTCCTTTAAAAATTGGATCAATCCGTCGATCTAATCTTTTTTTCTTTCTTTCATGGCGTTTTTGTATTGCTTTATCACTAACAAAATTGGCAAAATGTCCCAGCCAACCAATTCTTTGTATAATTAAAACAAAAAGATATATGATTAAATATAAAGATAGAGATATTCCACAAAGATAAAAAACAATCTTGCCAAGAAAAATAAAAAAAGCATCCATTTGTCAATCCCTTTCTGTATTGTTTAGATGATTAATATTGTATATTGAGAATTCAAATATTTTAAAATTAAATATTTCAAAAACAATTGTAAATGATGGTTTGTGGTCTTCCTTATAGAGGTCAAAACATATATCGAGATTAAAAAAAGTTATACCATCTTTAAAATGTCTTATTTTTCTAAAAATATCGAATTCCCACGCATATTTTTTATTAATTTGCCCGTAATATAGTGTCAGTGAATGCATTTTAAAATCCATTATTAGTAGTTTACTACTCAATCAAAGACCATCTAACATAAACCTTGATTCGCCAAAAATAAAGAAAAAAAACACGCCAAGAATTTCTCGATTTATCTTCCGGCAATCTGATCTCTATTGGGAATTTAACTTTTTCTTTGCAATACGAGCAACTACAATTTTTATGAGTTTCCACCAAAAGCCAACTAACATTCAAAAATCTTAATATCCTGGATAAGACATTTTCTTTTCCTTCAAAAAACGGAGAATGAGGAACATGTTTGTTATATAAAGCATTCTTTGTCATAAAACTTCACTCAAATTGTTTTTATAGTTTTAGTCATTAGATTCGTTCTTGTTTTTCGGATTTATTGCAATCTCCATGATAGCAATAATTTCGCCCATTAAAAATCCCTTTTGTTTTTAATGGTGAGGCGGGATGGAGTTGAACCACCAAGACCCTTTTACAAGTGACCGGGTTACAGCCGGTGGAGCCTGCCAATGCTCAACCGCCTCATATTTGGCAACGGAGAGAGAGTCGAACTCACGCCGGTTTTTTAGGCCGCTATTCGTTTAGCAAACGGACCGTTCCTTGAAACTTATAAAATCTTATTGACAAGATTTTTGTTCAATTTTTGCTTCATCAAGATTGCCTAAAAAAACTCGTGTTCTCTTTGGTCTTACATTCTCTCTACAAACTTTAATTCCCGTGGAACTCACGGTATCTTCAATCTTATTGTAAATACTTTTCAAACACTACTACTAATAGTTTGGTTCTCACTATTGTAGATGTTGCTTTATGAAAAGCATCTTTTTTGACGTTAGAAATCTTATAAGTAAATTCGTTACAATCCTCCTTGCTTTTTTTCTATTATTACTTTCCTTTTGTTTTCTGCTTAAACTTTGTTGAATTCTTCTAAGTCTCTTCTTTTTCCTTATAAGTTTTTTAATATTTAATATTTTTTACTAATATTTATTTAACAGTTGCCAACCCCTTAACCACTTGGGTACTCCGCTAAATTTTTTGGTGTGAGCGGTGGGAGTTGAACCCACAAAATCATAACGTTCTCGACGTTACGGCTTTTCCAGTTTGCCTACGCTCACATTGTTTTATTTTTTCCTTTCAATTCTAGAATCATATGGCAAAATTAAAATTGTCTCCCAAGGACAATATTTTACACACAAATTACAACCAATGCAAACATCCTCGTTTATAATACAGATCCTATTAAGCATTTTATGTTCTGGCCCAGGGAGAATGTCTATACAATCCACTGGACAAAAATCAATACAAACTTCACAACCAGTACAACCATCTGTTTCAATTACTGCAACAGTTTTGGGCATTTTCTTTCGTGGATTTGGTTCTTCTCTAAACATAATCCTTTCCAAAATTATCTTCAACTTCTTAGCCCAATTTTTAAATTGGTTCCCAGTCAACACTACGGGGAAGTGAGTTGATTTTGTTGACCAGGAGAAAGTGAGATTCGAACTCACGGAGCTTTTTACACCCGCTGGTTTTCAAAACCAGTGCCATAAACCACTCGGCCATTTCTCCATAAAATTTTGGCGGTAGGCGGAGGTAGTTGACCTTGCCATAAATTCATGACTTCGTTCAATTCCTGAGTGTTGGAAGGTTTGATTTGAACATTCCCAAATTGCAAAGTTATATTGTCCATTTTAACTGTCCTTTTTAACTGTCCTTTTTAACTGTCCTTTTTAAAAAAATATTTTTTTGCAATAATTATTTAATTTTTTACTCTTAAAATAAATTTTTTGATTTAAATTCCTCTTTTTTGTCTTTTCCTTCGATTATTTTCACATAAGTATCGCCGTGGCATTTCAACGGAGCACAAAAGCAACCCAAAAATTTTTTATTCTTTAACATCATTATTTCTTCCCTTGTTGGAGGATCTGTCTCAAGTTTTATTTCCCCATTAAGCCATTTCTTATGATTTTCAATTGCTTCTTCTCTGGTTTCAACTTTCACTAATGCCGTGGACATATCTATATGAGAAAAAGGATTTCCATAAATCGATCCTCGGCCTATGTAACAATAACCTGGATCACGAACAAGTTCTGGATTTTTCTTTATGTTTATGACTCTGATTTTTTTCTCAACAACAGTTTTCTCCCAAAATCCACAGATTCCATCTTCCAATACAACCCAATATTTTGTCAAGATCTTTTTCCCAAATAGCCAAGTTGTCCAAATCTTTTGGAAGATTTTCTTTAGTTAACGCTTCTAATGCTTCTTGAGTGCAATCAATAGGATAAATTCCTTCCTCAAAATAACGATAACAATTGTTACAATCTAATCCAAAAAGAGTTTTTATATCATCCCGATATTCATTTAATTCATTTAAAGACACTCCAAAAGTGCCACAATCAGAATTCGACCATTTTTTTGTCAAAATATTCATTTTCTTATAAACATCAACATTTTTGGGTTTTAAGACAGTTCCAATAATATAATGTTGATGACACGAGAGTCCTGCCGTTTGATGCGCAATTTTTTTCCATTCTCTTCCTTCCGCAAAATTATATTTTATTTCAGATTTTTCTTTCATCATCCAACCATCATATTCAATTCCCAAAATAAGAACAGGAAATTCGGTTTGGTTCAAGTATTCAAAATCGCTAATATTTTGTATTGTAATTTTCATAATTTTGTTTTCCTCTGTCAAATTTTGGTGGCCCGAAAAAGATTCGAACTTTTAGTATTCAATTTTTTGAGAATTGATGGTCTGCCAATTGCCTACCGGGCCATATTTAAATTTTCTCATTTTATCCATTAAATTTTGGTACGAGCGGAAGGAGTCGAACCTTCAATGCCCCTTTCAGAAGCTACGGTTTCTAAGACCGTTGATTTTGCCAATTTATCCACGCTCGCACATTTTTAACCAATCTTTTCACTCATTCAAAAACCAGTGCCTCGGCTAATTGGATCTCAGATCCATAAATTATGGCGAAGGAAATGAGATTCGAACTCATGGTGGGTTTTAATCCACTCTTCGCTTCCAACGAAGTGCCATAATCCTCTCGGCCATTCCTTCAAACTTAATCATTTTTTCTTGAAGCTTTATCTAAACTTCGTTCAACTTACAAATTTACAAGACTTTCCTTTTCCTTTTCCTTTTTCTATTTTATTCCCAAGCTCTATTAATCCTACTTCCCTCGATTTATTCCCATTTTAGACTCCTTAAAACAAAAATGCTCACCTCGTTTTCGAGATGAGCATACATCCTTTTGAGAGCACTGTCAAGATCAAATTATTCGAGACAATGCGGATGCAGGCTCATCCCTAAGAGGGATAAATACAGATATGACGAACTCAAATAGTGGTTTTTCATTTTTTCCTGCATCCTTGTTCAATGCCATTTTGGGCATTGCAATTTCACACTATCACTATTCGAAATTCTTGTCAAGTCCTCCTTTAATAATTTTTACGATTTTTTCTTTTTGCTTTTTGTCTCCGAATCCAGTATCATACAACAATGTTGTTCTGATTCGAATCTAAACAATCAAGATAGAGAAAAATCGTGAGTCAAATTTTACAATTCAAATCGGTAGTTTTATTAAATTCCGACAATACTCTTTTAAGTTTTGTATCCCCTAAAAGGGCCATAAATCTTTATTTTTCTGGCAAAGTTGAAGTTAAAAAATCAAAACCCGGAAGACTTCATCCCAAGCTGGATTTCGGATACCCCATAATTGTCAGGATAAAACCCGAACATTATAGATATATTCATAAAAATAAAAAGAGAACATCACCCAAAAAAAAGAGAATTCTCCTTAGGGATAATTATAAATGTGGATATTGTGATTGCAAACTACATTCACATAATGCCACAGTGGATCATGTTATTCCAAAGTCCCATGCAAATTATCCTGGTCACATTTGGGAAAATGTCATATCCAGTTGTATGCCTTGCAATAACAAGAAAGCCGACAGAACACCAGAGCAAGCTGGAATGAAGCTCTTAAAAAAACCTTTTGTTCCAAGACTAGAAGATCTTATTTTCGCCATTAAACCTGATTTGCTGGAAGCCATTAAAGAACTAGACAGCGAAACAATAATTTAGATTGAATAATATTCTTTTTTGGCCAAATTAGATATTTCTTTTACAAATATTTCTGCGTCAGACATATAGATATCGGAACAAGAGAAACTATTTATCTCGACAACACCAAATCCTTCTTTTGTTTTTCCTATATCCATTATATATGCTGGATCCGGTTGATATTTTGTTTCGTTAACGACTATTTGCGCAAATTCAAAAGCTTTTGGATCATATCCAGATTCTATTTTTATTTCAAAATTATCATGATATTGACTTCCTGTTATCACTCTCTCTTCGACAACAATGAATCTCCATTCCTTTTCTATTTTTTTAGGTGGAGCCAAAATAACCATGCAATCATTGCTTATAAGTGGATAAATTGGATGATTTTCTATATCTGAATATGGAAAAATTTGTCCTGAAAAGGTTTTTCTTCCAGAATCCGGTCTTATGAAAATCTCCATATCCTTCCATCTTGAAGGATTTCTATCCGAATTAAGATATAAAGTGACATCATGTTTTTGACGAATAAATTCTGAAAATGGCATCATTACATATTTGTTGTTTATCAAATATTTCCCAAACATTGGAAAATAAGACGAACATTTAAAATTTATTAAATTGCACCAAGAAATCCAATTCGGATTTTTCTTGTTCCAGCAATCTATTTTTTGAAAAGATCCAATGCAAACAACACAATCATCGGAACCGAATTTTTCAGGAACCCATTGATTTTGATATTGCATAAAATCTTTGTGGTAATCCATCATCTCATATTCCATGCCTTGCCGTTTAATTTCTTCGGCAATTCTGTCTAATCCAACATGAAACAATCCGTTTTCAAGAACCCATTTAACATCCATCATTTTATTTTTTCCTGAAATTTATATTCTTTAAAATCAATAGTCTTGCGGTTTTGAGTCAGTTTTTTTAATTTAGACTCGCCACAATTCGTGATTATAGCAACCTTTTCAAAGTTTCACAACAAAATAAAAAGTTTTTAAGTGTGTCTATCAATAGTTTTTCAAATAGAACTATTATTGGCATATTTTTAAATTAAAAGAGGGGAAAAAAAAATAAAAATAGTAAATACCTTATAGAAATATTTTTAAGAAAAAAAATATACGACTTTTCGAAAAGTTTATGACTGCTTTCAAAAAAAAGACTCCCAAGGGGGGCTTTAAATGTTGTTTTCAAGCAATAAATACAAAACTAAAAATTTATTAATATGTAAAAAAAGAATAGACTCATATGGGATATCTTATGGACTGATTAATTCTGCCAGTTTTGTGGCCAATGCTCTCAATAAAAAGGGAATGGAATCAAAAGTCGTTTTTGTTATTGATGGTAATTCTATCGATAAAGAAGTTTATCTTCACAAACCAACTCATGTCTTTATTGAAGCAATTTGGGTAACTCCTGAAAAAATAGAAGTTTTGATTAAAAAATATCCAAAAATAAAATGGATTATAAGAATCCATTCTCAACTGCCATTCTTGGCAAACGAAGGAATTGCCTTTGACTGGATATGGAAATATGATATATTAACAATGATTTATAAAAATCTATTTATATCAGGGAACAATATAAATTTTATCAAAGATTTGAAAAAATTATACATAAATCCAATATATTTGCCAAATATATATTGTCCAAATGTGAATTTAACAGACAATAGCAGGGAAAAAACAGATGAATTTCTTGATGTTGGATGTTTTGGTGCTGTCAGGCCCATGAAAAATCATCTTTCACAAGCCGTTGCTGCAATAAATTTTGCTAATAAATTAAATAAAAAATTAAGGTTCCATATCAACGGGGACAGAACAGAACAGAGAGGCGATCAGGCTCTTAAAAATTTGGAGAACCTGTTTCGTGGCTATGCAAAACACCAATTAATAAAACATAATTGGATGACTCATTTGGATTTTCTAGGCATTGTGAGAAAAATGGACATTGGAATGCAAGTGAGTTTTTCTGAATCATTTAATATTGTAAGCGCCGATTTTGCCAATAATTATGTCCCAATTGTCGTTTCCGATGAGATTAACTGGCTCCCATGGTGGACAAAAGCAAAACCCACATGCACTAAATCAATTGTAAGAAAACTAATTATAAATTATTATTTTGATAAAATTATTAATTCAAGTTTTATAAATAAAATATATCTGAAAGTTTACAATAAAAAAGCATTGAATATTTGGTTGGATTATTTGAAAAAATCATAGCGGAGAAATAATCATTGACAAACTGTCTCTTATTCCTGAATTGAATCCCATTTTTTCATAAAATGATTTTGCCTTATTGTTTTCTAATTTGACCATCAACATTATTTTATGACAACCGAAATCTTCAGCAAGCTCTATTATATACTTCAAAAGCATTGTTCCATATCCTTTGTTTCTATGCTTTGCATCCGTGATAAAACTTTCAATGAGCGCATTAGGCTTCCCGCCTTGAGCAATATTATAAATAATGACTAGTGTGCAAGTTGCTATAATATCTTTATTCTTTTTTAGAATAAAGATGTTTATACTCCTATTTCTTTTTATATTTGACCACAGGTCATCTAATATTATTTTGTCTATTTTTTCAAAATTGACATTTGTATTGAGTTGCTTATATAGTTCTATAATTTTTTTTAAATCTTTATCTCCGGCTTTTTCTATAGTAATCTCTTCTTTTTCTACGTTGGATTTTCCCATTTCACAAAGCCCCAAAAGTTGATTACGTTTTTTTAAAAATCCACATATAACTATGATTTTTCCTTGCGTGTTTTTGTTCCTTATGTTGAATATATGGATATTTATTCTGCACAAGAATAAATAAATCTTCAACATCCATTTTCAATCTAAAAGCATAATCATAAATCTCAATATGACTTATTTTTTGTTTTGATGTTTCAATTTCATCCTGACATTTAATCAACATCAATCCATTGTTTTTCAACACACGTAAACCTTCAGCCATACCCTCAATGTACAATTGAATTATATCTTTGTGATAAAAGCCTTTTGTGGTTTCTTTGTTCAGATAACTATCATTAATTAGCATTTTTCCAGGATTGTGGGCATAAGGCGGGTCCAAAACCAAAATATCAAACTCTCCATCTCCATATGGCAGTTTTCTAAAGTCATAATTAGATTCTGGACACGTTCTAATGTCAGAAGGATAAAAGTCGTATTTCGAAAGATTTATTTTCTTCCAAAACACCCCTTTCCCATATGTTACATCTGCTATTTTGAAGCCATCTTTAAAATAAAGATTAGCAATTTCTTTCACAAGATCTGAATTATCACCAATTAAAGCGGAATAAATTCCACATTTGGAACCTTTTATATCAGACATTTTTCTTTCCTAGAGGCTTTGACGAGTTCAGAAAATTTTTTTTGAATCATACAAAGAATTTTTGCTTCGTTTGGATTATATCCTATGCCAGGAATTCCATCGTCCAAAACTACACCTTCGTCACGTAATCTGTCATAAAGTTCTTGTTCTCTCATCTCTCCATCATCCAATTCTAAAATTATATTTTCAACAATCGCTTTTGTTTGTTTATCAACACAGTTTTCTCCGAACAAGTATTCGAGATTTGAATCATCTTGAAAATAATTAATGGCATGTTCTTTATGCCAGTTTTTTTGTAAAAATTTCTCGCATAAATAATCTTCATTTAATTCACCGGCGAACCAATCTTCCCCATAATTAGCAGCAGAAACATTTCCATATAAGGAGGGCGTGAAATCTCCAAAAACAATTATACGCCCCTTTGAAAAGGCAATATAAGTTGATCCTAAAATTGTTTTAGGATCATGCAAAAAATAAAGCTTAAAATTTTCACTAGAATCAATTAAATCTAAAACAAACTTTTCAAGCATCATTGTCCTCTTTTTATAATCTGAAAGCAGGTTTGTTAGAACTGCATTTTTTTATTTTACCTCGAAAATATTTTTCATAAGATTTCTTTTCCCACTTGTGGACATGCCAATCAGGTTTCCTATATTGTTTGCTTATGGACGGACAATATTCTTTCTAAAACAGATTGGCATATTCTTTTTGTTTCATTGTAATGCGGCAAGGAGACTCCTGCCTTTAGGCGGAGGTAGTTGACCCGAACAATCGACATGGACACAAGACGTTACAAAAGCAAAATATCCGAAAGAGCACCGTTTGCTTGAGATAGTTTTTCTTTTAATTCTGCAAGATCTAAATTGCTCATTTTTGAGATTCCGCAAGGATTTCTTCAAAATGTTCATGTGAACTACGACCTTCGTCATCCCACCAATCCATCCACTCACCATCCTCATAAACCTCTAACCCAAAAACATTGCTCGTTATTTCTGGTTGCAATAATTGACTATCTGCCAAAGCCTCGATCAATTTTTTGGCATGGTAAATGTCTTTAACTGGATATAAATCACCCTCATTAGGAGGGTTTTTTATATTATAAACCCTCAAATCGCCTTCCTTTGTTTTGTTAAGTCTAGTATGTCTCATCTTTTTACACTTCCTTGTATATTCTGATTTCAATATATTCCAGAACACATATCAACTCGAACAGACTGAGATGGATAAGGTCTGCCGACCTTTTTAGTACATTTTTTGCAATATGTTTTATTTTCTTCGTACGAAACATCACTGTCCGGAACGAAAACCCAAGAAGCCCCACCATTTTTTTTTAATTCGCCATGAGAAACAAATTTTCCACAATTATCACATTGAATTGTCCAAGAATTTTGCATAATATTTTTCTAAAGCAAATAACATTTTGCATTCTATAATTTTATTTTTTTTTCTTTCAAAAAAGAAACGAGTGGCCACACAGAGAGAGTATTCTCGTTGAAATATTCTCGTAGCAAAAGTAATTCGGTTTTATCTAATAATTTTATTGCATTTTTTATTATTCTCATTGCTTTATTAAAAACATTTAATTCTAATTTGTATGTTTCCATTTCAGAATAGTACCAAATCATAAATTTATCTCTATCTATTTCGCCAGAACCATGACATTCTGAACATTGAACTGGAATTTCGTTTAGATCTATTGTTTCTCCAATTCCAAAACAATTAATACAGGGATAAAAATTTTTGCATATCTTCAAACGCCTTCTGACACTTGGATAAAAGCCAATATGCTGTTTCGCCTCTTGAATGTTTTTGAATGGTTTTTGGGGCTTCTTAAACATTTCTAAACCTCGCATCTGCCGTCCCAGAGAACTTTGTCTCCCTCATAAAAAACAACACATGTGTGATGTCCATCATCATCTTCCTCGCAATTATGGCATCCCAACGAACCTTTTTCAAGTTCCTTTATGGCTTGTTCTGGTGTGTAATTAACCAAGTGCGTAATGCAAGCACAATGGGAACAATCATCAAGATAAAGATTCATCTTCTTTGTTTTCTATCTCTAATTTAAAAACGTTGGGAAAAATTCCCATCATGTCTTCTATGAAACACATTGTATTGTTAATCACAGCACCAGGATCAACATGCTCGAAATCAATTTTATATATGTCTTGATATCGCCAACTATTTTTATTTGAATATTCGGTATTTTTAAATTCGTTATCTATTTCTCTTGTTTTGTCAGATAATTCATTATTTCCAGAAGCCGCCAAAAATCCTTGAATCATACAGTCAGAAATATCCCTCATTGTCAAGCCTTCGATTATTTTTTCTCCTCTTTCCCCATAAAATGTATGTGGAGAACCATTATAAAAACGATTTCGATCATTTTCTTCTTCTTCTTCTTCTTCTTCTTCTTCTTCTTCTTCTTCTTCTTCTTCTTCTTCTTCTTCTTCTTCTTCTTCTTCTTCTTCTTCTTCTTCTTCTTCTTCTTCTTCTTCTTCTTCTTCAAGCCATTCTGAAAATTCAAGTCCGTCGATTCCCTTGGCAACAAGATTCTCCATCACTTCTCGTGGTCCTGTCAAACAAATCATATGAGTATCTGCATCAATCTTGATTTTTTTATCGATAAGTTTGATTTCTTCCGCCAACCTGCGGAGAAGACTAGCAGTATATTCAAGCATTTCTGCATGAGCTATTAAAGCTTCATTGTTATTCTCTGTATTTTCAAGACAATGGCCAAGATCATCCCCCTGTTTGAAATACGGAAGATGAAATTCTGCTGTTTTTTGAGGAATTTTTTTACTCCTGTCGGATATAATATATGTCATTTTTACTTTCTCCTTTTTATTTATAATTTTTTATTTTATCTAAAATAATTTTACATCTCTTACTTGGATTTTTTGTCAAAAAAGAACAATATTGCCCATTTTCATAGTTTATTTTAAAATCGAATTGACTGGAAGTAGCATCAATAATAATACTGCATTCAGGGTTTTCTATCCACCAATGTGTTATTTTATTTGAATCCAACTCAAAAGTCAATCTCCGGGGCATCCACCCCGAATCTTTGCCACCAAACAAATGAAACAATACTTCAGAAACAAGATAACAATGACCATATAATTTGTTTTTTATATATTTTTTTTCTTTTATGTCCTTATATTTTTTTTTAAGCAAAGAATCATCAATGTAATAAAAAACAACCGAAATCCAATATTCTTGTGCGTTTGAGATATTCTTAGAATAATAATCTATTCCAGGCTGTAGACCCATGTTTTTCTTCCACAGTTCCAAATCCTATAGAGTCCATGATGAGCATACCATTCATCTCTTTTCCAGTCAACAGGTTTGGCTTTCCCAATATGTCTTCTGGATTGTTTTGTAACCATCTCATTAATATTTGTGTCCCACCATCTAAAATCAGACTTGTTTTCTTTTTCTAACTGGAATCCCAAAATATTATAAATATCTCCATTAGATATCGCACTGTCCGACCATGAAATTATTTTTTTATATCCCTTTTCTTTTGCCCACTCTGTGAATTGTTTAAATAGTTTCGAAGCCCCTCCAACAACATTGCAATCAACAAGAGAACAAAATCTGGACAATATTATGAAATTATTTTCTCTATTATTTCTTTCGTGATGTTTGCTTGCCGTCATAGAGGCCACAATCTCGCCATTGTACTCCAGATTAAAATAAACCTCCACCCCATTTTTACGTTTCTGTAAATGATTTCCATCAAAAAATTCAGGGCAACGATTATTGTTTACTTGGCATTTTCTGGCATAAAATTTTCTAGAATTTAAACCCAATGCGTTTTTAATATATAATAGAATAAGATCTTTATTATTTTCCCACTCTGTTTCAAATATATGTATTAATTTAATACCATTCTCTTCGCAGATTTTAGTCTTGTTATGATGTTTATATTGAGCTTCTTTTTTATCCAACCAAGCCTCAGAATGCCAAAAACAGCCATTATATTCTATACCTATTTTCTTTTCTGGAATGTAAATATCTATTTCTGTGCCATTTAACACTTTTCTGTCGTTCAAAACGACATTCAATCCAGAACCCAAAGATTCTATCAAATTTGCTATCTCTTTTTGAGTTTGTATTTTTGGAAAACAATATATTTTCTTAAATTTTTCATATAAATCTGAATTATCATAAAAACATGATCTTAATTTTTTATATTCTATATTGTTTTTCTCGGCTATCTTGTTTAAACTTATTTTTTTTAAATCTGCCCAAATAGGATTCTTTTCATCTCTTAGACTATTTAAAAGGGAAAATCTTCCATCGGGATCTTCTTTCACATAGTCTTGAAATCCAATTTTAGATTTTTCTTTTATATTATTGTTTTCCATGGGATTGGGAAATCCATATTTTTTCAATGATGTCTCTTGCATTTTGTTCGTAATAACTTCTGATTTTGCTGGCACGTTTGTATTATAATTTTCTTTTAGTGTTTCTTGGGATTTTGAAAGAATTTCTGGAGACTGTAAAGGAAATTCTACACCGTATTTTTTTAACATTGTATTTTTTTTCTTTGATTTTACTTCTTGGAACTTTGAAGGATTGTCTACTCCATATTTTTTCAAGAAAGTCTCTTTTCTCTTTTTAACAACTAATTTTATTTTTGAATTATGATCAACTCCATGTTGTTTTAAATATGTTTTTTTTATTTTTTCCTTCACGTCATCTCTTGTCCAAGAACAATCTATTTCAGACAATTCTTTTTTTCGACATTCGATATGAGCATTTGAATTGCCAGATATATAATATTTACTTTTGCGAACTTTATTTGGTTCCCCGCAATATCTACATGTAACCCAAATGTATTTATTAGATTGATCCTTAAGAAAGATTGGATCATAACCTTCTCTTTCAATTGTAATATTTTTTAATATTTTAGACTCAAAATTGTTTTTTCTATATATTTGTTCCATGCCGACTTCTCCATTTGAATACAATACGATTGTTAATAAAAAAATACTCCTGTGTCAAGAAAAAATAAAAAGGGGCTGGATTTAAAATCCAGCCCCAAAAATAATCGAACAAAATATCGATTATATTAGATTATGATGTTGATGTAAGGTCTATACGAGAAATTGCGTAATCATTAATTACAATACAATTTATTCTCACTATTTCTAGCGGATTGGACTATACCATCATCTGATAAATCTTTATCAGAGTCGAACGTATTAGCCTATAATCATTTCAGATTATAAACTCCAGAGTTTTTAACTCTAAGTCTCTACGGGGTCACTAGGACTTCCCTCGGTATTGCCATGTGTTCATTTTTAAACATTTAGGTTTCACCGATATGAGTTCGATTTTTCCTCAATTTTCACAAATTAAGGGGACTATTTCTTTTAATTAAGAGCAAATCCCAATTTCCTCATATATAACCCAACCAATTCTAATTTCTTTAGGATTATCAGCCGGTATGACTGTTATATCCTGACGAACTGGAATTGCACCAACATATTCCGCAGGAGCAAGAAGGAAAACTTTTCCTTCCGGCACTCTGTGACTGACATGTATATCGGCAGTCCAAAGATGCACTTGTTACTAGAAAATCTGCCATTTTTCTTAAATTACTTACTATCCCTATATGTCAATCATTTTTTATAGTTATAATAAGTGGACCAATCATTTCTGTTGATCTCTGCATGTCACCATGCAGTTCAGACTATATCTTCAAGGGATTTCTCCCAAGCCTCACATATAGTCGTTGAGGCTGATTAGGCTGCCTTTCGGCAATTGACCACGAAGGTCATACTGTTAAATACTAAAAAAATATTAAACACTCCTTTTTATAGAAAATTTTTATAAATTTTTTTTCCAACCAAGTCGCATTCTATTTTTTTTGAAAATAATTTACAATCAATATTCATCTTATCGTAATCAATAGTATATGAACTATGTCCATCCTTAATATATTTTATAGCTTCTATAATATGTTTTTTTAAAATTTTAAACAAAGGAAGTTTGTCTTTTTTTGAAACAATCCTAATGCATTTCCATCCGTTGTTTTTTAAATAAAAAAATCTTTTTCTTTCTTTTTTTTCTAAATCTTTAATACTGATTTTCCCCATTCTTACAGCCATATCGTGACCACTTCCATCATATTCTATGTATATTTTATTAACTTTATCAACACATATATCTAAATTAAATTTACTAAAATTATAATTTAATATGCCTCCCGAAGCACTATAAACATATTTTTGTTGAATGGAACATGGAACTATTCCATTGTTAAAGAAATTTTCTCGCATTCTAATGACTGCGCAATTTTTACATCCCTTGTTTCTTAAAAAATTATATATTTTCACCACACTTTTGTTGCCACAAACACAAATATATTCCAACGGAGTCTCAGTATTTAAATATTTTGTTGATAATAACTTACATTTTCTTTCTTCAAAAATAAGTTTTATACTTTCTATATCTCTTTTTTTATTTGCCTTGCCAACTTTATTATTTGCGCATTTTTTACATCTAGAACCAGCCAAAAATCTACTCAATCTTATTTTAGCTTTATTTCCACATTCGCAAACATAATCCACAATATCAGAACTTCCACTTATTTTTATTGACAATAATTTTGAATTGTGTTTATTAAATATTTCTGAAGAAAACTCATATAAATTATTTTTATTCTTTTGTAACATAATTTTTCGACATTTCCGGCAACCTTCTCCATTTCTAAAGTTATATAATGTCGACTTTTCAATGTTCCCACACTTGCAAACATATTCTAAAAAAGATCTTGCATTTATATATTCGGAAGATAATAATTTGCATTCTCTTTTTTCAAATTCTTTTTTAATATCTGTAATATTTTCCATTTCCATGTTGAAAAACACAATATTTTTATATTTTAAATTTAAAATCGTGTAAAATAAAATTATTTATTGTTTCATTGAACTTATGCATAGATCCTCTTAATATTCTAGTCTTATAAAGGCTACTACATTTTATCACCCTTGATTCGATATTAAATTTATCTTTCAACCATTTACTAAATACAACTTGGTCCTCGTATCCAAAATTTAACAAAAAATCGCAACTATATTTCTTTTTAATTCCAACATCCATAAATAACACACTTAATCCACAAACGTCCAATTTGTCCAATAAATTTTCATAAATATGGATATTTCCACACTTGTCATGAAAACCATCGTATAAGAATGTAAAATAATCATGAGTTAGTGTTTTGAATGATTTACATAAACATGATTTATCTTTAAATTTTGAAACATGAATAGTCGGAGATGTCCTTATATAAGGTCTTAAAACATTGAATTTTAGATCAACATAAAAACAATATTTATTTGGAAAACAAATTTTTAATCCACATCCATTTTTATTTTTAAACAATACCCCGTTTCCAAAACAACTGCCGAGAATTAATTGTTTTTGTTCGTAACTTAATTGTCTTGGAACCCTTTTACCATCTATATTTAATATTTGTAACTTGTATATTTTTTGTAGTTTAACTATATCTCTTTTGGGAATATGATATTTTTTTGAAATATTTATTGTTGATAGCTTGTTGTCAAGAATTTCTTTTTCTAATATCTCTTTGCTTATTTCGTTTTGGAAATTTCGCATTTTATATTTTCCTCAAATTGACTACATTTTATTTTCATATTATTAAAATCTATAATGTAATATGAAACATTATCTTTCAATCTGGTTATTCCGCTGATTATTAATTCTTTTAAAATCTCGTCATTAGGCAACAAATCCTTATAAGATAGTATTCTTAAAACTTTCCATCCACTTCTTTTTATGAAATTATATCTTTTAGATTCTTTTTTTATAAAGTGTTCTTCTGTAATTTCTTTCTTTGTCACCATTAATTTGTGTCCACTGCCATCGTATTCTATTGCAATTTTATCATTCAAAAAAGCAATATCTAAACTAAATTTTCCAAGAGGATAGTTTAATTCACCATTTAACAATTTATTTATTCTTTTTTGTTGTTTCGATGCTGGTGCAGTACCGCTTTTATATAGTGTGATTCTTCTTCTAATTTTTGCACATTCTTTGCATCTGTTTCCTTTTTTAAAATTAGCAAAACTTATTTTGCTATTATTGCCACATTCACAGACATAATCCAAGGGTTTATCTTTTCCATCATATATTTTTGATATTAATTTGCAATTTTTATATTTAAAAAAATTGTTAACAAATTCATAAGAATGTCTGAGATTTTTCCCATTATTTATACTGGAGCATGTTCTACATCCAAACCCATTAATAAAATTGCCAAGACTTGAAGAAGAAAGATGTCCCTTCTCACACATATATTCCAATTTTTGTCTGTTATTTATATAGTTGTTTGATAACAATTTACACTTTCTTATTTCGAATATTTTTTTAACATCCTCTAATTTTCTGAATCTGTTAAAATCGGATGTTTTTTTAAATCCGCATTCTCTGCATCTAGTCCCATTTTTAAAATGAGCAAAAGATATTTTGTTTATTTTACCACATTTACAAATATAATCTAATTTATCTTCATAATTATTATATTCTTTTGATATAAGAGTACAATTACTATTCTTAAAAAAATCTTTGACATTGGTTATGTTGTATTTTTTATTCACGAACTATTCTACCGTTAGGGATTTAAACATTTATTTTCTTATTTTATGTTGGCAATTTCGCATTTTACATCTTCTTCAAATTGACTACATTTTATTTTCATTTTATCAAAATCTATTTTAATAACATGATGGCCATTTTCTAGATATTTTATACTTTTACTTATTAAATTTTTAATAAGTTCTTCATCAGGCAATAAATCTTTACTGGAAATTATTTGTATCTCCTTCCACCCTTTCGATTTCAAAAAAATATATCTATTAATTTGTTTTTTATTAAATTCTTCTTTTGTGATTTGACCTCTTTTTATTAGAATATTATGGCCTCCTCCGTCATATTCTATATATATTTTTTTATCAATCAAAGCTATATCTAGATAATAACGTTCAAAAAAATAATTCACTTTGCCATTAACGATATTGTTGATATAATTTTGCTGTTTGGAGGAAAATATCATTCCAGAAAGACAATTTCTACAACCAAAATCTCGATAATATATAAAACTATGAACTGATATTTTTAATATTTTTCCACATTTGCATTTATATCTCAGTTTTGAGGTTATATTTTTATATTCGTCATATTTGGATAGCAATTCGCATCCCTTTTCTTTAAATAAATCTATGAGTTTTTCATAAGATAATTTTTCACTACCAACACATTCCCGACATTTAATTCTATGCGAAAATGAATAATATGATTTTTTTAATACTTTTCCACATTTACAAATATATTTTAATTTTGATTTCCAACCAACATAATCTTTTTCAGGTGATATAAGCTCACAACCATTATTTTCAAAAAATATTTTAACTTCATTAAAATCAAGTTTGCCCATTATGCATTTAAAACAACCATTATTTTTCTTTAAATTATGAACCCATGTTTCCGTTTCATTGCTGCAATGACATCTGTATTTTAATTTCTGTTTTACAGACATATAATGCTCCTTGGGTGTTAATAAAATACAATTCTTATTTTCAAATAATGTTTTTACATATTCATAATTGTATTTTAAACTATTTTTTCTTGCGACATCCCTAAAGCACTCTGAGCAATATTTTTGCTTTACAAAAGCTTTGAACAAAGCAGATGTTTCGTTCCCGCAATGACAAGTATATTTTAATTTATGGTTCCATTTATAAATATAATTTTCAGGTTCTAAAAGTTTACAATTTTTGTCATCGAATATCTTTTTTATTTCTAAATATGTTAATTTTAATTTCATAAAAATTTTCGACCAGCCTTTCCAACAAATTCTTATTTGTGGGTTTCTAACCACCTCCAAAAGAAAATACGATATTTAAATTTTAAATAATGTAAATAAAAAATCCCCATACGTCAACAATGTCGTATGGGGATTATATCTTTATTCTGTTTTCCAAGAATTATTAATTTTCATTTTTACCTAATCTTGCCTGCTGATTGCCTTTTTTAAAGGGTTTCCAGCATATAGTGAAGTTTTAGTTCAGCCAAATTTTATCTAAACCGAACAAACCGCTCATTAATACGTCTCTTCTCGTCGCCTCGTCATACACATCTCTTCCGAACAAGCGGACATCAGCGTATTGACGGGGGTGCATAACTATTTTCGCAACAGTTAAATCGTGAGATTCAACCGTTGAAAATGCGAAGTTCAAAGAAGCAATCGTAAGATCGCCTGACTGTGTAACAGTCTGGTTGGATCTGACAGCAGCATCGATATCGGTAAGGATTTCGGTGTCTTCTGCCTTTTGAATAGCTTCCTTGGCTTTCATCTGCATAAATGTTAAAGTATTTCTACTTACTCGATTTTCGAGTTCTGTGTGTTACCACACAGTTCAGACTGTGACTTCCCTGTAAGATTATCGTAGATAAAGGGAACGGCATTCAGTCGTTGAGGGTTCTTAATATAAACACCTTCTAATTTGTATCTCATAGAAGGATGAACATAAGGCAAAATAAATTCAGAAAAATCCATTGATGTTTCGTTACTAAAAAAAACAACCCATTGATTTTCTTTTCTTTTTTGAGGATAACAATTCCATGAATATTTCTTTCTAAAATATTCACAAATCATTTCAACTTCATTCAAGGTGAAACAATTTGAATGAATGGCTAGTCCGCCATTTTTACATCTGGAACCATCATCTTGAAAAAGAAAAGCAATAGATATTTGAGTTAATCTTTCTAAATGAAATAGTTTTATAACTTTAATACCTTTATTATCATAATATTCTTTTCTGTATTTTAGAAACTCAGGATGACAAACTGTTTTAAAAACAATTCTTTTCCCATTATCTCTTTTTACTTCGGTCATTCCTGCTTCTGTTACAAAATCTTTCCATATATCATACTTTAATTTGACATACTCTTTTTGTGATATTGCATGACAAACCATAAGTGTTCCATATATCGATGTTGAATATTGATATAAACAATCATCGCCTAAGGCTGTTCCAAATAATACTTCTCTTTGTATATTCGAAATACTAAGCGAACATTTCTTCTCCCAATTTTCCAAAGGTTGTAAGTCATATTTCTTTTGTAATCTTTGAACAGCGCTTCTAGAAACATTATGGATATTTGCAATATCTATTTGTCTAAGTTTATCGATATAATAATATTTTTCTATTTCACTTTTGCTTATGTTTAATTTTAGTTTCATATTAAGCCTTCCCTGCAAATTGTCTTGTCTTGCTTATAATGTTGCCACTATAAGTTACTTCGCTGTAATACGAATTCAAGATATCCTTGCATATGGCCGTTTTACGTACCCAGTTTTTTATTCCAGCACGATCTACAATATAAAACCGACGAGCTCTGATTTCAGAAAGACGAATTTGAGGATTGACAGCAATCTCAAAAGTAGGAACAAGAACTTCCTCACCTTCTGTGATTTTGTCAGGAACTGATCCTCTACGTGAGATAACATATGCCGTGGAGGCAACATCTCTCTCGTAACGAGCCAACGCTCCTTGGGGTACACATAATTCTTACTATTTCTAGTAGTGTGGACTATACCATCATCTCACAAACAAAGTGAGAGTTGTGCGTTTTGACCTTTAAATATTTCAGTTTAAAAGCCCTCGGCATTTAAGCCTCAGTCTCTGCGGGGTTATAAATAAGATTAATTTTATATAGCATACTTGGTAATATGTGTTCTTTTATAATTTCAATCATTTTTTTAGTTTCATTTTGACATAATTGCATGACAATTCCCTTTTCTGTATTTATTCTTGTTGAATGCAAATCAAATTTGTTTTTAATTGCATTTTCCAATATTTTTATATGATTACAACAGAATGAATATGTTGAAAATCTTGCAACTGCTTTTTTTGAAACATAATGAACGGAACCATCGTCCATATACCAAATAGCCAAACCAAGAGGAGTCAATATTGATTCTATATTATCTGGAACAATTTTTATATCATTAGGATAAAAATTATTATAAAATTCAACAAATTCTTTATTCAACATTGTCTCAAAAACTATCGAAGGTTTACTTCCGCTATATGATTTCTCATATTTTTTGGTAACTATTCTATAATTATTTGATATAAAGTTTTTAAATTCATTAAATTTCCATAATGCATAATCAATTTGATCAACAGAATGAGTTTCTACATATCTACAAGAATTTATACCTTCGTGATGTTTGTCAATACAACCATCTCCAAGTAATGTCCCTGTTAAAATTTCTCTTTGTTTCTGTGATAATTTTTGATCATAGAAAAAAGAATAAATTCTTTTGTGTCTTTTTACTTTTATTCCATTGCTTTTGATAATTTTGGAAACAGTTTTTTTATTTATATTAAATATACCAGCTATATTTGACATAGTTTTGTCATTTTTTACATATAGGTCTATTATTTTTAATTTTTCTATTTCTTGAATTATCATTGTTCAAAGCTCCTTTCGGATCTCATTTTAAACTTCCCTCAGGATTGCCCTCGTCTTTTTACTCTATGGTGGATTGCGTGACAATTTGGACAAAGCAATTCAAGATTTTCTAATGAATTGTTTTTCCTGTTTCTATCTATGTGATGAATTTCCAAAATTTGCGGATATTCTTTATATCCACATTTTTCGCATTCACCAATAGATCTCTTTTTAAAGGCATTGGTCCCTCTTTTCCGATCTGGACCCTTTATGTGTGGATATCTTTTCTTATAGCCTTCATACCGTTCTTTGAAACTTATAAAATCTTATTAGTAAGATTTTTGTTCAATTTTTGCTTCATCAAGATTGCCTAAAAGAACTCGTGTTCTCTTTGGTCTTACGTTCTTTCCACAAACTTTAATTCCCGTGGAACTCACGGTATCTTCTTATCTTTTTCTTATCCATCATACGATATTCCTCTTTTTACTTATAAGTTTTTTAATATTTAATATTTTTTACTAAGTTTTATTTAACAGTTGCCAACCCTCCAAGATTTTTATATCTTTGGGCATAATAAGTTTTCTTTCTAAGATACCAACACTTTTCACAAATCCTACCCTTTATAAAAAACGTTAGGGTTTCCCTGATATGAGCACAATTTTCATTAGATTTCACAATCTAATGGAGCTACAACCATCTTTTGGTTAACTCATCGACCATCAGAAGTTTTCTTCCGATAGCCTGATACTCTAAAGCTCTCTTTATAGGCTCAACCACAATTTGTTACTATTTGCTTTCGCAAACGAATTGGTCATTTCTGCCAAATTCTCCATGTCTCCATGGAAGTTCAGACTATCTCACCATCTTTTATCATTTAGTTGAAAATAAAAGACGAAACACGTATAGTCGTTGAGGTTCTTAAAACTTGTGGTTATCTTTTTGAAATGGAATCTATAGTTTTTTTAAAACTATATTTAAAATCATCATTAGATTTTTTTCCAATTATAACATCCATGATAAAAAAATACATTGTATCTAAAGCTTCCTGTTTCAAGATAGAATATTCTCTAATATTTTCAATAAAATTCTTTACCCTAAAAATTCCTGATGTCAAAACATGCCATTTAAGCCTTTCTTTCCCATCAATACATTTTATATGATAACTTATTTTATTGTTTTTCAAATATGAGCAAACTTGCTCTATAAGAAATTTATTAGTGTGTTCTATCTTCAAATATGGTTTTATCTCATCTCTATCTCTGTCTTTACTTTGTCTATGTTCAACCCCTATTTCATATAGGGCATCAAACATTCCTATAAACCATAGTTTATCATTGAAATCATTTGTTGAAATTTCTTTAGAATCAGATCCTATTGGATAATAATTCTTAGCTTTTTCAAAATTCATCTTGTCAGAGATTCCACTTTTTTTGTGTTCCAATTTCAAGATGACATCAAATTGATTTTTTTTGACTATACTATGTCCAGACATTATTGCTGCTGTTTTTATACAATTTTTCCTATCACTTATATACAAATCCCATCTCGATTTTTTAGAAGATTTTGATGGCCTTGATCTTTCACTTACTTTTACTTCAACATCATATTTATTCAATATGTATTTTGAAAACATTGTAACTTTCGGATCTTCGTTGTTTAAGTATATACTTGGAATGTTATCTTTGTCTATACTTAAAGAACCTTTTCCATCAAAAAAACCGCAAAACCATTTAAGATGATCTTCGGTGGATGTTATTTTGTTCATAAGTTTTAATTACCTGCGGGTTATCCTTTTATCGAACCTATATTACATTATTAGTAGGATCCGATGTTAACAGGATTTTCCTGCATATAGTGTTTTTTTCCCGAAGTTTATACTTCAGGGCGACGGTTAAGAATTTGTCGCCTGAGCCAATGCAACACGTCCCTCTGGTGTTTCCAGAGCTTGGGCGATGATTGCATCTCTTTGAGCGTCTGTGAACGAAGACTTAACTAGACTCATTTTATTTCTCCTTTATTATTTCAATTCAGTTAGATAAGCAACTTGATTTTGACAAAGTTCTTGTTATCTGTGTCATCGTCCTGTGCGAACGTTGACCCAGGCTCAAACTCACCAGGAATACCTGTGCTAAGTTCTTGAGATGCTCCAACAACAAGACCAATCAATCCACCAGCAACAACAGTTGAACCCAAATGTCCTATTACTGCGGTGCTGGAATAAAGATTTGTTCCTGGTGTAACTGTCGCACCAAGGTCGATAACACCATCAATGTTGGTGCCATCTGGTGTTTGAACTGTGTCATCATCAATATCGACAAAAAACTCTCCACCACTATGGTAGACAGTTAATAGTCCGCTTGATCTGGTTTCTTGGCCGGAATCGCTAACACGATTCTGCCATTCGAAAGCCACGCTAGGTCTATTTTTATCACCTGCAAGACCGATGGGTGCTGTTCCTGAAAGGGGATTTTTCACGCAATTGCCGCTTGAATTAAGGGCAACAACATGTCCCGGCTCAAAGTTATTTGAGCTCGCACCCGATGTGGTCAAGGTTGATGAAATAGGAAGCTGGCTTGCTACGATATGATATACAGGAATTAACATTTCTCCATTACCTCCAATAGTTTAATTACCATGTTTTTTCATGTGGTTTGTAGTTTTCTAACTCTGTATTTAGTCTGCCGAGTCTTGTGTTTTCCATCAAGGCGAGTCTGAGATTATCTGTATTCTTTGCCGCATCGAATCCTTCTACCACTCTCGGAATGACAAGAACGGATTCCAATCCTGCTTCAGATTTGATATTTGCTTCACGAATGGAATTTCTCTCATGAGAAGCTTCCACAATTTCATTGAAAGCAGACTTTGTTTCTTCAATAGCAACATCAATAGCCTCGACATCCATCTTTTTAACAGTGTCGAAAACTCTGTTGACAAAGTTTTCAATTTCGGCATATTTTGCTGGATTAATTCGCTGAAGATTATGCGCATATTCAATGGCTTTCTTCATGCGAGCTTCACGAATTTTGAAATTGTTGTTTTCTATCTTAGCTCGCTTAAACTGCTCGACAGTTTCAGTAAGCTGGCTTTTCGCCTCTTTCAGTTGTCTCGCCAGATCCTCATCAACACTAGCTTTCTTTTTTGAATCAGCTTCGTCTTCGGATTTCTTATCTTTTTCTTCATCGTTTTCTTTATCTTTGGACTTCTGGTCCTTTTCTTCATCTTTATCATCAGCATTTTCGGCTTTCGCCATTTTAATGCTGTCTTCTTTCTTTGATAAATTAATAACATTCATCAAATCTTCAGAAGAGAATTTAATATTGAGAGGTTTCTCAACATTGGCTTCCTTGATTTGATTTCCTTCGACTTCAGCAGCAACAGCATGATTATCTTCTTTTCCCGCTGGGGCCGGTTTGGTCGAAGGAGTAAACTTTTGAACATAACTATTTTCTTTGCCGGAAGTGGCATCGTTTGCCTTTTCGTCAGCAAAAGTTGTAGAATCAGAACCTTCAAGACCTGAATTTTTTTTGGATCTTGGAACAACATCTGTATGAAGATCTTCTCCTCCGGGACCACGTTTATATTCTTTCTTTCTAACTTCTGTAGGATTGTCCACGCCCTTTGGACGATCAAATTTAGTTTCTGGTTTTGCTTTACTTTCATCACGAGGAACGTTGGTTTTATTTTCTTTTAATTTATCCTCGTCCTGACCACCATCCACTGGTTCGGATTGTTTTTGACTTTGATATTGGGCGACAAGTTTCTTGGCATAAACCTTATATGAGACTTTATCATCGGCGATTTTGTGGGCATAACGATATTCAGCATTACCTGTTTTTTCGTTAAATCTCACGGCATCCAATATCCCTCCATTTTTTGTCGGAGGCACAAGAGATGCGAGATGAACATTAACCTCGTCAGAGGTTGCTTTGCGAACATCGCCGCTATCCAAATAAGCAAAAAATTTGTTTGATAACATAGCTATTTTTTTTACTGACATTTTCTTCTCTCCTCATTATATGTTGAGCTACTCTACTTTATTGAAATATTCCTAAAATATTTAAATTACACCTTTTAATCTCCATATCCTTCAGCCCGATTAGCACATTCATCACATTGATAACCTGATGCCTTATCTTTTTTTGTCAATCTTTTTGGTTCTCCGCAAGTTGGACAAGGATAAATTCTTTTCCCAGGATGAAGACTTGATTTTCCATATGGATCTCTAAATCTTCTTGATCTTTCCATAAATTCTTCCGGGGAATCATCTTCTCAATTCGCCTCTTTCACTAAAGATATTGAAAATGGAGATTTAGCCCCAGCAATTTTTAATTGTTCGACTATATCTGAAAGAATCTTGTTAGAAATCTTTGTCGGATTCCCATTTAAATGGTTATCAAGTAATTTGGTTGCTTTTTTTGCTAACATTGTCTTTATTACTTTTTTATTTTATGTTTCTTTTTAACATCCATAATACAACTTTCAAATTTTTCAGGATTCTTTTTCTTTCCGCCGGTAGATAAGTTACATATTGCCCATGGATTAACCGCCTTACCCTTCTTCTCCGCAACACGGTTTTCCTTGTCGACAGTTTTCACAGCAGTCTTTATCTTTTTTTTTTAGCAACCTTAAAAATTCTGTCTCCATTTTTTTCGGCAACCAAAACAAAATTTTCATCTAAATCTGTTGCATTGAGATTGTCTTCCTTTATGTTTTTTGCCAAAGCGACTTTCTTGATAGCGTTTGTCAAAGAAGCTGTATTTGGACCCATTGTTCCACGATTATCTTCTTTACCGGAAGGAGTTGGTTTAATGTTCTTTTGGAATTCTTGAACATAATTGTCTCCTTTTCCTGATGTCATTTCAACAGCTTTATCATCAACAAAAGTTACACTTTTCCCGCCAAGACCGTCTCCGCTTTTATCTCTTGGGACAACTTCGGTATGAAGATCCTTGCCTTCTTGTCCAAAACCATAACCCTTCCCTCTGATTTCAACTGGCTTATCCACACCCTTTGGACGTGGAAATTTTGCTTCTGGTTTTGCTTTGCTTTCGTCACGAGGAATGTCAAGTTTATCCTCGCTATCTATAGTCATATTAAGTTTTTTATTATCCGAGATTGTGTCGATAGGTTCATTTTGTCTCTGAGATTGAGCTTGTGCTGCTTTGAACCAAGCTTCAAAATCAGCCTTTTTGTTTTTTTTCAACCAAGGTGGGAGTTTTTTTTCAGAGCCTTTCTCTTCTTTGGGTTCTTTATCTCCCTTCTTTCCCTTGTCTCCTGAATCACCAGAATCTCCCTTTGGACCTTTATCACCTTTTGGTCCTTTGTCACCTTTTAAGTTGGTATCTTTTTTCGTCATACCACAAGCACATTTCTTCATTTCTTTACCACATTTGCTGCACATGCCCTTTTTAGCAACAATATCACTTTTATTTGAAGCTGCTACTGCATGATTATCCTTATCTCCTGCTGAACTTGGATTTGAATAATCTTGTTCTTTTTCTTTTACATTTCCTTTGGAATCATCTGACATTTCAACATTGGCTTTATTATCGCTTTCTTTATGTGAAGTAGGAGTTTTCTGAGAACCATCTTTGCCCTCCTTGCCAATAGCATGGTTCATGGGATTTCCAGCCGGGGTGGGCTTAATCACATCTTCGGATGCGATTTTTTTAATAGTCACATTTGATTTGGCTTCTTTTTTTTTGCCTTTACAATCAATACATGTACAAGCATCTCCACATTTACAGTTATCTTCACATGTGCATTTTCCATTCTTTACACATTCACAATGAGCGGCCATTTTTTTTATGTCATCAGAAGAGGCATGTTTTCCTGACTGTGATTTAATTTGTTCAACACCACGATCAATAGCTTGATCTTTTTCCTGATAAACTGTTCCCCTATGCTTTCCATCCATCATATCTTTTGCCGTATTCTTATTGTTCGATGTGCTTGCAACAATACCATCTTCACGAATCCCTTGTTCTTTATTTCTTGGAACTTCGACTCCTGTAGAAAGAGGCATATTTAAAGCTTGAGCGACTTTTGCCAAATCAATATTTTTTCCTCCCCTTCTATTGGAAGAAGCAACACGATCTCCCCTGAGATATTCTGATGTTTGCGAAGCAAGCATCTTGATAGCAGTTTCATCCATTCGCATAGCCTCAGGAGAAGCTTCGAGTTCACTATTCACATTTGGCATCATCAAAGAATCATCCATAAAGAGATTCTTGATACTTTTGCCAGCTTCGTCTTCGGAAGATTCTGGAAGACCTTCGGTTTTATCTGGGGTTTCAACAATTTCTTCAATTGTTATGGTCTTAGGCTCTTCTCCAATTTCTTCAATATCTTCTTCAAGTGGAGATTCATCAAAGTCTTCGGGATTTTCAATATTTGTTGGTTCTATGGAACTGACATCATATTCAACTTCAAATTTATTTCCGTCGTTATCACTCATATAAAGCTCTATTTTCTCAACTTTTGGAGCTTCTGAAATAATCCCGCCTTCACCAGGAACATCTTCTTCCTCTTCCTCTTCGTCTTCTTCGGAAATATCTATCATCCCATCATCATCTTCTTCTTCATCGTTTTCTTCGTCATCGTTCATATCATTTTCACTTTCGGATTCTTCTGATTCATTTTCAAATTCGATATGATCTGTTTCTTCGTCATTTTCATCATCCTCGTTTTCGTCATCTTCTTTTTTATCAAGAAATTGAGCAGTTGTTATTCCAAGAACTTTGTCTCTCATTGCAGAGCAAATAGTAGAAGCATCTTCAGTAGAATAACCCTTTCCACATTGATCTAACGTGCAAACCATCATGTCATCGGCAACTTCGGATTCCATGGCTGTAGCCGCCATTTTCACAAGAGATGTTCTTTGAGAAAGAATCTTGTGAATTTCTTTTCCAACAGCTTCAGAATCTGTTTCCTCGAAATCGCCACGAATAGCTCTTCCAAGATCAACTTCCCTAATTTCTCCATTATCATTAATTTTAACAACGTTATGATCTTCAGCAAGCTTAATATTAGGAGTCCAATCAATATTGGCAATAACACTAGAACCGGATCTTTTCAAAGAAACATAATATTCAGTTCCACACAAAGAACATTTTCCCTCACTGTTAGCAAAGGCTACTTTTGATGTGCCACAAGATGGACAACGTTGACCAGGAGCAGCAACCTTTTCCCTTGAAGCAAGTTTAATGGTTTTGTTTTTTGCCAATTCTATTGGATCTAGTTTTACTGCTATTCTAAACCAAGAATTAGATCCAGCGCCTAGAAGTCCACCTCCAACACCTGCTCCACCACCGCCTGCGGGTTTAGCGGCTCCACCTGGAGCGGCCAAGCCGCCTTCTGCTGGGGCTCCAAGTTCTTCATTTATTAATTCACCTTCGGTTGGAGGCAATTCTTCTTCTCCTTCTTCTTTTTTCTCTCCTCCTTCTTTCTTGGTTGGACTCATATCATAATCACCCATATTAACAAGTTTCCAGTTTACATCAATTTGAACTTCGGCATTACAATTGTTACAATGAATATTTCCTTCGATTATATCGACGTTATGACTTCCACAAAGTGGACAAGTTGTCCCTGGAGGATTGGGTGTTCCATCGTCATCTGGATCTTCTTCCTCTCCAATATCTTCTCCCAAGTCTTCCCCTTCTGGGGCTCCCAAATTAGGAGTTGTCAAAGATTCCATTCCGCCTCCAGCGGGAGGAGGCACTCCAGCACCCCCAGGAGCAGCGGCTGGAGGAGGCATAGTTGTTCCAAGAGGAGACTGAGCTAATTTTTTCAAAGCCTCAACTTTGGAAGCTGCAAACTCCATAGGTTGTTCTGTTTCAACATTAGAAGCTTGAGCAGGATTAACATTTGGAACATCAGCAACATTGCCAATATTCAAATCTTTATTTGGACTCTGGTTAACGGTATCAGATTCATTATTTTGACTTATTAAGCTAAGATCTTTTGCATCTTTTGTTGAGTGAATATTCCATCCTCCATCAGCGGCTTTACTAAAATCAAAAAAATCAACACCAGGATTAAATTTGGACAAAACCGCTTCGAGATCAGTATCTTTTAATTTATTAAGAGAAAATCCATTTCCAAGCAATTGTCTTAGGTTTTCAGGGCTAAGATGAATAAGAGAAGCTTTCTTTCTAAGGGCTGTTTTATTGAGAGCATCAAGATAAGCTCCCTTTCTTGTCTCTTCGACTGTTTGTAGTTTTTCCAACTTTGAAAGTTCGGCAATTTTCTTTTGGACAGTATCAGAAACCGTGGCTTCAAGAACTTCCGGCTTTTCATAAACAGCCGATAAGGCTTCGTCAACCTCATTATCTTTGAATTCTTTGACATCCTTTAATGTCTGAACAATTGCATTTTGTGCAACAGTTCTAATCTCATCGGTCGTCCAATTCGTTTTTGAAGCAACACGCAAATCCGAATATTTGTTTTTTGCAGGAATCAATCCAGCTTTTACACCAATCAAGGTTGCTGGAGAAATTTTGTTAGTCACAACTGCATCAGCCAATCCATTAATAATAGCTGTTACAATTCTTTCCTCTTTAGAAGCCTTATGAGGAGAAGCATCAGATGACACTTCCTTATCCTTGCCCCAACGTTTTTCCTCAAGTTGTCCTTCTTGGACCTCGTTTGCACCTTCTCCGAGTCTATCTTTTCCTTCAAATTGCGCTTCTGTTATTGGCAAATACTCTCCCGGAGTAGCTGAATCATGCCAGCGGCTTGCGGAATCTCCATCGTCGGGATCATTGTATTTCGCAAATTGGCCTTCTTGAACCATTCCAAGTTGTCCTTCGGCTTTGGCAGCTTGTTCAATTTTTCTCTTTGAACCATAATCAGTTGGATGTTCTTCTCCAAGCTGGCCTTCTTGGACTTCAAGATTTTCTTTAACACCCTTTGGACGAACTCTACCCCAATCGCCCTTCCCTGTTTCTTTGCTTTTTGGCACATCATCAAGTTGTTTTTCAGTTATCACGCCAACTTGATCTGTTGCTTTTTGAGTATCATTTTTTCTACCCCAATTGCCGGGCAAGTTTTCAAGTTGTCCTTCCTGAACAACATCGACAGGCGAAGTTGCAACTCCAGAACCTTGAAGTTCGGATATTAAAGCCTCTCTAACATTTTTGTTATTTGATCCCATTTTAATCTCTCCATTTTCATTAAATCTAGACGCAATAACTTCAATTAATCTTCCAGCGACAACTTCTGGAGAAAGTTTAACCGCTAACATTAACTCTTCTCCAAGTTCGTCTCGGCTTGCCTCGACTATTTTTTTGTTGTTTATAAAACCAGCAATACCACGGTCAAGATCTATAGAAATAGAATATGGACCATTTGTGATAACAATAGGTTCATTGTTACTAATTCTATCATCAAGAATTTCGGCGAATTTATTACTTAGCAAATTTGAAGTGCTTGTTCTGTTTATTTGGGCTTTACTTGGCATATTTACCTCTCCAGACATATTCTCTTTGATCTTATTTAATCCCTCTATAATATTTAATAATTCCCGATTTTTTATTGACAACTCCTCTAATTTTGAGGAATTTTTTTTCATTCCTTCCAATGATGCCAATTGTGTTTGTGTCATCGGCATTGCTGGGGACGGGGCCGTTGGACCAACAGCGGGAGCCGGTCCCGTTGGAGCAGGCGGTGGTGATGGTGGAGGAGAAACTGTTGGAAGGGGTTCTTTCTTTTCTGTTGTTGCTCCTCCGGGAGTAGGAGCAGCCCCACCGGATTCGTTAGCAAAACCTGCTTCAACAAGATCCACAATAAGTTTTTGAAGATCAGCGAGAATAGAACCAACAGATTCAAGGAATTCAAAATCAACAGCTTTAGAGTCTAAAATTTGATCTGCAACTTCTCTAAGATAATCCAAAGCCTTATTAAGTTTATCAACATCTTCTCCACGGGCTTCTTTTGACAATTCACCATATTTAACAAATCCTGTCGACAATGCCTTTTTATATCTCAATAAAGATTCTTTTGTTTCAGAGCATGTTTTAAGAACCGTGCCTGCTAGATTTTCTTGAAGTTTTTTCAAAAATTCTGGACCAGAATAAACATTTTGAATTGTGCAATTTTCGCAAGCACCATCCGTAACAGCGCTTAATTCAATAAATTTAATTCCGTGATTTTTTTCAAAGACTTTTTTACCTGCTTGTTTTTTGCCCTTATAATCCTTGATATGTCGACAATAATCCGTCTCTTTGACTGCTTTATTTCCACAAATAGAACACTCAGACCATTGAACGGAACAATTGTGGACAACAATACCATCGGCGAGATAAGTGTGGTCGGAAATTTTATTTATTTTTGGATTTTCATTTCCACCAACTTCGATGTGATAAAACCAATCATTTGAATTTTTATATTTTATATCTGTAATTTTATGAACATCTAAAGACAGTCCATTTTCTGTATAATATCTTTTTCTAGATTCAACTAGAATAGGTTTGTTTTCAGAACAAAACTCATCAACATAATTTTCACCATGTATTTTTTTATACAATTTCTTGTATACTTTTTTATCAAGTTCTATATATTTGTTAATGTTGTCAAAATAATCACATTGAGAAAATATTAAATCTCCAATTTTCAAATATTGAGAATCACAAAATTTTAATTTTTTACCATCTTTTTTTTGAGCTAAAATTGGATGATCATGAGACACAACAAAAGAATTATATTGTCCTTCATAAAAAATTTCAACAGCAGCAGTAGGTTTGTTGGTTTTACAAATCATTGTAATTGGTTGAATTTGTCCAGAATGAGTAACAACCAAATCTCCAATAATTAATTCTTTATGTTTTTTTACAGAACCATCTGCCAATAAGACATTTACATCTTCGTGGACTGCACCCATGCTAACATCATTTATATAACCTTCCCTGATACCTCTTGCCAATTCTGGATAAGCTTTGGCATCAACCATTGCATCGGTATAAATGCAATGATTTTCCTTGTCGTAAAAAGAATTTACAACTTTCCCTCTTGCTTTTTCGACATCTCCATTTTGATGATTTGCAAAAACAGGAACATTTATAAAGGTTTCAAATGATTTTATTTCTGATTTTTTACCAGAACTTTTGTTTGAAGAATCAACTCTTTTTAAAAGTTCTTCTTCTGAAAAGTAATCTCCATTATCATTAGGACCAAAAAATTCCTCGCCAGTTTCGTCTGAACCACCAGCATCAATAGCTCTGGCCCTAAAGATAACCCATTCTTCAGGTTTTCTGTCTTTTAATTCTGCGGAGATATCGAGGCCATTAGAAGCATGAATTAAGTTTTCACTTATATCGTGTTTAATAAAAGCTTGTTTTTTATTGCCAAATAGCAAGAGATCCCTATCTATTAGGGAAGATGCATTAACTATTTTAGCTTTCGCAAACTTTATGAACATTTTCTATATTCCTAAAAAATTATAAAGAAAGACTAGTGTCTCTTTTTGTCAACACTTGTCGATAAGCTTTAGAAACCATATCATTTACCATTCTTTTGACATCTTCAGAAACCATATCCGCCGCTGCAGGGATGGCTTGTTCTGGACTAACAATGTTTTCGCTGACTTCTGGTAACCGAGCCTTTATTAGGTCAATACGAGACAAAAGTGTAAAAATTATTGGCTCGATACTTTTCCCGGCTTCATTTAGATAATTTTTATATATTTCACTAGCCTCTGGTTCTTTTTCGAGAGGACTTAAAACGTCACCAATGGCTGATTCTTTAATGTTTTTTTTAGATGAAGCTTTTAATTTAATCTTATTTCCGTCAGGTTCATAATCTGTAACCAAAGCATTAGCAAATTCAGAACCCCAAAGCTCAGACCAATAACCTTTAAGTTTTGATCTGTCCTCCTTACTAAGTTCTGATATTTTAACAAAGTCTTTCATAGGAAACTTCCTCCGGAGAACAAAAAACTTTCAATTAACTGTTTTTTCGTTCTTTGTTTGAATTCGCCTTCAACTTAATCTTATTTCCATCAGGTTCATAATCTGTAACCAAAGCATTAGCAAATTCAGAACCCCAAAGCTCAGACCAATAACCTTTAAGTTTTGATCTGTCCTCCTTACTAAGTTCTGATATTTTAACAAAGTCTTTCATAATTTATCACCTCTATAGTTATATTTTTTACAATATAATAATTAGTTGTTCTTGAGAAAATTAAGCTCCACCTTCTCTATAATCTCTTAGAAGCCACGCTGTTCCATTTGTTGCTGCCGTAGCATTTAGTCTAACATGCTGATAGTAATTTTCTGGAATTTCAAATGTGTCCGTATTTGTAGATGTTCCAATAGTCACATAAGAAGATGTGTTATCGGGATCTGCGGAAACTTGGACTTCGCAAGTTATTGTTCCTTGTGTTTGGATAGTGAATCTTCTGCAACGATTAACGGAAAAAGGAGCGCTTGTGGCCGGAGCGCTGATATCATCAAAAACCTTTACTTGTGGATTTGTATTTTTTACAAGATTATTTCTCCAATCCGTAAAATGTCTCGGAAAATTAACAACGTCATATTGTCCTCTTGGTCCCGGCAATGCCATTTTTACAAACTCCTAAAGACAGTTTCTCTAATAAAATATTCTATTATATTCATTAATTAACCTTTTTTATTCCTCGTGTGTTTCATTTAATTTTTCTTTTATTTTGTTTGCTGTTTCTATAATATTTTTTATAACCATTGGCATTTCTCTTTTTATTTGATCGTCAGTATATCTCAATATAGTCCAGCCATAACTTGCTAATTCCATGTCTCTTTGTTCATTGTTCTGAATTTGTTCTGGCCCACTGTGGAAAATTCCTCCATCAGCTTCAACAATCAATTTTAAAGATGGCCACATTCCATCAACAGTAACACGAGGCATTCTGTTTGGTTCTGGTTTTTCTTGATAAATAAAATCGCTTGGAAGATTATTATTGGCTTGAACTTCAGCAATAGCCGCATACAAAGCAAGTTCTAAATTGTTCGGTCTAAAGGCTCCTGTTCTTGGTCCTTCGTAAAATTCAAATGGTTCAGGTTCCTCTTCTTCTTGCATATTCCAAGGTTGAACTTTCCCGGCATCATTTAAATCTTGAAGCTTAAATTTTCCAGGATTTCTTACTGTCGGAACATAATTTTTTGCAAATTCTATATCTCTTGATTTTTCTTCTGAAAATTGACCAGTTACTATTTTATCTTTTGATTTTGCTCCAACTGTTTCTCCTCCACTCATTGAAGGAGCAAATTCATCACCAGGAAGACCGGGCCCTGATTTTCCTCCAGGAAGATTGCCTTTCATTTCATCTCCGCCAACAACTCCTGGTCCTTTTGGCCCTCCTCCGAAACCTCCGCCCATAGGTTTGGGTGGACGTTTTAAACCGCCTCCAAGACCTCCAGGTCCTGGTTGTGGAGAGATACCCATTTGTTGTTGATACTGTTGTTCTAATCTTACTCTTTCTGTTTCAATGTCATAATCAATTTCCATTTTTTCACAAATAAACTGGGTGGAAACAATTCCCTTGTCCCAGAGTTGTAAGTACATTTGATTTTTTTGACTTTCATCACGAAGATTAAGATCGTCCCATTTTATTTTTGGATAATGAAGAATTTTATTGCCTTGTAAATCTTCCGTATAAAATCCCTGCATTCTTGCTTCTGGTTTATAGAGTTTTTCTTCAATCCATTCCGCCATCAAAACTCTGACAATATTAAGCCTTCTAATGGTTGCTTCAATACCTATTGCGGCCTGCGAATAGGAGGGTCCAGAATTGCCTGTCCAAATGGTATTGCCGTTGTTTTCACAAAGAATTAAATGATTTGGAGGAACATTCACACACCAAACTTTGCCTTTATAATCAATCCTTCTAATAGCTTTGTTCCCTCTTTGGGATGTTATATAAGGATAATCTCCATGAACCGTTTCTGGAGACCAATAAAGACTATATAAATCATGTCTATTTTCTTTATTACTATTGTCTATTTTAGATATAATCGGAGCCATTCTAGTCTTAATTAAAATCTCAAACATATCTTCTATCAGCTTTTTTGATGTGCTACTGTAAGAATAATTTTTAGTGCTTTTCCCACTTTCGTAAGAAAATATCCTTTCACTTCCATCTCCTTCTACAGCACTAGATATAAAAATATTCAAATACTTTTCAGGAAGATCTTTTATCCATTTGGGTATTTTTTTACCTTCGGCATATTCTCCAAAATAATCATTAAATTTTTGACCCATTTCTTTATTGCTAATTCTAAAAGAATACCAATCTGATTTATTTTTTTCCATATATCTAGTATGATACATATTAAAACCAAAAATTAATAGTTTATCTTTTAATTCAAAGAAATCAGCTATAACATCTGAATCAACACTTTGAGCCATGGAGATTCCTGTCTTTTCTCTGCTCGCCCTAATTCTTTTGTTTATGGGACAAGTTGTATTGTAGGACGAATAATCTGTGTTGTATTTTCTTTTATCATAATATTTTAAAAAAGAACCTTCTGAAATATAATAACCAGAAAGTTTCAAAAATAATTCTAAATCTATTCCCATTGTCAAATCTTTGACATTATTAGGAACAATTCCATCCCAACCTTCTGTTTTCAATATGAAACGACTTCTATCTTTTACTTTATCCGCTCTAATCTTTTCATATTTATCTGACAATTTTCTTCCGAGTTTTTGTTTTACGAACATTTCATGGTTTGGAGTGAATATATTATCAATTTTTCTTGAAGTTTTAAAATGAACTAAACGTTCATCTTTACCATCTATAGAATCATATTCATAACTTATTACGTCTTTTGCTTTCAACCACTCAAATTTGTGAGTTTTGGGATTAAGTGTTGCAACTAAATGTTTTTTCTTGTCAAATTCATTTAAATTTTTAAAACCATCATTTGTTAATAATCTTGAATACTCAGGAATACATCCAGAAAGCAAAGCCTCATTAACTCCAAGTCCTTGAATAATTGCTTTATCGATCAAATCCCATTCCTTGGTTAATTGAAGAACTTTTCCAGACGCCCCAACGAAATCGTAGGAGTTTCCTTGAATAGTTGTTTTACCATTTCTTCTAGTAATAAAAAATCCAGTTTTTGTTTCAAAACACCAAACTTTTCCTTTGTATTTTTCTATTTTTATATTTTCTTCATCCAATCTTAGTCCGCTTAATTTGAAACAATATCCTGATTTTATATCCTTGGCTTCTAAAACTTCCCAATTCCTTGAATCGTGTTTTCTTGTCAACATTTTATGATTGGGCGTAACTTTTATATCTACTCCACTAAATCCTCTTTCGTTTTCTTTGTAAAAATGAATCATATCTCCATCATAATCATATTCAAATCTCTTAGAAAAATTATCATACAACATAATATTTTTTTCTTTATCGAAAATCATTATTTCATCATCATCTTCAACATCTTTGTAATGTTTCCAAACGCCATCGTCTGATAAAAATAACGGTGGCAAATTTTCTTCATTTTTTATTTTATTCTTCTTAACTAAAACTTCCGTTTGATCATCATGACAAAAAGCGTGATGTGTAACCAATGCCAAATTAGGATCGTTTGCGGTAACACCCAATTGTCTTTGAACATCCATAATATCCGCTTGACTCGCAGGTTTTTGATCATTTCCAACCTTAACAACTTTTATTGGCAATATATGTCTTTCAGCAACAATCCATTGAGCTTGTCTTAATTTATCCTGATAAGCGAGTGTTGGAAATAATGAAGCTATTACACTTCTACCATAGGGTTGATATGCTACTTCATCATGTTTTAAATGAGTTACTGATCTTTTGCTTAACGGAATAGGTTTGTTTTCAACAATCATTTTTCTAAAATGAAGTGGTATAGATTCAAATATTTCTGGAGGTTTCTTGCTAAATACTATTTGTTTTAAAGTATCATCAGGAACAAGACTTATCGAGGGATTGTCCGGATCCATTGGATTGAGTCTTACTTCAACCCAATCCGGATTTAGAATGGATATTTTACTTATTGTTCCCCCTTTATGTTGACATTGTTCTCCTGTTGACAAAGTTCCTACTCCCTTGCAATCTGAACAGGCAAAGCTCGCAAATGGGAAAGCATCTCCCATTGCGAAATATTCATAAGCAATAAGAGGCAACCAATGATCTAATCTTAAACGTTTTCTAAGATTGTCAAAATATTCCAATCTAATTGGATCGTCCATTGAATGTGTAAAGCCTGAGAATGGAAATTGAGAATAAAAACGAAGAGAAGCTGCTATTTTAGGTTCATTCGCAGCAAAAAAACGACAATTGGAAATAGCCACTCCAGCGGCAACAAAAGATTCATCATCATCAACACCAAGGCAATAAACTGGCCCTTCGTATTTGTGTTTTTCAATTTTTTTTATATATTTAAATAATTTATTTTCATTTATAAATGATTCTGATTTACTATGATGTTTGAATCCCTCGAATATCTCTCTATCACAAAATTTTGAAAGTTCTTTACATTGCCCAATTGGAATATCGTTATGATAGCTATAAAATGTTTTTCCGTTTAATGTATTTTTTGCTTTATATATATCTGAAGAAACAATACCAAGCTTATTAAGTATAAATTTTATTTGAAATGCCAAATCTTTTGATGCCGTTGAAGAACCTATTTGTGTATTCTTTGAATATGTTCCATCTCCATTAAAATATGCTCCGATAAAATTCAATAGCCATTCTCTATCCATATCTATGATGTTTTTATGAACTTTTTTAATTATGGCTTTTCCAGGAATATAATGTTTAATAAAATTACAAACATTCTTTGAACAAAAATATATTCTTAAAGTATTATTTTTTATTATAATTCTAGGTTTGAGTCCAAACAGTTTTTCAGAATATTCTATAATCTCTTTGCCAAATGTATCCTGTTCATTAATATTTAATGTAAAATCAAAACAATATTTTCCCGAACAACCTTCGGCAAGATAATAACCCAAAAATCTTGCCATCTCTATAGAATTTATCTTTTCATCAATATTTATATTTTTATAGACAGGATCATATACATAATCTTTAATTTTTAAATTTTCTGCCTCAATTAAATTGGTTTTTAAATTAATTTCTTTTCTCGCATAACAAGTCGGTGATGTTGAACAGCAACTGTGTTTTTTATGAATTTTTACACAACGTCTTTGATGTTTTCTTTTTATTTGATAATCACAAATTACTTTTTCTCTTTCCAAATAAAAAATTTTATGATTCCCTGTTATTTTCAAAGGTTGTTTTGTATTCCCTAAACCAGTATATAAATAATATATATCTTCATCTATATTTCTTTCGTATAAAACTTTAATTCTTTTGAAAACCCCATTATGGGTTAAGGCAAGATCTGTTAAAATATTGACTTGACATATAGGTATTTGAGTTATAAAATCGTCTCTAAGTATAGTAATATAAGTGTCCGGAGTAACGCACCATAAATAGACCTCCCTGCGCTTAGACGGTATTTGCCAATTCGTAGGGGTATGAACTGGAGAATAGAACTGAGGAGAAGTCATCATCACTCTTGATGTTGCAAAAGATGATGATTCAGAAAATTGAGCTTCTTTTAAATTTTGATTTCTATTATCTCCAACGACAACCATATCGTCTTTTGAAACATCTATATTTTCACCTTTCCTTGATGCTTCAAAATATCTATCTAGATTTCCAGTTATTATTTTTTCTCCAGCCATAAAAAACCTTATTATTTAATTGTTCTACAACACTTTCATGAGACATCCCAGTTTTGCATATTTAATTATTTCTTTTTTATCTTTTTCGTTTGCTTTCAATATGGTCAAATAATCATTTATGAAATTTGTAACTATTTTTTCATCACAATAATATACGTGATTTGCTATTAAATTTTTGATTGAGGCTAATTTTTTTTCTTCCCATTCTGGTTGTAATTGATTAAAACTATTTCCTCGTTGATGATAAACTTTCCCATCTTCCGGGCAAAAAAACAGTTTGTTATATTCTCCACCATGAAGAAGTCTCATTTTTTTCTTATGTTTTTTATCTTTGGAAGGACATACTGGAGTTTTAACTACTGGTTCGCCCTTTTCTGCTGTTTTTTTTTTAAATCATCATCATCATCAAGCATTTCGGCTTCTTTTAAAAAGTTTTTTATGTTGCTTTTTATTATAGATTTTATTTCTTTTTCATCTTGTGAAGACAAAGCCTTCCAACAATCTTCAACAGGAAGTTTGTCTTTTGGAAAATTTATTTTTTTCATAAAATCATTTTTAGCTATTCTTATTTCTTTATTATTTTTTGCCACAAAACGAATATAGTCTTCGTCAAAATTGTGACGACTTTCCAGAAGTTTTTCATAAGCGGCTTCTCTTGGGTATTCTGGCGCATGATAACGCTCATTATCCTTGAGATTCATTGTTTTTTCCGTATTGCTTCCAACGATTTTTCCGCCTGAATTTTCTATATGATCATCAAGCCAACCATCATAATATTTGTCAACTTCTCTATCGTACCATTCCTTATAGCCAGGAATGATTTGTTTTGGATCAGGAGAAGAGTGCATATCTTTTCTATCTATAGTGTCAAATCTTCTATTTTCTTCAGCCCCTATATATTTTTCTTGTCCTAAATCACTATCTTTTGATTTTTTGTCAATATCTTGACGACCTTCTGGAGCAACCATATTTTTCCCAAAATTCTTTCTTTCAATTTGTTCTTTAGTAAGCTCCTCAATTAAAGCTAATTTTGTAAGATTAAATGCATTCTTTTTAAGTTCTTTTTTGGCTATTTTATCTAAATTGAATGTCATATTTATTGCTCCCATGCTTTTAATTTTCCCATTAAGCCTTGGATCAGCAGCCTGATCAGGATGTTCTCCTGTTAATTCTTCTTTTTTATTTATTTTACCTCTTGAATGATATCTTTTACTTCTATCTGGTTTTTGTTCTTCTGGCGTATTTGAAGAAGGCAATCTACTCGTGCCTCCAATTCCTTCATCGGCTTTTTTATTAAAACCATTTGCAATTGAAGCCAAATTAAACGAATCTCCAATTTGCATTTTCTTTTTCCATGCTTTTGGTGTTGCTTTATAACCGCATTTTTTGCAAAGTAAAAAAGTAGTAGTTTCTCCACCAGCATGTTGAACGCTATGTTGCTTAGAACCACAACGAGGACATTGACATGATTTATTGTCGTCCATAATTAGTTGCCGCACCTTTTTTCAAACTTTGCCAAATATTTGAATTCTCTAAAATACTTTCCACTTCCTTGTTTATTGCTATTGCATTAAGATTGTTTCTGGGATCTGTAGAAAACTTAGAAACATTTTCCAAAGAACCAAAAACAGAGAATGGAGCAACTTGTAAAATGGGCATCATTGTTCCGTTTGTTAATTTAAGAGATTTTAGAATGGAATTTCTTGCCAAAATGCTACAATCGACAAAAGATGTGATAAGCACAAAATTAAATTCTTTGGGCAAATTTTTGTCAACTATTGATTCCTTATACCATCTATTTGCTGAGGATTTCTTTTTAGTTGGTTTTAATGTTTTTGATGTAGGAATAACTCCAGGTTTTACTCCCTCAAGAATGTTTTTTCTAAATTTGTCTATAATCTTTGGATCTTTAGACAAAATCACTTCATCATCTATTTTTAATCCTGTAGATTCCCTTAGAATTTTTACAGCAGGAGGAGTATCTTCTTCTTTAATGTTTTCTTCTTCAAAAGAAGATTGCTGAAGGCCATATGTTCTATTAACTTTGTTTGTGTCTATCATGTATCCTTCGTTTCTTATTAAATATAATAATGAAAAAATATTTCCTATATTATATTCTGTCGGATTTGTCATGTACTCCGTCAAGGCCATTACGGCCAATGCTTTTCTTCCCTTGCTCGTGGAAGCAGGGCCTCCGATATAATCAAACGGAATAAAATCAGTAAGATGAACGACCTCAGATGTATCTACAAACTCATTTGTGCTTTTTGTTCTATAAAATCTTTTTCCCACATCTTCAGTTATTTCAACCTCAGCACCATCTTGTCTCCTCACAAAGAATGGTTCATATTTTATTCCTTTTTCATGTTGAACTTCTCTGTATTTTGGATATTCCCTTACCTCTTCTTTTTTCCAAGAAGTTTTTGCAGCAATCTGCCATGCCATATCTCTCGGAATTGATGAGACAAAATTTATAAATTCTAAATATTCGGGATATGAATTCTGTCTTCTTATAAAACTTAAAGAAGTATTGCCTGTGCTTTGCATTACTTCTTCTCTGGTTTTTTTCTTTCTTTCTTTTTTTCTAGCTAATGGTTGTCCAGAAAACAAGTATTTTTTTGGGTCCATTATTTCTTCTTTGGGATTATCTGGAAAATAACCATATGTATCTTCTATGGATGTTTCAAGCATTGAAAAATCTTGGTTTGCAGGATCTGGATAAAATTTATATTTTTCTCCCTTTTCAAGAGTTTCAAAAACATGATTTAAGAAAATTGCTCGTTTAACATCATCTGGGAAACAACCAACAAGTCGTGAGAACATAGAAACTATATTTTTATCTTCTTCTATTTCCTTTTTAAACTTAGAATTTTCATCTTCTAAACGTCTTATTTCTAACTGATGAACTGATCTTCTTGGATCGTTTTCTTGCATTTTTTCAATTTCCAATTGAAGATTCTTAATTCTTGTATTATTACTTTTTATGTACCCAGTTTTCTCATTATTGGACTTTATTTTTTCTATGTTGAAAATATCTTTTATATATTTGGTTCTTTTCTCGACATCATCTCCTTCGTGTTGTTCCGCAAGTGTTTGAATGGCTATTTTTTGAAATTCTTCTGTGATTTCATTGATATCGGTTCTTGCGCTCATTCTTCCGATAGCCTCTGGAAAATTAAGCAAAGACTTTTCTGTAGAACCAGTAAAATATATTTTATCTTCATGGCCAATTAATCTGCCCGTTGTTTCCATTTCTTCCTTGGCTCTCGGATCGTACAAATTATTAACTGCATTCCAACTTGGAAGAAAGTTACAATATTGTATCATGTCTCTAGCCTTCATTATTTGTGATGCTGTGGTTATTCTTTTTTGAGCTTCTTCTTCTGTCTGGCTAGTGAATAAATTTGCATATTTTGTTTTGGCTTCATATTCTATTGCTGGCAAAAGTGTTTGTCCCAAAAAAGCCGCAGAAGCTTCTACTTTAGAAACTATTTCTCTTATTTGTGTTCTTTTGTCGGATTCTGATACAAGAGGCAAATTTCTAGTTCCTGTCTCTGGGCTATGAAACTGTGGAACAATTTTCGTCATTCCATCAACAAGGTTAAATGCTGAAAAAAACAAATCTCTTTCAATATCCCCTTGTATTATTCCTGGAAATTTCGAAGCGAATTCAATCGCAAGATTCTTGTGAGTATCCATTAATCTTCTTAAATTTTCCAAATGACCTGAATGAATTTTTAATATTCTGCCATCTCTGTCTGTTATGTTATATTTTTGTCCCTTGTAATTAAATCCAAAATCAAAGGAAGACTCATCCGTTATCATTTCCATTATACTTTTTTTAATAGGAGGTTCGTCTCTTAACAAATTCTCTGATAATAAACATTCTTGTGCTTTATCCGAGAATATACATCCAGAATAAAGACTAGACGATGCTGATACTTTTTTCCCATAAGCCGTATCGTCTGTTGCCCGATCAGGAATCGACCTATTACATTTTTCACAAAAAAATTTGTTTTTTTTATATGTTATTGCTTCTTTTTTCTTGCCCTTTTCTTTGAAAGTTTGTCTTTCTTTTTCTGCCGAGACCATCTGTTGGTTGAATTTATCAGATGCCATTTTTAAAGCCTCAAAATGAGACTTTTCTAAAATCATATCTTCCGGAATCAATTCGCTTATATCTTGAAAGTCAACAGGCTTTTTTCCAGACAAAAACACATATCTTGTTATATGTTCATATATATTGCTTAGTAGTTTTCTATAATATTCATCGTTATTCTTTTTCGTGCGACTTTTTTCAGACAATTTTTCTGGATTAACTAAAATAAATCCGTCTTTTTTTAAATATCCTAATATACTTTTTATTAAGTCTACAGAATATTTTTTGCTTCTTGTGTATATTTCTTCGGTAGTTTCTTCAGGTTTTCCTGAAAACCCCTCTTGATATTTTTCGTTAATCAATTCATAAACATAATCTAATCCTGTTATATTGATGGATGGCATTATCTCTTTGCCTTCGCCAATAACAGGGACCGGAAATATGCCTCTATATATCTGACTTTTTTGCCCATCAACAATTAGGGTTGAACCACTGTAAAGAGCAGGAAATCCAGAGGGGGCTTCTTCTTGTTTTTTTGATTCATATAAACTATATATGTTTTCTTCAATTATATTTTGAGATACTTCTATTCTTTTTGATTTGCTTTCTGAAACATTTTCTATCTCTGTTTCAAGGGCAGACAATACATCCTCACTTATTCCTGATCCAAATAAATCCTCTCCTGCGGTCTCAAGCCACGAGATAACCTCATGAGAAAATTGTAACAAAGTATTTTCAGCTTCCGATAAGCTTCTCGTGAACTTTATTCTTTTCTTTAGATCTTCTATTTCTCTGGAATGTGATTTCTTATATTTGTCTGTAAAATATTTTAATATTTCAATATGATTATTTATTGAAATTATTATTTTTATATCTTGTTTGTTTAGTATATTTAATTCTTGAGGTTCTTCTTGTGGTTGTTCGTCATCAACAGGGTCTTCTTCGACATTATCATTTGCAACTCTTATATCGAGAATAGAAGCTATCTTTGCAAAGTTTTCAGAAAGATATAGTTTTTCATCGTAGGACAAACCTAGAATTTTTTCGAGAACTTCTTGCATTTGAAAATTTACCACTTTTTGCTTTTTGCATTTGAAACTGTTTCCCAACTTCTATCGTCTTCTCGATGATTTCTTTTTTGTTTGAGATTAGAGACATCTCTTTTTATATTAGCTTCTTTATAATCTTCTGGATCATTTTTTAATTTAAACAAACCAATAAGATCAGTGGATGATTTTGACACGATGGCTGCTGGTTTTATAAAATCATCAGAAAATTTAATGCTTTCCTTGCTAATTTCCATATCCCTGTCTTGGGTTTTTATGATATTTTCATGAACAATCTCTTCCCAGGCCCGATTATCGGCCAAATCTTTTTCCCATTTGGAAGCAAAAAGTTTATCCAAATTTGTTTTTACTTGAGCAGCTTGTTTTCCGGCCTCCAAATTCTCTGCATTTTTCTTTTTAATATTTTCGACTTCCGCTATTTTAACTGGTTCAAGAGGAATTGGTTCCCAAGCAGTTCTTGAAGGCGTAAATCCCATTTGAGATGGATTCAAATTTTTTGAATTTGCAGCCGGAGAAACATTTTCCCAGTCACGATTTTTTTCTTTTTTAGTTTCAGCTTCTATTTTTTTCCTTTTGGCGTCGGAAATAACCACATCCGTATATTTATCGTTTTCAACTTCTTCCGAAGCCATTGGATTAAAAATGCTAACTAAAGCTTTGCTTAAATGTCCTCTGCCTCCGAAATTGGATTCTTCGGGAGATCTTGCGGCAGAAACGGCTCTAAAATCAGAAATTTCATTTTCGTTTAAATGTGATGATTTGGCTACTTTTTCCCAATTGTCATCTTTTATATCTTGAGCTTCTCTAAAACATTTTGGCAGTAAAACATTGTTAACATCTATATTTGTGTCCTTAGAAGCCTTTCTAACTATATCTCCGTTTTTGGAGGCAGAAATAGCTTCTTCCATCTGATCCATGCTTTTTTTGAAAAGACCATCTATACTTCCCATGAGTGTTTCTTTGTCAATTCTATTCTCCGCCACACGGATAGGAATGAAATCTCCAGTCACAAAGAATGTTTTATTATCGTTGATTTTGCTCATTTTATAAACTTCCTCCAAGCTAACTATCTCTTATTCTTAATATACGTCTAAATCTAATGATTATCCTTCTTGTTTTTTGTATTCTTGTCATTTTCGTAGAATTTCTTTTTTGACTTATCTTTCATTTTTTTCATTATCTTTTGTTCTGTTTCATTAGAATCCGTTACCATATCTTCAGCATAATTTTTAGGAAACACATAAGACCAATAAGCGAAGAGATCTTTTCTTTGTTTGTCGGTTAATGACGACATTTTCCTATACAGATCAACATTTAACTGTGCTTCTGAAATCATAGCCGCCTCTTTCATCATGTTTCCGTTTCCTTCGGCTTCCACAAGAGGGAGATAATAATGACATTTACCCCTTATATCTCCTCTAAAAGCCGTTACTTTATCTATTAAATGATTACCATAAGGGCATTGTCTTGTTGCTCTCATGGCACAACTATAACAGATGAACCCAACAGTGACCGTATTCGGGGTTTCATTTTTTATAGGCATTTTTTATTTTTCCAATATTAAATATTTTAGAATACACTTTTATTTTAGACAAATTGAAAGATTCTATTAACTCCGGTCCTTCATCTTCCGAGGAGAACCCTCTTCCTCTTGGACGAGGTTCATATGTTTTTTCCAACTCATATTCTTCTTCTGATCTTTGTTTTTCTTCCCTCGTTGGTTTCTTTTTTCTATATTTCACATTCCCAACTCCAGGAGAGTAAATGTTTATTTCTTTCCCTGTTTTAGGATCTATTTTTTTCTCTATCAATTTTGCCTTTCCTATATCTTTAGAAGTAGATTTGGGCTTCGGACGCTCCATTGATTCTGGTTCTTCAAACATATTTTTTATTTCATTAATACTTTCTGACAAATACACCTTTGATGGATTGTATATTGCATTGTATATGTTTTTATATATAAATTTTATATTGTTTAAATTTGAAGATGCTGGTTTTTTTATATCATATCCATACGAACTAGCAGATTCTAAAAATTTGTTTATTATGTTCAAAAACATTTCAACAAATCCAGAATTAATTTTCCCATTGTTTTCGTCAGATGTGTCCAGGAAAGATACTGCTGAATCAAAAGTTTCTTTCCATATATCAAATAAGTTTTGTAAATATTCTGGGATAGATGCAAGTCCTGTTTTTCCTATATTTTTATCTTCAGATCCATATATTCCTAAATACTTATCACCACTTAACGGTTCAGATAAAGATTGTTCTGCAATATCTCTTTCGACGCCATATCCAGTTTGAATACTTTTATATTTAGAATATACTAACATAATTTTTCTATTCAGGTTTTTAATGGATTTTTCCATTTCTTTTGCATATTCCAAGCTAGAATCATCAAGTTTAGAATCAATATCCACCATTGCGTTTATTGTTTCTTCAATAGAATTTGTAGCATATTCGAAATCAAATAGGTTCTTATGTTTTTTAAAAACAGACTCATTGCTATAATAAAATGTATGGATATTATTTAAACTATCATATATATTTTTTATTAAATTTTTTATATCTTCTAATGGTTCCTGGAAGACGGCTTCTGTTTCTTCAGAAAAGTCTTTAGTTTCTATTCCGGTTGGTTGTTGAGAAAAACCCGTGACAACATCTGTTAGTATTTTTGATGATTGAATTATTTCTTCAAAATATCCCATCAATATGGAAATTTCTTTGGGTATATTGTTTTCTTCATCCTCACGATATCTTTTTGCTTCACCTTTTGCTTTTAATATTAGATTTCCAAAATCATAAAGAGAATCAAGCAAGTCATTTATATATTTAATTAATTTAAAATCATCATTTTTATCAACCGAAGATACAAAATTTTCAATGTCATCAAATACTTCGTTTGAAATTGAATTAATATTTTTAATTTTATTGTATATTTTATGAGATATTGAAGCATTGGATAATCCATTTTTAATATAAATTTCTACTATGTCTTTTTCTTCTTCTTTGATTTTTTTAAATTTTTCTGTATTCCCTGTTTTTTTAATTTCATCGCTAAAAATGTTATTATTTATTTTAGACAACAAAGATTCAAATCCCTCTACCTTGCCTATGTTTATTTCTCTATCTTTTGTTGTTGATTCTCTGTCTTCTTTTTCTATTTGATTAAATATTTCTTGTATTGCACTCAATACTTCGGACATATATGGAGATTCAAGGCGAAATTTTCCATAAAAAAGACCCGTCATCTTCGCTTTTCTTTTACCCATATCCATTAAGCCGGTTTCTTCTTCAAATTCTTCTCCAAGTTCTTTATATTTTTCCGACAAAATTGTGTTTTTATCAAAAAATAGTCCCGGTGCTCCAAGTTCTGGAAATAAGTTTTCTAAATATTCTATTCCTCCACTAAATCCTATTGATTTTAAATATTCGTCTTGAGCTAATCTTATTGGATCTTCAGGATTTTTTGTTGGAGGCATTTTTAGTAAAACCTTCCAATCATATTTTTCCTCTTTGAAATCTTCAATAGAGTCTTGAGAGGATTCTTGTTTGATTACGTCATCCATATTTTCAAACAAATATGACATTTCTGATTCAGAAGAAACATTCAAATTTGACAAACTGCTAATTCCTAACGATATTTGTCGGAGAATTTTAGGATCAAAACCAATTGCTTTTGTTAATATTTCATTTATTGTTCCTTCGTCTTTGATGTGACCATGTTTTTTCAAAATATCTCTTAATTTTTCATTAATTATATATATCTCAGAATCTATGCTTTTTATACTTTTATCAAATTCTTCATGATAATTTGGATCAATTTCATAATATGAAGAGACAATAGCCCCTCTCATTTTTGTATCTTTCCAAATATCCTTATTTTCTTCGGATATTAATTGTCTGGCCAAATTTACAAAATTACCCAAACTATCACTTTTGTCTGTCAATTCGTCAAGAATTGACATTTTTTTGTATGTGTCTTTTATTTTATTAACATATTTTATTAAATTATCAAAATTGTCAATCATCATGAGGATACTTCTTTTAGAATATCCTGAAAGATGAATATCTCTCATGGCAAGACGTAGCATTTTTGCCGAATTCTTTATTTCCTGCCTTGTATTCGTGTCATTTGGGAAAAATTTTGAAATATTATTTATTATTTTTGTAATTTTACTTTCACTTTCTTCTTCGTTTTTATAAAAATCGGAAATTTCAAAAGCCTCTCCGCTGTGCTTGGACAGCGTAGAATAATAAGGAAGATTTAAAATTTCCACTTCGCCATTTTCATTTATTTTTTTTAAGTAACCAGCTTTTGGATCTATAGTTAATCTTTTTTTCTTTTTTACGATTCCCTCGCCATTTTCTCCAGCTAAAAGTTTTTTAAATTCAGATAAAAAGTAAGACAATGCTTTTATATCTATTTTTTTTATAGATTCTGAAGAAATTCCTGTTTCAGGAACAGTTGTTAGTATCTCATTTTGCGCCTTTTTTCTTAAAAAATTAGCGACAGAACTAAACTTTTTATCGGTTCCCCAGTTTGATACTTTGTATATTGGATTGGTCATTATTCTTTTCCTTTCAGTGGGTTGTTACAACGATCCACCATTCTTTATTACAAAAAAATGTAATTCAATTCCTTGTTCCAGGAAATAAAAAACAGGTAATCTATTTTAAGATTACCTGTTCAGAATCATCTGATTATATTGGAGTTACAACTTAATCAACTGTTGTTTTTTTCGGAATTTACATTTTTTAAAAAATATTTTCGGCTATTCATCATGTTTTTTTAGTTGTTGTAACCTTTCCGTTCTTTGAAACTTATAAAATCTTATTAGTAAGATTTTTGTTCAATTTTTGCTTCATCAAGATTGCCTAGAAAAACTTATGTTCTCTTTGATCTTACATTCTTTCCACAAACTTTAATTCCCGTGGAACTCACGGTATCTTCTTATCTTTTTCTTATCCATCATACGATATTCCTCTTTTTACTTATAAGTTTTTTAATATTTAATATTTTTTACTAAGATTTATTTAACAGTTGCCAACCCTACTAATTTTTTTGTTCCATCTACAATTAAAGAAGTTGCGCTTTTTCCCTGCCAACGTTTGATTTGATCTTCACGAAAATCATTTTTATTTTCGAAGAATTTCATTCTTTGTTTTAACTCGTTATTTTCCCTTTCTAAATCAAATATTTTAAAAGACATTCCCTGAATTATCTCTTTAAAAATATTTTCAAAATCATCTTTTCCCAAATCGGAAAGTCTTTTATTTTTCTTGATTTCAATTTCATCACACAAATCATTAGAAAATTCAGAAGATAATTTTTTTGGCTCGTAAAGTTTTTTCATGGTCTCAAAAGATTGCCGAAGCGTAGCTTCGGCTTCTTTTACTCTTTGGATATATTCTTCACGAGATACCGTTGTTGTTATGGACTTGCCATTTTTATCAAATCCAATAACAAATTTATTTTTATTTTCTTCGTATTTTGCTATTTTCTCTTCCATCCATCCCTTGAAATATTCTTCAAATTCTTGATGTTCCTTGGTGCTATCGAGCATTTCATTCGGGATAATATCAATCACATCCATCTCGGAATCTTTTCCAATTTCTGATGAAAAAGTAATATTTAAATAACCTTTTTTTGTTTCTATTGAGGTTGTGTGTCCTGACATCTTTTCTCCCTTATTTTTTCAGATCTGAACATATAGTTGAGGAATAAAAATTGCCACGCAATGATGGTTGTGAAGAGAATTTATATGGCGCATTTAATTTCCTTAAGATATTCCCCATAAGTTCTTTTGCAACTTCGCCAGAATTGTTTCGCCTATTTATAAGCTGAATAGCGACCTGAATTCTAAATCCCTTGACTAAAAAATCATTGATATGAGAAACTTTTGTATTCAGATCATGTTCACATATTGATGTTCTAAATCTTACTTCTTTGAATTTCTCAGAATTTAAATTTTTATTATGTTTTTGTTTTTTTCTCTCATCATATTCCATTTTAGAATAATCCAAGATTTTACAAACAGGCACCGAATCCCCTGTCATTTGAACCAAATCAAGATTGCTTTTCCCCGCTATTTCTAAAGCCTCTCTTTTTGAAAACTTTCCAAGATTTTTGCCATCACAATCAATTAAAATGACTTCTGATGCTGCAATTTGATTATTAACTATTTTGTCCATATCAAATTGTTATTAAGCCTCCAAACTTATTTTCAACGACCTCTACATCTGTTTTAAACGCCAACCTGTATCCATAATAGTCCATATTACAATATACGAAATATGGTATTGTGAACTACTCTCTCCTAAAGAAGAGAGTTTCCTGTATTGTTGTTTAACAACACAATTCATATTAGATTTTTTTTCCAACATGGCTTGTCCCAAGCAATAAATATTTTTAGCAGCATTTATATCTCTATCTATTTTGTTCCCATTTTGAATTTCTTAATTCTCTATTTAATCCATTTGCTTTCGATTCTGACATTATTTTAAGATCTAAGTCTTCACAAAAGATTATATCATATTGACCAGATAGACTTTTTGAAGTCTTATGCAAAAAATCTTTAACTTTATTATTTTTTGCACCATATAATCTAAGTATCACTTTTGTCAGATATTTATATTTTTTTAATTTCTTTTTACATTGTTTATCTCTCCTTGTGATACATGTTTTCGAACTCCTTGATATTTAATACTAGTTGATTATACGATATTCGTTTTTTATTTTTAGGATTTTTTGTGATATGAAAAATCAATTGACATAGAAAAAATAATCATCAATATTTATATTGAAGTTGTTCAATTCATCTCCCGCCTGAAGGCAGGAGACTTCTTGAACCAAAGGTTAAAATCCTGAAAAATTTGGAAGCGGAGGAAGGAATCGAACCTTCTACCTTCAGGTTATGAGCCTGATAAGCTACCATTGCTACACTCCGCATCACAGATTAACTTAAATCTCATTCTTCTAACAATATATTCTTTTTCTAATCTTTTTTAGATTTTTCTTTTATTTTTTCAACAATTTCTTTTCTTTTTTTAATATCGTCAAAAAAAGCTTCGGATTCGCAGGGAGACCCATAAAATGTAATGTCCCAATAAATGGCATCTAAAATATCTAACAATGTGAAATCAGCTTCACCCTTCAAAATTGAAGTTTTTTGTATTCCTCCCACAGTAGGAAAAACGATCTTAGCATATTCGGCATCAGAATGTAAACGAACAGGAACATCAAAAACGTCAGAAACATTTCCAGAAACACTCCAGTTGATTATATCGTCTTCTTTTCCTCCCCAGTTTTTTGCTTCTTCTCCGGCTGGACCTTCCCCTGAAAAACAATGAGACAATATTAAACTTGGAATTGTAATTTCAAGATCTTTTTTCTTTGGATCTTCATATTCAATAATTTCCTCGGCGGTCCACGAAATAACAAGTTCTTTTATGTTTTCTGATTTTTTGCACTCCTTATCCAATTGTTTATGAAAGTCGTCAATGCTTTCAGCCCAACTATACATAGAAAGAAACATTGTTAAATATTCATTGTTTCTAACATAAGTCATTATGTCTCGTAACGTAACGCCTTCTTCTATTTTACAATTTCTTCTTAAATGCAAAACAATGTTAAAATCATTTTTGAGTTCTAATGGCTCTGTTTTATAATATCCATCCTCGATAATATCTTTTTTTCTTTCTTCTTTAATTTTGTCAAAAAAATCGTTATCTATTACAACTAATTTGGATTCTGTTTCTTTGTCCTCTTTGCTTTTTTCTTTGTAAACAGGAGGAACCCAAATCTTCGCATAAAGATCATCTTTTTTAAAAATAAGACCGCAAATTTCACTCATGTTAAATATCTCTTTTATATGACCCTCTTTCTTTTTCGTAACAACAATTTTTGGTTATGCGGCAATTATAGTTTTAAGATTATCTTTAAGAATCTTATAGATATCAATAAGCTTGCGATTATCAATATTTATTATCTTAGCAGATTTGGCAACATATGTCCCCTGTTTATTTGCAAGAGTCCAAAGTTGTTCTTCATTATTTAAAACCATCAAATAACGAACAATCAAACTATCTGTTGGCGGAAAATCCCCCTGGAGGATAACACAAAGACATTCCACCATTTTTCCGTTTTCATAAACATTTGTAAGTTTATGTCCAGGGAATATCTGATAAATCCTACCAGATGTATTGTTTTTAACAGAAACAAAGCCATTTCGCAAAAATCTTCTATAATCTTCTTCACCAAGAAGAAGATGCAAAGTTTCTCTTGCTCGAACTTCACGGGCATCAATTGGAGCTCTCAATTCCCTATTAGAAGCATGAATTGCGGGAAATTGCCTTTGCTTAATAATATCCCGTAAAGCTTGCTTGGGATTCCTTGGGACTATTTTCCACATGGTATCGGGATAGGACAGATAACTCGTTGTAAAATCAATTGTTGTTAAACAAGATGGATATGTTACGGAAAAATTAGAATTACAATCCGATGTATCGAAATAAGAAGTCTCGATAATTCTTTTCCCTCGGTTTGTTCCCAAATCCATTGAAATCTCTTGTGCTATGTTCTCCGTTTCATATTGTTTTAGAGCCCTTAAAATAAGAGGAGCATAATTAATTACTGGCTCAAACATTGCTGATTCTGGAACAACTAAATTGTATGAAGATTTGAAATATTTTAGAGATACGGTCGGCATAATTAACCCCCAATCATTGCTTGAATTGGAGCGAAAATTATTTCTTCCGCTCTTGGATTGAATTCTTTCATGATTGAAGTAATTCTTTTTCCTAAAGAATTAACACAATAAGGAATAAAACCTTCGGCAATAAGTTTGTTGAATAATTCTTTGGCATCCTGTATTTCGTCAAGAATGTTGGCATTCCAGACAATTCTTTTGTCACCGTCTTTTTGATTGATAATACGAAAAACCCCGAAACCGATTTGTTTGGATTCTCCGTCTTCCATTGTCCTCAAGGATGATGGGATCTCTAAATCAATATTGCCTTTTTGATTGGCAAAAACTGAGACTTTAATCAAAGTTGCTATTGTCATATTTTCACCCTCCTGATTTTTCAAGCCACAATTCTCTAAGAAAAGTGGAACCCGTATTTTCTTGCTCTATTTTAATTACAATTCCATCTCTTTTAGACCACATATTTTTTGTTTTTTTCATTTTTTCCGTGTAAGGTTCTTTGGAATAAGACGATTTTGGAGGACAAATTTCTTCAACTGGAAAATTGGATTCTCTGCCATTTTCATAAATAATTCCGCCCTTTATATATCGGTGATGATCATGTCCACAACTCGGACAAATCAACTTAACACCATAAGTTATTCCCCTGTTAATTTTACAGCGAAAATAACCATCACAATTTCCGCAATAAAATTCCTGAAACACTCTTGACATTTTGAATTAGCCTTTTCGAGAAATATATTTGTCAAGCTTATTAAAATTTGCACTCGTTTTTATAGGAGCCTTTTTAAACATTTTTTCAATTTCAACGGAAACATCAAGTTCATCAGCATCACTTTTAAAAACAGACACTTTTAAAACTGTTCCCTTTCCCACATCAAGAAAAGAATAAGATTCGATATTTAAACACGAAAGACGAGTCCAGGCAGACCACCAATCTCCAATTGGAACGGCAACTTTTAACAATGCTTTGTCATTGTGAAAATGAATTTCTCCATCAGAAAGATGGATTCTTAAAGATTGTTTTCCAATCTTTATCTTTTCGTCTTTTTTCTTAGTCTTGTTTTCCCCCTTGACCGATTTTTTTATACTCTCAATTGTTTCTTCCATTAATCCGCCCATAATAATTTCTCCTTTCAATGTTGGTTTGTGTTATTTTATTTCTCCGACTTCTTCAAGAACTTTTCTTGCTTTCTCAATTTCTTTCGCTCTTTTTTTCATCTTCTTCGTTTCTGCTGATTTTTTTGAAGCAAATTCTTTTGTTTTAATTTTGTTTTTTGCCTTTTTTATTTTATCCAAATCCATAAGACTTAAAACACTTTCAAGAGAGACAGCTTGAACAATGTCGCATTGCCCCTTTGCAAAGGCATCACCATCATTGCCAACAATATTTTGTTTGTCAATAATTTCTTTAATGTTTCTTGCCAAACCACCATAAAAAGGACTTTTTTTAATGACATAAAAGATATCTTCTTTCAAAGAGAATGAAGCTAATGATTTATGGCTGAGTTTTAATCTCCGGATCATCCAAAAAGTCTTTTAGACGCTGATATTGGCAGACTGACGGGGAACAACAAGTGCTATCAGAGTCTCCTTGACAAGAATGATCTTCAATTCTTATTAAAATCATGTTTTTAATTCTCCCACCAATTTGTTTGTTTTGAAACTTCTTCAAATGATATTATTTTTACAAATTCGTGTTTTATTTATTCAAGTTTATCAAAATACCCATTGTATCTTTTTTCCATCTTTTTTTTTGTTTTTTATAACCCATTCTTTTGTTTTTTTTAATTCTGGGGTGGCATAAATTGGATCAAAATAACCATCTGTTTTTCCAAATGTTCCTCCAGTAGAATAAATAACAAGAACTAAATTAATATCCTGATTTAATAAATTTGCCCAATCAATATCGGAATCAAGATTTTCAACACGTCTTGCTCTGTGGCCTCCTCCTTCTTCCGAATAATAAGCAGGACCAACATTTCCCATGTAAATAATAGTGTGATTATAACCAGAATAAGGACCGTCCATCTCTTCTTCGTAATCGTCACCTTGTGCTTCCCAATAATCTATATTAACATATAAATGTTTTTCTTATTTTAATTGTTTTATTTTTTTAGACATAATTAAAAACAATGTTTCTAATAATTAAGATGAGCTTGTTTTTTTAATTTTGATTTCAAAGCCTTTGCTTAATAAATATTGACCAAAATCTCCAACATGATCATAGAATGGTTCTATTCGATATTTCCCCTTCGATTTTCCAATTCTATCCCAACAACAATCCGAAATTTTAATATCTGGTATCAGTGGACTAAATCCCATTTTTTCCATATTTTTTTCAAAAATAAATGTCTCGGTATTGCTTTTTTTACAATATTCGGATTCGGCAAACAAACTGTCATAACCTTGCAACCAATTCGTGGCATGGCGATTAAGAGCTTCAACAATACAAATTCTCATGGCTTCCATAAAATCTTCTTTTGTCTTATTATCATTCCCATGAAAATATAAATTAACACTATCTTCCGGCGAACCAAATTCAATATTAAATACTTTGCTCATTTTGTACCTCAATTCATGCTTTTAAATTTGGTGGTAGGAGCCGGGATTTAACCGACATATTCCGTCTTATGAGGACGACGCAATTCCAGACTCTGCCATCCTACCATTCTAAAGTAATTTTTCCAAATCTCATAATTTTTGTCAAGAACTAAAAATCAACTTGTGTGTCATTCTAGGTTTTTGCTAAAACTTATGCCACAACTACAACTTTTGGCTCCCGGATTCATAAACTTAAATCCCCCGCCCATCAATTCCTTTGTATAATCTAATGTCAATCCATTTAAATATAAATAACTTTTCGGATCTACAAATACTTTTATGCCGTCTATATTAAAAATTTTATCATTATTTTCTGGTTTTTCTTCGAATTGCATACTATAGGATAATCCAGAACAACCACCGCCTTTAACGCCTAATTTCAAACCCCATCCTTCTTTTCCATCGGATTTTGTTAAACGATTGATTTCTTGAATGGCAGTTGGAGAAAGTATTATTGACATAATATTTATTATTTATCGCTTTTTTCAACCATCAATCTAAAAACGGGATAAGCTTTATGTTCTCTCATTGCCTTGAGAATTTCCTTTTCTATATAATCTGGCAATTCTACTTTCGCTTCAAAAGTAGTACCACAGTGCAAATCACCCAGTGAAAGATTAAAACCAAGTTCTGTGCCATAAACACTATTCGATATACCCAATTTACGCCAATCATCCATCACCAATTTACACTTCATATTTTTCTCCATATTATTTTTGAAAATTCGATAGATAACAAAAAAATCTAACTCTCGACATCCACAATGTCGTCATGATGCTACCACATGTCTCCATTAACTATCAATATAATTCTGGGCTGGAGTGCGGGAAATCGAACCCGCTCTCGAAGATTCACAGTCTTCTGTGCAAGCCATTACACTAACTCCAGCGCAAATTTTACAATGGACATATGAAAAGCTCGAACTTTTTAACAATAGAAATTTCCGAAATCCCCTTTCATAAATCTTGAGAGACTTGTCTTCAAATCGCCTTGAACAACTTCATCTCTTGGGAAATTGTAATTTCTGTCATAATTGCCTCTCTTTCCTTTGTTTTGATTTTGAGATTGATATTGTTGGCCAATTAATTGATTAACTTTCTCAATCTCTCTTTCTTTTAGTTTCTCTTCCAGTTTTTTAAATGCCAATTCTTTGTTTTTTCTTTGATCTCTTGTTTCACAACAAGTGATTACTGCATCTCGATATTGCAATCTAACTCCGGATAATGTTTTATTTCTCTTTTGTCCTCCATTGCCACTATCTTTGTAATAAGATATTATTACTTTGTTTTTATCAACACCTTCAAAAGTATTAACTGGTCTTGACAAAAGAACGACATTGACTATTGAAGTTTGCATTCTTCCTCTTGTTTCTGTTGGGGGCACTCTTTGAATTCGATGCACTCCCGCCTCCCTTTGAAAGTAAGAAGAAATATTGGTTCCAATCAATTCTATCTCAATCCTTTTAGGATTTTCTTTCAAAATCTTGGCCCGAATATTATTCTTGGCAGCATGTTTTAAATACGCTTTAGCAAGGTCACAAGAGAACAACTGAGAATCTCTTCCACCTTCGCCAGGAATTATTTGCAAATAGAGAGTTTCAAAAAGACACTCCCATAAATTTAAAATTTGCATTTTTATTTCTCCCTTCTATTTTCTTTTATCAAACATTAATGGGTTTATATAGCCAAATATACAAATTGTTTTTTTATCATACCCATAATTATAGGCAGAATTATATTTATCTTCCCCGTGGATTTCTATTGGAATTCTCAATCCATCATTATCACATAAAACAATATTAAAACAGTTTAAAAAATCCATTTTTTCTATTTCGTGACATCCATCCTCATTACAAGGTAAAACAATAGCAATATTTAAACCACAAAATTTTTCATCTGGATTTTGATCTATTATAGTCAAAACAAAAGCACGTTCAATGGAGTAAATTTTATTATCGACCTCTATGTGTGAAAACTTACTTACATTTGACATTTTTACTTATCCTTTAAGAATTTTACATGTTTTTATTTATTTTTGCCTGCTTTATTTTTTCTATTTTCCCCTTATAAGTTTTTTTAATATTTAATATTTTTTACTAAGTTTTATTTAACAGTTGCCAACCCTTAAATTTTATGGTGGGCGAAGAAAGAATTGAACTTTCTTTTTTTCCTTATCAGGGAAATGTACTAAGCCATTGTACGATTCGCCCACAAAACGAATCCTTTCTTCTTCTTTATTAATTTTGGCTCCGGAGGAGGAAGTCGAATCCCCAACCTACAGATTAACAATCTGTCGCACTGCCATTTGTGCTACTCCGGAACAAAACTTTTATGGTGCCTCGTCTCTGAATCGAACAGAGTTATCATCGTCTTCGGCGATGCGCTCAATGACCACACTAGCTCACGAGGCACATGGTGGCGGAGAAAGGACTCGAACCTTCGTAAAACTGGCTATGAGTCAGTGCTGGAACCCATCCAGTCTACTCCGCTTCAATCTGGTGGGCACGAGAAGATTTGAACTTCTGACTTTGCGATGTAAGCGCAAAATGATACCATTTCACCACATGCCCTTATTCTTTTCAAACAATGCTCAAAAGTATTTGGACACTATAGTTTCGATCATAAATCGAAAACTATCTTTATCAATCATTTAGCCAAGGTATTTCTACTTTGTTTCCGACCAGAACTACATGGAAGTAGATTGATTCTCTGGTCTGGACAGGAAGGGAGTCAAACCGTTCTTTGAAACTTATAAAATCTTATTAGTAAGATTTTTGTTCAATTTTTGCTTCATCAAGATTGCCTAGAAAAACTCGTGTTCTCTTTGGTCTTACGTTCTCTCCGCAAACTTTAATTCCCGTGGAACTCACGGTATCTTTAATCTTATTATAAATGCTTTTCAAATTCAAGGAAGCATTTATATCCCTATCCATAATCAATCCACATACTTCACAATTATATTCTCTAATATCTAAGGACAATTCTGCTTTCTTATTACCACATGAAGAACACAATTTGCTACTTGGATAAAATTTTCCAGCCAACAACACTTTCGACCCTATCCGCTCCATCTTATATTCCAGCATTCTCCTGAACTCATAGAAAGAAGCATCTTGAATACTACGACTCAACTTTC